>ERZ794982.45-NODE-45-length-109167-cov-16.242082_pt1 | contig 109167 bp, 100 predicted proteins | sample MGYA00433071_ERZ794982 | MGnify/ENA primary metagenome ERZ794982 (study PRJEB30140, sample SAMN00862574) | bioreactor metagenome | study: EMG produced TPA metagenomics assembly of the Bioreactor inoculated with sediment Metagenome (bioreactor metagenome)...
TCGCTATATCGAAATCATCATCAACCGCGTGACGGGATCGGAGGAAACGGTTTAGAGCGTGAACTCTTCTTGCGCTACATTCAGAGACAGAAACCAGTCGGAAGCGATCATTCACTTCAGGAGCGAATAGTTTGATGCCTCCAGTCGTAACGGACATTCGGGGAAGATCAGCTTCGAAAATACTGGTGCGATGCATTCGGACAGGCACCTGATTCTCAAAAAGAACTGGTTTCAAGCAGGTATATTTGCAAAAGCTCCCTCGAGCCAACACAGGCATATTGGCCATTGAAACATCTCTGGTAATTTGAGAATCTTTGCCTTACCAGTGAAAGTGTCGGTATCTTGAGGGGGGAAAGCATGGCGCAAAAGGGGAATCCAGCAAATAGAAAGCTGCTCTATTTGCTGACGGCAATGTTTTCACTGAGCTATCTTGATCGTCAGATATTGAACATAACGCTCAATGATATAGGGGCGGAATTCTCCCTTACAGATCTACAGCTTGGCAGTCTTTCAGGCATCGCCTTTGCCATTGTTTATGTGGTGTTCGGCTTTCCGGTAGCGCGTCTCGTCCGGCCCGGAAATCGCAAGGTCATCGCAGTAGCTGCGCTTTCCTTCTGGAGCACCATGACGGCGTTGATGGGGATAGCTGGCTCGTTCGTTACATTGCTGCTGGCCCGGATTGGTGTTGGGGTTGGCGAGGCCGGTTGCGTGCCGCCATCGCATTCCATGATCATCGATGCTTTTCCGCCGGAGAAGCGGGCCAGTGCTCTGTCTTTCTATTCTGCGGGCACCAATATCGGTATTTTTCTGGCCTTTCTGGTTGGCGGGATTTTAACGGCCAAGTTCGGATGGCGGATTGCTTTTCTGGCGGCTGGTCTGCCGGGAATTGCGCTTGCCATATGGATCTATTTCAAACTTGATGAGCCTGCATCGCCTGTTGCGTCCACTGATAGACAGTCTGAGAAGAAAAGCTATGCGTCCCTTGCAAGAGCGTTGCTTGCAGACAAAAGCACGCGGCACACGCTGATTGGCGTTGCCTTGACCGCAATGGTCGGCTTGGGCGCATCGGCCTGGATTGCCACCTTTCTGATCCGCGTCCATGCGCTGGAAATCGCGCAGGTGGGTGTCTATCTCGCGGTGACCATTGGCATCATAGGGGCCGTGGGGACCTGGCTCGGCGGCGTTCTGTCAGACCGTCTGGGGCGCAAAAACCCGACCTGGCGTTTGAAGTTTGTCGCAGTGACGATAGTGATCGCCAAGCCATTTTCCATCCTGTTTTATCTGCAGGACCAGACCATGGTTGCGCTCGTGATATTTGTTATCCCCGCCATGGTCGGTGCCATGTTTGTCGGCCCGTCCTTTTCGCATCTCTATTCACGCTTTGAAGCCTCATCCCGCCCGATGATCACCGCAATCCTCATGTTCGTGATCAATCTGGTCGGGCTGGGATTGGGGCCAACCCTTGTCGGTTTGATAAGTGATATGCTTGCTCCGACCGAGGGCGAGGGATCCTTGCGCTATGCCTTGGTTCTTTTGCAGATAGCGGGGCTTTGGGCTGCGGTTCATTTCTGGATTGCAGGACGCGCCATGAGTGATGTTAGTGCGCGTTCCAGAAAAGTTGAAGCACTTTTCGGATAAGAACTCGCTTTAAATCAAAGCGTTAAAGCACTACCCACGATTCAACGATTGTGAGAAGTGCTTTAATGCTCCGCAAAGCAGGATGTTATCTGCTCGCTGAGCCATCTAAGGCCGTCATCCTCGCTCGCTCGTTTGTGCCAGATAAGATGAAATTGCTGATTGCTGAGCTCCATCGGCAAATCAAGGACCTGCAGCCGGAGTGAGGGGGCCACTTGCTCGGCATAGAGGCGCGGGACAATACCGAGCAGATCCGTGCTTGCGACCAACTGAGTGATGGAACTGATTTTATAGACCTGGCAGACCTCTCGCGGATTCAGCCTCTGCCAGAAAGTCACTTTCTCTGAGTTTGCCAATTTTCCAGGTGCCAGCGAGATACTGACAAAGCCTTCCTGTTTCAGCTCAGGCACGGTCAGCGGTGCGCCTATCCTTGGGTGATCCTGACGGGCCACCAAAACCACATCAACGGGACAAAGCGGCTTGCTTTCAAGCTCGGGCTGCTTGCCATGCATCAGAAAAACCGCAAGCTCCGTTTTCCCGGTCATCAAAGCCTCTTCAAGGGGCATCAATTGAGGGGGGCTTAACTCAAAGCTGATCTGGCTGTCGCTGCCGATCTGCTCGAGCAGTCGCGACATGATATGTTGTTCAAGCGGTTCTGCGATCAGCAAATTGAAATGCCGCTTGGAGACCTTGGGGTCAAAAGCCGAAGGAGAGCCGATGGACTGACGCAATGTGGAAAGCGCACTGCGCACCGGTCCGATAATTGCCTCCGCCCGCAAGGTTGGCACGACGCCATTGCCGCTTCTCACAAATAGTTGATCATCCATCTGTTTTCGCAAGCGCGACAAGGCATTGGAGACGGCTGGCTGGCTCAGGTCCAGATTATCCGCAGCACGCGAGATGTTTCCGCAGGAATATATGGCCTCAAAGACCAGCAGAAGGTTCAAATCAAAGTCACGCATATTCATAGCGGAAATAACCCTTATTCACGTTACCGTCTTTCCATGATAACACCAGACACCTAGCATCCCGCAACCATTAACAAAAGATGAATAGCGGGCTGTATATGCGTACCATGTCGTCAAACCTTTTTTCGTTTTCCAGTCGAGCGACATATGTGATTTGCACGCTGGCATTGCTGTGTCTGACCAGTCTGTTGAGCAGCGAAGCGCATGCAGCGCCGGAAATGTCCGTTACAGCGCCTCACAGTAGCCCTGCGAACCGGGAGATTACTGATAATCTTACATCCACATCTACTGCTTCTGGCAATCGGTTCTCGTCTCAGCCGCTTGTTGGCGGCTCGCAAACCTTCACCTATGAGATCCATAATTCTGGGACTGATCCGCTGAATTTGATTGGGGCGACCCCGGTCACACTGACCGGAGATGATACCGCTCACTTCAGTGTCACCCAACCCTTGCTCAGCGTGGTGCCTCCTGCCAGCTCGACAACCTTTACCGTCACCTTCGATCCCGCCGATACAGGGCCCCTGAGTGCCACGGTAAACATCGCAAATGATGATGCAGACGAAAACCCTTACAATTTTGCGATTTCAGGCACAGGCGAAGGGCCCAGCATACAGGTTCGCTACACCGACCTGTTTGGTTTCGAAGTGCTTGATGGAAGCACCACTACGCACGCGAGAACCGGCACAGAGTTTGGTTCAGTTGACGTGAATGGCGGAACATCCAGCCGTTTATTTCAGTTGAGAAATATTGGCACGGAAGATCTTGTGTTGCCCGGTAACGTTACGATTAGCGGTGCCCATGCCGCCGACTTTACCGTAACACAGCAACCCGCTGGCACATTGACACCAAGTCAGCGGGGCTATCTCACGATAGAGTTCAATCCCGGCGCGGTTGGCCGTCGTACCGCTCTTGTCACCATTGCAAACAATGATCCGTCAAGATCGCCTTTCGATTTTGTTATTGCAGGAACGGGTGATGCCGGTGCTGCAGAAGTCCAGGTGACACATCTTGGAAGCGATATCGCTTCAAATATAAGCTTTGATTTTGGTGACCCATCAACCTACACATTTTTTGGCCCTGTCGACGCAAACGCCATTGCCGTCGATAAAGTCTTCAGAATTTCAAATATCGGGACGGCTCCTCTTACTCTGGGACCCAATGCGGCGAGTATACTCAACAATACCGCCGGTTTCTCCGTTCTCGCTCAGCCCGCCTCGGTGATACAGCCGGGTCAATCAAGTGATGTGATTGTGCGATTCACGTCGCGGCTCGGAGGAACTATAACTGGATTGCTCATAAACAGTGATGATGCAGATGAGAGCACATTTTACATCAACCTTTACGGCCTGGGCGTTGCCAGCGCCGCAGAAATCGATGTGACAGGCAATGGGCAGGCGATCATTGATGGCGATAGTTCGCCCAGCACAGCCGACCACACCGATTTCGGTGCGGCGGACATCGCGACAGACACGATCAGCCGTACCTATACGATCCGCAATCCGGGCAGCAGTATCCTGACCCTTGGTGCTAACGCGGCATCCCTGTCAGGCCCCGATGCGGGAGAGTTTTCCATTACCACCCAGCCGTCCGCAACCATCGCCGCGGGCAGTAGTTCTACACTTGTTGTAACCTACAATCCGTCGGCTGTGGGATCTCATGCCGCGACTCTGAACATTGCCAGTGATGATGCGGATGAAAACCCTTACAATTTTGCCATTGCGGGGACGGGCACAACTGTCGGAGGCGGCGTGACGATCGTGCTGAATGTGGTGGGACCGGATACAAATCTTGATTTCACCTCTGCAACCGGCGCGCTGAATCTCTCGCTCACTGCAGCGGGCGGATCGGCGCAAAGCAATGTGACAGGGATAGCGCCGGGCACTCATCGGATCGTGGCGGCAGATCTCGGTGCACTGGGCTATGGTATATCGGCCATATCCTGTTCGGATGATGATTCAACCACCGACCCTGCAGCGCGTTCTGCAACCATTCGGCTCGCAGCAAATGAGAGCGTAACCTGCACTTTCACATTGACACAGAGCCGGGACGTGACCAGCCAGATGATTGTTGACTATCTGAGCGCAAGAAACACTTTGATCCTCCGGAACCAGGCGGATCGCACACGTCGGCTCGCCCGCTTGCAACAAGGCGCGTCAGTACAGGAGCGCACGGCAAGCGTCACCACACCATTGGGTTTTGTTGCGCAATTGCCTTCCCCCATGGCCCTCACCTTGAATGAAGGTCTGCTGTCCTATTCGGCCAGTGCACAGGAAGCTCTTAGCTTTTTTGACAACAGAACGCGCAGTTTCGAACTGCCGCAGATGGGCCGATGGGATATCTGGTCGGAAGGCCGCTTCAATATTTTCGACGACAAGAAAAGCCAATCCGGGCAGTTTGGCATCGTGCATTTGGGCGCTGACTATTTGCTGAGCAAGGATATTCTGCTTGGGGCCAAGGCACAGATCGACTGGATGGACCAGACCTTTGCCGCCACCACCGGCAAGGTATCGGGGACCGGCTTCATGGTCGGCCCCTATGCAACAGTCGCGCTTACTGACAGCCTGTTTCTTGATCTGTCCGGCACCTGGGGCATGTCGGAAAATTCCATCTCTCCCTTTGGCACCTACAAGGATCAGTTCACCACCAACCGCTGGATGGTGGATGGATCGCTGACCGGGCAATATGTCCTGGATCGATGGACGCTCCACCCCACATTGGCCTTTGCCTATATCGAGGAATATCAGAGCGCCTATACGGACAGTTTGAATGTTCGGATACCCGACCAGACAGTGGCGCAAGGGCAAGTCAGTTTCGCGCCGCGTTTGTCCTATACTGCCCCATTTGAGAAAGGTGGAGCACTGACATCCTGGCTGGAAACAAAAGGCCAATATGCCTTCAATAGGGGTGAGAAGCCGTCCAATGGATCTTATGGTGATGCCAATATCGGGCTCTCAGCGTCAATTGAGACCGGCCTGGATCTGAATTTGCACACTGGTAGCGCTTTTTCCCTTTCGGGCAAATATGACGGCGTCGGTACAAACACGACCAGCTATGGCTTCAAGCTCGGTATCCGCGTTCCATTAAACTGACCAAAGCACCGCATGTTAGTGTCTCTGACGAAATTATCCTGGAAGCCAGACTTTCCTTGAAGCTGGTTTCAGAGATCAAAACCATATCTTCCAGATCAACATCCAGATATCGAACAAGGCAATCCATTTTGGTGTCACCCGGCAAGAACTGGATCAGGTAAAACCGATACATTATTGCTATACCTATCCGTCCAAATATATGGCCGATGTCATCATCAACCGCGTGATGGGGCCGGAGGAGACGGTTTAGGACGTGATTTAAAAGTCTTGAGCCACAAACCCTCTCCCCCCTCCCAAACCACTCGTCATGGTACCATCAAAGGCGGTTTGGGAGAGGGAGAGGGCTGGACATGCAGCCGAAAAATCTCAGTATGAGATTTTTCAATCGGGCACTTAGAGCCGGTCGTTCTCACGAACGAAGGAGAACAGGCTCATCACGCTCTGGTCGAGGAGCTCGCTCAATCGTTAAGGGGTCAATCTCACGCATCGTCAGCTGAGCGTTCACCCTGCGTGCCGCATGACCCGCGCGAAACCACTTCAAGGCCGAAGTTAAATTGAATCGAGGGCGACGATGGCCCTTCCTCTGTTTTGATGCCTCTATCAGAGCCTCGCTTACCTCGTCAATTCGGTAAAGGCCACCTGCGACGGGAAGGGGCATCTTACGCTGCTGAAGTGCCTGACGCTTCACCTCAAGTTTCTCTGCGACATCCACAAGACTCACTAGATCAGGACGAACCTCGCGCAGGACAGTACCAGCCGGCAGCACCTTGATCAGCGATCGCGCTGCTGCAAGGATTGTACCCTCGGCATCATCCCCTTCAATTTCCAGTTCTACACCCAACAGGCCGACATGACCGGTGCCTACGAGAGCATCCTCAAAACCGGCTTCGAAGACGGCATCAGACAACGCAAATGCATCGTGCTCACCTTCAGGCAGAGCGAAAACCAGTTCGAACTCGAATTCTTCAGCCATCGGTTTTTCCTTCGTCTTTCTTCTCAAGCTTTACGCAAGCCAGAGCCTTCTGTCGGATCTTCTTCGCAAACTGCTGCGGATTTTTCGGTGTCGACCAGACAGACATCTGGCAAAACTCGCCGCAGCGGCATTCCTTATCATTAGCCGGGCAACGGAGAATACCCCATGCATGCCCTCTGCCTTCGATCAGATCCCATCCCAGCTCTTCCAGCTCACGGATGACAGCCTCAATTTCCTTCGACGTGTGCTTTTTCTTCGACACCCAATATACTCCAGTCAATTAAATTGTCAATTGACAAGTTATTTTATAAAAATCTCCAAATGCTTCATATACCCCTTGAGAAAGGAATGGCCGATCAGGCTTCGTCTGATAATGCCAGCACCTCAACGGCCAGATTAAGAGCTTCTGCGGTTGTTAAGCTGACTTTCTGAAATTCATCCAACGCTTCTGCCGGGATAAGGAATCGTGTCTCCGTACTATTGGAACAGATATTTTCAAGAAAGTGGTTCATGCCCTCCAAACTAATCAGCGCATTAACGACCACATCAATCTCGCCAAGCTCAAGCAAGCCCAGATCTGAAGTAAGTTGCTCAGAAAGCGTTCTTTTAAATCTTCCCACGGAGATAAATTCATCCGGTTTGTAAATAGGCACTTCAAGATTTAATTTGAGTGCATGCTCATAGTTCCGAAGTTCTGCAGCTACGAGGCGTCTCAATGCCTTTCGCTGTGTTTCGAGCTGCCTTTTGTGGTCTTTGCTTGCATGTCGCGCATTAGCACGTATCGTCCAGATCACACCTGCGAAACCAAATACGCCGACAATTATGGTTTGAAACCGCTCGACAAGATCAACTATTTCGGGGTTTAGCATGGCTCAATATTGACCTTACTTAAATTGAGAGAACATTATTGTTCAAACCACTAATAGTTGCAATCAGGCACAAAGAAAAACAAGGCCTATTCCTACACAACTGCGCCAGCCGTGATTGCATAAGGTCAGCTCTATGCTTCCATCACCCCCCAAAGAGAAGACCGGCAGCAATGCTCCACATGATCAGGGCGACGAGCCCGTCAAGGACCCGCCAGGAGGCTGGCTTGGCAAAGACCGGGCGCAGGATTTGGGCGCCATAGCCGAGCGAGAAAAAGAAGACAAAAGACGCGGATGCCGCTCCCATGCCGAAGCTCCAGGCCATGGGGTCATATTGGCTGGAGACCGTTCCCAGCAGCACAACCGTATCGAGATAGACATGCGGGTTCAGCCATGTCAGGGCAAGACAGGTTAGAATCGTCGGCCAAAGGGGACTGTCAGCTTGATCAACGGGATTGAGCCCTTCCGCCTGCCCGCGAAAGGCAGAGCGCATGCTGATCGCGCCATAGATCAGCAAAAATAATGCCCCGGAATAGCGCATGGCCTGATCAAGCCAGGGCACCATCGCAATGATCTGCGCAAAGCCCACGACCCCTGCTGTGATTAGAAGCGCATCGGATATGGCACAGGTCAGCACCAGCGGCAAAACATGTTGGCCGCGAATGCCCTGACGCAACACAAAGGCATTCTGCGATCCTATTGCCATGATCAAACCAAAGCTGAGCAAAAATCCGGAAATGAAGGCCTGCATCATGGTTGCTATCCTCAAGAAGTCTGTGTGTTTTCCTTTGCTATCAGGATGAGATGAGTTAGAGTAACTAATGTTGCTAATGATAAATTAGAAATTCTAATCTCATGTTCGATTATGACCTGCTGGAAGCCCTCGCCAGTGTTGTTCGCACCGGCTCCTTTGATCGGGCGGCCAAACAGCTCCATGTCACCCCGTCCGCCATTTCCCAACGGGTGAAGCTATTGGAAGAGCGCGTCGGAACGGTGCTGGTCGTGCGGGGCCAGCCCTGCGAAGCGACCGAGGCCGGATTGCGCCTTTGTCAACATCTCGAGCAGGTCGCCCTTATGGAAGGCAATGTGCGCGATGCTCTGCCTGGCAGTGCCGACGGAATGGGCCATGCGGTTCCCGTTCGCATCGCGATCAATGCGGACAGTCTGGACACATGGTTTGTCAACGCCATTGCGGAGCTGCCCGATGTCTTGTTCGATGTCGTGGTGGATGATCAGGACCACAGCGATGAGTGGCTGAGACGCGGAGAAGTGGCCGGTGCCGTCACCAGCCGCAGCCAGTCAATTCAGGGCTGTGACAGCAAGCTGATCGGCAACTTGCGCTATCAGGCCACGGCCAGCCCTGCCTTCATTGAGAAATTCTTCCCCGATGGTCAGGTGACGCTTGATGCGTTGAAACAGGCGCCCTGCATGATCTTTGATCGCAAGGACCAGCTGCAATATCGCTGGATGAAACAGGTCTTTGGTCAGGATTTCTCTCCCCCATCCCATTGGTTGCCATCCACCAATGCCTTTGTGAAAGGAGCCCTTGCCGGGATCGGATGGGGCATGAACCCGGAGCTTCTGGTGGCCGACCATATCGCCAGCGGGCGGCTCGCCCCTCTGGTGCCCGGGACACCATTTGACGTGCCGCTCTATTGGCAAGCCAACCGTGTCGCCGGAGCATCAATCGCCAAGGTCAGCGAAGCCGTGCTGAAAGCAGGCCGTGCAGCCCTTCGTGCGACGACAGAGTGATCAGCGCAAAATCTGGACTTCGCCTTCAATCTCCATGGCAAAGCCAAGAGGCAATGCAGAGACGCCGATGGCAGAGCGGGCATGGCGGCCCACGTCCGGCCCAAACACATCAATCACAAGATCGCTGAAGCCATTCACCACCAGATGCTGCTCGTTATAGCCGGGGGCCGAGGCGACCATACCAAAGACACGGGTCCAACCATTGATGCGGGACAGCTCTCCAATCTCTGCCTTGATATTGGCAAGCACAGACAGCCCAATCATCCGGGCATCGGCATAGGACTGCTCGGTGGTGAAATCCGCTCCCACCAAACCAAAGGGGCCAGCGATGGTTCCATCCGGCGCACTTTTGGGGCTGCCGGAAAACAACAATCTGTCTCCGCGCACATTGATGAAAGAGAAAGGCAGATGCACACCATCCGGCACTCTGGCCGGTGCAGGCAGTTCCAACTCGAGTTCACTTAGTCTTTCTTCTGGAGTGGTCATTTCGAAATTCCTAAAACAGACATATTTAAAGACTTTAGCAAAAGACATATCCGATTCTTGGATCCTCGTCCGCTTCAGCTACTCGGCAGGTCCTTGCGCGTCAGCTTGGGGCCAAACATTGTTTTCATTGACGATTGCCTTTAGAGAGTTAGACCATCAACTCGAATGAGAGAATCCCCATGGCCAGCAACACCAAACTGCATCCCCGTAGTCACCATATAGAGGGGTATGATTTTGTGCGGCTGGTGGCAGAGACCCCTGAGCTTGAAGCCTTCACGCTTCGCAACCCTGCCGGTCAGACGACGATCAATTTTCAGGATGTCGCAGCCGTCCGCATGCTGAACAGGGCTCTGCTGAAATCCTGTTACGGCATCGACTTCTGGGATATCCCCGAGACATATCTATGCCCTGCCATTCCCGGCCGCGCCGATTACATCCACTATCTGGCGGACTTGCTGGCCTTTGATAACAATCAGCACATTCCCCGTGGACGTCATATCAAGGCGCTGGATATCGGCACCGGTGCCAGTCTGGTCTATCCGCTTATTGGTCAGAGCGAATATGGCTGGCATTTCACCGGCGTCGATATAGACCCGATCTCCATCAAATCGGCACAGCAGATTTGCGAATTCAACAAGCTGAACATCAATCTCAGACGACAAAAGACGGCAGAGAATATCTTCAAAGGCGTGATCAAACCCCGTGATGTCTTTCACATCACCCTATGCAACCCGCCTTTTCATTCGTCCATGGAGCAAGCGAACAAAGGCACCCGGCGCAAGTGGCGCAACCTTGGCAAAGGGCAATCGAAAAAGCTCAATTTCGGCGGTCAAAATGCCGAGCTTTGGTGTCCGGGCGGCGAGATAAAATTTTTGACGCGCATGATCGAGCAAAGCACGGCATGCGCCGACCAGTGCCTGTGGTTCAGCTCGCTGGTGTCGAAAAAGGACAATCTCAAGCCCCTCTCCAGACTTTTGGCAAAAACCAAAGTGGCCGATTTCAAAATCATCGAAATGGCACAGGGTCAAAAGACAAGCCGTTTCATTGCCTGGACTTACATCAAGAAAAGCCAGCGATCTTCCTATCTGAAAGACGCAAACAAGCCCGCAGAGAGATGAGACCTATTCTGACACCACCATACCAGGCGGTCATTCCATGCGGCAGGGAAAAGGCAGATGCACGCCCTCTGGCGCTTTGGTCGGTGCTGGCAATTCCAACCCGAGTTCACATAGCCTTTCTTCTGGAGCGGTCATCTCGAAATTCCTAAAACAAACATATATGCTAGGGCATAGGGCAATTCTTTCTGCTCACCACGTCGTAAGAGCTTGAAAATGAACCACATTGTCTTCACTCTTTCTCCTTGTGAGCAGAAAGACTTGCCTCTACCAAATGCACCGCATTTATGAGTCTACGGCCTAATACCAATCAGGATCTCATCAAACAAAACACCTGACGAAAATCCGGATTTTGTTAAGCTGAGACATCAATTTGCTTGGCAATTTGGCTCAGAAAAATCTCATCAAATTGTCTGAGTAAGATAATTTTGGCGTCATCCATTGCCTCTGAAAGCACATCATTTACTGCCAGTTCTACCTTACAATCTGATGAATCATTTCGAAGACCGAAACAGAATATTTCAGACTGCCCAATTGCTTTGTAGACGTCCAGAAGAGTTATCTTATCCAATGGTTGTTCGAGCTTCCAACCACCTCCAGGCCCTCTATCGGATCGCACAATTCCTGCATCTCTCAGTCCTGCCATCATTCGCCGAAAGACAGCTGGATTTGTATCCATAGTTTTCGCCAAAGTTGTTGATGTCAGGGGGTTTTTTGCATGATCCAAGTGTAGAAGAACGTGCAGGACTCCAGATAATCGCGTGTCTTTGTTCATCCCAACAGTTCGATTTCCCAATAGATATTTGACGATACATATCATTATTCGTATCATTTAAAGATACAATAATCAATAATGGAGATCATGAATTGCCAAAAATGGAAGTCAATGCAAGCGCCCTGTCCAAAGCAGGGAATGCAGCAAGTTATGCAGAACGTGTGCAGAGGCAAGTTCCAGGACTGCAAAGCCTGCATCAAATGGTCGGTGTCCTGCTCTCAGAAAGAGTATCCAAAGATGGTCATATTCTTGTTTTGGGTGCGGGTGGAGGAATGGAACTCAAAGCCCTTGCTACACAATATAAAAGTTGGAAATTCACCGGCGTTGACCCATCTATGGACATGTTAAATCAGGCTGCAGTCACGTTGGGTGGAGACTTGGAGCGTGTCACTCTTGTAAACGGTTATATAGATGACGCACCACAGGGTCTATTCGATGGTGCGGTCTGTCTCCTGACCCTGCATTTTCTTCCATTGAAAGAACGCTTACGAACAGTCCGTGAGATTTTTCGCAGACTTGATACAAGATCCCCATTGATTGTAGCCCATCACAGCTTTCCGCTTGAAGGAGGGCAGAAAGATCTGTGGCTTAACCGTTATTCTGAATTCATCAGCGCTTCTGGTGTCGATGTCCATAAATCCAAGAGCAGTATCAAAGCGATGCGCGAAAAACTACCCGTGCTGACACCAACAGAAGATGAGAACATTCTAGAAGATGCTGGCTTTGAGAACATCCAGTTATTTTATACCGCATTCACATTTAAGGGTTGGGTAGCCTACAAAGACAATGCCATATAGCATCCGGGCGTAAACGAACTGCGGCCCTACTCCGTCCCGCGCAGACGATCAGCCAGCTCGAAGATCTGATCGCGAAGCGCCAGGAGATCGACCGCATCATCCTCTGCCTTGCGGATCACGCAAATCCCGATATCATGGGCTTTCTCCTCGAGCTGTCTTCCCTTGTCTGTCAGGGAGACAATCACGACGCGCTCATCATCCTTGTCGCGATTGCGCATTACAAAATCAGCCGCTTCCATGCGTTTGAGAAGCGGCGTCAGGGTATTGCTTTCCAGCACCAGAGATTTGCCCAATTCACCCACACTCAGCGCATCCCTTTCCCAAAGAGCCAGCATCACCAGATATTGAGGATAGGTCAGGCCCAGCTCGGCCAATAGGGGCCGATAAAGCTGGCCCATGGCATTGTTGGCCGAATAGAGGGCAAAACAAAGCTGCTGGCTGAGGGGAAGAGTGCGTTTTGTCATGTTTCTCTTTTATATCGGACACGATTTGATCGCAAGCCTTGACATTTTGAAAGGCATCAATATATCGTTCACGATATAATCGCCACCGATAAAAGGAAAAGTGATGTCTGTTTCTCCAATCTATACCGCACATGGATCAGCCACTGGCGGCCGCGATGGTCAAGGCTCAGTCACCGGCACCGATCTGGTTCTGGATCTCGCCCCGCCAACCGAGATGGGTGGCGATGGCAACGGTTATAACCCCGAGCAGCTTTTCGCGATGGGCTATTCCGCTTGCTATATCGGGGCGATGAAATTCGCCACCACTCAGGATGACAGCCTGCCAAAGGTCCCCGATGATGTGAATGTGGCCGCCGAAGTCGGCATCGGCCCACGGGATGCCGGTGGCTTTGGCCTGACCGTTCTGCTGAAAGTGTCCCTACCCGGCGTGGAGGCTGGTGCAGCCGAGCGTCTGACCGAAGTCGCCCATCACATCTGCCCCTATTCCAACTCCGTGCGCGGCAATGTCAATGTGAAAACCGAGCTGGTTTAGAGCCTGTTCGGCGAAAAATTGTAGACTTTTCAGATAAGAAAGCGCTTCAAGACATAGACCTGGAAATACGGACACCCCTCACCACCCGGTGCCAGGGGTGTTTGTCTGTTCGCATACCCCAAAAAACCGATGCCACAAAGAACAGAAAGCCTGATCCAGGCCAATATCCATTCCCGACCGAACGATCAACGGATAGTTTTAGCCATCTCCACGAATTGAACAATAATCAATTCACAAATGGAAATATTGAATGGAATAAATATTTTGACATACATGATCAAAACTTAAAATTATATAATTAATACATTGTTATATTAGATCAATATATAATTTTAAACTATAAAAGACAGTGTAGGCCAAAAATAACTGAAGATTTCAATATATATATATTGATTGATCGTGACCAAAATTCGGATCTGATCTATCAGACGAACGGAATATGGGGGATGCAACATGGCTGGATCAGCTGAAAATGAAGGCAAAACCTTAAAAAAAGCTGCTGAGTCGTCTATGGATCAGGCAATAGCCCATCGCTTCAGACCACATGTTCTTGGCCTTATCACGACCTTTCTGGGTCTTTTCATCATATTCGGCCTCGTCGGAAAATTGCAGCATGATGATCGCCTCAGAATTGCCTCGGAGCTGGAGCGCGAGGCAGCGGTGCTTGCCTCGGTCATCAAGGTAGATCTGTCAACACGTGTTAAAAGCCTGCAACGGATGGCAGATCGCTGGAAGGCGAGTACCGGCACACCCAGAAATGAATTTCTGTCAGATGCCCAAGCCTATATTCAGGACCAGCCCGGCTATCAGGCACTGGAATGGGTGGACACCAACTATATTGCCCGTTGGGTCGCACCACTAAAAGGCAATGAGGCAGCGCTGAATCTCGATCTCGGCAAGGAACCAAGAAGAAAAAGGGCGCTGGAAAAAGCCAAAATCAAAGAAGGTCCTACCCTCTCCCAGCCCATTGATCTGGTTCAGGGCGGCAAGGGCATGCTGGTTTATCTGCCGCTTCTGCGCAACAATCAGTTTGACGGATTCATTCTGGCGGTCTTCAAGATCGAAACCTGGCTCAACACGCTTTACTCAAAGGCGCATTTTGAGAATGCGGCAATCACGATGGGCGGATGGAAACCCGAGGACAGCCTGCTGGTTGATCTTGTCACAAGGGTGAATCTTTCTGTTCATATGGACAATATGCTGATCCATGAATCAAGGGTCGCCGAAGATGCCATCAGCCTTCCCGGAGCCAAAATCAAATTTGCTTATGCCAATCAGGCCTTCAGTGTACATGCAGTTCCAACCGAGGCCTTCATCAAGGCGCATTCTTCACAACTCACCCAGTGGGTAGCCGTTCTTGGCCTGATCTTCTCGACGGCATTTGGTTTTATCATCTATCAGCTTTTCGTCGCGCGCGAACAGCGCGGGGTTGCTGATCATGCCCGCAAAGACCTGAACGCCACCCAGCAGCATCTGCTGGCCTCGGTCAATGCCATGCGCAACGGCATTGCCATCTGGTCATCCGATGACGAACTTATCATGGCCAATTCCGCCTATCTCGACCTTGTTGACCCGATCAAAGACTTCATCAAGCCGGGCCTGTCCCACGACACCCTGCTGGTTCTGTTTCGAGAATATGGCATCTGGGGCAAGGATGAACGCTCGGATGAAGAATTCTACAAGCAACAGCGAGCCTTTCGCCGCAGCGCGTCTTTCACATCGGAAGAGCGCAAGCATGCCGATGGCCGCGAAATCATCATCGAGCGCCATGCCCTTGAAAATAACAGCGTCATCACGGTTCTGATTGATGTCACCGAGCACCGCCAACGCGAGCACAAGCTCCAGTCTGTTCAGAATGAGCTCTCCGCCAATCTGGAAATTCTCAAATCAACCTTCGAAAACTTCCCCGGAGGCATCGGTGTCTATTCGCAAGCTCTGCACCTGACTGCAGCCAATTCTGCCTTCTATGAGACCCTGCATCTATCAGAGGAGGACTTTCCGGTCGGCTCGAACTTCAAGGATATCGTGCGTCATCAGGCCCATCGGGACGAGCAGAACAGAGAGGATATCGACAGCCATATCAGCGACGAAATATCACGTGTCAGAAAAGGTTGCGAATATCGCAGACGCAATCGCGATATCAACGGCACCGTTCTGGAAATTCATGATTTCCCGATCAAGGGTGGCGGCTTCATCACCACCTATATGGATGTCACCGAGAATGAAAATCTCGTCAGGAAACTGGAGCATATTGCCTATTATGATCAGTTGACAGGCCTGTCCAACCGGGCCAGCTGCCAGCGTGATCTCACCGAGCAGTTTTCCGACAATCCGAAACAGTCCGGCTTTGCCCTCGTACAGATTGATCTGGACAATTTCAAGCGCGTCAATGACACATTGGGCCATGCAGCAGGCGATCATCTGTTGCGCACCCTTGGCAACCGCCTTATTCATCTGTCCAATGATCTGCCCGGTTTCAAACCCTATCGTTGGGGCGGCGATGAATTTCTGGCCATTGTCGCAGGATATGACAGCGATGGCCTTGACGATATCTGCGCAGAAATCACCGACATCATCTCCATTCCGGTCAAATATGAGAGTTCCACGCTCAATCCTACCGTGAGCCTGGGCATTGCCCGCTATCCGGAAGATGCCGACAGCCTTGATGCATTGATGATTTTCTCCGATCTCGCGCTCTACAAAACCAAGGAACTGGGTCGCGATGGCTATCAATTCTTCACCAGCGAGATGAAGGACAAGATTGATATGGAGGCCCGGATCGAGACAGATCTGCGTGTCGGGATCGAGGCAGATCAGCTGGAGCTGTATTATCAGCCGCAGATCGATCTCTCCGACGGCTCCATTTCCGGCTTCGAGGCATTGGTACGATGGAACCATCCGGAACAAGGTCTGGTCTCACCGGCATATTTCATTCCCATTGCCGAGAATACGGGCCTTGGTCCTGCACTCAGTCGCTGTGTTCTGGATCAGGCCATGACCACCGCTAAAGATTGGTCGAACAAAGGCGTGGATTTTGGACGGATCGCCATCAATCTGTCCCCACAGCATCTCAAACGCGGCAATTTCCTGGATGATTTCTTCGCTGCCATGCAAAAGCATCAGGTCAGTCCGGACCATCTGACTGTAGAGGTGCTGGAATCCTATCTGTTCGATGATCCCAATTCGGACATTGCCAATATCCTGACCCTGCTGCGCGAGCGTGGCATTCTGGTAGAGCTCGACGATTTCGGCACCGGTTATGCTTCCCTGTCGCATCTATCGTCCCTGCCAGTAAATGGCCTGAAGATCGATCAATCCTTCATCCGCGAAATCAATGAGGACATCAAACAAAGCGGCATCGTCTCATCACTCATTTCGATGACCAATCTGATGGGAATGCATGTGGTCTGCGAAGGGGTGGAAACCCGCGAACAATTCACGATCCTGCGGCAATTCAGCAATTGCTCTGCCCAAGGCTATTTCATTCAAAGGCCCATGGACAAACAAAAAACGGAAAGCTGGATCGAACACTGGCATCCCGCTCGGTTCCTGGCCGAAATCGACAAAATTCAACCGCTCTTCGGCGCAGCATAGAAATTGCAACCACACAGTCGGCCACCTGAAACCAGGCAGCCGACCGGGAAAACGGATCCCCGGAATTGCAAATCCATGATCCGGATTGCTTTCAAAGAGTGAATTTGGCCCTATGTCTTTGAAAGAGAAGCTGCTTCCAACACATGCGGTTTGTCATAGGCAGCCAATTCCAGCTCATTTTCGGATTTGGCGATCAGAACGGTACAAGCAGCATCGCCGGTAACATTGAGCGATGTACGCGCCATATCAAGAATACGGTCAATACCCGCAATGATCGCGACACCTTCCAGCGGCAAACCAACCGAAGACAACACAAGCGATAACATGACAAGGCCTGCACCGGGAACTCCGGCAGTACCGATGGAAGCAAGGGTGGCGGTCAGAATGATGGTCACATATTCCGACATGCCCAAATCGACACCAAAAGCCTGTGCCACGAACAAAGCTGCAACCCCTTGATACATGGCAGTGCCATCCATATTGATGGTTGCTCCAAGAGGAAGCGTGAAGCTCGCAATAGAGCGGTTCACACCCAGATTCTTTTGCACCGCAGTCATGGTCACCGGCAAGGTACCCGAGGACGAGGTGCTGGTGAAAGCAACGATCTGAGGCTCAACGATGCCTTGAAAGAAGCGCACGGGGTTCAGACGTCCAAGAACAGTTATCAGGCCACCATAAACAAAGATGGCATGCAGAACGCAGCCGATATAAAGAGCGGCGATAACGGTTCCCAATGGCAAAAGCAGATCCAGACCATATGTGCCTGCAACCCATGCCATCAACGCAAAGACACCATAGGGAGCAAATGAAATGACGATTTCCGTCAGTTTCAGAACAACGGAATTCAGGGATTCAAAGAAATCTCTGACCGGTTTTCCGACCTCCCCGACCAGATTGATCGAAAGACCAAACAGGATGGCGAAGAAAATGATCTGCAACACCTTGCCATCGGCAGCTGCCGCAATGGGATTTTTAGGAACGATTGCAACCAATTGATCCAGGAATGACGGTGCGGCTTTCGCCTCCATGGCAACGGCAGTACCCAGATCAATTCCGACACCAGGCTGAAACAGGGTGCCCAGAACCAAGCCGATGGTGATGGCAAAAGCAGTCGTAAGCAGATAGAAAACAATCGCCTTCAAACCGATCCGTCCCATTCGGGCAATATCGCCGATTGACGCCATGCCACAGACCAGAGAAACAAAAATCAAGGGCACAATCAGCATCTTGATCAGCGAAAGGAACACCGTTCCTATATATTTGATGGTTCCGGCAATCGCCGCATTACCGGTCATGTTCAGCACACAGCCAACCACAATTCCAAGAACCAGCCCGACCACGATCTGCTTCCAAAGCAGCATATTCCGCCACGGGGCAAAAAGCCCTGTCTTTTGTTTCACATTACCCATTTCTCTCTCCCTGTTTTTTATGCAGCAAATGTGGTGAAGCTGCATGAAATTGCGCCACGTTAACACCAAGCCGCGTTTCAAAGCCGTGCAAACTGCGAAATGGCGTTGCAAATTTTGCAAGCCACTGTGATCACTCGAAAATTTGGTGATGAAAAGGTATGCTCATGACCTCAATCATGAACCAAGCCGCACACACCGGCGCGCCAGCGCATCGGTCGGATCAACCGGCACCACACCCAGACAGTCCGGACCATCAGCGACGATGAGCGGAAGCTCGGTACAGCCAAGAATGATCGTTTCGGCACCTTTCTCAATCAAGTGCACAAAGGCCTGCATGATCTGCTCCTTGCAAAGCCCGTCCGTATATCCGGCTTTCACGCCCTGTGGCCCATAGATGGATTCCATCACCTTGGCCTGAAAAGGTCCATCCGGAATGACCGCTTCCAGTCCGACCTCCTCCAGGGCATTCTGATACAAGCCGCTGTGAATGGTCCCGTTTGTCGCAAGAATACCCACACGACGCGCCTCGGGCAGCTTCTGTGCGATATACTCCGTTGTGGTCGAAAGAATGCTGACAATCGGGATATTCAGATGCCGCTGCATCCAGTTCACATAGGCATGTGCCGTGTTGCACGGTATCGCAATCACATCGGCACCACCGCGTTCCAGCTTCTTGCAGGTTGAATAAAGGGCAATGGTCGGATCCGTTCCGTCATGGATCAGATTTTCTGTTCGGTCCGGTATCTGGGGATTCTGTTCAACCAATATCTTGATATGATCCTGATCCCGAGAAACAGGTGTCGCCCCAACCAGCTTCGCCATGAAATCCACGGTGGCAGCAGGCCCCACGCCGCCAACCACCCCCACCTTGAAACGCCGCCTGCGCTCGACATCACTGACCTTGAGCGCATGACGCGCATAGAGGCTTGCCGTATTGATGGCAATCATGCCCTCGGGGAACGAGAGCAGATCGAACAACAAGGGCAGCTCGCTCAGACCAGGGACAAAAACCTCCGCACCTTGCGCTGCAAGATCCGCAAGCGCCTGCTCGATCGGCACAAGAATATCCGGCCCCTTGTTGCCGGACTTGAAGCTGTTTGGCCCATAAATCGCATTCATGACCGCCAGCTCCATCTTCTCTGACGGATAAACCACCGCTACATCCTGACCAAACAACCGCTCAAAAAGGCCACTATTCCGCACAAAGGGCGTCGTCAGAACACCGATTTTCGACGGTTTTTCAGCAAGGGCATCAATGGCATCCCCGATCGCATCAGTCATGCTGATCAGGATCAGATCAAGCTCGTCCTCCAACTCCTGCAAAAAGCAATGGGTGATGAAACAAGGCAGGAGCGCCGCATCACATCCCTCCCGCTCCATTCGCGACAAGGTATCGAAAACATGAAGCTTTCGATGGACGGGATTGTAGCTTTCCATCATCGGGATGACAGGTTCACGCAGTGGCTTCTGCTCGAAGACCAGCTCTCGATGATCCCCTTCCGATCTGACCGGGGTTGTCTCCACTATTCGGTGCAGCAAATCAGCGCCCGCGAGCGCCCCCAGCCCACCGACAATACCCAGCCGAAGAGGCTTGCCGGGGATCATGCCACCCCTCCTGTATGGCCAAAGGTCAAATGCTCCAAAGAGACTTTGGCCTGATCATCCGATAGCGCAGGTTCCACAGCATTGTGCAGGCTCAGCCCATTGATCTGGGCATATTTTGCCAGCTTGGTCGCAGCCTCATATCCAATCACCGGAGCCAGCTCCGTTACCTTCACAAGACTGTTTTCAAGCAGGGCCCGACAGCGTTCTTCATCGGCAACAATATCTTTCACACAGCGTTCCGACAGAACCGTCATGGCATTGGTCAGAGAGCCCATGGTCTCCAGAACCTTGTGAATGATCACAGGCTCCATCGCATTGAGCTGAAGCTGGCCCGCTTCCGCAGCCATGGTGACGATCAGATCATTGCCGATCGCCTGATAACATACCTGATTGACCACTTCCGGAATGACCGGGTTCACTTTTCCAGGCATGATGGACGAACCGGCCTGCACAGGCGGCAGCAGAATTTCGCCAATCCCGGCTCTTGGTCCTGACGACATCAGACGAATATCATTGCAAATCTTGGAAAGCTTGATACCGATCCGCTTCAATGTTCCGGAAAACATCACAAACGCTCCAAGATCGGAAGAGGCTTCAATGAGATCAGCGGCAGGAACCAGAGGCTGGCCGGTAATCTCGCACAGATGGGCAATTGCCGTTTCACCAAACCGTTCTGGAGCATTGATGCCGGTGCCGATGGCGGTCCCCCCCAGATTGACCTCCATCAGCAAGCGGGACAGATCATCCAAACGCTCGCAATCTTCATCAATCGTGGTTCCAAATCCCCTGAATTCCGCTCCAAGCGACATGGGAACAGCATCTTGCAGCTGCGTCCGCCCGACCTTCATGACCGGGTCGAAGATCTCTGCTCTTTCATGAAAAGCTCCGCTCAGAGTGCGCATCGCATCCCGGAGCGGATTGATACGGGCCAGAACCGCAAGCCTGATTGCAGTCGGATAGACATCATTGGTCGATTGGGATCGATTGACATCATCATTGGGATGCAGCTGACCATAGTCTCCAATATCGGCTCCCAAGGCTCTCAATCCGAGATTGGCAATCACCTCGTTGGCATTCATGTTGGTCGAGGTTCCAGCCCCCCCTTGCATGACATCAACAACAAAATGTTCATGATGATGACCATCAAGAATTTCATCGCAAACCTTCGCAATGACTTCGGTTTTGCGAGCTGATAACCGTCCAAGATCCCTGTTCGTCAGAGCACATGCCTTCTTGACGGCGGCCAGTGCCACGATCAGTTCCGGATAATGGCTGATCGATACACCCGTGATCGGAAAATTTTCCAGCGCACGCTGTGTCTGGCTTCCCCACACAGCATCAGGAGCTATCTCAATGGTTCCAAGACCATCTGTTTCCATTCTCATTGCAGTCATCGTGATTTCCGTCACCAGCCTCGACAGCCAGACAGAACATGCTGGCCGAGTTTGTGTTCGCTCATGAGCCCAAACGCTAACCCCACATGTTTCACAACACCATCACATCTCGCGCATGGGCATTGCATATTTTGCAATGGACAGGAAATCATGAGATGAATAAAGGCAAGGCGCACCAGCTAAAACGGAGACATATGATGGAGATTGAATGGTTGGAAGATTTTCTGGCTCTGTCATCGGCGGGTGTTTTTGCCCGCGCAGCAGATGCGCGAAACATCAGCCAGTCCGCATTCACACGGCGGATAAAAAACCTCGAATATTGGGTTGGAACCCCCCTGTTCAACAGAAATGTTCACCCGGTAGAACTTACATCAGCGGGTGTGGCCTTCAAGCAGACGGCCATTGATACGATCAACGCCTTGAAACTGACCAGAAACGATATCAGAAATTCCACACGACGCGAGGCAGAAAGGCTTGATTTCGTTGCCCTTCACGCCCTGGCAATTTCATTTTTTCCCTTTTGGCTGAAGCATATGATTGGCCATTTGGGACCGATCAAGTCGCGGCTGATTGCCGAAAATTTCTCCGGTTGCGCAGAAACCATTCTCAATGGCAACGCAGATTTCATGCTGTGTTATTCTCACCCCTCTGTCCCAACCATATCAGATCAGGAGCGATATCCTTCAACCACAATCGCACGGGACAGGATCATCGCAGTAAGCGCTACAGAAACCCACGGCAAAGCCAGATATGATTTCGATACGGAAAACCAGACCCCATTTCTGTCCTATCCTCCCGATACATTTCTTGGGCAGATATCGCGGGTCTGCATACAACGCGGCAATCTTGAAGACAGGATCACGCCCACTTATGAAAATTCGGTCGCAGAAGCGCTGAAATATGCCTGTCTGGAAGGTCATGGCATCACATTTTTGCCTGAAGGGGTCGTCAAACGGGAGCTTGCAGAGGGCATATTGATCAAGGTAAGTCAGCCAGCCTATGAGACACAGATCGATGTCAAACTATACCGCTCCATCGAACGGGCCAGACCGGAACTGGAGCGCTTTTGGCGATTGGCACAAAAATAAACCCACCCCCAACCAAACAGACAAATGACTTATGGTGCGATCTCCTGACCGTCCCAGGCGAAACATCTGCCGCTTTGATCGGAGGAAAGACTCAGCAACACGTCCAGCATTTTGACCGCCGAATGATCAGCCGTGAAAAGCTGCCCTGCTGGCAGATTGCTCTGGAAGGGCTGGGACAAGGCGCTATCCACGGTGCCCGGATGCATGCCGACAATAACCGCCTGCTTGTTGCGTCGCCCCACCTCAATAGCGGCATTCCTGATGATCATGTTCAGCGCGGATTTGGACGCCCGATAAGAATACCAGCCCCCCAGACGATTATCCGATATGCTGCCCACCCGTGCAGACAAAGCGGCAAAAACGGACCGCTCCTTGCGATTGAGTTTTGGCAAAAAATGCTTCATCAGCAACGCAGGCAGAATTGTATTGACGAAAAAGAGCCGTTGAAGCTTTTCAGCCGATAGATCGCGCAAGGCTTTTTCCGGCTGGACCTCCCGATCATGCAACATGCCGATGGCAACGAAGACCAGATCAAGGGGCATATCTTTGCTCGCCATCTCAGCCGCAGCAGCAATTCCATCCTCACTTTCCATATCAAGGGAATGACCGACGATGCCACCGCCAGACTGCGCGCAGCCCGAGCGAGAAAAAGCATGCAGCACCGCATCCGGATAGACATGCGCCAATTGCCTGACCATCGCCGACCCGATGGCCCCGGAACTTCCAATCACTGCGATAGTCCTGATCATCCTGCCTCCAATCAGCTGTGCAGGGCATGATCTGCCCTTCTGTATGATGCGTATTTATAATTGATACGTACAGGCAAACAACCAGATCACATCGAGCCTTTTCATGACCACATTGCGACTGATTTTAGGAGATCAATTGAGCCCGTCCATATCGGCACTCGAGGAATGCAACCCAGCCAAGGATGTCACCCTGATGTGTGAGGCTTGGGATGAAGCGACCTATGTGAAACATCACAAGAAGAAGATCGCCTTTCTCTTCTCGGCCATGCGCCATTTTGCCAGGGACCTGATCGAGAACGGCTATCAGCTGGACTATGTAAAGCTGGATGATCCGGAGAATTCAGGCTCGCTACAAGCTGAGGTCAGCCGTGCCCTGAAGCGTCATGCAATAGAGCGCATCGTCGTAACCTTTCCCGGCGAGTATCGTTTGCTGGAAGAATTTCTACGCTGGGAAAGCCTCTTCAATCTACCTGTTGAGATCCGCCCGGATACGCGCTTTCTTTGCTCGCCTGATGGCTTTGCCAATTGGGCCAGGGGCCGCAAGCAATTGCGCATGGAATATTTCTATCGCGAGATGCGAAAGCATTATTCCGTGCTAATTGAAGGCGATCAACCAGTTGGTGGGCAATGGAATTATGATGCAGAAAACAGAAAGCCGCCATCAAGCGGGCTGAGCATTCCAGATCCTGCCAGCTTCGCCCCCGATGACATCACAAAAGAGGTGCTGAAGCTGGTGGCCGAACGCTTTGCCGATCACTTTGGTGATCTGGAGCCTTTTGCCTTTGCCGTCACCCGCGAAGACGCACTGAGAGTGCTGGGCCGTTTCATCGCCCAGCGCCTGCCCCATTTTGGTGATTATCAGGATGCCATGATTGAGGGAGAACCATGGATGTTCCATTCCCATATCAGCTTCTATCTCAATTCCGGCTTGTTACACCCCATGGAATGCATCAAAGCGGCCGAACGCGCTTGGCATGAAGGTCGCGCGCCGCTGAATGCCGTGGAAGGGTTCACCCGCCAGATCCTTGGTTGGCGAGAATATATACGCGGCATCTATTGGCTGAAAATGCCCGATTATGGGCAAACCAATTTCCTTGAGGCCAAGCACGATCTGCCTGCTTTTTACTGGACTGCAAACACCCAGATGAATTGCCTGCGCCAATGTGTGCTGGAAACCAGGGCCAATGCCTATGCCCATCACATTCAGCGGCTGATGGTTCTGGGCAATTTCGCCCTTCTGGCCGGGATCGAGCCCAAGCAGGTCAATGAATGGTTCCTGATCGTCTATGCCGACGCCTATGAATGGGTCGAACTGCCAAATGTCTCGGGCATGATCCTCTATGCCGATGGTGGTCTTTTGGCCAGCAAGCCCTATGCAGCAGGCGGAGCTTACATCAACAAGATGTCCAACTATTGCAAATCCTGCCGCTTCAAGGTGAGCAAGAAAAACGGCGCTGATGCGTGCCCGTTCAATTATCTCTATTGGGATTTCCTCGCCCGCAATCGCGACAAACTGCAAGACAACCCGCGCATCGCCATGATGTATAGAAGCTATGACCGCATGAGCGAACAAAAACATCAGGCCATAGCGGATGATGCGAGACGTTTCTTCAAAACACTATGATAGCTATACTCCCACGAAGCAACGTTGCAATTTCCTTGAGTACCAGACCTCACTACACTAGGTTCAAGTGGAGTATTTGGGGCGTTGGAACAGACAGGGCAGCGTGAGATGATAATCAAAAAACTGTTTGGACTAATGTCATCAAAGTCCAAACAGGAAACAAAAGAAGAAACAAGACAGCGCCAAAACAACTATATCAAAGCTCAGCACCGCACATGGCAATTGGCTTGGCATGATCTCTTCAATCAGGATCCCGGTCAGGCCAGCGCGGACAATGCGGCAAAAGACAGCCAGATCCCGGACGATCCCAATTGTGACTACAGGTTGATCTTCGGCTTTTGCGAAATCACAAAAGGCACCCGTGCTGCTTGTCTATCCCTGTTGCCACATGGTGATGAATTGACCAAACGGTTCGAGCAATTTTACAACACGCAAAACACCCCCATTCCACCAGCCAAAGCCATGGATTTGGCCGGAAAACTGACCGAAACCATAAATAACTGCCATATCAATTTCGAAGCAGACTGGAACAACATAATCATCACTGAGATGAACGACAAAACAGCCCTTGACGCACTCGAAATCGAACATGATCTTTATGAGTTGTTTGAAGGATCTTTACTCGAACCACATCCTGAAGAAAAACTCGAAATGCTTGCTGCAGATCTGTTTCTGACAGAGCCATTTTACGCAGCGGCGGGCAATTATTATCAAGCCGGTCGCTGGATCACTGGCCTCTATCATGAACCTGCTCGAGATAAATGTCTCGCCATCGTCTATGCGCTCTGGCTGGGCGGATGGGATCTCTCGCTCGGTCGCAAAGGCATTGCCCTTATCCCGCTTCGCTAGATCAAAAATCTGGTAGATTTGGCGCCAAAATGGCCAAGCCATTGTTTCCAAGCATATTCTTGTCCGAGAACCGCACACACTTTTCGGAAATATGCTCTAGATGTGATAGGAGCCCCTCTGGCAAGATGGAAAGACACCATCATGCCAGAGGGAGACACTCATTTTCTTCTTCTACCCCGATTTTGATCAGGCCAGTTCATCCTGAATGACCACTGTCTGGTCATTGAAGGTCACTTCTTCAAAGCCATAGAGGAAATCGACTTTGTTCGTGGTCTGATTATAAACCGCGACGCCATTGCCATCTTCCGTTCGGGCAAAGTTCCAGTCCGATGAGGTGCCGTCAATCACGAAGACATCCTTGCCATCCGTGCCACTGACATATTCGAGCTCATCGGGATTATCGGTCACGATGGTCCGCCCCACATTGCTGGCGGTCAGATCGATTTCCGTATCATTGAAACGCAAGATTTCGAAGTCATAGACAATATCAAAGCCTGCATCATTCCAGATCAGAATACCTGCTCCATCATCTGATTTTGCCCAATTGTAATCCTTGGACGCCCCATCAATGACAAAGACGTCATTGCCGGCAGTGCCACCAATATATTCCTCGATGCCAGCTTCATCCTTCACCTTCATGGCTTCAGACCCGTCACCGGTCAGCTTCACACTCTTGTCGGTAAACTGGATAGTCTCGAAATCATAAAGGATGTCAAAGCCCTGATCATTCCAGATCATGGTGCCTTGACCATCATCACTCGGCCCCCATTGATAATCGGTGGATTTGCCATTGATGATGAAGGTATCTGTCCCGACCGTACCGGAAACATACTGCTCCTCACCAGCAATATCCGTGACATTGATCTGACCGACCTTGTCACCTGTTAGATCCACGCTCTTGTCAGAGAACTGAATGGCCTCGAAATCATAAAGAATATCAAAGCCATTATTGTTCCAGACCAGCATGCCCTCACCATCATCGGACGGTGCCCAATTATAGTCCGAAGACTTGCCATTGATGACAAAGGTATCCTTATACTCGGTTCCACCAAGATATTGTGTCTCGGCAGGATCATCCTGTACGGTAATGCCCTTGGCCGTCACAGTCACCGTCACCGTTGCCGTGGTGGTCTTCTTGCCGTCACTCAGCACATAGGTGAAGCTATCCTCACCGACAAATCCGGAATTTGGCGTATAGACAATCTTGTCATCAGATGTGTCATTGGCTGTTCCGTTATTGTCGATCCTGACACTGCCATTGGCCGGGTTGGTCACGGACGCTATGGACAATATATCTCCATCCGGATCCGAGTCATTGGCCAGAACATCAAGAGTGAGCGCATCATCCATCTTGGTGCTGCCACTATCATCCTGAGCAACCGGGGCCTTGTTTGCATTGGCCTCCGCGTCGGGGATCAGCCTCACATTGTCCAGATCAATATCGTAATTCGCGCCAGACCCCGATGTCGTATCCGAAAATTTGATGGTGGTGCTGTCACTGGTAGCCGTAAAAGTGAACGTGAAATATTTCTTGTCGGCACTTGTGAAAGGCCCGCTTATTGTTTGCACAAAATCAGCACCACCCGCTCCAAGAGCCTCGATCTTGAGTTTCGCGGCAACACTGTCCAATCCCTTGGCCTGACCCACATCAAATGTCAGGATATAGGTCTTGCCTGTTTCGGTTTTGACGGTCTGGCTGATGGAACTTCCACCATATTGATTGCTCCAACCGCCAAGGGCAACGGATGCCTCCCCATCAGATGCCCGGGCAGGATCAATATGACGCCCTGTCGGGCCTTCAATTGTCCAGCCATGAGGGGCTTTGTTCAGCCCCGACGGCCCCATCTCGAAAGAACCATTGAGAAGCAGATTGTCAACAGCGCCATCAAACGTCATCTGTTTGCGGTTGAAACCGGGACCAGACCAGTCAAGGTCCAGCCTGCCAGGGCCGCCGCCTTCAAAATAGCGCACTTCAATCTTGTGAAGACCGGCATCCAGATTCAGCGTGACGGTTTTCTGTGTCGGAGCTTGCATGCCATCATTATCAATGACCAGCTTGCCATCGATATAGAGTCTGGCTCCATCATCGCTGGTAAAATAGAAGGTATGTGAGCCATCCCGGGCGACATCGAAATCACCCGTGGCCCGCATGGCGAAATCATCTTTCAGACCGCCGGTATAATAGGCCTCGCTACCGCTATAATCGAGCTTGTCCAGCTGTTCGACATGCGCCGGATTGGCATTTTCAAAATCAATCTGGTCCAGACTGGTGACATTGGCCGGGATGCTGAAAAATTCAGCGCGCAGATCCCCTGTGCCGTCAAACAAAGGCTGGGTCGGCTCCACCGAGACCATCGGCGCAACAGATGGAACGCCAGCCTTGTTCCAGGCAAACAGCATCCAGCTACCGGCGGAAACCTCATTGGCATTTTCCGGCAGGGTCACTTCAATGGTGTTATTGGGGCCGAGCTTGAAGTCCAGCTTTACCATTCTGGCTTCCATATTGAAGGAATGGGTCGCAGCACCGGATTTCACAAAGGTCAACTTGGCGATATCGGCGGCATTGTCAGCTGTGATCGTGAATGTCTGGCCCGGCTTCAGGCTGTCAGGAACACCGGAAATGACCGGACGATCTGCCAGTGTACCATCTTCATTATACAGATAAGGCGGGCGATAGATCTGGCTGTCGAGATAATTGTTTTCTGCAGATCCGGCAGCGCCACCACCAAGGGAAAGCACCGTGCCATCATTCAGCAGAACCGTCGCGGAATGATAGAGGCGCGGCTGGTCTTCATCGGCACCATAGGTGATCGTGCCGGTCTCCGGATCCCAGATGGCAGCGGTTTTATCCGCGCCGGATTCCTTGTTGCCCACCGATGTACCGCCATTGACCAGAACGGTTCCGTCGGCCAGCACGGTCAGATCAGACCAGTTACGGTCCTGGCTGAGCGCACCGGATTTCTCAAAAACAGGTGTCGGACCATTGATATCCATGGTCCACAGATCACCATTGGACGCCATGACCAGCAGCTTTCCGGCTTCATACATGATGGCCGGAGCATCCCAGGAAAAAGCAAAGGGAAGCGTACCAATCTCGGTCAGGCTGCCATTGCCGGACGGGTCCAGCGACATGACTTCGATCTTGTTGTCATTGCCCTTCGATGTGGCAAAATAGATGACCTGCCCATCCTTGTTCAGAAAAGCACGAGGATAGAGAGAGGCCGCCCCCAGATCCGTGTCAGTCGCCCCATCCAGCTTGCGCCAGCCTTCACCGGGCGTGAAGATTTCCGGGGTAGAAACACCGCGGCCATTTTCATCGGTGCCACCCAGAATGACAATTTGCCCGGTTGGCAGCGACACCATGGACGGATACCAGCGGGCAAAATGCATGTCCCCGACCGCTGATGCCTCCAGAGAAAGATCACTGCTGTCAAATTCATTGACATCACTGACGCCCTTGTTCGTCCCACCGAGCGGACGGCGGTCCCCACCACCAATCAGGATCTTGTCCGTTCCAGGAAGAATGATCGCCGCAGAGCAGAAAATATCCGTCGGCGTGGTATTGGCCAGCGTCTGATGGGTGCCGGTCACAGGGTCATAAACATCATAGATGAATTGCCCGCCCTGCATGCCACGGCTGTCAGTGCCAAATGTCAGCACCTTGCCATCCTGTGTCACAATGGCATGAAGACCAATCAACGGCCATGCTTTCAGATCGTCCCAACTTCCCTTGGTATTTCCCGTCATTCCAATTCTCCCCCATAGAGCGCGTTAGAAAGGCCCGGAGGATCTGAAGACATCTCCCGGCACAAGTCATTCGCTCAATGGCAGCAATGGCCATGCCAGATTGATGGCCGAACGAGGAAACCTCATGGCAGAGTTAAAGAAGGGTAAAGGCTAAAAACACCTGGGTGGAAATTGAATGAGAACAGAGGAGCCTATGGCAAAATGGATCAAACAAGATCCGATATACTTGCAAAAATCAAAGCAGCTTCAGGCAAGAAATCTCGGCTGCTCCGCCGTCTCGAACTGGATCAACAACACCCGGATGCGTCATCTTGGCACAGATGGTATCGGCACAAACAAAAACACTACTTCATCCTTCTAGAATGCAGTGTGGACGATTTTAGAGCTTATTGAGATCTTGTGTGAACAGGAATTCTCAAAAATCCTGGATATATAAAATGCAGAAACACTACTTAAGGTAATTGAAAGACGATATCAGCACAATCACCACCAATTTGAAGCTGAACGTAACCATAGACTGGATCTTATCTTGGCAAACTTTCATCAGAACTTATCCGACCACGCTGACGCCTATGACAAGACAACAAAGCAAAAACGAATATGGATACGTCCTGTACGCAGTTTTGGCGGAAAAAAGGAAAGCTTTGGCTGGATCCTGGGCAATCCTGTTCTGGATTCCAAAGCGTCATGGCCAATGCGAGACAGCAAGCCATATGACTTTCTTTGTCAGCTAAACTGCGAGAAAATTCCAAAAAACCTATGGAAAGGCTTGGGACCCCGAAAAGGATGGCTATCAGTTTTCTTTGCGCCGACAACCGAACATCACGCCTTCGATACTAAGATTGTCTATTCGCGAGATTGGGGAACAGAAATCGAGCCACCATTATCCCATATCCCTGCCCATCATCGCCATATCGATCCAAACTACCGCAGTTATCTGCTTCCAGATATGGCACTCGAGCTGAAACCCTTTTCACCTGAGATGCATAACGGCAAACCCATTTTGCCTAATTGGATGCTATCGGAACCCCATGCCGATGAGCCGTTCCTACTATCTGATCCTATGAACCAACCAGCAGATTGGGACGAGTTGGAGCTCTTGATCAAGGTGATCATAGAGGAAAATGACAAGGCCTATCCTGACCGGCAACAACGCAAGCAAAGGCTGGAAGACAGGACAGAACTTACCGAACATGACGAGGCTAATCTGGCTTTCTTTAGTTCATGGCTTGCAAACGCACCCGGCAATCGCGAGGTCCTCACAGCGCGGCTCGCGTCGATCAAAGGCCTGAAATCAACGCAACCCTTCAATACGGATACATGGCACGATTTCTATACATGGCTGGACGAAATCATGAGCGAGAGATTCGGTTTGTGGCATTTTCATTACGAAGCAATCCGAGAACAAAGGACCTTGTACAAACTATTCCAAGATTCTGCTTCTGTTCCCATCGCTGTAAGAAACCGCTTCGATGCGATTTGGCGCTATAAGGACGAGCGCACATCTTTTCAAATCGGGGGTGGTCCCGTTGGTTACTCAGGCAGTTTCTTCGAAAATGCGCTTACCAACGTGTTTCTCTTAAATGCAACATCTTCCCGTGTGCATGCGCTCGATTTTCATGGATCAAGCCTGAATGTATCAATACCCATAAGCAGCTTGCTGACGCGGTCTTTTAAAAAGGTGAGTTCAGATATAGCAAACTAGTTCAACACCTCACATCCCGGCCATCCAACTCACACTGTCAGCAAAGCATTGCTTTGCTTCGAACCGGGTGTGAGGCCAGTCGCTGCCCCAGAGCAGGTGCTCGGGGCCTAGGTGTTCGGCCAGATGAGTGAAGACGGGTTTGATCTGCTCTGCGGCTTGCGCCACCGATAAATCCGGAAAGACACGATAAGGCGCGGAGCATTTGACGAATAACTGCTCGGCAGGTGCGTAGGTCATCGCCGCCATTCCGCCGCAAGTCAGAGGATCTGTTCCACCTGGCAGGCCAAAATGATCGACCACAACCTGCTGGCTCCAGGATAGCAATTGCGACAAAGGCTTTGCCAGACGTGGGCCTTCACAATGCAGCTCCACATGCCAGCCAAGTTGATCGGCCAGACGCACCAGCTTTTCCCAATCTGATAAATCAGCGACCTCGGCATCTTTTTTACCGACCACATTCAGGCGCAAACCAATGACGCCACGTGCAGAGAAGTCTTCCAACGCGGCCCGATCAAGGCTTTTATCCTGCGGGTCCAGCACCACGACAGCGCGAAAAGTCAGGCCATCCTTGCCATCCATCTGCACCATCTGATCCAGCATATAGCTGTTGTCAGTGCCCAGGAAACTCGGCTGCACCAAAATGGCCCCATCCAGATCATGCTCTTTCATATGCTGGCAATAAGTCTTTGGTTCTGCGTGATAATCGGGCGTATAGCGGCGCGGACTCGCCATGGGAAGATCAGAGCGAAAGATATGCGCGTGCCCGTCAAATCGGCCAGCCAATCCACCCATGAGAGCATTGGCGCCTGACAAATTCGACAGCCATTCCGCCCCACGTCCCTGATCCATCCTGATGCCCCTTCAAAACTTCCGGTCAATTTTCCGGCTTGACTTATCTACTTCTATATAGAACTATAGATGCAACAGAAAGGCAAGCACGAACATGACTGCTCAAGAATTATCTGGTGATCAAAGACTTCCCATCTATCAGCGTCTGGCAGATGTCTTGCGTCGCGATGTGACCGAAGGCCGCCTGCGCCCCGGTGACCGTGTGCCATCAGACAATGAATTGTCCCAGACCTATCAACTGGCCCCCGGCACCGTACGCAAGGCATTGGACTTGCTGGTCAGTGAAGAATTGTTCGAGCGCTTTCATGGCCGCGGCACCTTTGTCCGTCGTCCAAGCTTTGACAGCTCGCTCTTTCGCTTCTTTCGTTTTCGCTCATCGGACGGCACCAGCGCCGTGCCGGAAGGCCGCATCCTGCGCCGGGTGACGGAAAATGTACCCTCTTACATTGCCCGCCAGCTGAAAATCGAGGAAGGCGCTCCGGCCATTTCCATGAGCCGTCTGCGTCTCATCGATGACGTGCCGATCATTGCCGAGGAAATCTGGTTGCCGCTTGATCGCTTTGAAGCTTTTCTGGACATCCCGACCGGGAAAGTCGGTAATCTGCTTTATCCCGTCTATGACGAGGTCTGCGGCCAGTTGATCGCAAAGGCCGAAGAGACCCTCACCGCCGAAGCCGCCAGCGAACAGACCGCGCGCCTTTTGCGGATCGAGACCGGAACGCCGGTCATGATGATCGATCGTCTGGCCAAGGGCTATGACGGCACCCCCATGGAATGGCGTCGCTCTCGGGGACGAGCCGACCTCTTCCACTATCACACCGAAATTCGCTGAGTATGAGAGCGCGTTCCCGAAAAGTTGCACGACTTTTCGGATAAGAACTCGCTTCAAGAGTGAAGAATCAAAGCCTTTCGTGTGCTTCAGAAATCATCAGGAATGCTTTTAAAAATCCGGGAGGAAATTATGAAACTCGTCAAATCTCTGGGCCTCGGCTTGCTCGCCGCGGTCCTGTCGTCCAGTGCTGCCTTCGCCAAACCGATTGAAGTGCGCATTGCCAGCCATGTGTCATCCTTCTCACCCCTGCATGCACAGTCTGAACTGTTCGCAGCCGAGGTCGAAAAACGCCTGCCCGGTCAGTTTGAATTCAAACTGTTCCCCGGTGGTCAGCTGGGCAAGGAAAAGGACCTGATGACCAATGTTCAGGCCGGTTCCCTTGAAATGATCAATGTGGCATCGGGCGTGATGAAACTGGACAAGAAGCTTGGCGTTTTCGATTTGCCTTGGCTCTTCTCAGATCGCGACCATGTCAAACGCGCCATGAAAGCCGGACTGGAAGATGCCATCCGCGCCCGCATTGAAGAGGTTGGCTCGGTCAAGGTGATCGGCGTGTATGAAAATGGCTTCCGCCATGTCATCAACACAGAGCGCGCCATTGGCGAGCCTTTCGATCTGGAAGGCCTGAAGATCCGCATCTCCGGCGGCAAATTCCGTCAGGGCGTGTTCCAGCAGATGGGCGCAACCCCGCAGAAAGTCTCCTGGGGCGAAACCTTCACCGCACTGCAAGCCGGTGTCGTGGATGGCGCAGAAGCCGCAACCTATGGCTTTTACGAGCAAAAGCATTTTGAGGTCGCCAAGCATCTCTCCCTCACCGGCCATGTCTATACACCGTCCTTCCTGCTGGCTTCGACCGACTTCTTTGATAGCCTGACCGATGAGCAGAAAAAGGTCTTCACCGAGGTGGGCAAGGAAATCACCGACGCAGCCTATGACGCCTCCGCCGGTCTGGAAGCCAAATATTTCGAGGAAATGAAAGGCAAGCTGAAGATCAATGACGTCGATCTGGATGCCTTCAAGAAGGCCACAGCCAAAAGCTATGACACCTATGTCAAAAGCCAGGGTGATGATTATCTGACCATCATCCGCAACGCGGCCAAATAATCATGCTGCGTCTTCTGGACAAGATCGTTGAGGCTATGGCGGTGTTCAGCTTCGCCATTTCCTCGGCCTTCGTTTTTCTCAATGTGGTCAATCGCTATCTGGTGCTTGGCCTGATGCGCGATTGGGCCAAGGCCAATGAAGCCATGCGCCCGTTCTATTTCTGGGTGCGCGATCTGCTGGGCAATATCGTGGTCACGGCCGATGAAGTGCCCGGCCTGTTGCTGGTCTGGGTGGCTTTTCTCGGGGCCTATCTGACCATGCGGCGCGAAGGACATATCGCCTTTGAACTGCTCGAGGAAAGCCTGCCGAAAGTCTGGCGCAAGATCCTGCGCGGCATAAACACCGCTCTCATTTGTGGCTTTCTGGTGCTGCTCTTCTGGCAATCCATCCGCATGATCCGCGTCGCTGGCGCGACAGAAATCGAGACAGCAGAAATTGCCCAAGGCTGGTTCATGCTCATCATGCCCCTTGCTGCCGTTCTATTGTTCATCGCCACCATCCAGCGGTTTCTGAGCCAAACCATGCAGGATAACGAAAGAAGCTGACCATGGCCTGGATTGTTGTTCTTCTTCTCCTGATGCTGATCCTGATTGGCACCCCCATCGGCTTTGCCCTGATGATCTCGGCCGCCATTGCCATGGCCATTTCCGATATCGATCTCATCATGGCCCCCATTCAGATGTTTTCCGGGGCAAACAAGGTGGTGCTGCTCGCCATTCCGCTCTTCATCTTCATGGGCGAATTGATGGGCGCAACTTCCATTTCCGAGCGCATCATCTCGCTGGCCCGTGCCCTTGTCGGCTGGATGCGCGGCGGCCTTGCCCATGTCAATGTGGTCACCTCCATGTTCATGGCCGAGATGTCCGGCTCTGCTGTCGCCGATGCTGCCGTCATGAGCAAAATCTTCGTGCCATCCATGGAAAAGCAGGGTTACCCGAAAAGCTTTGCTGCTGCTGTTACCGCCACCAGCGCCACGCTCGGCATCATCATTCCGCCCTCCATTCCCATGGTGCTGTATGGCGTCACCACCAATACTTCCATCAAGGATCTGTTCGTGGCGGGTATCATTCCAGGTTTGTTGCTAGGCGGGGCTTTCATGGTCACGTCCTACATCTTCGCACGCAAGGAAGGCCATCCGGTGGATGAACGCTTCGAGCTGAAGCGCCTGAACAAGGCTTTCCTCGGTGCCTTGGTACCCTTGCTCATTCCTGTGCTGGTGGTTGGCGGTCTGATTGGTGGCTTTGTGACGCCAACCGAGGCCGCAACCCTTGGCGTGGTCGCAGCGCTTCTTTATGGCTGGCCCATTCGCAGGGATCTCAATCTCAAAGCCGTCTATGAGCTTGGCTCCATCACGGTGCGCCAGACATCCGTGGTGATGATGATCATTGCAGGTTCTGCGGTGCTGGGGCAATTCCTCGCCAATGAGCAGATCCCGCAACAGATTGCTTCCGGCCTTGGCGGATTGACCGAAAGCTTTGTGCTGCGCATGCTGCTGATCAATGTCTTTTTGCTATTCCTTGGCATGTTCCTGCATGCCTCTGCCGCCATCATCGTGGTGGTGCCGATGCTTTTGCCATTGGCGCAGGAAATGGGCATTGATCCGGTGCATTTCGGCGTGATTGTCTGCCTCAATCTCGGCATTGGCCAGCAAACCCCACCCGTCGCCTCCGTGCTGCTAACGGTTTGCTCCGTCACCGGCCTGAAGGTCGAAAATGTCATGGGCTATTGCAAATGGTTCATCCTTGCAATGTTCGTGACCTTGATGATCGTCGCCTTCATCCCGCAAACAGCCACGTGGCTGGGCGGCTGATCAAAAGCTGCCATCCGGGGGAGATCTCCGGATGGCAGGCTGCAGGATTGATAATCGATCCTGGAAGGGTCAATCATCATCCGGACGCAGAATGAAAACGGCACAAGGAGCACGACGCGACACACGCGAGGCCGTTGAGCCAAGAAAATAGTCCTTCACGCCCGGCTTGTGCGATCCGACAACAATCAGATCAATCTGGTTTTGCCGGGCAAATTCCGCAATCTGCACACCCGGCTTCCCTGACACTGTTTGAGTGGAGACATCTTTCGCACCATCTGCGGCAGCCTCCAGCTTCTCCTTGATCCGTGACGTGAGATGATTTTCCGAACCACTATCGACAAACTCGGCCACAAAACCCGGAATCTCTTCAAGCACGGTGAGAAGAGTGATCTTGCCCCCTTCTGCAAGCAGGCGGCGCGCAACTGCAATCTTGCTGGAAACGATGCCTTCATGATCCAGAGCGACGGGAATTAGAATATGTTTATACATGATCTGCTCCATACATGTTCAATCAATTGACGGTTGAATAGTCCAAAACACCAAGGGCAATGCCGACAAGCACCGCCAGAAAAGCCGTTTCCGCAACCAGCAGGGCGACAGCTGGAAAGCCCACATTCATCACTTCTTTCGGCATGGTTTTAAGCCCCACCGAAGCGATGGAGGTCAGCAGCAACCAACGCGAGGCTTGCGAGGCTGCTTCAACAACATTCTCAGGCACCCATCCCGCAGTCCGCAAAGCAGCCAGCACAATGAAACCGAGCACGAAAACCGGCACCAGAGGAGGCCGCTTGCCATCCACCTCGCTGCTTTTTGACAAGGACCGGATCACAAGCGCCGCAATCACGACGATGGGAGCCAGCATCACCACTCTGAGAAGCTTGACCAGGGTCGCCACATTCCCCGTTTCCTCGGATACCGAAAATCCTGCTCCGACCACTTGAGCCACATCATGCACAGTGGCACCAATGAAAATCCCGGTCACACGGTCGTCGAATCCGAGCACGGCACCAAGAATTGGATAAACAATCATGGCAAGGGTCGAGAGCAAGGTTACACCCACCACGGTGAAGATGAGATGCTCTTCCGAACGTTCGTCTTTTGGCAGGATGGCCGCAATCGCCATGGCAGCAGACGCCCCGCAGATGGCAACCGCTCCGGAGGAAAGAAACGCAAATCGATAACTGAACCCGAAAAAGCGCGAAATCACCAGACCGAAAGTGATGGTCGCGATGACGCCCAAAACCACAAGCAACACAACCTGCCAGCCAAGCAGGATAAGCAGATCTGCACTGATCCGCACACCAAGCAGCGCAACTCCGAGCCGCAGCAATGGCCTGGACCCAAACTCTATACCGGCCTTGCCCGGCCCTTCACGTCCGAGAAAATTAAGCGAAATACCAAAGAGCAATGCCAGCAGCATCGCTGGTGCACCGTAATGTTCGGCGATGAACTGACTGGCAAGGGCAATGATGCCTGCAATCAACAGTCCGGGCATCAAGGGTGTCACACGATCAAACAGAGCACTGTGATAAGCGGCTTTTTCCATATTGTCCTCTGAATTAGGCATGACGGCTGGCCAGTTCTTGTGCCAACTCAACATATTGCCGAGGAACAAGGATACCGTTCTCCTCGGCCTGCCTGATTGCATCAGCTCGCCGGGTGCCCGGCAGGCGAGCCCCTTCAAGATTGGCAATGACCTGCAAGACAGCTTCCATCCGATCAGCAAAGGCATCCACATCATGAGGACGGATCGCCAGAAGAAATTGCCCCGATCCCGGTGGTGGTCCATCCTGAGTGAAGAAGGATGAAACCTTTGCACTGGAATTGGCACCGGTAAAAACCGATGCAAGAATTTCGACCATCAAGGCCAGCACGGTTCCCTTGGCATCACCCGCTGGCAGCATCGATCCTGACAAGGCAGCTTCAGGGTCGGTTGTGGGATTTCCCTCCCGATCAAGCGCCCAGTTGGAAGGAATGGATTGCCCGGTTTTTCGCGCATGCATGACCTTGCCACGCGCCACACGAGAGAGCGAAAGATCGATCACCAGAGGCGCAGCATCTCGCCTTGGAGCGGCAAAGGCGATCGGGTTTGTTCCAAAAACAGGGGTAGAGGAACCCCATGGCGCAATCGCTGCTGGCGCATTGGCAACCATCAATCCGACAAGGCCTTTCCTCGCCAGCTTTTCCACCTGCACCGATAGCGCACCACAATGGTGAGAATTGGTAATGGACATGGTGGCGGATCCATAGGAATGCGCCACATCCGCCCCACGTGCAATCGCCACATCAAGGGCAGGATAGGCAAAGCCGAAATCCGCATTGATCAACAACGCGGTCTGGCTGGTATTGCGGCACGTGATGTACGCTTTGGCATTGACCTTGCCCGAACGCGCTTGCGCTGCATAATCTTCCAGTCGGGAGAAACCATGCCCGGTCTGTCCCTCGGCTTCAGCCGAGATCAGCGCCAGCGCAACAGAGGCCGCATGCTCTCCAGATATGCCTTGGGCCATCAATGCAGAGGCAACAAGCGCCTTTGCTTCAACCAGTCCTATGCGTTCCATATGGTCCATGGCGATATTCCTTGAAAAAGGGCGATGCACAAGACACCGCCCAATTTTGCATCAAGCACTGCGATAGAGCTTGGTCATGGAGAATTCACGATGGCCCAGAGCCTCAGCGGCGGTGTTGCGGCCATTGGCGGTGCGACGGATCATTTCAATCAGGGCATCACCTGCTTCATCGATTGTCTGCTCACGACGCAGAATGCCGGACACGTCCACATCCACATGCTCGCTCATGGTCCGCACCGTACGTGGATTGGCCGTGATCTTGATCACCGGAACAATCGGGTTACCCACCACATTGCCCTGCCCGGTCGGGAAGGTATGGATCACGGCTCCACCAGCTGCCATCAGGGTGACGCATTCAGCAGCAGCAGAAGAGCTGTCCATGAAATACAGACCATTGCCAGATCCAGGCTGTTCGGCTGGCTCGAGAATATCGATGAATTGTGAGGTCCGACCGATTTTCTCCAGATTACCGAGGGCCTTCTCTTCGATGGTGGTCAAACCGCCTTCGATATTGCCTTTCGTGGGCTGGCTGTCTGACAGATCATCAGTCTGGTGCGCAAAAATCACATCATCCTGATAGGCCTTCCACATCTTGTACCAGCGCTCGCCAACCTCTTCGTTGATTGCGCGCTTCTGACAGATATGCTCGGCCCCGGTGATCTCGGAAGTTTCGCCGAAGAAACCGGTAATGCCTTCCGGCAGCAGCTTGTCATACATATTGCCGACAGTCGGGCAGGATCCCAGACCGGTGGTGGTGTCGCTTTCACCACATTTGGTAGAGACCCAAAGCTCATTGATCGAGCATTCTTCGCGCTGCACTTCGGTCGCTTTGTGCACGAAGTCTTTTGCCGCCCAGGAAGCACGACGAATGGTTTCGAAATCACCATTCTGTTCGATTGAGAATTCGGCCACTTCCTTGCCGGTTTTGCGAATGCCATCAGCAATACGCTTGGTCCAACCCGGCTCGATACCGATGACCACAACCGAATGAACATTCGGGTTCGCACCGGTACCGATGATGGTACGGAAATGCAAATCCAGATCTTCACCAAATTGCAGACGGCCATAGGCATGAGGAATTGCCAATGTGCCTTTGACATTATTGGCAACCGCTTCACATGCGGCGTTGGAGATATCGTCAACCGGCAGGATCAGAACGTGGTTGCGCACGCCCACACGACCATTTTCGCGCCGGAAGCCTTGAAAAGTGATATTGGAATATTTCGATGCCATCGGAGCGACTCCTTACCAGCGCTTGGTTTTGCAATTATGGACGTGAACATGCGCGCCCTTGGGAATGTCAGCGATGATTTTTCCGATGTCTTCGCCATATTTGATGGCAGTATCGCCTTCGCTGAAATCCTTCAGCGCAATCTTGTGTCCGATGGGAACATCAGCGCCAGACGTGAGACGGAAAGTCGAATTGTCATGTGTGACACAGACCAGCATGTCGGTGCCGGCGGTCAGACCCTCTACCACGACTACGCCGACATTGTCCGCGTGCTCGTGTACCAAAAGGTGGGGGATTTCAGCCATTGTTCAGTCTCCTTGGATGGCAGGTTTCAAGATGATTTTTGGATTCGGTATCAGTCCGGCCCGAATATCGCGGAAAGCGGTGTTTCCATCGGACAAGGGTCGGATTTCCGTCCAATCGAGTGCACCAAGACGTCCGTCAAACATCGCTTGTGCGGTGTCGCGGAAGTCCTTTGCAGTGTAAGTGTAGGTTCCGATAAAACTGATCTCTTGCAGGGTCATCCTCCGGATATCCAATCCTCCGACATCTTCCCCCAGCCCGATATGAACAATGACGCCACCGGGGCTCGCCAGTTGTGAGGCCATGGCGCGGGTTGCCGCATATCCGACGGCATCAACGACCACCGCGAATAAACCTTCGGCTTCTGCTTTGGCCTCAACGCCACAATGATCATTCAGATAAGCCCTGCGTACATCGTTGGGCTCGATGACCACAATGTCGTCAATTTCCATCGCCTTGAGTGCAAGAGCCGCCGCCAGTCCGATGGCACCGCCACCAATGACAACCGCACGACGATCCGCCCAGGGGTGCAAAGCTTCCAGCCCCAGTCGCGCAGCATGCCAACTCACGGCGAGCGGCTCCGCAAGCGCAGCCTTGTCCAAAGAAACCGCATCGGGAACACTGACCAGATTGGTCTCGGGCATGGTAACAAAGTCTGCAAATGCCCCTTCACGCGGTGGCATCGAGATGATCTGTCGGGTCGAGCATAAATTGTCACGTCCGGCAACACATGCCGGGCAAGTGCCGCAGGTGACCAACGGGTTGATTGTAACCCGCTCCCCATCCCGTGGACCGCCGATGATGACACCGGCGGCTTCATGCCCCAGAATCAACGGCGCAGGACGGCGGTCATCATGGCCCAGATAGGCATGCATATCCGATCCGCAAATGCCGCTGCTCTCCACCCGAATGAGAACTTCGCCCACATCAGGAGACGGATTTGGCACATCACGATAGGCGAGCGTCTCAACGCCTGTATAGACAAGTGCTTTCATTTTGCTGTGAAGCCTCCGTCGAGCATCAGGGTCTGGCCGGTCACATATTTCGATGCGTCCGAACACAGAAAGAGAAGCGGACCATCAAGGTCTGCAAGTTCACCATTGCGACCGATGCAGGTCTGTGCCGCATTGCGTGCAGCCCGCTCAGGATCATCAAAGACCTTGGCCGTCAGCTCCGTTCGGAAAAAGCCAGGTGCGATGGCATTGGTCAGAATGCCGGAAGCAGACCAGGCCTCGGCCATGGCACGGGTCATCTGGGTAATGCCCCCTTTGGTCGCGCCATAGGAAATCCCGCCGGGAAATGCCCGATAAGACTGCAGGGATGCAAAATTCACGATGCGTCCCCAGCCCCGTTGACGCATGGCTGGTACCAACCGTTGGCTGAGAAAGAAAGGAGCAGACAGATTGACCGCAAGGGTCGCGTCCCATCCCGCTTCTGTCACATCATCGGCAGCTTCCCGTGTATTCAGACCGGCGGCATGCACCACGATATCTGGAGATCCGAATGGCTCCTTGATCCGCTCGATCAGTGCCGGCAATCCATCACGCTCGGCAACATCCCCACCAACCGCAGCACAGCGACCATCGGTATTGTTGCGCCAGTCCTCCAACGTGGAGGCTCTGCGAGCCACCCCGACAACACTGGCCCCGGCCTGCGCCAGGACAGTGGCCGCATGACGGCCAAGTCCTGAACTGGCACCGGTGACACAGGCGACTTTGCCCTCAACATTGAAAAGATCACCAGGGATCATTGGATCAGGCCTCCCCGGCAAGATCGAAGGTCTCATCAGGGAAATATTTCTGCAGGCGAATATCCGCCGTGCGTGCATGGCCTTCCATGCCTTCCAGACGGGAGATGCGCGCAGTCGCCTCGGCTACCGGGCGCGATGCTTCTCTGGTCGCCTGTTGCCATGTGACAATCTTCATATATTTGTGCACGCTCAACCCGCCGGTATAGCTGGCAGCACCAGATGTCGGCAGCACGTGATTGGTCCCCGATGCCTTGTCACCAAAGGCAACGGTTGTTTCCTCACCCAGGAACAAAGAGCCATAGCAGCTCAGACGGTTCAGCCACCAATCCAGATCTTCAGCCTGAACGGTCAGATGTTCGGGGGCATATTCATCCGAGGTCTGTGCCATTTCCTCACGATCGGAGCAGACGATAACCTCCGCATAATCGCGCCAGGCCGCTGTGGCATTGTCACGGTTCACTTCCGGCAGATCATCGATAAGACCGGGCACCAGACGCATGACTTCTTCGGCCAGTGGCCGGTCATCCGTAACCAGCCAGACCGGAGAATTGTATCCATGCTCGGCCTGCCCCACCAGATCGGCGGCAACAATCATCGGATCAGCGGTTTTGTCTGCCAGAACCAGACTATCGGTCGGACCCGCAATCATGTCGATACCCACACGCCCGAACAGCATGCGCTTGGCCTCGGCCACGAACTGGTTGCCCGGACCAACCAGAATATTGGCCTTTGGCAATCCGAACAATCCATAGGTCATGGCTGCAACGCCCTGAACCCCGCCCATGGCCAGAATCTTGTCTGCACCGCAAATATGAGCCGCATAAATGATGGCCGGAGCAATGCCGACGCCGGGGCGTGGCGGTGAACAGGCAATGATATTCTTGCAGCCTGCCACCTTCGCCGTTGTAACGGTCATGATCGCACTTGCAATATGGCTATATCGTCCACCGGGCACGTAACATCCAGCAGCATCCACCGGTATCGCCTTTTGTCCGGCAACAAATCCGGGAATGACCTCGACCTCGAAATCCTTCACAGTGCCCAGCTGTGCCTCGGCAAATCGCTTCACATTGGCGTGGCTGAACTTGATGTCCCGTTTGAGCTTCTCCGGCACCTTCGCACTGGCCGCCTCAATCGTCTCGGCCGAAAGGATGATTTCTCCCTCATACTTGTCGAACTTGTGGGCGTAATCCAGAGCTACCTTGTCGCCACCGGCCTCAATTTCGTCGAGAATGGTCCTGACGATCTTCTTGGTCTCCGAGGCATCACTCTTGGCTGTAAGGGGGGCTTTTTTGAGATATTCTCTCGACATGATTACATTCCTATTTGTAGATGTCTGGAAGAAGAATGGTAGAAATCGTCGGCACATAGGCGATGAACAGCGTGACGATCAGCATGAAGATGACAAAGGGAATTGCCCGATAGGCGATCTTGAGGATCGACTCGCCGGTTATTCCGGCTACCACGAACAGATTCAGACCCAGCGGTGGTGTGATGAAGCCCACACCCAGAGCGGTGATCATCATGATGCAGAACTGGATCTCGTTCATGCCGATATTGTCGGCCAACGGCTTCAGAATTGGGGCCAGGATCACGATATTCGGAGTGGTTTCCATCACGCAGCCAGCCGCAATCAGAATGCCAACGATCATCATGATCAGGATCAGCGGGTCATCGCTGACAGACGTGGCTGCTGCGACAAAGCCTTGCGGCACACCGATGATAGCCAACGCTTCAGCCAGAGGCGCAGAGAAGGCGATGATGGGCAGGATCACCCCATTCACCTTGGCCGAGCTCACCAGCATTGCCGGAAAGTCGCTCAAGCTTAGGGTTTTCAGAAGGAACCCCATGATGATGGTGACCACCACAGCCGTGGCACCCGCCTCGGTCGGCGTCAATTTGCCAGAGAAGATGCCGTAGAAGATGATCCCCGGCACAAGGAACGCATACCAACCGGATTTCAGAGTACTGCCCAGCCGCGAGAAATACTCGCCCATGCTGATATTTCCGCCGCTCTCCCAATTATATAGGCGGTTCATGATGATGTTTGTCGCAAGGATTGAGAGCAGAATTGCGACACCTGGTATGAGGGCGGCCAGAAACAAGGTGGATGCCGAAATGCCCAGAACAAGACCGATGATGATATAGGCAATCGAAGGCGGGATCAGGATACCGGTACAGGCACCCGCAGCAACAAGTGCGCAGGCATAGGGACGCGGATAGCCCGATTCCACCAACCGGTCGATGGTCATGCGGCCAACCGCGGCGGCCCCTGCGGCGTCCGAGCCTGAAATTGCAGCAAACATGCCGCAAACCAGAACCGTTGCCGAGCCGAAGCCACCCTTGGTGAACTTGGTCAGGGCCTCAGCAACATCGAGGAATTTTCGACTGAGACCGGTGCGCACAAGCGCATCCCCGGTCAGGATGAAAAGCGGCACGGCGGTCAGCGCAAAGAAGTCGATCCCCGAAAACAGCTTCTCTCCCACCAAACCAAGAGGCAGCGCTTCCGACCAGACAAGCATCATGATCGCGGAGGCACCAATGGCGGCCCAGACCGGAACGGCCAATGCGATAAGAACGATAAACAGAATAACGGGGCCATAAAAATCCCAACCAAGGACCACGGCTTGCTCAAGTTGATTCCAAAGCATTGCGTCTACTCCTTAATCGAATAGTTTGTCGCCTTCGTAGACAGGACGACCCGCACGAAGGTCCGCTATGTCGCGGAGGATGGATTGAAAGAGACGCAGCAACACAAGGGCAAAGCCGAAGGGCACGGCCATCAGAAACCAGACGCGACTGATACGCAGTCCGTCGGTCACGGAGCCGAATTTTGCGGAAACCAGAACGGTTTCAAACGAGTAGTAAAGCGCGACAATCGACACTGCGACCATCACCAGATCGCCAAACAGATAAATCAGGGCCTTAAGGCGAGGGCTGACATAATGCATGATGACATCGATGCGGATGTGACCCCGCTCGCGCACCGCCGCTGCCGCCCCGATCCAAACCAGATAGATAAACGCGTACCGAACAATCTCCTCTCCCCAGATGGAGGAGTAGGACAGCAACTCACGCCGAAGAACTTCGATGAACATGGTGATTACGAGCACCGTGTAGAACACGAGCAACAACCAACGTTCAGCATTCCGGTTGAGTTCTTCAAGAACCCTTTGCATACAAACCTCCCCTGTACCGGCGATGCAAAGGCATGCGGCAGTCGAGTTTCCATAGTTTGATCAGATGCTTGGGGCGTCGGCTGAAATGCGACGCCCCTTTATCAACCGTGCGTATCAAGCATCGTGGACGTAGTAACGTCCCATTGTGCCTGCGGCTTCTTCCAGTTTGGCAAATACATCCATGGAGCCAGCAAGTTCTTTCTTGAACTCATCCCACTCGGAGCGCTGATAGCCACCTGCGGCCTGCCATTCGCTGAGTTGATCATCGCTGAGGCTGTGGAACTCCACGCCGGCCTTAGCCAATTCCGACATCGCATAGGAACGCGCAGACGGTACTTTTGCAAGATTCTGTGCCGTGGTCATCTCGCCAGCCCATTCGATTCCGGCCTGAACATCCTCAGGCAAGCTGTTGAACCATTCCAGATTCATCGAGAAGACCTGACTGTCCGGTACAGCCTGGGTAAAGGTCACGTGGCTCAGGATATCCTTGAAGCCAAACACATATAATGCACCCACGGAAGGATCGAGAGCATCGGCAACCCCTTGCTTGATTGCCGACGGTGTTTCACCCCAGGCAACAGGTGTCGGGTTCGCACCAACCATGCGATAATATTGCTGCAGCATCTTGGAACCGGGAACGCGGAATTTGACGCCATCCAGATCACCAGGTGTGATGACCTTCTTGCCACCTTTGCGCACAGCAACAACCCGGGGGTCAATGACCACATAAAACAGCGCCTTGAATCCTGAGGCTTCAATTTTTGGATGGACTTCCGACTTCCATGCATCCGATGAGACCAGATTGGTGAAACGCTGATTGGAGCCACAGAAATATGGCATGTTGATCAGATCAACCGCGCTTGCAAATGGTGCAAAGTTGGACAGGGAGTGCTGGGCACACTGGATTGTGCCGGTCTGAACAGCGGTAGCCAGAGCACCACCTGCTCCCAATTGACCACCAGGAGCCAGTTTCACATAGACCTTGCCGTTGGTTGCGTTTTGAATATTCTCTTTCAGATCCAGCTGCATGATTGGATAGCTGCGGGATGCGCCCAATACATAAGCTGTCGCCAAAGTCATGACATGATCTGCAGCCTTTTCGCGGCTTTTCTCTTCTTTGGCAGTTTGTGCGGCCGCCTCTTCCGACCATAATGTTCCTGCAGCACCGGCAACCAGCGCCGCTGTAAAGGCCCCGCTTCCTGTCAATTTCAGAAAGTTGCGGCGTGTTGCCGAAATCACTTCCAGTTTGTCACGATCCATTTTTTCCTCCCTATGGGTCATGTCAGTCATTTCTATTCTTCGAATTTGCCTCCTGCTTCAACATCACGACCACAAAGGCCAGCGATGCGCCAACAAGGACAAGCATCTCTCCCGTTTCACTCAGGAATTGTGCATTCCCGAATGCGCCTGCCAGAACGTTGGCTATAAAAACCAGAAACAGCGCAATGGATGCAGAAATAAACATCGAAGATCCTTTCCTGAAGTCTATTTGCGCAATTGTAAGCGCTTACATTTTGCAGCACTGTAAGCGCTTACAATTTGCAATGCAAGTTTTTTTTGTTATAGCGTTTTTGAAAACATCGAGTCATCCTTGGGAGTTGAGCCCATAATCAGATTCCCCCGCGTCAGGCCATGTGATAAGTAATTATAAATGAAAAAGGCACCAATCTCTTCGTCGAGCGGTCATGAAACCGCAGCTTCGCCCACTTTGGAAGATGTGGCAAGGACTGCCGGTGTCTCGACAGCAACCGTTTCACGATGCCTGAACAATCCCTCGGTCGTTTCAGACAAAACCAGAAAGCGCGTGCTTGATGCAGTCAAGTCATTGGGATATGCACCCAATTTCGGAGCTCAAGCCCTCGCTGCAAAGCGCACCAGAACATTTGGCGCAATCGTTCCCACAATGGAAAATGCGATCTTTGCACGTGGCCTTCAGGCATTTCAGGAAGAACTGCAACGCTGCGGGATCACCTTGCTCGTCTCCAGCTCTTCCTACAGCCCCGAACTGGAAGAAGAGCAGATACGCGGCCTTGTTGCGCGTGGCGCTGATGCTCTGCTTCTCATCGGCTTCGACCGGTCACCGCAAATATATGAATTTCTGGAAAAGCAGCAGGTTCCCTATGTCATTGCCTGGGTTTATGACCCCGATCAACCGATGCTTTCAATCGGGTTTGACAACCGCAGGGCCATGCAATCCCTCGTCACTCAGGTTCTGGAACTGGGGCATCGATCCGTGGCACTCATCACCGCAGAGCGCAATGGCAATGATCGTGCACAACAGCGTTATGAGGGTTTGCTGAATGCCATGAAAGCGCATGGATTGGATCCAAAAGCACTTCATGTTATCGAGACGACTTATTCCATTACAAATGGTGCAGAGGCTCTGAAAACCCTCATGCAATCCGATCAAAAGCCAACGGCTGTCATTTGCGGCAACGATGTGCTGGCTGCAGGAGCTCTGGTTCAAGCCCGCAATATGGGCCTTAAAGTTCCCGAAGATTTATCAATCACAGGATTTGACGACATAGAGATTGCAGAAATCGTCACTCCTACGCTCACAACGGTCCATGTTCCCCATCGAAAAATGGGCAAAGGAGCAGCACAGATGCTGGTCGCTCTGAGAAATGGCCAAAATCCGGACCAAAGTATCGAATTGGAAGCCGTAACAATCTTGAGGGAGTCGCTTGGCCCGGTTCCCAAATCCGAAACGTAAGCCGGATGGCAAATACGACATCATGAACCTCAAGCGCGTTTGAGAATCCAGTCCAGCCCGGACAGATAATCTGTCATGGTCAGTGGATTGTCCTCACCGCACGAGGCCGACAGAACCCAGCCGTGAGTATAATCGACAAGCAGAAAGACCAGCACATCATCCTGCTCCCCCAAAGCTTGCGCCTCGGCTCGCAACAAATTGGTAATGGTGTGCATCTCTTCGCACATCAGCGAAGTATCTTCCAGGACCGCTCGCAGCAAATTGGCGTTGATCAGCGCCCGCGCACAATAGGTCTGCAGAATGATCCGTACGCGGTCAGTTGGCTCGCTCGCTTCTGTTCTAACAAGTGTATTCGCAAAAGCCATATCCACCAGGCCAGCCAGTAACTCTTTCCGACTGCCCGCATGATATTTGACCGCCATGGCGGTGACGCCCAAACGCTCGGCCAATAGCCGAAAGGAAATGGCCTCGATGCCATATTCCTGCACCAGCGGCAATGCCGTATGAAGAATGCCTTGCTTGGTCAGGCTTTGCGCTGCTTTGGACGGACGACCGGGATTGATAGATCGGCTCATGATTATCCGGGCTCTTCGGGAAGACGATAAGTCAGGGTGACGAGACCGGAAGAAAACGGCTCGACTTTCTCAAGGCTCAGATCGATATCTCTATCCAGCTCACCGAACATGCGAATGCCATCACCAATCAGGATCGGAACAATCGTAATCTTCATGCTCTTGACGAAATCGAGCGTCAAGAACGAGCGGATGATGGCCCCGCCATCCACATAAACCCGCCCATGGCCAAGCTCGGTCAATCTTGCAATCAGCTCAATCGGGCTTTCCCAAGAAATCTCAACCTTGTCTTTCAAATGCTCGGGAATGTCCGCATCATTCATGGATTGGCTCAGCACAATCACCGGCTTGGTATAGGGCCAGCCAGCAAAACCAAGAATTGTACGAAACGAGCCCGACCCCATCACGATCACATCGACACTCTCCAAAAATGCCTCAAACCCGTGATTTTCCCCCTCTGTTGGCTGCTTGTTCAACCAATCAAGTGTGTGATCTGACCTCGCCACAAAGCCATCCAGAGACATGGCCATCATGATATGTCCGCTTGTCATACCGAACTCCGTATGGCGCGTTTGCTAGAAAGGTTCAGCATTTTTCAAACAAGAACACGCATCAGAAAAGGATAGATTTATACAGTGTATAATAAAATCAAAGATCATTGACAAGACCAAGGAAAATCAGGACTGGCATGCAATTCCATCCCCAGAAGCTGGTTGACATATTATAACCACAAATCCAAAGTACTTTGCATTACAAAGTGATTTGACGCGTTCCTGAAAAATTACAGACTTTTCGGACAAGAACTCGTTTCAAAACAAAATCATTTGAATGAGTGATTGTAATGCATGATTTGAACCAGGCCCTGGCAGACATTGCCGACATACGCAGCCAGATGGCCGCTGGCACAATATTTCAGGGATTTGGGCCAGCCGTCATCGCCATTTCGGGCTTTCTGGCGCTTGGCACCCTATCAGGGCAATTGCTCTGGCCGGAATTATTGGCATCATCAGAGCAGACCATGCTGTTTCTTTGGGTGACGGTGGCCATTCTGTCCTTCCTGATGATTGCCTATGAAACCCGCGCCCGATCCCGGCGCATCCATGGCGGCCTCGCCGATGAGATGGTACAGAATATGCTGTTGCAATTCATGCCCATCGGCTTTGCCGGAACCGCCATCGGCGCCGTTATTTTCCTCTTCACACCATCGGATCTGTGGCTTTTGCCCGGCCTGTGGCAAATACTGGTCGCCCTTGGGCTGTTTGCCTCACAAAAGGCTCTGCCACAGCAAATCATGTTTGCCGCAGCCTGGTATTTCCTCGCTGGCGTCGTTGTGCTGATCATCGGAGCCAAAAGCGGCGCCGCAGATTCCCTGATGATGGGTATTCCCTTCATCATCGGCCAGTTTCTGCTTGCAGGACTTCTTCATTTTGCTCAAGGAACCATCGAGAATGACTGATCAACCAGACGGACCTTATGCCTTTGATGGATTGGACAGGGTCCTGCATGAAAAGGCGCGCCTTGGCTTGCTCACCTCTCTGGTCGCCCATCCCAAGGGACTGGCCTTTGGTGATCTGAAGAAACTATGCGGCCTGACCGATGGCAATCTGTCTCGCCATCTCAAGGTGCTGAGCGAAGCCGATATCGTCAAGATCGAAAAGACCTTCGTCAAGAACCGTCCTCACACCACCTGCCGCTTGACCAACGAGGGCCGACAGCGCTTTCTGGATTATCTGGCGGTGCTGGAACAGGTCGTCAAAAACGCCACCGAATTGATGGAAACAAACCCATCTGACGACATGCCCCAATCTCCTTCTCCCACCCCTGTGCCAAAGCCTGTCTAGAACAGGCTTTCTCCCTTTTTTTACAAGGATACTTTGTAATGCAAAGTAATTTGCAATTAGATGTAAAGCGCTTTGATCCCGAAGCTTTCAGCCCTTCACCAAACTCGAGCAAGGAACCATCCGGTCTGCATGTCGCCCTGATCATGGATGGCAATGGCCGCTGGGCAACCCAGCGTAAAATGCCGCGCCTTTATGGCCACAAGATGGGCGTCGAAGCGGTGCGCAAGGTCATCGAAAAAGCCCCGTCCCTGAAGATTGGCATGCTGACCCTTTATGCGTTTTCCAGCGATAATTGGGCGAGACCGCAAGAAGAAACCGATCATCTCTTCTCACTGCTGGAGCGCTATTTGAAAGCTGAGATTGACACCTTCATCCGGCAGGGCATTCGCCTTGTCTTCATCGGCAGGCGAGATCGCATCCCCCAAAAATTGCGCCGCCAGATCGAGTTGGCCGAACATAGATCCCGCCAGGGCAAGAAGCTGGTCGTTCGCATCGCACTGGATTATTCCGCCCGCCATCAAATCCTCACCGCACTTGCCGCTCAGCCCCACGCCACCGAAGAAAGTCTCTCCCGTGCCTTGAGCGGCATCGATCAGGCCTGGCCGGTAGATCTGCTCATCCGCACATCTGGCGAACAGCGCCTCTCGGACTTCCTTCTCTGGGAATGCGCCTATGCAGAGTTTCTTTTCTCGCCCATTCACTGGCCCGATTTCGACGGACAGGCATTGGCAGACGCCATTGAGACTTTCACCCATCGCGACCGTCGCTTTGGGGCAATCAAGCCCTGAACACCTTCCTTTATTATCTGCAAGATTTTTGAAACATGACTGAAACCACAAGCACTTTGCTCCAGAAACCCTCTCCTTTTCGCCTGATCAGCAATCATCGGCGCTTCACGCACGCCCTATTGCTGGCTCCAATTCTTATTCTGTTATTTGATTGGTTCTTCCATGATCAGGAGATCGGCCTGACTGTTCCTGCGGCCTTTTTTGCGCTCGGCATTGCAGTTCTTCTCACAGGCCGAAACATGCACGGCAATCACAAGATCAACAGCAGCGTGATCATATTCTTTTTGCTGGCACTGCTCCCAGCAATCGAAGATCTGACCCCGCTCTCCTTCCTGCTTGCCATGATCGGGCTGATCATTCTGACCTTTGCCGCCAATCATGCCAGCCGCAAAGATCCTCTTTCATGGCTTGATGCCATCTGGGGCTTTGTCTGGCGGATACCCTTGCGCCTGTTTCAGGATCTGGCCCGCCTGCCGCGTGCCTCTCGCCGCAAGGGCAAAGGCATCAATTTGCGCGGTCTGGAACGGACATGGCTGGTACCAATCCTCTTCACCCTGATCTTTCTGGCCATTTTTCAAAGTGCCAATCCACTGCTGGATCAATGGCTGAAAAGTCTGGACCCGGGACACTGGTTTCAGGTATCCAGCCTCACCCACCTGTTGGTCTGGGGTTTCTATCTGATCCTCATCTGGCCCTTCCTGCACCTGTCCCGCAAGCTCTATCGCCCGGCAACGAGACAGGTAAAATCCCAACCCTCAAAGATCATTGAAATTCTCAAAACTTATAGCCTGAATGACAAATCCACTTTGCTCTCACTGGCGCTGTTCAATCTGCTCTTCATCCTGCAAAATGCCAGTGATATTCACTTGCTGAACAATGGTTATGAATTGCCAGCTGGTTACAGCTTTTCGGAATTTACTCATCAGGGCGCTTATGCTCTGATCATGGCAACATTGCTGGCTGCCGCTTTCATCCTTGCCTTTGACAGCTCGAAAGCCAGCCCGAAAGACAGCTCAAAGGATAGCCCGGAAGACGGCACTGAAAAGAGCAATGACAAGCCAGTCCTGATCCGGCCTCTGCTCTATCTATGGGTCACACAAACCATGCTGCTTGTCTGTTTCGCCATGTTGCGCCTCAAAATCTATATCGATGCCTATAGCCTGACATATTTGCGCCTCTGGTTGCTTATCTGGATGGCACTGGTGCTAAGCGGACTGGTCCTCATCCTCATCAAGCTCCTACGCAAGCGCTCCGCTCGCTGGCTGATCAATGCCAATATCATCGCCACGCTTGTGATACTCTATGGTGTCAGCCTTGCCAATTTCCCGCTTTTCATTGCCAACCATAATATCGAAGCGGCAAAAGCTGACCCCGACAAACATCTCGATGCTCGTTATCTGGTGGAGTTGGGCCCGTACGCCTTGCAAGCCCTTGGAAATCTCGAGTCCAATCCCGACTATGCAGACGTCAAAAAACGACTGCGCTGGCACGGGCAGCATCCCGCAGACTTGCCAAAATGGATTGATCTCTTTCAGGCAGGCATCAAATATGACCAAGCCAATTGGAGACAATGGAATTTCCGCCGCGCCCGCCTTCTCGACGATAGCAAGTAAAGCCATCCCCCAACACGGCAGCCGGTTCAGCTCGCGGTTCCGGGTGCCGCACGAGAGCGCTTACCCATTGCGCCGTAAGCAGCCAGCCCCAGCGTGATCAACGCCAATCCGGCAGCCCCACTGAAGGTCATGGAAAAGGCATGGGCAACATCTGTTGCCGGGGCTTCTGTTGCATCTCCTGTTCCCAGAACCAGCACAAACAGGCTGGACATGGCGGAAGCTCCGGTCATCAGGCCCAGATTGCGCGACAGGCCAAGCAATCCGGATAAGCGCCCGCGCTGATCAGAGGGCGCATCCATCAGAACGGATGTGTTATTGGCCGCCAGAAACATCTGAAAGGCCGGGGTCAGCAAGATCAAAGCCATCACATATCCGCCCACGCCAAAGACAAGCGGCAGGAAGGCCAGACAAAGCAGGCCGATCATGGTTTGAAGCAAGCCAAAGATCATCACCCGATCAGCGCCAAAGCGGTCCACCAGCCAGCCAGCCGGAATACCCGCCAAAGCTGCCACTGCGGGCCCGACAGCCAGAACCAAACCAATCAATGCTTCGTTCAACCCCAACGAGAAAGCCAGAAAGAAGGGCCCAACCACCAGCGTCGACATCATGATGGTGCCAACCAACCAATTCATGGCAAAACCGATCCCGGTTGTGCGATCCATCAGCAAGGTCATGGGCACCAAAGGAGATGTGGCTGACCGTTCGATGAAGACAAACAAAGCCAGTGCGCCCAAGGTCAGCAAGACAAGAGCACCCATATCCAGAGGCAGCACTGCCACACCCCCGCTGGTGGCCAGCGCATAGGCAACAAGCGCAACCACCAGCACGAGAGTCCCCCACAAATCCAGATCTTTCAATGAGCTTTTGTGGCCTTCTTCATCTCTTGCCAAGGCACTGAGAGAGAGAAGGAATGTTAACACAGCAATCCCGGCCAAGAGCCAGAAAGCCATCCGCCAATCCCCCCAGCTGAGCAACAAACCACCAAGTGATGGTCCCAAAGCCGTCCCCACGGCAGAGGTACTGCCAATCAGTCCCATGGCGGCACCAAGGCGCTCGGCGGGTATACGATCCCGGGCCAAAGACATGGGCAAGGCAATCAAGATAGCCCCACCAAATCCTTGAACGGAGCGACCCAAAATCAGCCAGCCAAGGCTGGGTGCCATGGCACAAAGACCAGAGGCAAGGATGAAGAGAGAAAGCCCCCAGAGAAGCACGCGGCGGCGACCAAACAGATCCCCCAACCGCCCGGCAGAGACGATGGTCACCGTCACCGACATCAAATAGGCAAGCACCACCCATTGCACATCGGACACACTGACCGAGAAGACATTGGAAAGCGCAGGCAACAGAACCGATGCCACCGAAATGCCAAGGGAGGCCGTCAGTGTCGCGGCAGACAGACTGATCAAAATGGGCAAGGGCAATCGGGCTTGCGTTATGTCGCTCGCTATAGGACTCATGGGGAAAATCTCTTGTTTTGAAAACTATCTAGAGATATTCTGCCACTTCAAGTCAACTTTAAGTCAAGAGGATCCTCCCGATCTCATATGCATCATGAGGATTTTTGTGATCTGACGCGGAAATGTGATGCCGAGGATCGCAACATAGGTGGAGCTAAAGCGCGTTCCCGAAAAGTTGCAGACTTTTCGCATAAGAATTCGCTCAAAAAATGAGAACCGGAGGCGAGCATTGACAAAGTCAGAGCGCAAAAAGACCATGATGCAGGGATCGGTGAAATTGCTCGATATCGGTGTGTTATCCAAGGAAAGTGGAATTCCGCCTTCGACCCTGCGCTATTATGAAGAAATCGGATTGATCCAGTCCGTGGGACGCAATGGCCTGCGCCGTCAGTTCGACCAACCGGTCGTCACCAAGCTGGCGCTGATCTCGTTGGGCAAGTTGGCAGGTTTTTCGCTGGAAGATATCAAGGGCATGTTTGCCGACGATGGCACCCCGCAATTGCCGCGGGCCGAGCTGCATTTGCGGGCCGATGCCCTGGATCAGCAGATCCGCAGCCTGACAAAACTGCGCGATGCCATCCGTCATGTCGCCGATTGCCCGGCCGACACTCATATGGATTGCCCCAAATTCCAACGCCTAATGGACGTCGCTGCCCGCACCACCAGCATGAAACGGTAGGAAGATCACATCATTGTTGTTCTAAGAGAAGGCTGTGGGGTTGATCCACTGCATACCATGACGAGGCTTCAACTGTTTCTGGATCATCATTCTCTGCCAAGATGAAATGGAACGATGGACTGCGACATCTACCCAGATTGGACAGCCGCAATTTCATTGATTGTTCGCCATATTCAATAGCCAGTTTGTTTTTCAGCTTCAGCCCCGGAAAGCGATGACTCAAACACTCTTCATCTTCAGTTCCCACAGTCACCGAACATCCATTCTCACCCCATTCCAGAGCATCAAGACCTTGTCCTGAGCATGGAGAAGCCAAAGCTTTGGTTTCGATTGAGAGGTCCATCTTCACTTCATCCAAGGCAATCAGACCCTCAACGACCAAAAGAATGGCCGAGCACTTTCTAACGTCATAACCTTCCGGAAGGTTTGGCTCAAACTCAAAGGCCTTGAATGAAATCTGCTCATCAGTAAGATCATGAGCACTAACGGAACCAGTGATACGGGCTACTCCAATACCTGTTTCGACACTCAGGTCTCTTGCAAATTCAGGCATTGTCTACTCCTGCATTCTCTCAGGCAGCTCGAATGGTTCTGGGGCAAAAGGGATCTCACCCGCATTTTTCAAGCGTTTACGGTATTTATCCGCAAAGGCATGGGCATAGACTTCCCGCTCGGATGTGGGTCTGGCGAAATACAAATCCTCAGCAGTATCGTTGTCATACTCGCCATCAATTGCCGAGTTTCCAAAGATGACTTTATAGGAATAATCCGCCCAATGTCCCAACTCGTGCAAGAATGTGCGAAACAGCAAAGTGCTGCGAATGGCATCTTCGGTCAGCTCCGCGCGAAAATCCCGCTTGGTCTCTACAAAGCGATGCCCGTCGTCATTGAGACGATTATACTCATCCCGGTCCTCCAAGCTCATGCGCCTTGGCCAGATGAGACTATCTCCAATCTTTTGCGCTTCCAGCACAATCGCCGAGCCTTTATGTTTGCCAAACTCGGAATAATAGAAGAACCGCCCCCATACAGGATTTTGCTGGCGCTGCTTTCTGGTCGGTTGCCTGAAAACAATGATATCAGGCAGCGGAGGCACATCGATTGCCACCAGTTTCAAGAGCTTGATAACATCAGCCGGAGAGCATCCATAAGAAAAGCCTTCCTTGGGTGTCTCATACAGGATGGTAATATCACAGCCATAAATGATGGCTTCCATCTCATAGGGTCGCTCAAGCAGCTCGTGGAACAATGTGAGCTTGCCGGTTTTGTCGCACCAGCTGGAGGGAATGCGCATATCATTCGACTGGGAATAACCCGAACTCTTTGTGCCAATGCGTCTGTTCCGCCGCTCTGGTCTCCAAAATTTACTCACATTCACACCTTTCTCAATTTTTCTCCACCATAGATTGAGACAAATAAATTAACAAACAAAAATAGAAAAGCCGCCCTAGAAATGAGAGGGGCTTATTCATTTGCAGATCCGAGCTTCGACTGAATCTCTCACTCCCTATCTCGAGCGGCCAAGCAGCCAGATGAAGAAGAGGCCGCCGATGAAGCCGGTGACGATGCCGATGGGCATGTCTTCCGGTGCCATGATGATGCGGGCAATGGTATCGGTCCAAACAAGAAAAATGGCACCGAACAAAGCAGACAGCGGCAACACCCGGCGATAATCACCACCCACAATGGCGCGCACGATATGGGGGATCATCAATCCCACGAAGCCAATCATGCCGGAAAAGGCCACCATCACGCCGGTGATCAGCGCCCCGACCACAAAGATGATCAGACGGAAGCGCTCCACCTCAATGCCGAGGGTGGTAGCGGTCTCATCGCCAATGGTCATGGCATTGAGCTTGGCTGACTGCATACCCAACCAGACACCACACAGCACCAGAATGGTCAGCGGATAGACCAGATGCGACCATTGCGCCAAACCAAGCCCACCCAGCATCCAGAAGATAACCGTATGGGTGGCCCTTGGATCGCCGAGAAAGATCAGGATATTGGCACAGGCCATGATGACAAAGGAGACGGCAACACCGGTGAGAACCAATCGGTCGGCACTGGTGGAGCTGGCAAATTTAGCAATCAGCAACACCAAGAGCGTCGCCAGCAATGCCCCGCCAAAGGCAAGCAAAGGCACGGTCAGAAGACCCAGAAACAACCCGGTATGAAGCAAAGCCAGGATGGCTCCGAAGGCCCCACCGGATGAGATACCCAATAGATGCGGATCGGCCAGCGGGTTGCGGGTCACGGCCTGCAAGCAGGCACCGACCATAGCAAGTCCGGCCCCGACCATGGCCGCCAGAAGCGCCCGTGGAAAGCGAATATCCCAGACAATGGCCTCTCGCCCTTTGGACCAGAATGGCTCAAGCAGCTCGGGGAAGGCGCGACCGGCAAGTATGCTCCATACCGTACCAGTGGGAACTGATACGGCCCCGACGCTGATTGAGACCGAAACCGAGGCAATCAATAGCAAACCACCCAGCAACAGGGACAATTTCAGCCTGGATTGGTAAGTCGATTTATGGTGCGGAAAACCCCTCTCAACTGCCTCGGTCATTCCTTAAGCTCCCCAGAAAGCCTTGGCCAATTTCTTGATGGCCTTGATGTTGCGAGGACCAGGGGTTGCTTCGACATAATCCAGAACAACAAAGCGATCATTCTTCACCGCATCTAGATTGGCAAAGGCAGGATTACTCATCATATAGGCGCGCTTTTCTTCTGCGGTGACCTTGCCGTAATTGACGATGACGATCATTTCCGGGTTGGCCTCGACAACCTTTTCCCAGCCGACCTTGGTCCAGCTCTTCTCCACATCATCCATGACATTGCGGCCACCAGCGGCTTCGATCATGGCCGTCGGCATGGCATATTTGCCAGCGGTGAATGGGGTATCTTCGCCACTGTCATAGACAAAGACACGCAATGGGGTGTCAGCGGTTTTCAGCTTGGATTTGAACTCGTCCAATTCAGCCTTATAGCCATCAACCAGTTTCTGCGCCTTGTCTTCGACATCAAAGATACGGCCCAAATTCAGCAGATCATTATACATGTCCTGCATGGAGACCTTGGCTTTCTCACCAATATGGATGCAGCTTTCGGTCAACTCGTAAACCTTGATGCCAAATGGCTCCAGGGTTTCTGGCGTCACTTCACCGCCAACCTTCATGCCGTAATTCCAGCCAGCAAAATAGAAGTCGGCATCGGCACCGATCAGCACTTCCTTGGTTGGATATTTTGGGGACAGCTCAGGTAGTTCCTTGATGCCTTCACGCATTTCTTCATCCAGCGTTTTCCAGCCGGAAATACCGGTGAAACCAGCCATGCGATCACGCAGCCCAAGCACCAGCATCATCTCGGTCAGATTGACATCGTTGGAAATGGCGCGCTGAGGCGGGGCATCAAAGCTCACAGAACGATCACAAGACTGGACCTTGGTCTCGGCCATCGCGGCACCAGACAAAAGGGTGAGCGCAAGCGCTGTTGCGGCAAATTTCATAATGGATTTTCCTCTTATAACGCATTCCCGAAAAGTTGAAGCACTTTTCGGACAAGAATTCGTTTTAAAACAAAGCCTTAATAGACTTTTCGTGACCCCGAAGGCGCAAGACGGCTATCAAGAAGGCAGATGAAAAGTGAAATGAGAACGGTCACTGACGCTCAGATGCTCAAGGCGCGCCGAGACCGAGAAAGAAGAGGAGACATGCTGTTCTGACAGCACCTCAAACGGGTCGCCATAGGCCAGCATTTGCCCGTCCTTCAGCAACAGGACGCTATCGCACACCTCAGCTGCCATATTCAGATCATGCAAACTGGTGACGATGGTCAGATCCAGCTGCCGGATAAGCGAGACAATTTCCAGCTGATGGCGGATATCCAGATGGTTGGTTGGCTCATCCAATATGAGAAGCTGTGGCCGTTGAGCCAGAGCCCGCGCCACCATCACTCGCTGCCGCTCACCACCAGAAAGCGATCCGAACAAACGGTCCTGAAACCCTTGCAACCCCATCTGCTGCAATGAACCATCAATGATGTCACTATCCCGCGCACCGGACGAGGCGAAGCCACGCTGATGCGGCGTGCGGCCAAGGGCAACAATCTCACGCACGGTCAGCGCAAAGTCTGTTGGCTGTTCCTGCAACACAGCTGCCACCCGGCGGGCCGCCTGCCTTGGCCGCAGCGACCAAAGATCCTCGCCACCGACATAGATATTGCCGGACAGCGGACGATTATAGCGATAGAGCAAACGCAAAAGGGTGGATTTGCCCGCGCCATTGGCCCCGATAATGCCAAGGGTCTTGCCTGCATCCAACGAGAAAGAAAGCGGATGCAGCACATAGGGAGCGCGTGAGCCGGGAGCCCAGCTCACATTCTCCACCACCAGATCAGAGGAACTCATGCAGCCAATGCCTTGTTCAGCACATCCTGGGTTTCCAGAGCCAGCATGAAGGCAGGCACTTCCACCGGCCGGGGGGGGCCTTTGGCACTGTTCGGCGAGCCCAGAATTTGCCGGGCCAGACCAAGCAATTCATCCAGATCCTGATCCATGTCGACATCGCCAAAGACAAAGGTCTCGTCCTTGCTGCAATGCCAGCCAATCGTGCAGGGCTGATCGCTGCATCTGATTTCAGCAAAGCCCGAAGTCGAAAAATCATCACCGACAATGGCATGAGCCTTGCCGACCGACTGCGCCAATGTCAGCGCAAAAACATAGCTGGCCTCGCATACCTTACCGGTATGTCGACAGGGAATGGAAGATGAGAATGGGTAAGAAATATGCCGGTCCATAACGCCCTCCGCGCAAATGCGGGGGCGGAAGCAAGACCGATCATGTCAAAGGCACATATATGGGCCAGATTTGGCATCTTCAGGCTCCTTTCCGAGGCACCCCGCCCGGGTTGAGTGAACAAGAAGATGGCAGGTCTCCTGACTTGCGGGTCAACGCTCAACCAGCCTTCCCGGATCTTCACTGACGATTGGGTCAGCATCCAGTGGTCTTCTGGTCTTGCTCTCCGCCTACAGTTGCGGGGGCAGTCACGGAATTGGCGTCTACAGCGCGTCCCCGAAAAGTTGCAGTACTTTTCGGACAAGGCCTCGCGATAGAATAAAATTCAAAGCATTTCTTATGATTCAGCAATCGTCAGAAGTGCTTTGGATCTACACCGCACCGTGTTCCCTTTTCATCCAGAGGCCCGCTTGGCCTCTTAGAACCATCGCCATGAATAATGAGCAGCAAGTTCAGAAATAGCAAGCCCCTCATTTGGCATGAGATGTGGACAGAAGATTTCTCAAAATAAAAGCAATGACATAACAGACAATCCACCAATGATTGAGATCAAGGCAGGTACGGAGAGCAAACCAGCCCACCAAGTGGCAAGACATTTGGCTTTCCTCTATAGTCAAATGAAGCGAAAACAGATCGGGATATATCATGTTGAGGTTCTTTTTATACTTTCTGAGCTTCGTATTTCTCTTGGGGCCCGTCATAATCTGGGCGCTCCTCTCGTCCATGAGCTGTGCCTATGTCACCAGTGCGCAGTCTTGCAGCATCCGCTGGAGCAGCTTTCTGGACCCTGAATTCTATACGCTTTCAATCTGGCCCTGGCTGATCGGTGCCATTTGCCTCTATTTCGCGATGCGCAAACCCCAAACAGATCCGGCAATAAAAAATCACATGGAATGAATTCGATTGCCCGACTCAAATGTTCTTGTTATGTTTCTCTTAACCGGGGAGAATATTGCAAATGACAAGCGAGCAATTTCAAACACATGTGAAAGAGCAAATTGCCCTTCTGAATGAGGGCAAACCCTTGGAGGCCTTTGATCGATATTTTGCATCAGACGGCATCATGTTTGCCAATGGTCTGGTCTTCGCCACAGGGGCAAAGGCCTGCCGCGAAAAACAGGAACCCTATATCGCATCAGCGCGCTCCATTGACGGAAGGATTCTTGATCTGGTGATCTCGCCGGAGAAAAGCGTCTGTGCCTTTCGCAATCGAACATCCTTCACCACTCATGAGGGCAAGACATTTCAGATCGATGGCGTATGTTGGCAGCGCTGGCAGGATGACAAGATCATCGAAGAGCATTATTTCGAAGGAGAGGAGATGCACAAGATGATCCATAGGGGCATCCTGAAATCACCGCAGAATTTTGTCTGAAACCAGCCCTCCCGCCTGAACGACACAGAGAGCTTTCCTTCCCGGCACTCAAAACCAAAACAGATCAAACTTTGCAAGCAAGGCCGCGCATCATCACTGCCTTGGGCTTCCCTTACCCTCATGCTGTCAGTCCCCAAAGCAGAGAAAGTTTCTGAAAAGGCTTTTCTGTATGTCATAAATTTGATAAAAAATTTCTGTTTTACAGAAACAAATTATCATATAAACCAATATAAAAGATGAATTGGTCAAAGATAAGGTGACTCATGGCGATTTTAGCCCGAATGGTAATGGTCGTGTTATGGCTGGCTCTGGCCCTGCTCATCCTGCTTGGGTGGGGGTTCGCATGGATTGGTGAAAAGGAACTGATTTTCGATCTCTTTGATCTTCCAGCACCATATCCTGACCTGACAGGTTGGGTGATTGCGGTCGGTTTCACCACAATGGCAATGACACTCGGTTTTTTGGGATGGGCATTTTTGCAAATGAGCCAAATGCTGCGCCCAACTCACCTGAACCCGTTCTTTTATCTCTCCCGAAAACTCAGACATGCCGCCTGGGGTTTGCTTGGTTTTTGGGTCGATACGGCCTTGATCTGGACGATCATGCCGATCTTGCTGACACTCAATGCCAAGACCGAATATCAAATCCCCTATGGATGGAATGTCCTTGACACGGAAGTCATTCTATTGGCTGTTGCAATTGTTTTCCTTGCGCTTTCAAGATCTCTGGCCCGTGCCCAGGAAATTGAAGACGATAACAAAACAATTGTGTGAGGTCGGAATGCCCATTGAAGTCCGTCTAAAAATACTTCTGGCGGAAAGAAAGAAGACCGCACGGGAACTGGCTGAATATGTTGGCATCACACCCTCCAATCTGTCTCTGCTCAGCTCTGGAAAGGTGAATGGCATCCGCTTCAACACCTTGCAAGCAATTTGCGAATTTCTGGATTGCCAACCTGGCGATTTGTTGGTGAACATCCATAAACCTGAAAAACACAAGGAAAACCAGGAATGAACATGCCCAACCGGCTCATTCTTCTCGGCCCTGTCATCGCCATGACAACACTCGGCGCCTGTACATCCTCGGACAATAGCCTGGAAGACGCTCGCTATATGAGCTGCACGGAACTTGCCCGCAATATTGGACGTCAGGAACAACGCAAGGAAGATGCCCTCATTGACGGCATCGGCGACGATATCGATATGATCATCAGTAAAACCGATGAAGACAAAACAGCTTCCGCGATATCAGGCATGATCAATGATCTCGATGAACACGACGCAGATCAATCTCTCAAACAGCTCAATCAGATCTTCCGACAAAAGGGATGTGTATAAGTGCCCGATTTAAAAGTCTCTAAACAAGACTTTCAGGCTCCATACCCCGCCGCCCCAGACACACAAGCCCGATAAATCGGCTTTAGCCGCAATAGCCCGGACGACAGGCCCGTTTATCCTGCCATTTTCCGCTTCTACGGCTCTCATTCTTTGCGCCTGCTTCCCACTGGCAGACTATCCTGCCCGTCACAATTTCCAATTCCATGCAGGTGCATTTGTTCTGGCAAGCCAGGACCAGAAGAAAAATATGGAATTAAAAATATTGTTATAAATCAATAACAAAATAAAAAACCAAAGCTCATAGAGCTTTGACAGGACAACAATTCCCAGTATTTGAAAATAATCGCAACCCATGAAAACACAGATTGCTTGATCTTCTTTTGAAGAGGAATATTAGGTTACAAATTTTCTGTATACAATTTTGTTGCAATGCATGAACAATACACTCCAAAAGCGTTTTTATTGATCCATAACATCGTAAACTACGAATATTAAAACAGACATTCAAATCACAAAAATAAGCATGAAATACAGGGTAAACAACAGAATAAATATTAGTCATATTTTTACTTACTTTGATTTACTCATAATGTATATGTCCCCCAATTCCAGGAAAAACTATGTCGATAAATCCGGCACAATCTGAAATTCAATTGTCAAAAGGAATTTTGACAAAGGTCTTGGCCATCGCTGCTACAACAGTGTTAGTGGTTTTCGCCCTGTTTGCCTTCTACAACGATTCTCTGCAGAGAGACTCCATCAGGCATGAAGTTGCCGCACTGATGGACAATACAGGCAAAACCACTGCCAACAGCATCAATAACTGGTTGCAGGGCCGGATCATGATGATCACCTCTGCAGCGGATTTCGCAGCTGTGCTGGAAGATGGCAAGGACCCGAAATCTCTCTTCAACAACAAGACCTATGTCGACAATTTTGACGCCACTTACCTTGGCGTGCAGGAAACAGGTGCCATGCATATGTGGCCGGAGGCCGATCTACCGGAAGGGTATGATCCGCGCAAACGTCCATGGTACAAGGGAGCGGTCGCGAAAAATCACTCTGTCCTGACCAATCCCTATGCCGATGCCTCCACAAACCGGCTTATCATTTCCGTCGCAGCTCCGGTGCAATCCGGCGGCACTTTGCTTGGCGTCATAGGAGCCGATTTCGATCTCGATACATTGGTCAACATGCTTGCCCAGACCGATCTTGATGGCAAGGGAGAAGCCTTCCTGGTGAATAGCGAAGGCAAAATTCTGGTCCATAATAACAAGGATCTGGTCGACAAGACTCTGGCGGATGCCTACCCAGTCAATACGCCCGCCATAAGCGCGAAAATGACAGAGGTAGAAGCAGCTGACGGTCAATCCCTGATCACCTTCATCCCGATTCAGGGTTTGCCGGTAGACTGGTATGTTGCTCTATCCATGGACAAGAAACTGGCTTATGCGAACCTCGCCACATTCCGTCTGTCTGCAGCAATTGCAACCACACTCGCCGCAATCATCATGATCGGTGTACTTGGCTTCTTCCTGACCAAACTTGTTGCAAATCCAATCCGCAACATTACCTCAGCCATGAGACAGCTGGCCCATGGCGATAACAACGTTCAGGTCGAGGGTGTGGATCGCGAAGATGAAATCGGCGCCATGGCAAATGCCGTTCTGGTCTTCAAGCAAAATGCCATCGAACAAGAGCGCCTGCGCGCCGAGCAGAGCGCCGCAGAACAAGACAAACAAGCGCGTGTCGAACTGGTCGAACGCCTCATCCATGAATTTGATGGCGAAGTGAAGGATATTCTGGTGACCATTTCGGAATCGTCATCCGATTTGGAAGTCACTGCTGAAAATCTGAATTCAACGGCTGAATCCTCTGCTTCAAGCGCGACAACCGTGGCGGCAGCTTCAGAAGAAGCTTCCATCAATGTCCGCTCCGTTGCCGCAGCATCAGAAGAATTGGCTGCCTCCATTTCTGAAATCGGCCGCAGTGTGAACCAGTCACGTGAAATTGCCGAGCGCGCAAGTGGTGCGGCCCAGCAGACCGACGAGACGGTACAGAGTCTGGTCTCCACGACCGAGCGTATCAGCCAGATCGTCAGCCTCATCAATGACATTGCGGCCCAAACCAATCTGCTTGCCCTCAATGCAACCATTGAGGCAGCCCGTGCCGGAGAAGCAGGCAAAGGTTTTGCGGTTGTCGCATCCGAGGTCAAGTCTCTTGCCGATCAAACATCAAAGGCAACAGATGAAATTGCAACACAAATCAACGCAATGCAGACAGTCTCGCACGACACGGCCAGCGCCATTCGTGGCATTGGCGATGTGATTGTGGAGATCAATGACATTGCCTCTCAAATTGCGACATCTGTGGACCAGCAAGGCGATGCTACCCGCGAAATCGCGCACAATGTGAACGAAGCAGCCAAAGGCACCCAGGAAGTGAGCGAAAGCACCATTCTGGTAACAAATGGTGCCAATGACACAGAGGAAAGCGCCTCGAAAGTGCTGTCTGCGGCTCAGGATCTTTCCGGCAAATCCACCGCACTGCGTGACACGGTTCAGAATTTCGTCAACAAGATCCGCGCAGCTTGACTGTCAGCCGACATCAAAACAAGAAAAGCCGCATGATATGATGCGGTTTTTCATCCCCTCCTGTACACATTAGGGGACAATGTGTTTTTTGAGGGAAATTGAGCTCAGCCCACAAGGACCATGACCTTTGCAACCGACCATCCCAATGTCGATCTGACCTCGAACTATTCCGATAACATCGTCGATATGGCGACCCAGAAATATGATCTGAGCATCCGGATCGGCCGATTGCATGAGACCAGTTTCATGCGAAAGAAGCTCGGCGAAATTCAGCATATATTGGTCGCAACGCCTGATTTTCTAAAGCGGTATGACGACATATCCCACCCGGAAATGCTATCCAATTTACCTTGCAACTCCAGATAAACAGCACCCAATGACCTCCCGCTCATCCAAGACGATAAAAGGCGACTGGTGAGGCATAAACTGATCTTGGCCAGCTAATACTCCAAACTGGTCTCTGCCCACTCACTATGCATGCCCTATGGCTGGCATCGTCAAGCGCATGAACGTGACCGACTCCGAACAAACTGGGCCGGGTGCCTTTCGCACAGAGTTTTACCTGAAATAGAAGCACCCCACCTTCAGTTTCTATTCTTGGATGACAGGCCTGCAAAATTAAGCAAGTATAGATAAGAAGCTTGAGCTTTAAGATCATGAGACATAAGCTCTCAATCAAATGGGGCTTGCCGGAGAAAGCTTTATGAGTTCAAACAATGATCGACATATCCTGTTGATGACTGCTTTCTCTCTGATTTTACTCGCGGCCTTAAAGGTTGAAGCGCAAGCCGTTGATCAATCTGCCAAGATGCAACGCATCCAGACAATCATTGACAAGCAAGCAAAGACTGCTCAAATAACCGGTCATGTATATCGCTTGCCAGCAACCTGGGTGCATTACGGCTTCCATAATCACATGCGTAACATCTTTGATGGTGTATTTAGCAAGCTTGACACAGATGCAAGATATTTTCGTGCCTTGTTTCAAAGCTATGTAATCGGATATTCCCGCGCATGCCGCGAATATTTACCAGCGAATTCAGCAGTCTATACCTGGAAAAGAAGAACCCAGGTTTTTAATGGCATGCATTATAAAAGGCAGGACTACACAACCACTTTGGATCAGATCATCGTCAGTCCTGATTTCCAACCCACATACCAACGATATTACGATTACTGGGAACGGGACAAGGCTGGTGCCGCCAGAGGTGTAGCTGAGTTGATTGGAAAATTACTCAGGAGCAATTTGCGCGACATGCATAAAATTGCCAATCAATATAATTGGGTGGAGGCTCAAGCTTTAAGCGATCAATCGATATTTTTGCGAAGAGAGGGGTGCGACAGCCCGGCCCAAAAGCAATTCTCCCAAAACTTGCTGAGAGCTGCCAACGGCAAAGCCTCCTTGCAAAAGCTCAAGACTCCGGTCAAAGGCGCTCGTGGTCATTCCAATTTGGCAGCCAACGCGAAGTTTCCAAAATCTGTTGCCGAAGCTTGTGCAATCAATAGCCTTTATCGCTACAAATCATACAAATTCTGCAAATGCATTGAGCGGAGTGCAAATCGTCGAATGAGTGCCTCTAAAAGAGCTCAACTCATCAAGAATTATAGCTATCCAGCCATTTCCGCAATAAAGGGACCATGCCTGAATTAGCTTTTATTGCTGTCAATCATTACACCCCTGCCCTGAGGTTTATTGTGAAATATTCGATAGAAAGCACCAGAAAAAAAAATATAGTCTCGCACAAGTCAGATGTTCGAAAAGCAGGATTTGGGGGGCTTCTTATCGGGTCACTATTGCTTGGCCTAACATCATCCGTTTTGGCACAAGGCAGCTTTCTTGATGAATTTGACAATCCCTCACCAATTGAAGGAGTCATTCCTTGGAAGACCACGGATGTACACATTCATCCAAATCTGAAAGGAAAGACATATATCAGTCGGGAGGGTTTCGTGGTCACTTCCTCCGATGTCTTCAAAGCCTACAAGCACAAGAACAACAATTTCAAAACATATCCGGGAAATCGGCTGCTGGAGCGCGAAGACCATAGCCCGATTTATTTCAGGGACAGGAACGGTAAAACCTACATCGCTTTGATCGATCTACCAACACTCATATTTCAGATCGAACCTTTGAATTTGCCTGCATTACAAAAACTTCTAGATACACAAACTAAGAAAACACCATTCGAACAACGCCATGCAGCATTAAAGGCAATAAGCCCGGGATTTGGCCTTGCCTTCCAACGAGGGGACTGGGGCAAATGGAGTGCAAAAACATCCATGGGCGTATGGGACTTTCCACGAGCTGTTGAAGGCCGTCTGCATCTCTTGAATTATATGGTCAACGAGAACGATCAATACCGGAAGAAAGACCATCCCAATACGGCTGCATACCTTCGTAAAAAGGCTAGCAAACTCGAAAAGCAGGGGAAATTTGAGGAAGCCCGGCAGCTTCGTCAAAGAGCACTGAACATTCAGGAAAGACTGTTTGGCATTGAAGATATCATCATAGTGACGGGTCTAAGTGATCTGGGCGCCAATCTCTACAAGCAGCGAAAATATGAAGAAGCAATTCCATTATTCCAAAGAGCGCTGAGCATCCAAGATCAAAAGCCAGGAACAGATAGTCGTGATACAACCGATATTCTTGGTTATTTGACCAAAACTCTCCACGCGCAGCGCAAATTCAAAGAAGCCACACCATTTTATCAAAGAATACTGAAGATCCACGAACGCAAGTTCAGCAAGGATAGTATCATAACAGCGAATAGCCTCAACTATCTGGCCATAAACCTCTATATGCAGAAAAAATATGCCGAGGCTGCTCCTCTTTATCAAAGAGCATTGAAGATCCATGAAACTCGGTACGGCGCTGATAACCCCAAAACAGCGGACAGCCTCAACTATCTGGCTGTGAACCTCTATGCACAGCGAAGATATGACAGGGCTGCACCATTGTTCCAGCGAGCATTGGATATTCGTCAACACAAACTAGGGAAAGATAATCCCAAGACGGCTGCAGCCCGCACAAACCTGATCAATTCACACAATGCACTAGCTTTTGGTTTCAGATCAAAAAACGAACACGCAAAAGCAGAACCCCATTTTCGTAAAGTCGTTCAGCTAAGGCGCAAACAACCAGACGCTGAGATCTTCAAGGCAACCGCATATCACAATCTCGCAGACAATCTCTTCTGGCAGGGCAAAATAGCACAAGCAAAATCTCAATCTGATCAAGCGTTGTCAATTGCAAGAACCCTCCAGGAGGATCATCAGAATATCGGAATTTTCCTCAGGGTCCGTGCGAGAATCCAGCAAGCACAGGGCGATCATCAAAACGCCCGCAAAAGCGCCGAGGAAGCCATCACAATCTTGACACGCACTCTTGGAAAAGATCATGCCAAAACACTTGATGCGATCTCAATCCTTGCAAACATAAAGAAAAATAGCCCATAGCCTTTTATCAGAATTTTGGTAGGGAAATTGAAATCAGACATGAAAGGCCGCATTTAAACATTCAACTAAGAACTTGTAGCCAACAAATCCACTCAAACTCACTGTTTCGCTATCACCTCCCGCATCAGCTCCTCACGCAGAGGTTTGTCGAGACAGATGACAGGATTGTCGATCATGTCCTTTGAGAAAGGGTGATGCTTGGGCATATGGCCAGAAACAACAATGATGTTTGTACCAGTCCGTTGATCAAGACAGAGCTGAACCAAGGGCCAGGCTTCCTTGCCATTGTCCAGATGCAAATCCGAGAGCAGCAGATCAAAGGCAAGATCCGAACGGATCGCCTTCTCGGCCTCTTCATAATTGGCAACGGAATGCGCTTCGATGCCCAGATTGCCAAGAATGCGCAAGGCCGCTCGCCGATCCGTTGCATCGTCTTCAATCACCAAAGCCCGACAAAGCCCGGCAGGCAATGGCTCACTAGTAGATTGTTCTTCCACTGGTGGCAGGATCAAGCGGATGGAAGTGCCTTTATTGGGAGCGCTTTCAATTTCAATATCGCCACCCGATTGCTTGATGAAACCATAGACCATGGCAAGGCCCAGCCCGGTGCCGGATGAGCCATCAGAACGATCGGAATAGAATGGCTCAAAGGCGCGCTCCTGAATGCTCTCATTCATGCCCACACCATTATCGGATACTTCAATCACCACATTGCCATGCACATCGCGTTTTGTGGTCAGGGTGATTTTCCCGCCTCCATCAATCGCCTGATTGCTGTTCAGACACAGATTGAGAATGGCATTTTCCATCTGTCCAGGATCGACCTTTGCTTTCAGCTCACCTGAACCAAGTCTGATCTCCAGCTCCACTTCGTCCTTCAGGCCAATGCCAATCAGATCCGACAGGCCATCGATGAGAAAGTTCAGATCCACCAATTCCGGGGACAGGGCCTGCTTACGGGCAAAGGCCAAAAGCCTCTGCACCAAAGACGTTCCCATCTCGGTCGCATTGCTGATGCGGTCAACAAATTTAGCCGATGCGTCATCTCGGGCATGTTGCTCGAACAAATGAATGTTGGCGGTAATGCTTGAGAGGATATTGCCAAAGTCATGAGCCACTTCGCCACTAACCTTGCCCAGCCCTTCAATATGGCGGATCTGGGTCAGGCGCTCCTCAACCTTCCTGCGTTCTGTCGCATCGGAAAACAGCCAGACACCGCCGCCATCAGCCAAAGGTGAATAGCGCATCTCGACAACAGAACCGTCGCTCCCCACCAGATTGGAAAAAGCCCCAAGCCCTTGCTGACTATCGAACTTGCCCATATCCGCAGCAAAGACAGAATTGGACAGCACTTCTTCCAGCGTTTTGTTGCGAAGGGGCTGATGGGCAGGCAGTTTCAGCACTGGGCGAAAGCTGGCATTCACCGCCTCCATGCGCCCTTCATCGGACGTTATCGCCACGCCGTCGGTAATATTGTCAAACACCCGCTCGAACAAGGCATTCTTTCGGTTCAGCTGGCGGTTGCTGCGGTCCAGCCGCAAGGTATTGGCGCGGAACATGCGAAAGGACTGGATGAGCTTGGCAATCTCATCATTGGCCGAAATCTTCAAGGTCAGCTTGGAGCTTCGATCCCCTTGCGCCAACCGTGCCATCGCATCGGTAATCGCCTCGATATTGGCCGTGATATAGCGCGAAACAAAAAAAGCCGAAGCCAGCGCAATGCTGATACTGACAAGGCCGCTCAGCACAATCAGTACTTTGGTAACATTGAGCTGACTGGATGTTTCCAACCGCCCACGAGAGAGAAAATCCTCGGCATTCTTGGCAAAGCGCGCCGAGAGATCACTGATAAAAACCGCCTGCTGGCGAATGCGAAACAGCGCATTTTGCGCATCCAACCGATGGGTCAGTTCCCGCCGGCGGATCTCGAACAACCCCTGCGACCCCGCAGCCATATTTTCCAGCTCACTCACAAAGCCCTGAGGCTCAGAAGAAAGCAATACCGCCTTCATTCGCGCCCGCAACGCCTGATAGCGGCGGTGATATTCCCCCACACCCAGAAGGTTCTTGGAATGTGCAGCACCAGACAGTGCATTGCTCATGGCTTGCAACGAAAACCATGTCTGGCGCGTAGAGGCCGCCTGTTTCGGGTCTGTCGTACGGCCATAGAATTCACGCTCCAGCTTGCGGATATCTTCCAATCGAGCTTGGGTGATATTGCGCTCTTCATTCTGCCCATTGGCCGCACCAATCAGATCTTCCACCGCCTTGCGCATGAGGCCAATGGCATCGGTGATCTCGGACTCAAAGGCGTAAACAGCAGACGATGATCCATCGCGCAACGACGGCCAATTGCTCTCCACATGCTCCAGCGTCTCAATCAATGCCTTGCCTTCGCGGTCGATCAGATATTGCGAGCGATAATTGAGTAGGAAAGGCGCGGAGGTCGCGATGCCCGAGGATTGCTTGGACAATTCCAGAGATTGCGCCACCTGTGCCAAAGTCTGGCGATGCAGCACCTGGAGATGACTATCAGCCCGATCCAGCGAATACCAGCCGATCATGCCGACACTAATGGTCGAAAGGGTCAACAGGGCCAAGGCAATCCAGAGCCGACCTTTGACATCCAGATGGCGAAGAAAAGCCATGATCAGGCCTCTGCCTCGGCATGGGTGACAAAGATATAGCCCTGCCCGCGCCGTGTTTGCAGATGCATCGGCTTGGACGGCACGCTCTCGATCTTGCGGCGCAGTCGCAGGATCATCACATCAATGGTGCGATCCACATAATTGGAAAGATCACTGCCAATCTCGGCCAGCAGACGTGGCCGGGGGATGATCTCATTGGGGTGCACGAGAAAATATTCCAAAAGCCGATATTCGGAATTGGTCAGATGCACTTCCTCACCTGCCGCATCAAACAATTGGCGATGTTCGCGATCCAGCATCATGTCACCAAACTGCATGCTGTCAGTAGAAGCATTGGCCACAGGAGCAGCCGCTACCTGCACCATGGGATGGCCTTTTCGGCGCAACACAGCCCGCACCCGCGCCACCAGTTCGCGAGGATTGAAGGGTTTTAGGATATAATCATCAGCCCCGGTTTCCAGCCCCAATATCTTGTCGGTGTCATCGCCTACGCCCGTCAGCATGACAATGGGCAAAGCCAGATTCTGATGAATGGATCGGGTCAGGGTCAGACCGGATTCCCCATCCAGCCGCAGATCGATCAAAGCCAGATCCAGCTTCACATCGTCACCAAGCGCAAAGAAATCCTGACTGCCGCGCAAAGGTACGGGCTCGAAGCCATTTTCAAAGAGAAGGTCATAAAGGGACTGCCGCATGGCCGCATCATCATCGATGATGGCAATACGAGGCTTCCTTTCCATGAAATCTTCCACTTAACTTCCTCCCGAAAAATGGCCCGATATATGGAAAAATCTTGGGTACTGTCCTCCAGACGAGCAGATTTTGATCCATTTTGCATCAATCTCCGCAGCCTGTCGTCAGCAATTTGGTTTCAACTTCCGCCCGGTTCGGTAACACTTGTAACATTCTTAACATTAAAAGTGCCAAAGCGTAGAATTGTTAACCGCCAAATGCTCGCAGGAACAGCAAGGATGAAGCTAGGGTCAAGGCGCATAATTTCTTGATCGGGAGGATCATATGAAAAACAAGATGTTGCTTGGTGTCGCCACCTTGACCCTCGGCCTGTATGCTGGCAGCGCGCTTGCGGCCGGCAAACTCAGCGTCGTCTGCTCCAACGAGCAGGATTGGTGCGATCTGATGGCCAATAATTTCGAAGAGGCAACTGGCATTGATGTCTCCATGGTGCGCAAATCAACAGGAGAAACCCTTGCTCAGGTTCGCGCCGAAGCGGGCAATCCAAAGATTGATGTCTGGTGGGGAGGTACCGGCGATCCGCACCTCATCGCCGCAGCCGAAGATCTGACGCAGCCATCTGGCCTGGAGCCACAAGATCTGCTGGGCTGGGCCATGAACATGGCTGACATTTCCAGTGGCAAGACCATCGGCATTCATGCTGGTGCATTGGGCATCGCTTACAATGCAGACGTCCTGAAGAAAAAAGGCGTCAAACCACCTGCATGCTGGCACGATCTGAAAGACGCAGCTTATAAAGGCGAAATTCAGGTGGCCAACCCGAACAGTTCCGGCACCGCCTATACGGAACTGGCAACTCTGGTGCAGCTCTTTGGTGAAGATGATGCCTTCAAGCTGCTGGCTGATATCGGCGAAAATGTGAACCAATATACCAAGTCCGGTTCTGCTCCGTCCAAGGCGGCAGCCCGTGGCGAAACCGGCATCTCCATCGGCTTCATGCATGACATGGTGAAGCTGGCCAAGGCTGGTTTCCCTTTGAAAATCGTCTCTCCTTGCGAAGGCACCGGCTATGAAGTGGGCGGCGTCAGCATCATCAAGGGTGCACGCAATGTCGATGCCGCCAAGAAGTGGGTGGAATTCGTGCTCAGTGCTGAAGCCCAGTCTCGCGGCCCGGAAGTGGGTGTTTATAACGTACCATCCAACAGCAAGGCGACCGTTCCTCCAGAATCTCCAGCTTTGGAGACCATCAAGCTGATCGACTATGACTTTGCCACCTATGGCGCATCCGAAACCCGAAAGCGTCTCTTGAAGCGTTGGGACAAGGACGTGAAGCCGCAAGGCTAAGTCAAGCTGATCCAATAAACCTCCAGCTATTGATACGCAAAGTTCAGGGCGCCATTCGTGACGCCCTGAACAGATAATGCGCCCGAAAAGCTCGATAAAGAGGAAGAGAAACATGTCACGCACAAGCGGCCTTTGGCTGATTGTGGGACTGATCGGCTATTGCCTGTTCCCATGGTACAGTTTGGACGATCCCTTTTGGTCCTTTGACTGGATCGGCATCTATCCCGATGCCGATACCGCTCCAGCCCTTTTGCAGGTTGCCACTTATGGCAAGCTCTATCTTCTGCCGCCTTTGATCGCCTTTGGCTTGATCGGCGCGCTGCTATTTACCTCTCTCAATGTGGTGAGCAAAGCCCGTGCCATGGGTGCTATTGCCCTGGCCGGGCTGTTGCTTACCGCGATACAGGGCTTGTCCGTTGTGCGCGCCGGACCAAGAGCATTCTCTGCTATTTTAGAACCTCTTGGCGGTGCATCAGGTCAGGTCGGATTTGGTGCCGGTGCGATGATAGCACTCTTGGCGCTTCTCTTCATCCTGACCACTTGCATCTCATCCATGGGCAAGGGACGAGGCGATGCTTTCATCGTCGGCCTGATCGGCCTGATCATCACCCTCGTCGGCATCTTTGTCTTCTTTCCCGTTCTGCATATCCTCATTCGCGCATTCGAGATGGAAGGCGGCGGCTTCTCCATTGCGGAATTCGGCCCACGCTTTTTTGATAGCAAGATCTGGGGTCTTGGCTGCCTTGCTGGCGGTTCCTGTGGTTCGGCCATCAATTCGGTCCTGCTGGGCATTGCCACGGGCGCAGGCACAACCCTGCTGGGATTGGCCTTTGCACTGATCTTCACCCGCACCGACTTCAAGGCCAAGAAGCTGCTGCGGGTGCTGACCATCATCCCGATCATCACCCCGCCTTTCGTGATTGGTCTGGCTCTGATCCTTCTGTTCGGCCGAACAGGCACCCTCACCCAATTCATGGCCGATATGCTAGATATCGAACCTGCTCGCTGGATTTATGGCTTTGGCGGCATCTATCTGGCCCAGCTTCTCTCTTTCACACCCATCGCCTTTTTGGTATTGATCGGCGTGGTAGAGGGCATCAGCCCCTCCATGGAAGAAGCGTCCCAAACGCTGAATGCCAATCGCTGGCATACCTTCCGCTATGTCTCGCTGCCTTTGATGCGTCCCGGTCTTGCCAATGCCTTTCTTCTTGGATTCATCGAATCCATTGCCGACTTTGGCAACCCCTTGGTGCTGGGCGGCAACTTCAATGTGCTTTCCACCGAGATCTATTTCGCCATCGTTGGTGCCGTTGCGGACCCGGCCAAGGCCGCCATTCTGGCCATTGCCCTTCTCACACTCACCCTGTCGGCCTTTCTGGTTCAGCGCACCTGGCTTGGCAAGAAATCCTACGCCACAGTCACCGGAAAAGCCGATTCCGGTCGCCATGCTGCGCTTAGCAAAGGCCTGAAATGGACCTGTTATGCCACCGCTCTGCCATGGGCTTTGTTCACGGCGATCGTCTATTCCATGATTGTCTTTGGCAGCTTCGTGAAATTGTGGGGCTATGATCACAGCTTCACTCTGCATCATTATCTGCGTGGATTCGCCATCAGCTTCACCAATGGCATTCGCTTCAGCGGTGTGGCATGGGATAGCTATTTCACCACCCTGACCATCTCGACCATCGCCGCACCTTTGACGGCTCTGGTTGGCCTGGCCACGGCCTATCTTCTGGTACGGCAGAAATTTGCAGGCAAAAGCGCCTTTGAATTCAGCACCATGCTCAGCTTTGCCATTCCCGGCACGGTGATCGGCGTCAGTTATATCATGGCCTTCAATTTCCCGCCCATCGAGCTGACAGGCACCAGCATCATCCTGATCATCGTCTTTGTCTTTCGCAACATGCCGGTGGGCGTGCGTGGTGGCATCGCGGCCATGTCACAGCTGGACAAAAGTCTGGATGAGGCCTCCATCACCCTTGGGGCCAACAGTTTCACCACTGTCAAACGAGTGATCGCACCTTTGCTTGGCCCGGCCATTCTGGCAGCACTCACCTACAGTTTCGTGCGGGCCATTACCTCGGTCAGTGCGGTAATCTTCCTGGTCAGTGCCGATCATAACATGGCGACATCCTTCATCGTTGGCCGCGTTGAAAATGGCGAATTCGGTCTGGCTATCGCTTATTCGGCTGTCCTCATCGTCACAATGCTCGTCGCAATCCTGTTGCTACAACTCGCCATCGGCAGACGTAAATTGCGCCGCTCCGACCGCGTCGAAGCCTAAATGTCCGGTTTAGCCGCATGCCCGGCCCTCTATCCCTCCCAAACCGCCCAAGAGGGTACCATGATGGGTGGGATACAGAGGGGAGAGGGCTTGGCTCAGGACTTAAAAATCAGGTGCTAAGCCTGATAAAAGATTTCTGGAGATAATCATGGAACAGTTTGAAAAAGGCTCCGTCCATTTCGAAGGTGTGGTCAAGAAATATGGCAGTGTAACCGCACTGAAGAAACTCGATCTCGCCATTGATCCCGGCCAATTGGTCACCCTGCTTGGCCCCAGTGGTTGCGGTAAGACCACAACCTTGCGCCTGATTGCCGGGCTGGAAAGCGCCACCAATGGCAAGATCATCATCGGCGGTGAGGATGTCACCCATCTCTCCGCCACCTATCGCAAGGTCTCGATGGTCTTTCAATCCTATGCGCTCTTCCCGCATATGAGCGTCGCAGAGAATGTCGCCTATGGACTGACGGTTCAATCCATGCCCAAAAGACAAGCCATGGAAAAGGCAGAACAAGGGCTGGAAATGGTGGGTCTTGCAGGCTTTGGCTCGCGCCTTCCCAGCGAATTGTCCGGCGGTCAGCAACAGCGTGTTGCCGTGGCCCGCGCCGTGGTACTGGAGCCAGAGGTCCTCTTGCTGGATGAGCCACTCTCCAATCTGGACGCCAAATTGCGCCGTCATGTGCGCGAGAAAATCCGCCAGATCCAGCAGGAACTGAAACTCACCGCTGTCTATGTGACCCATGATCAGGAAGAAGCCATGGCCGTCTCTGATCGCATCATTGTCATGAAGAATTCCGAGATTGCGCAGGAAGGCACCCCTCATGATCTTTATGAGCAGCCCAATTCTGCCTTCATCGCCGACTTCATTGGCGATTCCAACCTGATCGATTGCGATATTGTCAGCTCCAATGACGATGGCACGAACATCCAACTGGGCGATAAACAGCTCCGCATTGCCAGCCAGACGGAGCTGAGCGGTCGGGCAAAAGCTGTTCTGCGTCCTCATCATGTCAGCTTGCGCCCGGCAAATAGGGATGCTGCCTTTATCGGCGAGGTCAGCTATGCCGCTTATCTTGGCAATGAGATCCAATATAGCGTGCAGAGCGATCTCGGCGAATTATTCGTCATTGCCCAAGCAACGGCACAGCCAATCAGCGTCGGACAATCCGTCGGCATTGATATGCCGACCGATAAAATGCGCCTCGTACCAATGGATTGACGGAACAGACAAAGCAGATGGATAACAACATCACATTCAACCATTACAAGGCCGCTATTTTTGATCTGGACGGAACCCTCATTCATTCCGAACATGTCTGGGAAGCGGCCAAGGTCGAGGTGCTGGGACGATATGGCATCACCCCGACCAAAGATCTGCTGGATGCCTTCGTCGGTCGTGGTTTGGCAGACTTCTTTACCGCTCTGCCGGAGGCCCCACTGCCCAAGGAGATAAAAACAGACATCGCCAATCAGATCGGAGCTTACGCCGATATCCATCTGCCCAGATTGCGCACGCCGGTGGAAGGTGCATCTGAGCTTTTGAAAAGCCTGCATCGCGAGGGCCTTCACATTGCCATCTGCTCCTCCTCCCCACGCCGCTATATCGAGAGCGCCATGGCGGATCTGAAAATCGAGAACTATGTGAAGGCCGTCATTTCCGGGGCAGAATTACCGAGAGGCAAGCCCGATCCCCTGCCCTTTGCCACCACATTGCAAGCTTTGGACATTGCCCCCCATGAGGCTTGCGCTTTTGAGGATTCCCTGCCCGGCGCCAGATCGGCCCATGACGCTGGCATGCCCGTCTTCGCCGTCGGCGAAGGCTGTACCGGCCCTGCCTTCAGCTTCTGCCACCACAGAACGGAGAGCTTTCTGGAGCTAACCAAGACAATCAGAGCATAGTTTCAGCCGGGCTCAATCGGGTTGGGGCCGTCATAGCTCCAACGATAGACCGGTGGGGTCGGGCCTTTGTTTCGCCCCCCTTGCTGCATTTGCTCCCAGGCGTGAGACATGGCCCCGACGGAGCGAGAGAGACAAAAGAGCCCTCGTGCCAGAGGTCCGGCAAAGCCCAGTTCTGCATAGATGACTGCCGTCGCCCCATCGATATTCATCGGCACCGGCTTGCCTTTGCGATCATTCAGCACCTTCTGGATCGCTCGGCCGATCTGAGCAAACTCACCGCTCACAAAGCCTTGCTTGGCAGCCTCATCCACCAGCGCCAAGAGACGCGGCGCGCGGGGGTCTTCAGGCTTATGAAAGCGATGGCCAAAGCCGGGGATGAATTTGCTGCGCGTGGCCTGCCACTCATCAATCTTGCTGGCGGCAGCCTCCTCGATGGTCATACCGTCGGCAACAGCTGCACGAACGGAATGATAAAGCTCCACCGCTTGCTCCCCTGCTCCGCCATGCACATCGTCCAGCATATTCACCGCATTGGCCATGGCCCCGTTTAGCGACAGGCCACAGGTCACCGCCATGCGCGCCGCAGCAATGGATGGCGCTTGCGGGCCGTGATCGACGGCCGCTACCAAAGCGCATTCCAAGAGCTTGGCTTGCGGGGCACTTGGCAAGTCCCCACAGGTCATCAGCCAGATCATTTGCGCAAAGCTCACATTGCCAATCAGCTCTTCAATCGGATGGCCCCGAAAGCGGATCTGACCCGGGGCCATATCGATGATGGAGGTGGTCCACCAGTCAGAGACATCATTATTCTGACCGGGCACAACGGCCTTGCTCATATCACGCCCTCCTCTTGCAGAGCGGCAATCTCGCTTGGGGACAGGCCCAACTCTGCCCAGATCCTTTCATTATCCTGCCCCAGCAAAGGCGGCGGCGCGTCCACACTTGGCGCTTCTCCATCCAGCTTGATGCCCGTCGTCACCACCTCGATATCACGCCCGACGCCCGGCACATTTCCAAAGCTGGACAGAAAACCGCGCTCAGATATCTGCGGCTGCTTCAAAATTTCCGGCACGCTCAAAACGGCCCCGGCAGGCACCCCAATGGCATTCAGCTCCTTGGCCCAGTCTCGCGCCGAGCGAGTGGTGAGCACCTTTTCCAGCTCGGCTTTCAACGCCAGACGATTGCACTTTCTGTCTTCTCGGGTCAAATAGTCTTTGTGGCTTTGCAAGGCGCTGAGCCCCAGATGATCGGAGAGCAAAACCCATTGCTCATCCTTGTTGGCCGCAATGTTCAAAAGCCCATCTTTGGCCGCAAAGGTACCAGAAGGTGCAGAGGTTGGGTTCTCATTGCCATTGGCGCTTGGCTCCACCCCGGCAATCAAATGGTTGGACACCACCCAGCCCATGGTCGCAAGCACGCTCTCCAGCATGGAAACATCCAGAAATGCGCCGCGTGGCCGCGCATTCAGCGCCGCCGCAATGGCAAAGGCCGCGGTCATGCCACCGACCGTATCCGCCACCGGATAGCCAACGCGCAAGGGTGCGCTGTTCTCATCGCCAGTGATCGACATCACCCCCGATGCCCCTTGAATGATCTGATCATAGGCCGGTCGATGGATCCATGGCCCTTCCTGTCCAAAGCCGGAAATGGCGCAATAGATCAGATCGGGCTTGATCTCCTTCAACCGGTCATAGCCAACCCCAAGACGGGTCATCACACCGGGGCGAAAATTCTCGACCAGCACATCGGCACTTTCCACCAGCCACCCGAACAGAGCTTTGCCTCGCTCAGATTTCAGATTGATCGTGACGCTTTTCTTGCCCGCATTCTGCGCCAGAAAAGACACGCCCATGCCAGCCTCATTCAGCTCGGCATCTGCCCCCAATTGCCGCGCCAAATCACCCCGTCCGGTTGCTTCAACCTTGATGACCTCTGCCCCCAAATGCACCAGCTGATGACAACAAAACGGCCCGGCCAGCACATTGGTCAGATCCAGCACCCGAATGCTCTCAAGCGGTTTGACCATGTTGCTTCTCCAAGGACATGCAATCGGCAGGGCGAACCATGCCGGGTAAAAGGATTTCCACAAATCGTTCTATTGAATAGAACATAGTTGCCTTTATTAGAACGATATGCCATAAGAGGAGAAATTGTCAACCCGAGCTCGGAGCAATCACGCATGTCTGAAAGCAAGGGCGTCGAGGCCGTGGAACGCGCGTTGAGCATTCTGGACTGTTTTCGAACAGACAAGACCGAGCTCAGCCTGGCAGAAATCTCAAAGACAACAGGGCTTTACAAAAGCACCATCCTGCGCCTTGGCGTCTCATTGGAAAAATATGGATATGTGATCCGCAGCGAAGGCAGCCGTTTTCGCCTTGGCCCATCCGCCTGGCATCTCGGAGCCATCTACCGCCAAGGCTTTGATCTCAGCACCCTGTTGCGACCGGAGCTGAAGCGTTTGTCGGAAGCCACCTTTGAGACCGCATCCTATTATGTGCGCGAAGGCAATGCCCGCATCTGCCTGTTTCGCAGCGAACCCATCCGCGCCATTCGTCATTCCATCGATGAAGGACGCAGCATGCCACTGGAACTCGGCGCATCCGGCCGGGTGCTGCTGGCTTTCTCAGACAACGAAGATGAGGGCCAGCAGGAAGTCCACGAAAAAGGCTTTGCCCTTTCAATGGGCGAACGAGACGAAGACGTCGCCGCCATGGCCGTGCCCATCCTCACTCCGTCAGGCCACCTGCTTGGCGCGCTGACTGTCTCCGGCCTCATCACGCGCTTTACCCCGGACAAACACGCACCGATCCTGACCGCCCTGAAAGCCAGCCAGCAACGCCTGATGAACCAGATTTCGGAATAAAGCCACCGATGACTGATGACGCCTAAGCATGAAGGCATTGAGAGAAGAAATGTGAGGATTACTTTTTGTTCCGCAACGCGCGTTTGACGATATAGGCTGTGGCATCGCTATCGCTTTGATCCAGCCAGTTGGCACAGAGAGCTTCGACCCAATCAGGCTGGGATTTATAGGCGTCATTCAGCCAATTGGCGACTGAATCCTGCACATAGCGGGACGGATCGGCTTTCAATGGCTCAATCACGACCAGCCCCTCTTCAGGTGTGTCTTTCAAAAGCTTGATGTGGTCAGGCTCAGCACCCATTAATTCTGCCCATTCTGTTTGCCGTGAAGTATTCATATAGATGAACCAATGACAAAAACAGGATGGTTCCCTTTTTGCGGTCATTGGTTCGATAGATGGGTACTTCATGGCAAACCCGAAGGGCGAGGCACTTTTGCCCATTGGCTGCGTCGGAAAACCTTGAAAATGAACCACATTGTCGCGGCTTTCCTCCTTGCCAATGAGCAAAATTGCTCTCGCAGAATGCGCTTAATTAGTGGGTGCTGAGCCTAAACCAAACCCCGCGCGGACGAAGGGCCTCAGACGCAAAACGGCGAAGATAGTCGGACGGATCAGAGGCCAACGGCGTAAATTTGGCAATAGCCGTTTTCGGATCCGCCACAATGCCCGGACGCAAGGACAGCCAAGCCCATTCCCGCACACCAAAATGCGGATCATCGGCCAGTGGACGCATCAATTTGATCTTGTCAGCAAGGGAAATTGCCGGATCTTTTGCGATCAGATAAGCCGCCCAGCCACGGAGCAGGTCGGAAGGGTGAGACGACAGCCAATCGAGCTTGATCATGCCAAAGCGATCAAAGATAATCTCTGCCGCTTTCGCCATGCGTTTGGTCACCCCGGCTTTGGGGTCGATTGCTTTCGCGTCCTCTGCCAGCTCGGGCATGGTCGCTGTCATGAGTGTCGCAAAATCAGTCGCAAGATTTTCCGAAAGTGTCGCCGCTTCAATCTCGCCGGCATTCAATTGCGCCAGAATATCGGCCGGGATATCCGCCACACGCGCCGCCCCTTTGCGCTGAACCTTCGCCATACTGATGCTCCATCAAAGCTGTGGAACCGTTAATTCAAATGCAGGAACGCTATCGGCGAAATCTTGCAGCCATTTGGCCAGAACGGGATGATCCTTTTTCCACCCCTCGCCAATCATGAAATCCAGATAGCCAAGCGCGCTTGCCATGAAAATCTGATCTGCACTTGGCAGCGATGCAAAATCTGATGAGAGAGGAGCCTTTTCCAGATAGGCCAAAGCCCGCATGACCTTGCCCTCTTGCCGTTCAATCCATTGGACATTCTGACATGCGTCCTCATGATTGCGCTTTTCAACCGCCGCCGCGATGGTGCAATCCATCAGGCCGGTTGCCAGCGCCATATTGGTCTGCCCCTGAAAGCGATCAGCCCCACGAAACAGATACTCGGACTTTCCCTGAAAAGCATAGAGATAGTCAACAACAACCCGGCTATCGAATAGCACAGTGCCATCTTCCAAGGTCAGGGTCGGCACCTTTCCCAAGGGGTTCTGCGAGAGCAAGGCATCGTCAAACCCGCGATGGTTCACGGTCTGCATATCGACCTGAGTTTCAAGCTCCAGCGCGGCGACGGCAAGCCTTGCACTTCTGGCATAGGGAGAGGTCAAACTGATCAGCAGTTTCATCATGATGTTTTTAATCCGGGGACGTGAAGTGGGTCACAAAAAAGGTGGGATAAGCAGCCTCTTACGATTCTGATCGGCAAACAAGTCTTTCCCGGTTTCATCCAAACTCTTTGTGATGAGCCGAAAGGCTCTGCATCATGAGGATTTTTGTGATCTGACGCGGAAATGTGAAGCCGAGGATCGCAATATAGATAAGCTAAAGCGCGTTCCCGAAAAGTTGCAGACTTTTCGGACAAGAATTCGCTCAAGAAACGAGAACCGGAGGCGATCATTGACAAAGTCAGAGTGCAAAAAGACCATTATGCCGATAACGATCCATCACATGTGCGTCAAAGCGCTCTACCAAGACTAAATCTGCTCCTATTTATGGTCTAAGCTCCATTCAACCAACAATATGAGAGCCCGGCCTTCTCTCCCTCCCAAACCGCCCCCAAAAGCAACAAGGTGGCACCATATCGGGTGGTTGGGAGGGGGAGAGGGCTCGGCCAAGACTTTAAACAAATACAACGAGAGGAACCCGACATGTTGCGCAGATTTATTGTCTATATTGCCCTGACCCTTGCCTCCATGGGCCTGATCTCCACCTCTGCCTTAGCGGCAAAAGACCCTGTTTATCAGAGCTTCCTTGGCACCGCGATTGATGGCACAGACCCGGTTTCCTACTTTACAGATGGTCGCCCGATTGCAGGCAAATCCAGCATCACACACAAATGGAACGGCGCGACATGGCGCTTCAAGAGCAAAGCAAACCGTGATCTTTTTGCGGCCAACCCGAAGAAATATGCCCCGCAATATGGCGGCTATTGCGCATGGGCCGTGTCTCAAGGCTATACCGCGTCAACCGACCCGGACGCCTGGACCATCGTGGATGGCAAGCTCTATCTCAATTACAGCAAATCCGTGCGCAGCCAGTGGGAGAAAGACATCCCGGGCAATATCAAATCTGGCAATAAAAACTGGCCAAGCGTGCTGAAATAATCTGAGCCTAACGAGTGGTCCTCAAAAAAATGAGCCGCCTCGAAATCGAAGTGGCTCATATATTTGCGAGCATGAAAGACTTCCTCATAATGAGGATTTTTGTGATCTGACGCGAAAATGCGAAGCCGAGGATCGCAACATAGCAGCCCTATTTGAGAACCGGAGGCGAGCATTGACAAAGTCAGAGCGCAAAAGGACCATTATGAGCTCAGATGCTTTGCATTAGATAATACGCCCCACGCGAAATCCGCTTGTCGACATGCTCTTGCGTGCTTGGCATCAGCATCATGAAGCCATCTTCGGTTGGTGCGATATAGTCGCCGTCCTTGTCCTTGGCGATCAGCTCACCCGGCTTCAAGGCTTCAAAGCTTGAATATTGCTTCTCGAATTTGAAGCTTTCATGATCGCCAATCATCACGCGCTCAACCACCTTATATTGCGGTGGCTTTTCAAAACTCACCGGCTCTTCTGGCGTGATCAAACCAAAATGCGACAGGATCGACAGCAGGGTCTGCTCTGCCACATCAATGGAGTTCTCAGCTTCATGTTGCCCGGCTTCCACCACAACGGCAGGCACACCCTGCTCGCACAGCCATTCGATCAGCGAGCCGACGACAACGCCGGTCCAGCCAAAAATCTGCGGCACGGGGCACAGCGATGTCATTTCCTCGGTACCGGGAAAGCTCACGGTGAAGGGAAAGGGCGTTTCGCTGGTGGTGGAATGAAAATCAATCACCTGATCAAGGCCAAGCTTTGGCAGCTCTTGCGCCAGATATTGCGCCCGTTGCAGATCCTGCTCAGGATTTTCCTGGGTCAGCTGATCCTTGGTGAACATGCGGTTCATGTCCGAGGCCACATAGCGCTTGCTGAGCAAAGCCGCATTCGGGTTGCCATCAATCAGCACAAGGGTGCCGCGCTCGATCTCATATTTGGCCAGAACCCGATGCACCGCCTTGCGCCCGCACAACTCATTGCCATGCACATTGCAGACGACACCAATGGTCGGCCCTTCTTTTTCTGCCGTCAGGCGAACAATGCCTTGGCCTACCACTTCAGACTTCATGGTCATCCTCTCCAGTATTGAATTATTGTTTTTGGCTTTGCGACTATCCTAGCTGCCCTCTCCTCCTCCCGACCGCCCCCAAAAGCACCGAGAGGGTACCATGACGGGTGGGATGCAGAGGGGAGAGGGCTTGGCTCAGGACTTTAAATCAAGCTCTAAGAAATCATCCCTGCTTCATGGACCGTTTTGACGGAAGGCCGCTTTTCCATCTCTGCCATGAAGGCGCGGATTTTCGGGAATTGCAACAGATCCACCCCATCGCCTTCCACCCAGGTGCAGATCATATAGAGATAGGGATCAGCGAGGGAAAAATGCTCACCCAGCAGATAAGGCCCCTTGAGCAAAGAGCGCTCCACATAATCGCAAGATGCCGTCATGGTTTCCGGCACCTTGGCTTGCATGTCGTCCCAGCTCGCTTGCTTGTCGGCCCATCTGGCCCCGCGCAATTTATGGGCATGATTGACGTGCATGGTGGAGGCAAAATAGAACATCGCCTCACGCATTTTCGCCGCATCCACCGCACCGGCTGGCACAAGGCCCTTGTCCGGGTTCAGCGCATGGGCAAATTCCAAAAGCGCCCCGGTCTCGGTCAGCGGCACATCATCACACACCAGCGTCGGCACGCGCCCCTTCGGGTTCAAAGCCGCATAAGTCTCGCTGGTCTGCTCAGAGGCAGAAAAGTCGATCCGTCGGGTGACATAATCTGCCCCCACCTCCTCGAAAGCGATGGCAACAGCAACAGAAATGGTGTTTGGGGCAAAATACAATTCAAGCAAATCACACACTCGCTTTTAACATTATACCAACGAGGGGAAAGAATGACCCATATGACCGGACTTTTCTAGTTTTGTGGCAAGGAGCTGATGCCGTCGTGGTCTGGTTGACCACAAGGTAGCAGCGACGTAGTCCACAAAGCCAGAAAATCCGGCCTTCGGTGCTTTTCGCTTGCTCGCTGAGCAGCGTTATCTTTCTCGGAAAATGCCCCGGCATTGTCCATCGAAAGCTGTCTTGTCAGCAAGCAAGCGAAAAGCATCCTATGGGTTATTGTTCCCCCTCGTTGGTATTAGGCTCATTGGGAAACCGGTTCAGGGATCTGAACCGTCAGGCAGGCGCAGGCAAACCACCCGCAGACGGCAAGAGTGCAGGCAATGGGATCCAATTTCAAGAGATTGGTTTGTGACGCGCAGAAAAATCCCCAGAGGCGTAAGCCTCGATCAACCCTAGGAAATGAGCGGTAATCACAAATCGATCCATTAGTTATTAGTTACACTTTCGATGAACGGATCAAAGTCCGCTAGAGCAAAGTAAACAGCGGCCTCCCAACAATTCGGTCGTCTCCTATGAAACTTTTGCCCTAGCTGTTCCAAGAATTGGCGTACGGCAAAATCATTCGTGAGGTTAGCCGCATCCAGCGTATCGATAATTGTTTGAACAAGTGACGCAGCATTTACTGCATAGAGTTTCCAAAGCCCCAATTTTTCAAAATGAAACTTGAGACGCTCTTCACTTTCCTCAGACCAACCCTCAGGCGTTTCAATCCTCAAGGTGATTGTTGTTTCACCAGTAACAAGAAATGCTTCTGCAAAAAGCCAACGCTCTTCTGTAAAATCGTCAAAATACGGATGCAAAAGCTGATCCGTGTACTCACTTGGCACGTGGGTTCCCTTAGCGGCCCGGCCATTGCATTTACTACAAACGGGAATTAGATTATCTGGCGCTACTGATAATTCTTGATATGCAGATCTAGGCAAATAGTGGTCAAGCGCATCAGCATCTCTCTGAAAGCATAGGACACATTGACCACGAGGTGCGGACAAAATCAACGCATCATAGGTGTCACGGCCGGGGCCATTTTTTCGAGTTCCACTATCATATACTTTATAAAGTTCGACATCCGTGGCCTCTGCACCTCCGACACGTCGATACTCAAACAACTCACCCGCCTCGGCCTTTTGCCTGTAATTTGTACAAGATGCCTCTACGCATTCTTTTGAGTTCTCTAGACGCTCCTTTTTAGAGGCAGGTGTGCTTCTACTGATGCAAATATTATAGAACCTTACTGGGTCAATTTCTGGGGTATCAAGTTTTAGCATTATTCCCCCCTGTCTATGCTGGTTAGTGCACGAACAATGGCTCGCCCCTCTGCCCCAATTTGACCATTAAACTTATTCAGAATTTCATGATAATTGGCGTTTTGAGATTCCTTGGTCAGTAACTTGTGGTAACCACTTTCCGATACCTCGAGACCAAAGACATAGCGGGTAAGACTACTTACATTTTCTGCAAAAGTTTCACTAACAGGCCGATCAGCCACTATCTGGTCACCAGATTTTCTGAGAACTGTGACACAGCTACTCGGGATCTCTTGCAAAACAACGGGGGAATGGGTTGCGAAAATACCGACACCATTTCGTTTGGTCAGAAGTTCGGATACCGACCGAATGAATGAGCCAAGTAACGGAGGGTGAAGATGACTTTCCGGTTCATCAATTAGCACCAGTGTCCTCTCATCAACCAATTCCACAAGCTTGGTGATGGTAAGTAGTACAATCTTGTGCCCAGAACTCAGTCTTTCAAATTCTCTTGCAAGAACATCACGAACAACGACATCCTCTAGCAGATCAAGTGCTTCTTCGACCGCTAAATCCCGCAAACCTGGATCCGAATAAAGCATAGAGATCGCTTCGAGCCACCGAGTACGCCTAGGTTCATTCAAGCACTTCTTTAACGACGCATCAAAATCGAAAACAAGGTCACCTGTTGTTTTAACAGAATAAGATCCACCTAAGGCGCTTTCCTCCCCTTGTTCCCCGTCATGAAACTTCTTTAAGCCAATGTAGTTATATCGGATGTCACCTTTAATGCTTTTAAGATCAACCGGCTCAAAGTTATCAAAAGCACTAAATGTAACGGTTACCAGATTGGCAAACGCTTCTTCTGTTTCTTCACACTGATCTTCGAATAGAACTAGCCCACCCAAAGGGTATCCTGTGTCATCAGTAACTCCAAACAAGGTATTCATCAGGCCTGCGAACAATCGGGTTTTTCCAACACCGTTCCGCCCAATAACCGCATGAACATTTGTCGGTGGTAAGGAACCCGGTTTAACATCAACGCGCAGCTCAAATCCTGATCCATTATCATCACTGTCTTGAGGCGGAACAAAAAATGTAAAATTAAATGGTGTCTGAGGGATGTGTCCAAACAGGACCTGGCGAAATGTTGTTTCAATAATACTCGCTTTAACTGATCGAAGCAGAGACGTTTGCATGGCGCGTTCGTCACGAAACTCTTCCCATATGCCGATATCAAAAACACAATCACGTATACCTACAAGAAACTCCTCTCTCAGCGATTGTGGGAATAGGAAAAGCTTTTCGTAATAGTTTTGATCTTGACCGAGCGAACAGAATTCTGGCTCCAGCTTCTCGAATGGCGATGGAACAGAAACACGCCCATGACTCATGCCTTTGGTCATAATTTTGACCTCGCCAATTTCATGTAAGACGCGTTTGTCATCAACTATGTAAACATCAAATGTCGTCTTGAACTGATAGTCGTCCCAATTATCATATACGAGAATTACCGTTCTCGGCCCATACTCATCATTATCCGGTTGATATCGAGCTCGGACAAATCGCATTAGAGATCACCCCACAGAGAACTAATAACCATTTGATAAAAAATCTTTCGAGAAAAAAAATCAAGCTCCCCCATAAGTGGCAAATTCAATTCAACACACCAATTCACAAAAAAGCTCAAGTCTAGTTGTTGAAAAATATTCGACATCATCTGCCCTTTTGACCATCGGCTGCATTGTCGCCGGCCGAGTACATTCCAATCACCCACCCCCATTGCATCTGCATCCAATCGCCCTAGATTAACCTCAGACCTTTTTGGCCACGGAGTTTCGGAGTGATTAGGTGCTTGAGCACGACGGAAATGGATTGAACGACCTGCCCTTGGTGCTGGCCGGGCCGATTGTTCGGCGCGTGCAGGCGGAGCGGTTGGCGATTTGGCTGGCGGTGAAAGAGCCAGCAATAGCTCGTCTGGATTTGTTCCCCCCGGCCATGGACGGTCGCTCTTTTGAGCTGGAGCTGGGGTCTGACAGCTTGCTTTGGTTGAAAGCGGGCGAGCATCTGCATTATCTGATGATCGATCTGGCGCTGGACCAGCCTTTGCCGCAAGAGGTGATGATCCCCTATCGATTGAGCCTGCGCCCGGCTGATGCAGCTGACGGTGACCAATGGTTGGATCACACCCAATGGGCGCCGGATCTTTGCTATCCGGGAGCCGAGCTTCCCTTCATTCGTATCCCGCGCAATATCTCTTCTGTCATGCATGGCTCTTGCCGAAAACCCCATAGCGCCTGTGGCGATGGGCTGGTGGCAGCGGACAACCGCGTTGCGCAATCGCTGAGCGGTCATGAAGACGGGGCCTCGCTGCCTGAGCTTTTGGTGCTGAGCGGCGATCAGGTCTATGTCGATGATGTGGCCGGTCCCATGCTGCAATCCATTACCGAACTGGCCCATATTCTGAAGCTTCCCGACGAGCATTTACCTGGCACTGACAGCAGCTTTTCCGTCAGTAGCAAGGATCTGCGCGAAGCTGGCGGCAAGCTTTATAAGCGCGATCAATTGCTGCCCGAAATCGATCAAAGCCCATCCGTCTTTGATGTGCTCTTTGGCGGCACCAGCAAGCCGATCTTTACCTCGCTCCATGCCAAGAACCATTTGCTGACCCTGGCCGAAATGCTGGTCATGTATCTGCTGGTTTGGTCGCCCACCTGCTGGTCCTTGCTGTCAAAACCCAAAGCACCCAAAGACATCGCAGACGAGACCCGCAAAATGTATAACGCGGAAGTGGTTGAGATAGCCTCCTTTGTCGAAGGACTGTCCAAAGCACGCCGCCTGCTGGCGCATTTGCCAACGGCCATGATCTTTGATGATCATGATGTGACCGATGATTGGAACCTGTCTCTCGCCTGGGAAGAAGCGGCCTATGACCATCCCTTGTCGCGCCGGGTGATTGGCAATGCTCTCATCGCTTATGGCATCAATCAGGGCTGGGGCAACAGGCCCGGAGCCATTGGCCACGATCTGATGTCTGTCTTCAAGGACGCGCTGGAACAGCCGGGCGCGGAAGCCCATGATGATGCCATCGACACCATTTTGAATTATCAGAAATGGGATTTTGAATGGCCGACCAATCCACCGCTGATCGCCCTGGATACGCGCACCCGCCGCTGGCGATCGGAACGCAACAGCCATTATCCATCCGGCCTTTTGGACTGGGAAGCCGCAACGGACCTGCAAGCCCGCTTGCGTGACAAGGATGCCGTACTGCTTGTCTCAGCCGCACCAATCTTTGGCGTGAAGCTGATCGAGGTGGTGCAGAAATTCTTCACCCTCATCGGCAAGCCACTGATGGTGGATGCGGAATATTGGATGGCGCATCCCGGCACCGCCAGTGCCATTCTCAGCATCTTTCAGCATCGCAACACGCCTCGCCACTTCGTCATCCTATCAGGCGATGTGCATTATTCCTTTGTGTATGATGTGCAATTGCGCAATGGCCACCGCTCGCGCACGGGGCAGAAGGGTCACAACCCGGAAATCTGGCAGATCTGTTCCAGCGGCATCAAGAATAAATGGCCGGACAAACTTTTGGCCTTTCTCGATCACAGCAATCGCTGGGCCTTCTCGCCCCGCTCGCCGCTCAACTGGCTGACGCGACGCAGAGGCATGCGCATTGTCCCGCGAAAGCCGGTTGGCACACCCCACGGCAGACGCATCCTCAATGCCTCCGGCATCGGACTGGTGGAGCTAAGCGACGATGGAACCCCGCTCCGCATAAGCCAACTGACCGCAGACGGCACAATCTACGACTTCGAACGAAGAGAAGGCGAAGCACGACTGGATTAGGTTGGGGACTCATCACCCCAGCAGCGGCGGTAATCTGTCCTTGAAGATGTTCGACTTCACGATGGAGGTATGGGTTTCGGCGCGGTCATGGAAGGGCATGAGGATATCATCCAGCTCGGCGACATCGCGCAAGGCAAGACGGGCGACATAGCAATCCTCTCCGGTGACACGGTCGCAGGACATGAAGCGGGGTTGATCATTGATCATCTGTTCCACCCGATGCAATTGACCACTGCGGGGTTTGATCCGCACCAGAGCTTGCAATGTGTAACCAAGGGCGCGCAGATCCAGCCGCACACCAGTCCCCTCAATGACACCAATATCGCGCAAGCGGCGCAGACGCTCACCAACGGCAGGGCCAGACAGGCCGACATCCATTCCAATCGCCGCGAGGCTTGCCCGACTGTCGGCATCGAGACATTCGATGATGGAGCAGTCTGTTTGATCCAGCTCTTTTGACATGAGGGCAGTTTGGCGAAATCAGCCCACTTTGTGAAGGCATTTTTGCCAAATCACCTTCCAAATGCTTGGGACGAGGCCCCTCACTCCAAATATCATAAGGGCAGATATAAATATGACAGCACGTTCTGAGAAAAGTTGCAGACTTTTCGGATAAGAATTCGCTGCAAGAAGAGACGGAGCCAGATCATGGATATTCAAAGAATTGCAGCTTTCAGCCGTGGTGAGCAAGGCGGCAACCCGGCTGGTGTAGTGCTGCTGGATCAGCCAGCACAGACATCTGACATGGCGCGCATTGCAGCCGAGGTGGGCTATTCAGAGACCGCCTTTGCCGTTCGCGAAGATGACAGCGGCGAAAACTGGCGCGTGCGGTATTTCTCGCCAGAGTCTGAAGTGCCTTTCTGCGGCCATGCCACCATCGCCCTTGGCGCGGCCTTGGGCCAGCATGTGGGCGAAGGTAGCTTCAATCTCGCGCTGAATGAAGCCGCGATCAGCGTGTCCGCCGCGCCAAAGGATGGCGGCATGACGGCCACCCTCTCCTCGCCACCGACCAAAAGCAAAGCCCTGCCAGAAGCTGATCTTGCAAACATTCTGACGCTCTTTGATCTATCAGCCAAGGATCTGGATGAGCAATTGGCCCCGGCCCATATTCATGGCGGGGCAGATCACGCCGTTTTGGTGCTGAAGAACCGCACCAAACTGGCAGACATGCATTATGACCTGGATGAAGGGCGCGCATTGATGCGCAAGCTCGGCCTTGTCACCATCATGCTTGTGTATATAGAGAGCAATCAAAGCTTTGACGTGCGCAATGCCTTTGCTTCAGGCGGCGTGCTGGAAGACCCGGCCACAGGTGCTGCCGCTGCCGCCTTTGCCGGATATCTGCGCGATCAAAACTGGCCTCATAGTGGTAAGATCACCATCCATCAAGGCGAAGACATGGGCAGCCCATCCCTCATCACGGTTGACCTGACCAATGAACCCGGCGCACCGGTCAAAGTCACCGGCCATGCCCGGAATATCAAATAGATCTGGCCCTATTTAAAAGTCTCTGGATGAAACTGGTTGGAACGAGTTCTGATCCGAAAAATCTGCAACTTTTCGGGAACGCGCTACCGGCTGTATGGCCAGCCCTCTCCCCTCCCAAACTGCCCATGAGAGTACCATGACGGGTGGGATGCAAAGGAGGAGAGGGCTTGGTGTTGAATTCCAAGCAACATTATCAGGCATTGAGGCCAATCGCCTGGTTGATCTCGATGCCTCTATTCGTCGCGCAATAGGTGGGGAATGGCACACGGGCAGAGACATCGATCTCACGCTGGATCCAGTCAAACTCTTCCAGCTTATAGAGCGAAGCCGACAAAGCCCGGTCGGTAATAGGCGCAAGATCGGACCGAATGCCGGAAAAACGGCGCGGCGCACTGGTCAGCGCCAAAATCGGCACCGTCCAGCTTTTGCGAAGCAGCGAAAACTCCCCCTCATCCGGCACAGCTTTTACCAGACGACTGGCAATTTCAGCCGCTTCCACGCCCAATGGCGTCAGGCGAAATTCCGGCCGCAAGGGATGGCCATGGCCGGGATTGCGCTCCAAAAGCTTTAAACCAACCAGATGCTCCAGACTGAGAGAGAAAGAGCTACGGCTCGCCCCGGTCACAGACAGCAAGGCAGCCTGCCGCCCGGCAACACCGGAATGCAGGGCAGCAAGGATATTCAAAGACCAGGCGCGGGATGTAAGCTTGACAAGCGTTTTAATGTCCATAAAGTATAGTTACTTTATTTATTGACAAAAGGGAAGCACAATGGCGCTCGTCTCACTGGAAAATACCATCACCCTCGCCATCTCGGTTAAGGATCGCCATGCCAGCGCTGCCTGGTATGAGGAAAAGCTGGGCTTTGATCTGATCTATCATCTGGATGATGCAGGTTGGAGCGAATTGCAGACCAAGACAGAAGGCGTCACCCTGGGCCTTGGCGAACAGAATGATCCCAATCCGGGCAACAGCGTTCCGGTCTTTGGCGTCGCCAATCTGGCAAAGGCGCGAAAAGCACTGGAAGAGGCCAACGTGAAATTTGACGGCCCGACAGTCAGTATTGAAGGCATGGTGCATCTGGCCACCTTCTATGACCCCGATGGCAACGCCCTCATGCTCGCGCAGGATTTGTCAAAACATCCATAGGGCAAAAAACTTCGAACCCCATTTGAAGGATAAAACAAGCAGGTCTCCCCCGGGGCCTGCTTGTTTCTTTTAAGCCGGACTCTTGGAGATGACATGTGATCCCCCTGCCGATGACATCATTTCGGCATTTGCAAGGGCACAAAACCCTATCAAGACCCATAAAACATTTGTTATCGCACTTGTTGTTTAAACAAATAGGATCTATTGTTTAAACAAATTGGATAAAATTAAACAATTGTTAGAAAAATTGCGACCTAATAAGCGTGTTGGGACAAAATGCATGTAAACACCTGCCGGGGGAAACAATTCAATGTCTTGGAGCATGGGCCGCAGACGGATTTTCATAAGCTTTGTCGCATTTTTCGTTCTTGTCATCTTTGCAGTGGATAAGGGCACACCCGCACTCATGAACCATCTCACAATTGTGGAAGCCGAAAAACTTTCATTACATTGGCTTGATGCCTATTCACAGACGAATGAATTGCCGGGTCAACCTGACCAAAATGAAGAGGACTTGAGCGGCCTGATCGACCAGATCTTTACGCCAAAACACGAAAATCATCATTATGATGCGTCGGCCACAACGAGCCCTGAACATTCAGATTTCAGTATCAACAATTCCTTCAACTCGGTTCTGGGTTACAGGATTTGTACAACACCAACCAAGTGCCCCATATCCGGTGGTTCCCCCGTCCAAAACAGCCATCTGACCTCGGAAGAATTCCACAGTTTCAGGGAAGCACTCACGCTCGCCAAAATAGACGCCTTCCTGAATGCCAGTGCCGCAAAGCATGACCAGCGCATTGTAACCGTCATGGTCCCGTTGCTGCGGGACAACAAACCGCAAGCTGTTGCAATCATTGACGTCGTAAGATCAGAGTTCGAGCAAGCATTGTATGAAGGCATCCAGCAGGCTGCAATCTTTACGGCAGTCGTCATCTCGCTGATTTCACTGGGTACCATCCTCATGTTGCTCAATATGGATGGCAAACGAAGAGATGCCGAAACCGAAGCATCCTTTCTGGCCCTCCATGACGGCTTGACAGGTCTGCCAAACCGCCTCCAATTCAACACGATATTGAAACAATGCTTTGAAAAAGCAAAAGCCAATAAAGAGCGATTGGCTATTCTCAGGATCAATATCGATGGCTTCAAGGACACCAATGAGATCTTTGGCCATTCGGCTGGCGACCATGTCCTGAAAAGCGTCGGTCAGACTTTGAAGACAAATGCAGGCGGACAGGCCTTTGTTGCGCATTTGTCAGGAGATGAATTCGCTATCCTTCTCAAAAGTCTTGAGCATGAAAACGAGATCATCAGACTTTGCAATGCAATTCTGGAAATCCAGCAACAGCCGATATTCTTCAAAGGCAAGCATATCAGCACCTCGCTCAGCATCGGAATTGCAGAATATCCATTGGACTGCGATTCCCCGGAAGACCTGCTGAAACATGCGGAATTTGCGCTTGATCGTGCCAAGGCGATCGGACCTGGGCAATTCAACTTCTTTACCCAGGAACTCAATAAGGAAATGCAGCGCAGACGCAAATTGAAAATAGAACTAAGCCAAGCACTAAAGCACAACCAGCTCCAAATGCACTATCAGCCACAAGTGGATACGGCTTCCAATACACTCACCGGATTTGAAGCCTTGATACGCTGGCCCCATGAGAAAGAAGGTTTCATCCCACCATCAGAATTCATACCAATCGCAGAGCAGAATGGCATGATCAGCGAAATTGGCTACTGGACCCTGCAGACAGCTTGCCAGGAGGCGGCAAATTGGCCCGAAAATCATACAATAGCGGTCAATTTGTCGCCGATCATGTTCAATGACGGAGATCTGGTAGAGCGCATCAAGGATACGCTCGCCAAGACCGGACTGGACCCCCGTCGTCTGGAAATCGAAATTACCGAAAATGTCTTGCTGGATGACTCGAACCATATCAGCAGTCAGCTCGTCGCCATTCGCAATTTGGGGATTGGCATAGCAATGGACGACTTCGGCACCGGATATTCCAGCTTGAGCTATCTGACGCGCATTCCCTTCACCAAGATCAAAATCGACCAATCCTTCATTCGAGGGCTGGATGACGGCAAGAATATCGACTCGATTATTCACGCCATCGTCGGAATTGGTGATAGTCTTGATGTATCAATCATAGCAGAAGGCGTTGAGAGTACCGACCAGCTTCTGAGACTGAATGCAGCAGGCTGCTACATCATTCAGGGATATTTGTTCGGCAAACCATCTTCAAAACCCGCATTGGATCTGGATCCCATCTCACGCATCGCCAAGCAACCGGTTCACAAGGAACTGCGATCAAAAATCGAAGCTGGAATGAACAAGGCTGTTGGCTTTAATTAGACACAGAACCCAAAGGAGTGGAGATGTCAGCAGATGATAGGCAATCGGGAGATTTGCTTTCCAACTCCATAATCGGCAAGCTTTTCTTCTTTCCCCGTTTGAATGTCACAACACGCCTTGTTGCCGGTTTTTCGATCATTGCAGGCATCAGCATTGCAGTCGGAATCATCGGTCTGTATTTCATCCATCAAATTGATGACAATCTGAACCGCATTACAGATGTGACAGCGCCGACTGTCGAGGTTGCCGATGACTTGATCGCAAATATCTGGCAGTCAACCAAGGTCGCTGAAGAAAGCATCCTGGTAAAAACACCACAAGGCCTGACATCCCTGATCGACGAGTTCGATGGGTTGCGGATCGAGTTCGACAAGAATTATGTCGAACTGCGGTCCCTGCTCTCCAATCAAAGCCTGTTGGATGAGCTCCTTGCGTCTGAGCGTAAAAATATCGAATTCAGAAAACGCGCCCATGAAATGTTCGGCTCCCGGCGCACCGAATTGGTTGAACAGGAACGAAGCGACAAGCTGCTGGCCGACTTCAATCGCATGAGTGCGACATTGATCGTTTCCCTGACCGAGTTTGCCGAGGAAAATGAAGCAGAACTTCTTCATGCCGAGATAGAAAGTTCAACGGAGCAATCCTCCCGGACCAAAGCAGAAAACAACGCTCTGGGCCAGTCGGTCATCCAGGATTATCCTGTTGTCGAAGCTGCCCTGAAGCTCCAAAGGCTCGTCACCGAGATAAAAGATACCGCAAGAGCATTTCTTGCCGCAAAAACCACACCTCGCCTAATCGAGGCACAGGCCGATTTCAATCGACTGCACAATGAATTGAATCCTCAGATCGAAATCTTGCGACAATTTGCAGAGAGCGAGGAAGACAAGAAGGATGTCGTCGACCTTCGATCTGTCCTGAAAAACTGGATCGCCATCGCTCAAAACGATGACGGTTTATTCAAAAGCCATCTGAACAAACTGACAGCAACCCAGAATACCTATGAACGCGCCGAACTTCTGGAAATCAACGCAGAAAACATGGCTTCTGCGCTCAACCGCGTCGCCGACTTTGCCGATGCAATCAATGATAGCGCTGATGAGGAAGCAGCAGCTGTTGTTGATCGCGCACGAAAAGTCATCGCGTTGTTTCTGACGCTGGCAGTATTGGTATCCTTTCTTCTGGCCCTGATGGTATTTGGGACCGTTGCCAAACCAATCAAGGCACTGGCAAGAGCCATGGTCGATCTGGGCGAAGGAGACAATACCTCGACCATCGATCTTGGAAAGAGATCCGACGAAATCGGAGAGCTCGCCTCGACATTCAATGACATGGCACTGAAATTGGACAAGGCAGCCAAAAATCTCGAAGGGCAGGTATTGGCTCGTACGGCTGATCTGAATGCAACCAACCAGCGATTGGAAGAAGAGTTGACGCGACGCCAAGCCTTGGAAGATCAATTGGTGCGCGCCCAAAAACTTGATAGCCTGGGCACTCTGGCAGGTGGAGTGGCCCATGATTTCAACAACATGCTCTATGTGATATTGGGTTGCTCCGAGATCGCCCTGAAAAAGGTCACCAAACGGAATGCCGCTTATGATTCACTGGTCCGAATAGAAAAAGCTGCCAGACGATCCGCGACGATCGTACGCCAGATCCTGTTTTTCAGCAGGCATGAGAAACCGGACCGTCAACCGTTGGAAATCTCCAAGGTGACCGAAGATTCCATCATGTTGCTGCGTGCCGGGCTCCCCTCGTCCCTCAAACTTGATGTCGATACGCATCAGGATTGCGGCCTCATTCTGGCAGATGAAACCCAGATCCATCAGGTCATCGTGAATTTCGTCACAAATGCCTTTCACGCTTATGAGAACCGCGCAGGCACAGTATCTGTTGTGACAAGACCTGCAATTGTTGACGAGGACTTTTGTACGCAACATATTGGCCTGACGCCGGGATGTTATGTGCGCGTTCGGATTTCAGATACCGGGTGCGGAATTTCATCGGAAAACCTGCCTCGGATTTTTGATCCGTTTTTCACCACAAAACCGGTCGGGGAAGGAACAGGACTGGGACTTTCCGTTGCTCACGGAATCGTCTCCAATCATGGAGGTGTGATTGTTCTTTCAAGCACTCCGGGCGATGGGACAACAGCCGATATCTATCTGCCAACCATCACTTCAGAGCCTCTGGCAATAGCCGATCAAAATAGATGATAAAAAGACAAGTCCACTACCAAGATAAGAAAGCAAGTCACCATGACAAATATTCTGATCATTGATGATGAACCGTTGATTTGTGAAATGCTCGACCTGCTTCTTTCAGCCGAAGGATATGATGTCGTCACCGCAATGGATGGCAGAGAAGGCGTCTCCAAATTCTCGGATCGCCATATCGATGTGGTGGTAACCGACATCATCATGCCAGAGGGCGACGGATTGGAGGTCATTCAGGAGATAAAGAACCGCAACCCCCACGTAAAGATCATCGCAATATCAGGCGGCTCCCGCATCGGACATGTCAATCTTCTGGAGATGGCCAGCAAGTTGGGCGCAATCAAGGTATTTTCCAAACCTCTGGATCATGCAGAATTACTGAAAGCGATAAAAGAATGCGTCAACCAGATGCAGGGATCAAACGTCATCAAACTACGATAAAGAGCACCCAAATGCTCACAAGTCAGGTTTCATGGCACCATGAAGAGGACAATGAGGCGGCCCGACCTGATCTATCCATTTTCTCGAAACCCGCGCCACATATCCGCACTTTTGACAGGAAACCTTGATCTGGCGCGTGGTCTGTTTGGCCGATGGTTGAGAACTGGTCGGGGTCATTTCCGCACTTGGCAAATCGCCAACCTGTTTCAGAATCGGATCCGATAGTTCCAGAAACAATCTACCGGGCTTTGCTTCCGTTTTTCTGCCCTTCAGGCCAATGGAAATAGCAAGATGACGGAACAAATGCCCGTGCGTATCCTTTGCACCACAAGCGATCTTGCACATTTGATGCGCAATCGCACCAGCCACCTCCACCGGATCGGATCGATCAGGCCGGACAAAAATGACGAATGACGCATCCTCTTCCTGAATCCAGGTCTCGGCAGTATTGCCTCCCCGTGATCCCGTGCTGGGAAAACCACTTTTGATCTCGAACTCAGGCATCGGGAAATCAAGATCTGAGAACCAGGGCTTCATGGCAGACGCCACGACCAGCAACCACTCATCGCGCGTTGTGACCTTGTTTTCCGCCAGGCTTGTCTGTTTCACCCGCATTTCATCTCCTCGGAAGCAGATCACACATCTTCGCGCATACCACCGTCACCAATGCCTCATGATCCCGCACCCCTTGCAACAGATCAGTTCGAAATTAGCCGATTTCCAAACCGGACGCCACCATCGAAACGAATAATCATGGAAGAAAGTAACTAAACATTAATTGAACATGTTTAACTAAATATATATGCGTTTAAACATCAATTATCACGTTTAATTGAATATGGTTTCGAGGAGTGTCTCATGCAACCGACGAGTGGAGAAGAAATGAGCAGACCCAACCGGTTCCTGCTTAACAATTATAGCATTGCAACCAAGCTCATTACCGGCTTTGTCGTCATTACAATGCTATGTGGTGTCATGAGTGGTGTCGGGCTGTTCTATATTGATTCAATCGAGGATACGCTCAACGAGCTCACGGATGTCGCCGCTCCAACCGTTGAAACCGCAGATGATCTGATCATCAATATCGAAATCGCACATGAGATTATCGAGGAGGTTGCTGCAGCCGAAAGCCTCTCGGAAGTACAAAAACTGGAAACAAAGTTTTCAGATCAAGCCAGTGCATTTCTCAAATCCCATGCAGAACTCCAAGTCCTGCTGGCCAATCGCACACTTGCAACCAATCTTGAAACTGCATTGAAAAGCCATTCATTGTTCCTCGAGCAATCAGACAGGATGTTCGATCACCGGAAAACCCAGATCCAGGAACAGACCAAAGCGACGGCCCTCCTGTCAGACTTCGATTCCATCGGATCCAGACTGATTGTTGCGCTGGATGAATTTGCACTGGAAAATGAAGCGGAAATGGCCGCAGCCGAGGAAAAGGGCGACAGACTTGAAGCTGCAGCCGCATCTGGTGCAGCGGTTAATGCACTTTTGGGGCAATTGTTCGATCAGGATTATCCGGTTGTCGAAGCTGCATTGAAACTGCAGCGCCTGACCATGGAAATTCAGGATACAGCCGGTGAATATCTCGCTGAAAGCTCCAATAAGAATCTGGACGCAATCAACAAGGAATTCGCAAGTCTATATAAGAAGACTGCTGGCCATCTCGAAATTCTCGCAAAGCTTGCCGAGACAGCAGAAGACAAGAGCGACGCTTCAAACCTCAAAAGTCTGTTTGCAACCTGGTCGGAACGCGCAAACAATGACGGACAACTCTTCGACACAAGACGAAAAACACTACAAGCCAAGCACGATGCACGAAAATGGAAAGAAAACGCAGAAACTAGCGCCGATGAAGTCTCAATTATCCTGAATGATATCGCCGAGCGGGCAGATACAATCAATCGCAGTGCTGACGAAGAAGCAGCGGGCAAGGTGCGCGAAGCACATTCCATGATCATCGCAACGCTGTTGCTGAGCGCTGGACTGGCAACCATCTTGATCATCATGATCTTGAAAACAATCATTCGGCCACTCAATTCCATGACCTCGATCATGAGCAAGCTGGCCGATGGCAATGACGAGGTCGACGTTCCGGCACAGAACCGGCTCGATGAGCTTGGAAAAATGGCCAAAGCAGTCCAGATTTTCAAAGAGAACGCCATTCGCAATCATAAACTCGAAGCTGAAAAAGAAGCCGAGAAACGACGTCAGGAAGAGGCCGCCCGCCTCATGCGCATCGAATTGTCAGATACATTTCAGGCAACCGTCGGCGGAATCGTCAACACGGTGTCTTCCGCTGCCACCGAGATGCAAGCATCCGCCCAGGCATTGTCATCAACCTCCGAAGAAACCACCCGGCAATCGACAAGGGTCACAGCCGCTGCAGAAGAAACATCAACCAACGTACAAGCCATATCCTGCGCAACGGAAGAACTGGCAAGTTCTGTGACAGAGATTGGTCGCCTTGTCAGTGAATCGGAAGCAATTGCCGGGTCGGCAGTTGGAAATGTTCAGGAAACCAATGAGCGAGTTCAGCATCTGACCGCTGGTGTCGAGAAAATTGGGGCGGTGGTCGCATTGATCACCGATATTGCCGAACAAACCAATCTGCTGGCGCTCAATGCCACAATTGAAGCCGCACGAGCAGGGGAGTCTGGCAAAGGATTTGCCGTTGTTGCCAGCGAAGTGAAGGAGTTGGCTGGCCAGACAGCAAAGGCAACAGATGAAATTGGCCTTCAGATCAAGGAAATCCAGGAACTCACCTTCGATACGGTCTCTTCAATCGAAACGATTGGTGAAACCATCAACAACAACAAGGAAATTTCCTCGGCAATTGCTTCTGCGATCGGACAGCAAAGCTCCGCGACCCATGAAATCGCCCAAAGTCTGGAAAAGGCCGCCTGTGGAACCGTTGAAATGACGACCAGCATCAGTGGTGTCAATGAAGCCGCCTCCGAAACCGGACAATCAAGCCATCAAATGCTGGAAGCAGCATCAGAACTCTCCCAGCAGTCGGAAACATTAAGTGTCGAGGTGAAAAAATTCCTTACACAGATCCGCGCCGGATAACACGAACGATAATAAAGTACAGATGAATAGTCTGTCGAAGGTGAAAGATAGAGAGATTAAGAGGCCTTTTTTTGCCGATTTTCTTGTCGAGAGACATAAATTTCAGGGAGAAAGGCCTCTTTTACAGGTAAAATAACCAGAACCTGAGTCTGATAGCCTTGAAATTGACATCAAATCCTGCCAAATAGGGGGCAACACGTTTCGAGCCATCAATGGCACCAGTTTTTCCGGCTTGCCGGCATCTTCGGTTTCCTCCTGATTTTTGCGAACGTTTCAACACCATTGGCATTGCGCCATGGGCACTATCTCCCGTTCGCCGCAGGCTCGGGACTACTTAGATAAGGTATCTACTATGACTATCGGCACCGTTAAATTCTTCAACACCACCAAAGGTTTCGGCTTCATTCAGCCAGACGATGGCGGCAAAGACGCATTCGTTCACATTTCTGCTGTTGAGCGTTCCGGTCTTACTACCCTCAACGAAGGCCAGAAGGTCTCCTACGAGCTGCAGAACGACCGTAACGGCAAAGTTGCTGCTTCCAACCTTGAGCTGGTTGACTAAAAAAATCTTGCCAAGACCACCCATGGGTGGTCTTGGTTCTCCACAAAGGCTTACTCATGATCAGTATTGTGAAGAAAAAAGCCGAAGAACGTTTGGCTGCAATTCAAAAAGCGCAGCAGGCTATCCTGAACGAACAGGAAGAACAGGCATCTGAGGTCAGAAAAAATACAGCACGCCTCAAAGCCCAACGTCTGGCCAGAGAAAAAGCCGAACAAGACCTCGCGTCTCAAGCAAAATCCGGCCAAGGCACCAAAAAACGCAAATAGCGTCCCTCCTCTCATATTTCATCAAACATGAGGCCATGTTCGAAAAGCCTTGTATTTGTGATGCTTTTGCTGTATCTCCCCCATTCTTGCCTGTGCGTGGACGATAGTCCTGGGACCTTCCCTGATATCAGCGGCGCAAGACTTCTTGCTCACAGTCTGGGACATAAGGTCCCAAATGATTGTAGCCGGGATGAACCGAGTAAGGTTCAAACCCCATAGGCAGCTTTTCTGCGCAAGCTTCCCCCTTATAAAACAAACGCCATTGCTCGCAGCGATTCCGCGCGATCAAGTAATGGCATATGGAAAAAATCTTTGACCAATTTTACTGAGCTCGGTCTGGCCGAGCCAATTCTGCGTGCCCTGCAAACCCAAGGCTATACGCAACCGACCCCAATTCAAACCAAGGCCATTCCTGTTGCCTTGTCCGGTGACGATATTTTGGGAATCGCACAGACAGGCACCGGCAAAACGGCCTCTTTCGTATTGCCCATCCTGGATCGCCTTGCCCGCAACGACAAGCGCCCAATTCCAAAAGCAACCAATGCCCTGATTTTGGCACCAACCCGAGAATTGGTGGCCCAGATTGCCGAGAATATCCGCAAATACAGCAAGAATATGCGGGTTTCCGTTACCATCATCGTTGGTGGTGTGAAGACAGGACCACAAACCAGGAAACTCGCAAGCGGCAGCCACATCATTGTGGCAACACCGGGCCGTCTGCTCGACCATCTCAATAACGGCCATGTTTCCCTCAGCCAGACCAAATATGTGGTACTGGATGAAGCTGATCACATGCTCGACCTTGGCTTCATTCCCGATATTCGCCGGATCATGAAGCAATTGCCGAAAAAGCGTCAGACCTCTCTGTTGTCCGCCACCATGCCAACGCAAATCCGCGCCTTGGCAAAGGATTTCCAGACGGATCCGGTGGAAGTCGCCGTGGCTGTTGAATCCAAACCCATCGAGCGCATCACCCAAAGCGTGCGCCATACCAGCAGCTCTGCCAAGCGCGATGAAGTAACGCGCATTCTGGGCGCTGAGGATGTCGAGCGCGCCATCGTCTTCACCCGTACCAAGCGCGGGGCAGATCGGGTGAGCCAGCATCTGCAAAAAGCAGGCCTTGCCGCCACCGCCATCCATGGCAACAAAAGCCAGGGCCAGCGGACGCGCGCCCTTGCCAGCTTCAAGAACGGTGAGATCAATATCATGGTTGCCACCGATATCGCCGCGCGTGGCATTGACATCGATGATGTCTCGCATGTGGTCAACTTCGAGCTGCCGGAAGTACCGGAAGCCTATGTCCACCGCATTGGTCGAACCGCACGCGCAGGCCGCACCGGCACCGCGATCTCACTATGCGATGCGACCGAAGCCAAGCTTTTGCGGGATATAGAAAAACTGATCGGCACTCGATTGCCAACCGATGGCACGGAGCCGCTTCCCTTTGACAAGGAAGCTGCGAAAGCCAAAAATGCCAGACGCAATCCGCGCCAAGCAACACAAGGCAAAAAGGCCAAGCCCCATCGCAAGGGTCAGGCCGCCGGCAAACCCAAATTGGCCAGCACCAAGCCCTGGTCCCCTATGGAAGCAAGCGCTGCTGCCTCCAACGATTCCGGCACCGCTGAGCGCAGCAATGACCAACCAAAGCGTGACAACAGAAAACGCAATGGTGGCGCAAAGGCAGACGGCGGCAATCGCTCATGGTCTCGCAACCGCCCTGATGCGCGCAATCAGAATAATGCGCGTAGAAGGAAACCACGGGCGAGAGCAGAAGCGACGGCTTAAAGGCTTGCCTAGAAGCTCTGAACCAAGCCCTCTCCCCCTCCCAAACCACCCGTCAGGTACCCTCGGTACGTTTGGGGGCGGTCGGGAAGGGAGAGGGCTGATGATACGGCCTACAGCGCGTTCCCGAAAAGTTGCAGACTTTTCGGACAAGAACTCGCTCTTAAAAGTCTCAATCAGAGACTTTTAAATCGGGCACCAGCTTTAATTCCATATGCGGCAGGGTCCGACCGGGGATTGATCCCGACGGCTCCTGCCCGATGGTCTCAAGACCTTGTGCTTCATAAAAAGCGGTGGCGCCTGGATCTGCATAAAGGTAGAGCGATGCCAGATCGCGGGATTTGGCATCCTCCACCACAAGATCCCAAAGCATCTGACCGATACCCTTTCGCTGATGATCGGGATCGATGAAGAGCGCGCAGACCTCGGCAGCCTTGCCATCTGCATCCGGCATCAAGCCTACCATGCCGCAAATGCCGTCATCGACTGCCACCCAATAATCGGTGGTCCGGAAATCTTCTTCGCGCACCGTCAGCTCATCGCGACAGGCTTCCATGAAGGCATCATCATAGCCATTGGACTGCTTGGAACGCATGGAGAGATCGCTCAAGGCGTCCGCGTCTGATAGCCGCGCTTTTCGGGTCGTGATAGACATAGATCGAGTTCCTTTCCTCCCACCAACTACCAGATATAGTGCTGAAATTTTAGGCATCAAGGACAGCATAAAATGGCACAAATGCTAGTCTTTTTGGATCTAAGCTATTAAAAATAAACAGCTTCCCTTGAAAAAGGCCCTTTCGATACACACTCTATAGAGCATCCACACATCATTGCTGGCTCAAAAAAGACCTTTCGGCAGTGCAACATACTACTAGCGAATATCTTGCAACTGCACTCCGTTTAATTTAACTAAGGGGCGAAATGGGCTTGTTCGAGCTCGTTTATCGGCATCTGGTGCGCTTCTCGTTGGGTTGAGATCATAATCAAACACAAAAGATTCGCAGCAGAAAACTAGAACCTGCGCGGTGAAGACTTTCAGCGCGACATGTTCCGGGCCGTCTGCGAGCTACTCGAGCTATCTGCAATACTAAAGCACCGGGACCACTCATGAGCTTGTACACAAACTACCTCGACGAGATTGAAACTCGAAAAATCCAGGGTCTGCATCCAAAGCCTATTGACGATGGTGCACTCGTTGCCGAGTTGATCGCGCAGATCAAGGATACAGGTAACGAGCATCGCGAAGACTCCCTCAAATTCTTCATCTATAACACGCTGCCAGGCACGACCAGCGCTGCAGGCGAAAAGGCAAAATTCCTCAAGGAAATCATTCTTGGCGAATCCGAGATTGCTGAAATCTCCATTGCCTACGCTTTCGAGCTGCTGTCCCATATGAAAGGCGGCCCATCCGTTGAGGTTCTCCTCGATCTGGCACTGGGTGATGATGCTGACATCGCTTCCCAGGCGGCTGACGTTCTGAAAACCCAGGTCTTCCTGTATGAGGCCGACACCGACCGCCTTGAAGAAGCCTTCAAAGCGGGCAGCGCTGTCGCCAGGGACATCCTGGAAAGCTATGCCAAGGCAGAATTCTTCACCAAGCTTCCTGACGTGGAAGAAGAGATCAAGGTTGTGACCTATATCGCTGGCGAAGGCGATATCTCCACCGATCTTCTCTCTCCTGGTGGCCAGGCCCATTCTCGTTCGGACCGCGAGCTGCACGGCCAGTGCATGATGACCCCGGAAGACCAGGTCGCCATCCGCGAATTGCAAAAACAGCATCCCGACAAGCGCGTCATGCTGATTGCTGAAAAAGGCACCATGGGCGTTGGCTCTTCCCGCATGTCCGGCATCAACAATGTGGCGCTTTGGACCGGCAAGCAGGCCAACGAATATGTTCCTTTCGTGAACATTGCACCGGTTGTTGCCGGTACCAACGGCATCTCTCCAATCTTCCTGACCACCGTTGGCGTGACCGGCGGCATCGGCATTGACCTCAAGAACTGGGTCAAGAAGCTGGATGATGACGGCAACCCGATCCTGAACAATGATGGCAACCCGGTTCTGGAACAGAAATATTCTGTCGCCACCGGCACCGTCCTGACCATCAATTCCAAGGACAAGAAACTCTATAGCGAAGATGGTGGCGAAGAGCTGGCCAATGTGGCCGCTGCTTTCACCCCGCAAAAGGTAGAATTCATGAAGGCTGGCGGCTCTTACGCCATTGTCTTCGGCAAGAAATTGCAAAGCTTTGCGGCCGAGACCCTTGGCGTGGAACCGGCTCAGGTCTTCGCAGCAGCCAAGGAAATCTCTCACGAAGGTCAAGGCCTGACTGCCGTTGAGAAGATCTTCAACAAAAACGCACGCGGCACCACACCAGGCGCTGTTCTGCATGCTGGCTCTGACGTGCGTGTGAAGGTCAATATCGTTGGCTCCCAGGACACCACCGGTCTGATGACCTCTCAGGAACTGGAAGCCATGGCGGCAACCGTCATTTCCCCATCCGTGGATGGCGCTTACCAGTCCGGTTGTCACACCGCATCCGTCTGGGACAAGAAGGCGCAAGCCAACATCCCGCGCCTGATGAAATTCATGAACAAATTCGGCCTGATCACCGCGCGTGATCCCGAAGGCGAATATCATGCCATGACCGATGTGATCCATAAGGTGCTGAACGACATCACCGTGGATGACTGGGACATCACCATTGGCGGTGACAGCCACACCCGCATGTCCAAGGGCGTTGCATTCGGCGCTGACTCTGGCACCGTGGCTCTGGCTCTGGCAACCGGTGAAGCCACCATGCCGATCCCTGAATCCGTGAAGGTGACCTTCAAAGGCAAGATGGCCGATCACATGGATTTCCGCGATGTGGTGCATGCCACCCAGGCACAGATGCTCAAGCAGCATGGCGACAATGTCTTCCAGGGCCGTATCATCGAAGTGCATATCGGCACCCTGCTGGCAGATCAGGCCTTCACCTTCACCGACTGGACTGCAGAAATGAAGGCAAAAGCCTCCATCTGTATCTCCAACGATGACACGCTGATTGGATCACTGGAACTGGCCAAGAGCCGCATCCAGATCATGATCGACAAGGGCATGGAAAATGAGGCCAAGACCTTGCAAGGCCTGATCGACAAGGCGGACAAGCGTATTGCCGAGATCAAGTCTGGCGAAAATCCAGCCCTGACCCCGGATGACAACGCCAAATACTTCGCTGAAGTGGTTGTGGATCTGGACGAAATCGTCGAGCCGATGATCGCTGACCCGGACGTGAACAATGCCGACGTTTCCAAGCGCTACACCCACGACACCATCCGCCCTGTCTCCTATTATGGTGGCGAGCGTCAGGTGGATCTGGGCTTCGTTGGCTCTTGCATGGTGCATAAGGGCGATGTGAAAATCGTGGCTCAGATGCTGAAAAACCTGGAAGAAACCAAAGGTAAGGTCGAGTTCAACGCACCACTTGTTGTTGCCGCTCCGACCTACAACATCATCGACGAGCTGAAAGAAGAAGGCGACTGGGATATCCTGCAGAAATATTCCGGCTTTGAATTCGACGATCTGTTCCCCAAAGATGCCGCTCGCACCGAATATGAGAACATTCTGTATCTGGAGCGTCCGGGCTGTAACCTCTGCATGGGCAATCAGGAAAAAGCTGAAAAAGGCGACACCGTTCTGGCAACATCCACCCGCCTCTTCCAGGGCCGTGTGGTGGAAGATTCCGAAGAGAAAAAAGGTGAATCGCTGCTGGCGTCCACGCCTGTGGTTGTTCTGTCCGCAATCCTTGGCAGAACCCCAACCATGGACGAATATAAAGCAGCGGTGAAAGGCATCGACCTCACCAAATTCGCCCCTCCTCTGCAGGTGCCTGCAGACAGCAAGTCAGTTCATTTCTAAGAAAGAGCGCATTCGACGAAAAGTTGCAGACTTTTCAAACAAGAATTCGCTTCAGCAAAAAGAGCTGATTGAGCAAAGGAATAGAAAAAGGCCGCTCTCCCAGTGGCCTTTTTTGGTGTCTGAGTTCGGCAAAGCCCACCCCACTAACCACAATTGGCGAAATGAGGTTTGAAGGCCCATTCTATTTTGAACAGCAGATACTTACACGTAATAAGTAAGAAAGAGAGAAGTAGAAAGACAATTCTACATTCTCAATCGGTCTATGGCTCTTGTATTCCAGAAAAAAACAAACTATTAGAAGTTGTATGTGCGAGAAGCACTAGCCAGCAAGCAGCAGCTTCACATTGCAGGGCGATAGCGAACTATCGTTCACCTTCGAAACGGTCTCTGACTACCGCTGCCTGCTGGCTGTCATCTTCCGAGGCAGAAATGCAGCATTTAATCGAAAAATCCATAGTTGAGGAAGCCAAGAAGCGATTAGCTAGGTACTCTCAACGAAGTTATTACGCTGTCAAATATCAGAAATCGTATACAAAACGCACTGGCGAAAAGGCAAAATCTCGGACAACCGGTTTACCAAAATCTTGGGAATTCGATCCACACTTTGATCCCCGGCACTGCATAAATCATTCAAAATTTATCGCCAAAGGTGTTTGGAATAGCCTCCTCAACGGCACTTATTCTCCTAAAACTGCGCTTCGTTCTGAACATACCAAACCAGACGGTGGCGTTAGATATATTGACGCGTTTAGTATTCCTGACGCAGCAATCGCTAACATTTTCATGCGAATTCTTCGCAAGCGAAACGCAAAATCTTTCTCAGATTGCAGCTACGCCTATCAAGAGGGGAAAACACCTCTCGATGCAGTGTTACGTGTCAAGCGGATGCTCAAGGGAGAGAAAATCTTCATAAGTCAGTACGATTTCAGCAAGTTTTTCGATAACATCGAGCATGATCATATTAACTATATGCTGCGAGAAGATGGCCCATTTCAGACCACCTTTATGGAACGGCAGTTGTTACAATCGGTCCTCAAGCACAAATATTCACTTAACGGTAAGATCACTCAAAGAGACCTTGGGACACCTCAAGGCAACAGTCTTTCACTATTCACATCCAACGTAGCCGCTCACTTTCTGGATGAAGAGCTAAGTAAGCTAAGTGGTTTGTTTGTTCGCTTCGCTGACGACAGTGTCGTTGTCAATTACAGCTACGAGGAGGCACTCAAATGTGCCGAAACATATAGACAATTCTCTGAAAGCAGCGGAGTTAAAATAAATTCCACTAAGTCCTCAGGCATTCGTCTGCTCGCAAACACCGAGTCGGAAATTCGCCATATAAACGAATTTTCATTCTTAAGCTACAAGTTTACCCCCGACGAGCTACTGGTTAGCGACAAGACCATTAAAACAATCAAGATGCGATGTGCAAAGACAATTTACCGCCACCTTCTGTTGCATCCACGTAGAGCCAATATGGTTTCTGCAAAAAGGATAAGTGGCAAACAGTATGATTGGGACCTAGTGACGTGTTTGAATGAGCTAAGAAACTATATTTATGGCGGTCTTCGCCAAACACAGATAGATGACTACTTAAACGGCAAAGCAAATATCAGAAACATGCAAGGAGCCGTTTCTTACTTCAGCTTAGTTGAAAACAGCGCGCAGTTCCGCTCTCTTGATGGTTGGTTAGTGGATATTTTACATCGCGCTGTATCGGAACGCGTCAGGTTTATTCGCAATGTAACAACAAAAAAAACGCACCGACTTATCGATGTCGATGAGTTGCTAAATGGCTCTTGGTACCAAGTAACGAGTGCCCCAATGTCAAGGATGGAGACCACAGTTCCAAGCTTCTTTACAGCCTGGAGAGCTGGTCGCAAGAGCCTAACGAGGCATGGGCTCGGCGGTGTTGATACGATCGGAATGGGATATAACTACGAATGAGTGATCAGTACAAATATTACGACAATCTTTCGAAAATAATGATAAAAACAAGAAACATAAGATTTCAAGTTTCAGAAAGTGAAAAAAGAAAAGAAAAATTCAGCATAACAACAATAACAATGCTATCTATATATATAGCATGCTGGTCTCTTATACTCGCAATATTCCCTAAAGAGTTCTCCGACTTTCAAAGCAAGGCTTTAAATCTTTCTCTGGTTGTCGCCTCAGTTTCATTGTTAGCCATATCTATTTTTGACTATGCATCAAACCGATCTGTGTTTGCAGAGCAGATGCTGCAGAATGCTTTTTCTATTTCCAAAATTGCCCGAGAGACTGAACGTCAATTAAAAAATCCAAATCCCAGCTATGAAAGATTGGATGACCTCGCTCAATCTTACGAAGAAACTGTAAAAAATGCTGGCGTCAATCACTCAAGCATCGACTATAATATATGGAAAAGAGGTGGTCCTGGAAATTCGGACCATGTGCTAAGGTGGATCGCCTGATAAGA
>ERZ794982.47-NODE-47-length-102056-cov-15.747855_pt1 | contig 102056 bp, 90 predicted proteins | sample MGYA00433071_ERZ794982 | MGnify/ENA primary metagenome ERZ794982 (study PRJEB30140, sample SAMN00862574) | bioreactor metagenome | study: EMG produced TPA metagenomics assembly of the Bioreactor inoculated with sediment Metagenome (bioreactor metagenome)...
ATCAAACTCGTGGCAACCATAATCTGGATCAGAAGTTTATGAGCCTACGGCCTAGGATTGAACTTCCAGGTTGTTGTGAGTGATATGGCTGAAAACCTCATCGTTATGGCCATCAAATGGGTGTTTTCAGTGCCAAACCGTGCCTTTTTCGAAAGAAACGAAAAATCTGCTTGAGTCTCTAGCGCTATTTCATGCTATCAGCCGTGCAACAAATGCGTTCGTTCGAGCGGACGTGTGATTGATGAATGGGATTGAGACATGAAACTTGGTGGGCGAATTCAAGCGGCGATTGAGGTTTTGACCGAGGTTGAGGAACGCAAGCGTCCTGTAGGGGAGGCTTTGAAGGATTGGGGGCGGTCCCATCGCTTCGCTGGATCCGGGGATCGTTCTGCTATTGGCAATATTGTTTATGATGCTCTGCGTCGCCGCTCTTCTCATGCATGGAAAATGGAGGCAGAAACGCCGCGTGCTTTGGTTTTGGGAACCATGGCTTTTGATTGGGGTGAGAATGCTGACAAACTGATGGCGACCTTTGCGGATGACAATCATTCTCCTGATGCCTTGAGTGAAGCGGAGATTGCCGCAATCAATGCTGCTTCCATGAAAGATGCACCTTTCTGGGTGAAAGGGGATATCCCGGAGTGGGTGGCGCCCGCTTTCCTCGAAAGCTTTGAGGATGACGCTTTGCTGGAAGCCAAGGCTTTTGCACAACGTCCCCCGGTTGATATTCGTGTGAATAGTCTGAAGGGCTCGATTGAGAAGGTTGAGAAGGAACTAAGCCGTTTCAATCCGCAACGTGTGAAGTTGGCGCAGGATTGTTTGCGTTTTCCTGCAGGGCGGGGAGCGTCTCGTCAGCCTAACATCCAAGGTGATCCTGCTTTCCGTAAAGGTCTGTATGAAATTCAGGATCAGGGTAGCCAGGTGGTTTCCCGCTTGATCTTTCCGCAAAAGGGCGAGCAGATTCTCGACTTTTGTGCCGGTGGCGGTGGCAAGACACTCGCTATGGCGGCGCAAATGGAAAATAAAGGTCAGATCTATGCCTATGATGCAGATGCCTCCCGCCTTGCACCCATTGTTGATCGACTGACGCGGGCAGGGGTTCGCAATGCGCAAACCCGTACGCCGAATGATGGGGCATTGAATGACCTGATTGGACGTATGGATCGTGTGATTGTTGATGCTCCTTGTACTGGTACCGGTACTTGGCGTCGCCGTCCGGAAACCAAATGGAAGTTGACCGAGGATCAACTTGCCAAACGCGTGGAAGAGCAGCAGTTGGCATTGGCACAAGCGCGTGAATTTGTCCGTCCCGGTGGTTATCTGGTTTATATCACCTGCTCTGTTCTACCTGAAGAAAACGAAGAGCAAATATATCGTTTCATTGAAAACAATCCAGACTATGAATTGGTTTCTGCCGGTGAGGTTTGGCAGGATATGTATGGATTTGATTCACCCAAACCATGGTCATCAGATATGATGAGTGTTACGCTAACTCCGGGATCTACGGATACTGACGGCTTCTTTTTCTGTGTTTTGGAACGCAGACCTGAATAGAATAGTTCACGATAAACAATGCTTTGTGAAAAACTCAATTCCAATGAATTGAGTTTTTTTCTTTTTGGATCTATGAAACTCATATGTAGGATTTATTCGGGTGGTCGCTGATTGTCGGCGATTGCAGAATCGGATTATCTTTCTTTCTGGAACATTACAAGGGAAATGAAGTGATGGCGAAGTTGGATGATGCCTTTCAGGTTTCCATGTTTGACAGCTTGCCTGATATGGCACCTCCTGAGACTGTTGAGCCAGAAGACAAAAAGCCAATCAAGGCTGCGAAGAAAAACAAGGCCTCGCTGGCACCTTTGGCAGCTGAAGAGGCCTTTACACTTGAAAATTTCCTTCCCTATCGCATTCTTGCCGGAGCTCAGTCCATATCTCGTCGGATTTCCAAAGTGTTGCTTGATGAGTGGGATATGAGCCTTGCCGAATGGCAAGTTCTGGCTTCACTTTCTCGCGAGGGAGCAGTCTCTGTGCGTGAGGTTGAACCGAAGACCTTGCTTGATACCGTTGCGGTATCGCGTGCTGCCAAGCGTCTGACTGATCGTAAATTTCTCAAGCGCGATGTGAACAAGCAAGACAAGCGTCTGGTTGTCTTGAAGCCGACCAAAAAGGGACGTGACATCGCTGCTGCTATTGGTCTGAAGGTCATGGAACTGGAAGGCGAATTTCTTAAAGGTATGAATGTTCAGGATCGTATCCGTCTTTCTCAGTTGCTCAAGACCCTGTCTTAGAAGTTTGGGACGGGAACGGATTTTCAAAGCTATCCCCGAAGATCGACTGCCTTTGGGCCGAGATCATTCCATGCTGGTGGGTCCCGGTTTTATTTCCCAGAGTAAAATCTTGTTGGTGACTGACGCTCGTCCACATCCATCTGATATATGCAGCTATCTGTCAGATGATGATGGAGGCAAATGCATGGAACGGTTTGTGTGATTTTGATGTCATTATGCGCCTTACTGTTGGAATTACGGAAATGCCGGGTTGGAAAACCCGGCATTTTTTCTTTGAGGGGCATGGAATCGGCTTTGGGGTGATTGCCTTCTGCAAGGCTTCGTCCTAAGACCTTATTTTAACGAGATCACCCTGCCGGACTTTCAATGGGGCTGGTCGGGGTGGTTCATACAGCAAGGGTAAAGGGACATATGGCAGATAAGATCCTTATTATTGATTTTGGTTCGCAGGTCACCCAGCTGATTGCGCGTCGTGTGCGCGAAGCTGGTGTTTATTCCGAGATTGTTCCTTTTCAGAGCGCTGAAAAAGCCTTCCATGAGATGAAGCCAAAGGGCGTCATTCTTTCTGGTGGTCCAGCATCAACCACCGAAATGGGTTCGCCACGGGCTCCTCAGGCGGTGTTTGAAGCTGGTATACCTGTTCTTGGCATTTGCTATGGCGAGCAGACCATGTGTGCTCAGCTGGGCGGTGTGGTGGAAAGCTCCGATCATCGTGAGTTCGGCCGCGCTTATATCGACATCAAGGAGAAGAGCGAACTCTTTGCCGGTGTCTGGGACGTTGGAACCCGTCATCAGGTTTGGATGAGCCATGGTGATCGCGTTGCTTCCCTTCCAGACGGCTTCGATGTGATTGCTACCTCCGATGGTGCGCCATTTGCTGCCATTGCAGATGAGGACCGTCACTTCTATGCGGTTCAGTTCCATCCGGAAGTGGTGCATACACCAGATGGCTCCAAGCTTTTGTCCAACTTCGTGCATCACATTTGTGGTTGTGCAGGTGACTGGAGCATGGCGCAGTTCCGTCAGCAGGCAATTGACAAAATCCGCGCACAGGTTGGTGATCGCAAGGTGATTTGTGGCCTGTCTGGTGGTGTCGATTCGTCTGTTACCGCTGTTCTCATTCATGAAGCTATCGGTGATCAACTGACTTGCATCTATGTTGATTCAGGTCTTATGCGCCAAAATGAGAGCGAGCAGGTCGTTGGTCTGTTCCGCGAGCATTTCAACATCAAGCTGGTGCATGTGGACGCCAGCGAGATCTTTATTTCTGCTCTGGAAGGTCAGACCGACCCTGAACGTAAACGCAAGATCATTGGCGGTCTCTTCATCGATGTGTTTGAAGATGAAGCCAATCAGATTGGTGGCGCTGACTTCCTGGCACAAGGCACACTTTACCCAGATGTGATCGAGTCTGTTTCCTTCACTGGTGGACCTTCGGTTACCATCAAATCTCACCACAATGTGGGTGGTTTGCCAGAGCGAATGAATATGGAACTGGTTGAGCCACTTCGCGAGCTGTTCAAGGATGAGGTTCGCGCACTTGGTCGCGAGCTTGGGTTGCCAGACAGCTTTGTCGGTCGTCATCCATTCCCTGGACCTGGTCTTGCCATTCGTTGTCCCGGCGGTATCTCTCGCGACAAACTGGATATCCTGCGTCAAGCTGATGCGATCTATCTGGATGAGATCCGCAAAGCTGGTCTTTATGATGCCATCTGGCAGGCATTTGCAGTTCTGCTGCCGGTGCAGACCGTTGGTGTTATGGGGGATGGCCGGACCTACGAATTTGTCTGTGCTTTGCGTGCTGTGACGTCTGTCGATGGAATGACTGCCGATTTCTATCATTTTGATATGGACTTCCTGTCCAAGGCAGCAACCCGCATCATCAATGAGGTCAAAGGCATCAATCGCGTGGTCTATGATGTGACTTCCAAACCACCCGGAACCATTGAGTGGGAATAAGCTTCTAGCTACCTGATCAGAGATTTTTGAAAGGTGCGTTGTCTAGGCAATGCGCCTTTCTTTTTGTTAGGCTGCAAGTCGGAGGAATGCCATGGCATATGATGAAGAGGTTGCGGATCGATTTCGAAATGCCATGCTTGGGCTGCCCGACGTTTCCGAGAAAAGGATGATGGGCGCGCTTTGCTTTTTGCTCAATGGAAATATGATCGGCGGAGCCTTTCGAACGCGGGAAGGGGTGCCCAGTTTTCTGTTTCGTGTGGGCAAGGATAATGAAAGTGAAGCTTTGAGCCGCCCTCATGCTTCTGTCATGAATAATGGCGGACGTCGCATGGGTGGTTTCATCATTGTACCTGATGAGATGTGCGATGATGAGGCGCTGGCCGGCTGGGTAACGTTATGCTTGAGTTTTGTTGGCAATTTGCCGCCGAAATAATGAGGAGCGAGGGAAGACTATGATATCGGATCAATCCAGCTTTGCTTTTCCGGAAGATAGTGCGAGGTTTTTGGCAGACTTGAAGGCCAATAATGACAAAGTATGGTTCGCCGAGAACAAGAAGCGCTATCAGGATGTCATTCAGGCACCCGCTAAGGAATTTGTCAGTCATGTCGAAGAGCTACTTCGGGAGCGAAGCGGTTTGGTGCATCAATCTCGCATTTTCCGTATCTATCGTGATCTTCGTTTCTCCAAGGACAAGACACCTTACAATACGCATTTGCATATCTCTTTTTCGCCACTGGAACGTTGTCAGGAAGGGCCCGTTTGGTTCTTTGGTCTTGAGGTGAACCGTCTGGTTATGGGGTGTGGTCAGTTTGCTTTTGCCAAGGATGTGCTGACCGCTTATCGGAATGCGGTTTTGGACGGACGAGGAGAACAGTTGCAATCCATAATCGAAGGATTGAAAGCAGTCGGTGGTTACATACATGAACCAGACTTGAAACGTATTCCTCGAGGTTTTGATGCTGAGCATCAACGGGCCTCTCTTTTGCTGCATAAAGGCCTGTCTGGTTGGATCAATATGGATGTGAATGATGCCAGTTTGCCCGGCCTGGTTTCCAGATTAGGAAAAAAAATGAATGATTTACAGCCACTTTATAATTGGCTTGGCAACTTGACGGATGATCAATTGGTTTAAGGCGTCGTGATGATTGATATTACAAAAAAAGCGCGCAGTGCCGGGGAGGAACGGCGATTGCGCGCTTGAAAAGAGCCTTGGAATGCCTTGGGAGGAAATCGGCAAAAGGCTCTATTTTGATTTGAAATCTATCTGGCTGTATCAGATTTTTGATGAACGAACTTTTTTCGCATCATCAAGCTTAAGCCATGTACAAGCACAAGAAGAAAAGCAGCTTTCACGATAAAATCCAGCATGTCCTATTCTCCTTTTGCTTAAAATTTATTTCAAATTTTATCTAATTGTTTCTCATTGCTGTAAACAAAATATGAATACGCATAAATAAAGCGCCACTTTCATATGAAAGGGCGCTTCTTTACCTGGTATGGTTAAAAAACAATTAGCGAGGTTGGTTTTTTGCTTGTTAGCGTTGGATAGTAATTCGTGTATTACGCGGGCCGTTATTTCTTACGAGCTTAAAGAGTTTGCGTGCATTGTTCGGATGTAGGCGAATGCAGCCATGAGAGGCAGGACGTCCCAAGCGTTTGATCTGATTGGTTCCGTGAATTGCATATCCGCCATAGAAGAAGATTGAATGTGGCATGGGAGAGCCATTATATTTCTTTGAGAAATATCGGCGATGCATACGGGTGGGGCGATAATTGCCAACCGGTGTTCTATATCCCCGTCTTGCGGTCGAAACCGGCCAGCTATGACGGGTGCGGCCATTGATCAGCACTTTCATTTTTTGTTCGGAAAGGTCAATTTTCACGCGTACATTCCCCGCTGTAGCGTATGTGCTGCCGGCGGGAAGCAATGCACATGAAAGCAGGGTGGAAAGGGCGATAGGTGTAATGGTGTTTTTCGCTTTGCGGAGATGAAGTGCAAGAGAATTGATAAGGGTCCGCATAGATGTAAACCTCCCAACAATATGCAGTTTTGTAATATAAGATCAGTATAGCAGTTTTGGGTCAGTGGTTGCACAAAGTCACGAAAAAGTGTGTACTTGGGTTAATCTACAAATGTAAGGGGCTTTGCTCAATCTTCGTTTTGGGAGCCGTCACAGTTCGGGCAAAGGGATTTGGCAGGATCCTGCTCCAGTTGGGTCAGAGGGATTTTGGCATCACATTTGATGCAATAGCCGAAATTGCCGTTTTCCATGCGATCAAATGCTCTTTCAATCCTCAATAGGTCTTGTTCGTTGAGAAATCTGATCGCTTTTGCCTTGGCACGTCCTTGCAAATTGTTCATGCGGACCAACCTTCTGGAATTGTCGGAATCAAGCCTTTTGACACTGCATGGCGACAAAGATGTCAGATGTGCATCCTTTTTTATCTCAATACGATGATCCGCGAGTAGATCCAGTGCAATCTTGAGTGGAACAGGCATGGTTGGCTCCCTTCGGACAGTGAGAGGTTGGGCGATCCTTTCGCAAAGTCTTGTGCGCGATTATTTGGTCATTTTATTCACGACATATGTTGTTGCCGTCTGGAGAAATGTAAGGTGGAAAATTAGGTTTCCCAAAGGTAAGCATCGCCTGTCTTGAAGACGACGTCAATCTGTTTCAAAAAAGACAATCAGGAATAGAGGACCTACATAGTGGTAATTTGTAGATGCCGGGTCTGAGGGGGGAGGAAAGACTAAAAAAGATCAACCTTGTAGGGGCAATACAAGATTGATCTTCATCAGTTTTCAAGGTCTGGAACAATTCGCCAAGAGCGAATTATATGGTAGGTATAATACCGTATTATCCCGGATGTGACAAAACACGCTTTTGTGAGAAAGGGGATTCATGAGAATATTTCTCATAAAACAGGCTGATATTGACTTGGGACAAGTTCAAACGGCTCTGGATTGCTATAGCTAGGTCAGATAATCGTTGTGGGTCAATTATGACCGGGTCGAGCAGTCGTTGCCAACATATCTGGTCTTTACGGTTGAGGTAGGACTATGACCTTTCTAATTCTCGGTATCATTCTGTTTCTTGCCATTCATTTGGTGCCGCAGTTCCCTGATCTGAAAGATCGCTTTGTAGATAAAATCGGCATGACGGGATATCGCGCCTTGCACGGAGTGATCGCGCTTGGTTCTGTTGCCCTGATTGTCTATGGCTATTTCGAAAGCCGTAATGATCCGGTGATTATCTGGTACCCGCCCTTCTGGACCCGTCATCTGGCGGCAACCCTGATGATCATTGCATCCATTCTGGTGTTTGCGGCTCCTTTTGCTGGGAAGATCAAGGAAAAGCTTACCTCGCCGCTATCCGTTGGCCTGAAGCTTTGGGCTTTGGCGCATTTGATCGGCAATGGCACCTTGGGTGATATTGTTGTCTTTGGATTTTTCCTCGCCTTTGCTGTTTCCTATCGTATCTCTCTGAAGAAACGTATCGCAGCCGGACTTGTGAGTGTACCGAAGGGACGCTGGATCAATGATGTCTATGCCATTGTGCTTGGTTTGGCGTTTTATGTTGTCATGGTGCTCTGGGCGCATGAATGGGCGTTTGATGTGAGCCCAATCATGTAAGGGAATGGCAGTCTGCAGTTTGCCTGTCTCACGAATATTGAAGAATTGCTCCGGATTTCAGCGCCTTTTGTTTGGGCTTTTTGTCTTAATTGTGCGCAATCGCGGTTCAAATCGTTGCTGAAATGTGCTTATAAGCCAAACCAACCCCGCTTGTGCTCAGTTTGAGCCTATCGACTAGGCGGGATGATCAGAAGAGGGGCGGATAGGCAGAGCGCTTAATCCGAAGCATCATATGTCAGCACAAAACCAGCAAAGACGTATTTCGACTACCGATATCCTGGCGTTGAAGGGCGGCGATCCGATTGTTGCCCTCACAGCTTATACTGCGCCGATGGCCCGTTTGCTGGATGCGCATGCGGATCTGTTATTGGTGGGTGACTCTGTTGGTATGGTGTTGCATGGCATGGAGACCACGCTTCCTGTGAGTGTCGATATGATGGTCATGCATGGGCAGGCGGTGATGCGCGGCTCTCAGAAGGCTTTGGTTGCTATTGATATGCCATTTGGGTCCTATGAGGAATCACCACAACAAGCCTATCGCAATGCGGTTGATATCATGCAAAGGACGGGTTGTACGGCGATCAAGCTGGAAGGTGGTCGACATATGGCACCAACTATCGCCTTTCTTACATCGCGTGGTGTTCCTGTGATGGGGCATATCGGTCTGACACCGCAAGCCGTGCAAGTGGATGGTGGCTTCAAGGTGAAGGGGCGTGATGAAGAGCGATGGACTGAGTTGGAAGCCGATGGTCTGGCTGTTCAGGATGCAGGTGCTTTCTGCGTGGTGCTGGAGGGGATTGTTGAACCGCTCGCTGCACGAGTGTCGAATGCTCTGACCATTCCAACGATTGGAATCGGTGCTTCTTCTGCTTGTGATGGACAGATTCTGGTCAGTGAAGACATGCTTGGTTTTGCGTCACGCGTGCCGAAATTTGTCAAACGTTATGCAGAGGTCGGCCAAATGATTGATGAGGCTGTTGGGCACTATGCAAGAGAAGTGCGAGATCGCTCATTTCCAGGCCCAAACCACGTCTATCAAAGCAAAAAATAGAGATTTTGTTATAGCCAGTTACAGGAGGTGGGAAATGCCACATCTTTGTCCCATTCTCGCCGCAATGGCTGTGCAGAGCTAGTGCGAACCTTCTCCAGCTTGTTAAAGTTGGTAACAAGGCAGTGCTGGCCGTGATAATCTATGCATTTGATCTGTGCTGACAATTGCCTCATGATCCACTTCGGGCTAATGTCCGGCCAATTGTGAATATTAAGTGCCGAATAGGCTGGCCGTCTGCTTTGGCCGATATGCAAGCGAGGAACGATGTCAGAATCTGATTTTATCCGCGAGGTTGATGAAGAACTCCGTGATGAACAGCTGAAAAAGGCTTGGGACAAATTTGGTCCGATTGTCATTGGTTTTGCGCTTTTGATTGTTTTGGCAACAGCTGCCAACAAAGGTTGGGACTATTGGAAATCCTCTCAGGCGGCGCAATCTGGTGATGCGTTCCTGTCTGCTCTGGTCTTGTCTGAAGAAGGTAAGAGCACTGAGGCCATGGTGGCTTTGCAAGGCCTTGAAAAAGACGGCACCGGTGGTTATCCGGTCTTGGCAAAAATGCGTATCGCCGCCGAAATTGCCAAGGCAGGCCAGGTTGACGAAGCCATCGCGCAGTTTGTGGCGCTGGCAAGCGATAGTAGCCTCGATAAGAATGTGCAGGATCTGGCCCGTTTGCGTGCTGCCGGATTGCAACTTGATCAAGGCAAGGCCGATGAGGTTATTCTGCAATTGACATCCATGATGGACGGCAGTGCATTCCGTCATTCCGCGCGTGAACTTGTTTTGCTTGGGTATCTTGAAAAAGGTGAATTCGACAAAGCGATGCCGATTGCGGAGCGCGTTGTGCAAGATGCTGAAAGTCCGGCTCCTCTGCGTCAGCGTGCTGAAGTTTATGTCGCGTATATCCGCTCACAGATTGGTGGTACCAAGACAGAAGCCAAGGAGGCAAGCTAATGTCATTTGGTGACAATGAAGTGAAGGACAGAACAAAGGCAAATCGCTTGCGGTTTGCTTCTGCACTACTCTTGGTGAGCTTCGTGGCCGGTTGTTCGTCCGTCTCTGATCTTATGGATGGTGCCAACCCATTTGCCAAGGAAGACCCACCGCTGCCAGGTCAGCGTACTGCTTTATTTTCCGCTAGTGCTGGCGCGGTGAAAGAGGATACCAGCCCTGTTTCCATTGCAGGACCTGTTTCCTATGCATCCTGGTCGCAGGCTGGTGGCAGTGTTGGTAATAATCCTCCTCACGCGGCTTTTTCCGGTCAGGGACAGAGTGTCTGGTCGGTGTCAGCTGCGATCAAGGGTGGTAAAACAGATGAGCGTAGCGGATCTCGCCCTGTTTCCTTTGGTGGTCGCGTCGGGGTTTATAGCCCTGATGGTCAGGTTTCAGTCTATTCCAGTGCAAATGGTGGACGCCTCTGGTCTACCAATGTGCGTCCGCAAGGCGAAGATGATATAGCTCTTGGCGGTGGCATTGCCATGAACGGCACCGGTGTATATGCAGCAACAGGTTTTGCAAAACTGATTGCATTGAGTGCATCCAATGGACGTCAGGCTTGGTCCTTCGATCTGGATTCTCCAGCACGTGGGGCACCGGCTGTTCGTGGTAATCTTGTTGTGACAGTGACTGCTACAAACTCTGTTTATGCCGTTGATGCGTCAAATGGAACCGAGGTTTGGGCCTTCAATGGTATTCCGGAAGGGGCAGGGCTTTTGGCTGCTGCGTCTCCGGCCATCGTTGGGGATCGGATTTATTTTGCAGGATCTTCTGGTGAGATTGTTGCATTAAGCGCGAAGACCGGCGAAATGCTCTGGTCGGATACCATTGTCCAAGGCAATCGTCGTTTTGCAATTTCTGGAATTTCAGATATTTCTGCCAGTCCTGTCGTGGCTGATGGTGTTGTCTATGTGGTCAGTGTTGCCGGTCATATGGTCGCGTTGCGGGCCAAGAGTGGCGAGCGTATCTGGGATCGTTCCATCGGTTCTGCCCACACGCCTGTTGTTTCGGGCAATACCGTCTTTGTACTGGATCTGGATGATCGGGTCATCGCACTCAATCGCAAGACCGGGAAAATCCGCTGGTCAAATCAGCTTCCCTCAATTAGAAAGAAGAAAAAGCGTTCGGCTTGGGCTGGGCCTGTGCTGGCTGGTGGCTCCCTTTGGTTCTCCTCCAGCGAAGGACAATTGGCTGGTATGAGCCCATCCAATGGCCAGATGACTGTTACGCGGGATATCAAAGATCCAATCTTCATTGCCCCTATTGCGGTAGGTGGTAAATTGATCGGATTATCCGGCAGTGGTCGCTTGATCGCTTTCCGTTAGAATTGGTCGGTTCGCCGGATGTGATAATCTGGCAACCTTGACTTGAATTCGATTTGAAACAAGACCTGTGTAGGCCCCGAAAGTACCTTACGTGCTTTGCGGGGCTTGATGCATTGTTAGGTTCGACAGATATGAAACTGAATGTAGCCATTGTCGGGCGCCCAAATGTGGGTAAATCGACCTTGTTCAACCGCTTGGTGGGCAAGAAGCTGGCTTTGGTCGATGACCGACCGGGTGTTACGCGCGATCGCCGTGAGAATGAAGCCAAGCTTGGTGATCTGCTGATCAATATCATTGATACGGCTGGTCTGGAAGTGGCGGAAGAAGATGCTTTGGAAACGCGGATGCGTCTGCAGACTGAAGAAGCGATTTCGATGGCGGATGTCATCTTCTTCATGATCGATGCGCGCACGGGCCTGACGCCGATGGACGAATATTTCGCCAATATGGTGCGCAAATCAGGCAAAACCACAATTCTTCTGGCAAACAAAGCAGAGGGCAAGGCAGCAGATGGTGGTTTTTATGAGGCCTTTTCGCTTGGCCTTGGGGAACCTATTGCTGTCTCCGCCGAGCATGGCATTGGAATGGCTGATCTGTATGAAGTTCTGGTCAAGCATGAAGAAGAGCTGATTGCTGCCAATGGTGGTGTCGACCCCGATGAAGAAGCTCTTCTGAGTGCAGATGAAGGGCCCGCTGTTGATGTCGCAATCGAGGGGGAGATTGAGGATGAGGCAGAAAATATTCTTCCTTATGATCCGTCCAAACCTCTTCGTGTTGCAATCGTCGGTCGTCCGAATGCTGGCAAGTCAACTTTGATCAACCAATTGATTGGTGAAGACCGTCTGCTGACTGGCCCTGAAGCTGGCATTACGCGCGATTCCATTTCAGTGAATTGGGAATTCAATGATCGCAAATTCAAGCTGTTTGATACTGCTGGAATGCGCAAGAAGGCTCGTGTTCAGGAAAAACTGGAAAAGCTCTCCGTCTCGGATGCTCTACGCTCCATTCAGTTTGCAGAAGTGGTTGTCGTGACGCTGGATGTGACCAAGCCGTTCGAGAAACAGGATCTGCAGATTGCTGATCTGGTTGCTCGTGAAGGGCGCGCCATCGTGATTGCGCTGAACAAGTGGGATCTGATTGAGAATCATCAGGAAAAACTTGCGGAAATGCGGGAAAAAGCCAATCGATTGCTGCCGCAGATGCGTGGTGTGCCTCTTATTCCGATCTCTGGTCTGACGGGTAAGAATTTGCCACGATTGATGCAGAATATCCTGGATATTTATGATGTCTGGAATATTCGCATCTCTACGTCCCGTCTGAATCGTTGGCTGAATAATGTGGTTGGTCATCATCCACCCCCAGGTGCTGGTGGTCGTCGGATCAAGATCCGCTATGCGACCCAGATCAAGGCTCGTCCACCGACCGTTGCAGTTTTCTGTTCGCGACCGGATGCTTTGCCTGACAGCTATACGCGCTATTTGCTCAATGACTTTCGCGATCACTTCAAGGTGCCTGCAGTACCGGTTCGAATGCTGATGCGTAAAGGAGACAATCCTTATGCTGCCAAGGCAGCAAAGCGCAAAATCCACTAATTTATGCATGAAGCCGGACCTCTCCATGAAGGGTTCGGCTTTGTCAAATTGGGTCTGAGCTGGTTCCTGTGGATCAAGTCTTCCATATCATGCGGCCAAACTCGTGTTTTGTGACCAAGTGATGACGTAATTTGTTATTTTTTTGCAGAAAGATCGGTAGAAACTGCTTGTACCTATGTGTATAACAACATTCTTGATCATGCATGGCTTTGCGCATTTTCGTCTTTTCGGCGGTTTGAATGCAAGAATTATGCATGGTTGTTGATTTGTGCCAAATAAAATTTGGTAATTCAGTAAAGTAAGAAGAGGCTATTATGAGCAAGACTTGGAGCCCGGAGAGCTGGCGATCAAAACCGATTGTACAGGTGCCGGAATATCCCGACGCAGAGGCAGTAAAATCTGTTGAAGGTCGCCTTGCCACTTATCCGCCTTTGGTCTTTGCTGGCGAGGCCCGTAAATTGCGCAAGCAATTGGCGCGGGTTGCAGAAGGGGATGGTTTCCTGTTGCAAGGTGGCGATTGTGCTGAAGCCTTTGCGGAGCATCACCCGGACAATATTCGCGATTTCTTCCGAGTGTTCCTGCAAATGGCGGCGGTTTTGACTTATGCTGCCGCATCTCCTGTGGTCAAGGTTGGCCGCATTGCAGGGCAGTTTGCCAAGCCGCGTTCCTCGCCGACAGAGACTGTTGACGGTGTGGAATTACCGAGTTATCGCGGCGACATCATCAATAATATGGGTTTCACGTCTGAAGATCGTATTCCTGATCCACAGAAAATGGTAATGGCTTATCGCCAGTCAGCCGCAACACTGAACTTGCTGCGTGCCTTTGCACAAGGTGGTTTTGCCAATCTCGATCATGTTCATCGTTGGACTATGGATTTCCTGAAAGACAGCCCGCAAGGCAGCCGTTATCAGGAGCTGGCCGATCGTATTACAGAAGCACTGGATTTCATGCGTGCTTGTGGAGTGGACCCTTCTCAGACCGAAAGCCTGCGTTCGACAGATTTCTACACCAGCCATGAAGCATTGCTGCTTGGCTATGAAGAAGCCTTTACCCGCGTTGATTCCACGTCTGGCGATTTTTATGCGACCTCCGGCCATATGCTTTGGATCGGTGATCGTACCCGTCAGATCGATCATGCACATGTGGAGTTTTTCCGTGGGATTCAGAATCCTATCGGCCTGAAATGTGGTCCAAGTTTGCAACCAGACGATCTACTGAATCTGTTGGATGTCTTGGATCCAAACAATGAAGCCGGTCGTGTGACCCTGATCACTCGTTTTGGTGCGGACAAGGTGTTTGATCATCTGCCTGCTTTGGTCAAAGCGGTCAAACGGGAAGGCCGCAAGGTGATCTGGTCCTGTGATCCAATGCATGGCAATGTGATCAAGGCGGCCAATGGCTACAAGACCCGTCCTTTCGATCGCATCCTGAAGGAAGTTGAGAGCTTCTTTGCCGTCCATCGTTCCGAAGGCACCTATGCTGGTGGTATCCATGTGGAAATGACCGGCAAGAATGTTACCGAATGTACCGGTGGCGCGCGTGCGATTTCAGAGGATGAACTCTCTGCTCGCTACCACACACAGTGTGATCCACGCCTCAATGCTGATCAGGCACTTGAGTTGGCTTTCCTGATTGCAGAAAATATCAAGAAAGAGCGTGCTGATCGTCAGGCACAGGAGCGTCAGGCATCTTAATGCATGCTTGAAATGTTCTGAAGCGTTGAAGTCCGGTTCCATTGGGGCCGGGCTTTTCTTTTTTGGGGTTAGAAAAGTGCGAAGGTGTGCGCAACTGGCGGCTGGTTGTTCCATCTACACTTTGGGTTGGATTATCTTTGACTCAGCCATTATATCTTTGCAGTGCGAGAATGTGTTTGTCGCCAATAAAGAAGGACCGGATAGCCGTGACAGATAAACTTGTTTTCAGTCTTGCCCAGCTCAATCCCATATTGGGGGATTTGAAAGGCAATTTGGAAAAAGCCAAAGCTGCCCATGTCAAAGCAGTGGAGCAAGGAGCTGACCTGCTTGTTTTGTCCGAATTGTTCATCTGTGGTTACCCGCCAGAGGATCTGGTACTGAAACCTGCCTTCCAGCGTGCTTGTCGTCGCGCTGTTGAGGAGTTGGCCAAGGCCACAGCAGGTGATGCACCTGCCATATTGATTGGTACGCCTTGGGAAGAAGCAGACAAGCTCTATAATGCTGTTTGTTTGCTCGATGATGGCGAGGTGAAAGCTGTTCGCTACAAGGTGGACCTGCCCAACTATGGCGTCTTTGATGAAAAGCGGGTTTTTGAGCCGGGACCATTTCCAGGCCCCATAGGTTTTCGTGGTGTTCGTCTGGGTGTACCGATCTGCGAGGATATATGGGATAGTGAAGTCTGCGAATGTCTGGAAGAGACGGGAGCAGAGATGCTTATCGTCCCTAATGGTTCGCCCTATATTCTTCAAAAAAGCGATATTCGCCAACAGGTTGCCATTCAACGGGTAGTGGAAACGGCTTTGCCACTTGTCTATCTCAATCAGGTTGGCGGGCAAGATGAGCTGGTCTTTGATGGTGCTTCCTTTGCGTTGAACGGGGATCGATCCCTTGCCATGCAAATGAAAGGCTTTGTGGAAGACCAAGTTATTCTTGTGGCAGAACGTGGCGATGAGGGATGGACACTTTCCGGGACTGTTGGGCCACAAGCAGATAAGGATTCCAATGTCTGGTCCGCCTGTATGCTGGGCTTGCGCGATTATGTGAACAAGAACCGATTCCCGGGTGTGGTTCTGGGCCTTTCCGGTGGTATCGATAGCGCCATTTGTGCTGCATTGGCGGTTGATGCGCTTGGTCCAGAGCGGGTGCATTGTGTGATGCTGCCTTATCGCTACACCTCCGAAGAGAGCTTCAAGGATGCGGAAGATTGCGCCAAGGCTCTTGGGGTGCGTTATGACACTGTGCCAATCAAGGAACCGGTAGAAGGCTTCAAGTCGGTTCTCTCTGATATGTTTGAGGGTACCGACAGTGGTGTGACGGAAGAGAATTTGCAGTCCCGTTCTCGCGGTACCATCTTGATGGCCATTTCCAACAAGTTCGGTGACATGGTTGTTACCACTGGCAACAAGTCCGAGATGTCAGTGGGTTATGCGACACTTTATGGCGATATGAATGGTGGCTTCAACCCCATCAAGGATCTGTACAAAATGCAGGTCTATCACCTGTCTGCCTGGCGCAATGAAAACAAGCCTGCAGGTGCCATGGGGCCAGACGGGGAGGTGATCCCATCCAATATTATCTCCAAGGCGCCAACGGCGGAGCTTCGCGAAAATCAGACGGATCAGGACAGCTTGCCGGATTATCCAGTGCTGGACGATATTCTGGAATGTCTGGTGGAGAAGGAATTGTCTGTGCGTGAGATTGTTGGGCGAGGGCATTCGGAAGAGTTGGTTCACCGCATTGAGCATCTGCTTTACATCGCAGAATATAAGCGCAGGCAATCTGCGCCAGGCGTGAAGCTGACAGAGAAGAATTTTGGGCGGGATCGTCGTTATCCCATCACCAATGGCTTTAGAGATCGCGGATAAATCTACGTTTCAGGCCTTTAATGAACATATATAGACGATAGAGAAGAGCTGAAAATGGCTGAAATCGTACGGTTTGCACCGTCTCCGACTGGTAATATTCATATTGGCAATGCACGGACCGCCTTGATCAACTGGCTTGTTGCCGTGAAGAGTGGTGGCGAATTTATTCTGCGCTATGATGATACCGATGCCGAGCGCTCCCGTCAGGAATATGCTGACGGTATTGCTGTTGACCTTGATTGGTTGGGCATCAAACCACATCGCGTCGAGAAGCAATCTGCTCGCATGGCTTCTTATGATGAAGTGGCGCAGAAGCTAAAAGACATGGGCCGGCTTTACCCTTGCTATGAGACTGCCGATGAGCTGGATCGCAAGCGTAAACGTCAGCGTGCTCGTGGTTTGCCACCGGTCTATGACCGGGCTGCTTTGAACCTGACAGATGAGCAGAAAACTGCTTTCGAGGCAGAAGGTCGTAAACCCCACTGGCGCTTCCTGCTGGATCAGGAGACCGTGAGCTGGGTTGATGGTGTTCGCGGTGAACAAAGCATTGAATGTGATAGTGTTTCCGATCCGGTTCTGATCCGTGGCGATGGCACTTATCTCTATACACTTCCGTCTGTCATTGATGACATTGATATGGGCGTGACCATGGTAATCCGTGGGGATGACCATGTGACCAACACTGCGGTACAGATCCAGCTCTTTCAGTTGTTGGCTGGCAAAGTGCCAAATTTCGCACACCATAATTTGCTGACTTCTGCTACCGGTGAGGGGCTCTCCAAGCGTCTTGGTTCCTTGTCTTTGCAGTCCATGCGTCAGGATGGTTATGAGGCTCTGGCCGTCGCGATTTTTGCTGTGATTATTGGCACATCAGAGCCGGTTCAGCCGCTTGCTGACATGCAGGCATTGGCCGATTTGTTCGCGCTGGATAAGGTCTCTCGCAATGCATCCAAGTTTGATATGGCAGATCTTGGGCCGTTGAATGCACGTCTTCTGCATGAAAAGAGCTTTGATGAAGTGAGCACTCGTCTGGAAGCTGACAAGGTTGGCGGAGACGAAGCCTTCTGGCTGGCCATTCGCGGCAATATCGAAAAACTTGGGGATGCCAAAGAGTGGTGGAACATTGTTGAACAGGGTTTGCCTGCTGATGCTGTGTCCAAATCAGATGACGATGCTGATTTCTATGCCACCGCCAAATCACTTCTGCCAGCCGAGCCATGGGATAACACAACCTGGAAGGTTTGGACGACAGCGGTCAAGGGTGAGACGGGGCGTAAGGGCAAAGGCCTGTTCATGCCACTTCGTGTGGCTCTGACCGGGCGTGGTCATGGGCCGGAGCTTGCAGCATTCCTGCCTATTCTTGGCTACCAAAGAACTTTGGACCGACTATCCTGATAGAACGACCATCCGCAGCTTGGACAAGTTTCTTGTCCGAGCTGACCTCGGGTGGTTTGTAAGGATTGAACGGAATTCCCTGCAATTGAGCTTGTTGGGTATCCGGGTCTATTGAAAGGTCAGGCTTTGGCATCGGAATGGGTACCAACGGACCTGATCGGGCAGGTGTAAGTGGTTGGCTGGATTTCAAAGTCGGTAATCTTTGGCTTTGAGGCAAATCGCTTTTTGTGAGACTGGTCAACTCGCTTTGAGGGCGCTGGCAGCTGCATCCTTTAACAAACTCGGTGCGATATTTAAAAGCCGTATCCAAGCTCCGGTAGGGTTCGCCCTGTGGGGTGCGCATATCCTCTGGGCTTTCGCCAGGATTGCTGTAGACATAAAGACGGGAATTCGTGCCGGGACAATTGGCTTGGCATATATCAGCATCGCGAGCAAAATTGCCACGCGTTGTCGAGAAACTGACGGGGAAGAAATAGCCGTCGCATGTGCGTACACAGACTGTGCGGTACGTGCCGACTTGTGGCATATCAAAATTGCGGTTATCTGGTTCGCGTAGTGTAGGTTGACCGAAGAGTGCCCCAAACAGGCCGCGACGCTGGCGTGTCGGGCGGTGATCTTCGAAAGCGGCATATTGATCGCCGCAGCGTGCGTTGGCCAGTTTACGGGCAACAGCAGCTTTTTGGGCTCCGACATCCGTTGGAGCATTGAAGCGGCTTCGTTTTTTTTGCAATTTTGCCATGTTGCGCTTCATTTTGTCGATGCGCTTCATAAGTGATGGGCAGGTGGCTTTGGGTTGCCGGCGGAACAGAAAACCACCGCCCAGACAACCATCCCGCTTGGCGGTACGCATTGCAACATCAATCTGTGCTTGTTGCTTATGGACGGCCGCGTCATATTTGGCAAAGTTGCGTGCTCCACGGGAATTGCCTGAGCGCTGCAGTCGGGCCAACTGACCTTCCAATTGCGCGCAATACCGGGCTTTCTTCTGGGTTTTGCTTTGTGCATGGGCGGATATGGTACCCAGCACCGGGACTGCAAGCAGGCTACACAGTACAAGAACAAGGGCTGAATGTCTGTGTCGTCCCATGGTCAATCCAAATATGCTTTTCGGTTCTAATGTGGCAATTGATCAGCCAAATCCGTCGTGAACAGGCGTTTGGATGTTTGTTCAACTCTGTCTCAGAATCACACCCAATTGAGGCAAAATTATTGTTGCTTCCCAAGCATAGGTCAAATTTTCAATGGCTGCCCATGCTGTACTCCAACAAAAAAAGGGAATTTCGATCCTGGCTTCTGTACCTGTCAGTGAAAGCTGGTGTCGATCTCATCACAAGATTGTCGGAAAAGGTTCTGTCATCAGGCAGAAAAGTAGGATAAGAGAGGCCGCATCAGAACTTTCCAGGGATCTTTGAATGTGGAACGGGTCTTTGGGTGTACAAAGTGAAATTGAGGTTAGACGGTGCTAAAAATGGATGGAATGCGTCTTCGCAAAGCGATGGGTCAATATGGGACGGGAATCGCAGTTGCCACCACATTGGATGGCGACGGCGCACCTCATGGTTTGACCATCAATTCGTTCAACTCAGTGTCGCTGGATCCACCGTTGGTTCTTTGGTCATTGTCTCACAAGTCGGGAAATCTGAATGCCTTTAGTCAGTCTGGCCATTTTGCCATCAATGTATTGAGCCAACAGCAAAAAGAAATCTCCGTTCGCTTTGCGACGCCTGAAGCCGATCGATTTACCGATACTGATTGGCATCAGGGTGAGACTGGTTCTCCATTGTTGCGTGATGTGGTCGCCTGTTTGGAATGTAAGGTCGAGCAGATGGTAGAGGGCGGGGATCATGTGATTTTTATTGGTCGTGTTGTTGCTGCTACCCATTTGGAACTGCCGCCATTGCTCTATCATGGTGGGGCTTATCATTCTTTGGGACCTGCACTGGATTGAGCTTGCGACGTCCATCTGCTTGGTTCGTTAAACAATGCGCTTGCCCCTTTTTCTCGAGAGGTTGGGTTGGCGCATTTTTTATGACATTTTGACGCATAGGAAGCTCATTTGCGGGCCATTTTGCTTTGTTTGTTGACAATGGTTTCTTTTGAAACTAATTTATTTTCAGTCAAATCATTCTGGATGAGCAGCTACTGATGTCCGTTGTTCCGGCGGGTAATTATAAAAAGTTGCTGCGGATACTGATGGATTCATGTTGATCCATACATTGGTTTTCAGAATGCGATTTGGGTGGAAAAGCGAAAGAGGACGCAGATGAAACTCGCAACATTGCGCGATGGCACCAGAGATGGTCAGCTAGTCGTCGTTTCCAAAGATTTGAGCCGCTATACTCCGGCGACCAATGTCGGTAAAAGCATGCAGGCAGCTCTGGATGATTGGGCTTGTGCAAAGCCACAGCTGGAAGCATTGGCGCAAGGTCTGGAAGATGGCCGTATTGCGGGTGAGGCCTTTGATGAGGCAAATTGCCTGTCACCTCTGCCACGTGCCTATCAGTGGGCTGATGGATCTGCTTACGTCAATCATGTAGAATTGGTTCGTAAAGCACGTAACGCTGCCATGCCTGAGACCTTCTGGACTGATCCTCTGATGTATCAGGGCGGTTCTGACACTTTCCTTGCGCCGACTGATACCATCAAGATGGGTGATGAAGCCTGGGGTATCGACTTTGAAGGTGAAATCGCTGTTATCACTGGTGATGTAGCCATGGGCGCAGACGCTGATGCTGCGGGGCAGGAAATCCGTTTGCTGATGCTGGTCAATGATGTGTCTCTGCGTGGTTTGATCCCTGCCGAGTTGGCAAAAGGTTTTGGTTTCTTCCAGTCCAAGCCATCATCTGCCTTCTCTCCTGTCGCCATTACCCCTGATGAGCTGGGCGATGCCTGGAAAGATGGAAAGGTGAATCTGCCGCTTGACGTTACTTATAATGGCGAAGCATTCGGCAAGGCGGAAGCTGGCATTGATATGACCTTCAATTTTCCGACCCTTGTTGCACATGCTGCCAAAACCCGTCCATTGGGCGCTGGCGCTGTGATCGGCTCTGGTACTGTATCCAACAAATTGAATGATGGTCCGGGCAAACCAGTTTCTGAAGGTGGCGTAGGCTATAGCTGTATCGCTGAAATTCGTATGATTGAGACCATCAATAATGGCGAGCCAAAGACCCCATTCATGCGCTTTGGTGATACAATCAAGATTGAAATGAAAGACGCGTCTGGCAAGTCCATTTTCGGTGCCATTTCGCAAAAAGTGGAGAAATATGATGGCTAAGGCATTTGCGTCTTCCGCCGATCTTGGCGAAAAAAAGATCAGTTTCGATGAAATCGGTCCTGATCTGTATGCCTTCACTGCGGAAGGTGACCCGAATTCCGGCGTGATCGTTGGTGATGATTGCTGCATGGTGATTGATGCGCAGGCAACTCCTGTTGCTGCTCAGGAAGTCGTGCGCCGTGTTCGTGAGATCACTGACAAGCCGATCAAATATGTGGTTCTGACTCACTATCATGCGGTTCGTGTTCTTGGTGCATCTGGTTATGGTGCCGAGCACATGATCATGTCTGACAAGGCCCGCTCAATGGTTGTTGAGCGTGGCGTTGAGGATTGGGCTTCCGAGTTTGGCCGCATGCCACGCCTGTTCAAAGAACCAGATTCCATTCCGGGTCTGACTTGGCCGACGCTGACCTTCAAGGATCGCATGACTGTCTATCTTGGTAAGCGCCGGGTTGACCTGATGCATCTTGGTCGTGCGCATACTGCAGGTGATATTGTTGCCTGGGTTCCAGACAGCAAGGTGATGTTTGCCGGCGATATCGTGGAATATAAGTCCGCTTGCTATTGTGGTGATGCTCATTTTACTGATTGGCCAACCACTTTGGACAATATCGCTGCGATGAAGCCGGAAGCATTGGTACCAGGCCGTGGTGCGGCTTTGACAACTGCCGAGATGTGCAATGAAGGCATCATGCTAACCCGTGATTTCCTGGTGAACCATTATGAGCCGGTTGCTCGTGCTGCTGCTCGTCAGGCACCACTTAATGAAGCCTTTGATATGTGTCGGGAAGTGTGCGACTCGAAATTCTCTGATTTCGTGATCTATGAGCATTGCCTGCCGTTCAATGTGGCACGCGCCTATGACGAGGCATCCGGGATCGATACTCCACGGATCTGGACCGCTGAGCGTGATGTTCAGATGTGGGAAGATCTACAGTTGGGTTGATCGCAGTCCGCATTTGCGATTTACAAAAGCCGCCTTGATGCTTCAGGGCGGCTTTTCTTTTGAGTGGGTCTTGTTATCGTCCAAAGAGAAGCGAGAGAGATTCGGTGGAAAGAGCCAAGGAGCCAAAGGATGAGGAAACATGGAAGCCATGGCCGACAGGAGAGTGGTCCATCTCATGTATGGCGCATCCCACCGATGTGGCTTGTGATTCTTTGTTGGCTTGTGGCGCTTGGTAGTGGTGCTTATCTGAGCTTTGTTTTGCTGCCGTCATTGGAGTATATGGCTCAAGGCTTGTTGCTGGACCGACGCCCTTTTGGTTTTGATCTGGAAGAGGCCAGAGGCATACTTTATCACCTTGGTGAGACTGGACGAGCCTCCGTTCAATTTCCTTATTTGCTGATCGATGTTGTGTTGGCGATATCCCTGTCTGCGGCTCTTTGTTTGGGTGGTTTGCGACTTCTAGGCAGTAGCAATAGCTTTTCGGGGCGCTTTTCGAAGCTTGTTCCGGCTATTGCAGTGATCATGCCCATCCTTGCCGGCCTGTTCGACCTTTGGGAGAATTGGCAGCTCTATCGTATCATGGATATTGGCTTGGATATCAGGGAAGCAGACATTGCGGCCCTCAAGCGTGCAACCAGCTTTAAGTTCGGCTTCTATCTATTTGGTATATTAGGATTTATTTCCATTATTTTTAGTATTCTATTGCAACGTAAGAAGTAGTTGATTTCTAGTATAAGTTTTACTTATGCAGGATATGCAATAAGTTGATCATAAAAAATCCCGGTAGATTCATCATCTACCAGGATTTCTTTTATTTAACTGCATTTCAGTTATTTTGCTTTGTTCTCGCCGAACATTTCCGAATAGTCGACAGCTACTTCATAATGAGGATCTTCGATCACGGAGACTTCGACAAAGCGACCGGCTTTTTTCAAGAGTAAGGCACAGTCTGGTGATAGATGGCGCAGATGCAGCTTTTTGCCCTGTTCTTCATATTTGGTAGCAAGAGCATCGATGGCCTGCAGACCAGAATGGTCCCATACGCGGGCATCTTTAAACTCAATCACGACATCTTCAGGATCGGAGCGCGGGCTGAACAGCTCTGCAAAGCTGGCAACAGATCCGAAGAAGAGTGGGCCATGCAGCTCATAAACTTTCCAGCCATGTTCTTCTGTGCCAACACGTACATCAATGCGTTTTGCCGCTTCCCAAGCAAAGACGAGAGCCGAGACGATCACGCCGACAACCACAGCCACAGCAAGGTCAGAATAGACTGTCACTGCGGTTACCAGCACAATGACAAAGGCATCATGGCGTGGAATCTTGGTCATGATCTGAAGGCTCTTCCAGGCGAAAGTGCCGATGACAACCATGAACATCACACCAACCAGTGCTGCCAGCGGGATCTGTTCTATCAATTGTGAGCCAAACAGGATGAAGCCCAACAGGAAGAGGGCTGCGGAAATACCAGACCAGCGCGTGCGCCCACCGGATTTCACATTGATCATGGACTGGCCGATCATTGCGCAACCGCCCATGCCGCCAAAGAAGCCTGTGACGACATTGGATGCGCCTTGCGCAATACATTCCTTGGACGCACCGCCATGGGTGTCGGTCATTTCGGAAACCAGGTTGAGGGTCAAAAGGCTTTCGATCAAACCAATTGCGGCCAGAATCGCAGCATATGGGAAGATGATTTTGATGGTTTCAAAGTCAATCGGCACCATTGGGATATGGAATTCTGGCAGACCACCCGCAATTGTTGCCAAGTCACCTACACGCGGGATATCCAGATCCAGTCCTATCACCAGCAAAGATACCGCGACGATGGCCAACAATGGAGCAGGGATAGCTTTGGTGATCTTCGGGGCGAGCCAGATCAGGCCCATGGTGGCGACGACAAGGCCTAACATGATAATGAGAGGTGCGCCACTCATCCAGACCAGCTCACCTGCTGCGTCCTTGACCTTGAACTGAGTAAGCTGAGCGAGACCAATCACAATCGCCAGACCATTCACAAAGCCGAGCATCACGGGATGAGGCACCATACGAATGAATTTGCCCCATTTGAGGACGCCGGCAAGGATCTGCAAAACACCCATCAACACAACGGTGGCGAACAAGTATTCTACGCCGTGATTGACTACGAGGCTGACCATGACAACTGCCAGAGCGCCTGTTGCGCCGGAAATCATGCCTGGACGACCACCAAACACTGCCGTTATCAAACCAACAATGAAGGCGGCATAGAGGCCTACCAGTGGATGAACCTGAGCAACAAAGGCAAAGGCGACGGCTTCCGGCACCAATGCCAGCGCAACGGTCAAGCCGGACAGGGTGTCGGTTTTGAATTGTGCCGGGGTGATGGCGCCAAGAATGCGTGCCCCCAGCCCAGACTGATCGGTCTGTGCGTTCATGAAACTGTCCTAATGGATGTCAGGAAAAGTGAGCATTTAAGTGTTTGCTCGTAGCTGGGTCGGTTTCTAGAAGGTTTGCAGGGATTTGGCAAGCGGGTGCCCCTCTTGTCGACGCGCTATTTGCAGACTTTGGCCATTTCTTGCAAAAAAATTCTGACAGTTCGACGACATTGGTCGTATTTTCGAACAAAGCACTTATATATCGAAGGGATTAGCGAGTTTGGGATTCGGTTTTGGGCTTTTGAAGTTTCAGGTTCGAGTTTGAATTCTTTTCTTCGCCTGATATGTGATAACAGGATGTGATGATGCTTCGTAAAATTTTGGCGGCTGCCTTTGCTTTGATGGTTTCAATCCCAATGGCTTTGGCAGCGGATAACCCCGATTTGATTTTCAAGAAATCGACAGTTTGGAAATTTCTGACACCTGACCACAAGCTGGCGACCTACGCGATTGATGATCCGTTGATCGAAGGTGTTGCATGCCACTTTACCGTGCCGGAAAAAGGTGGTCTGTCTGGCATGTTCGGAGTAGCAGAAGAAGTATCGGATGTATCACTTGCCTGTCGTCAGGTCGGACCGATCACTTTCAAGGAAAAATTCGAGCAAGGGGACGAAATGTTCCGTACCCGTCGTTCGTTGATTTTCAAGAAAACCCGAATTGTTCGTGGTTGTGATACCAAGCGAAACACTCTGGTTTATGTGATCTATTCTGACAAATTGATTGAGGGTAGCCCGAAGAATTCTACGTCTACAGTGCCTGTTATGCCATGGGGCACACAAGAAGCACCAAAATGCGCTGATTGGCTGGATTAAAGCGTGATCGCGAATTGCTCTTGTAGGTGGGCACGCATGATTGCCTGACATTGAGCGACGACATCGTTCTTTGAAGTTTCAAAGACTTGGTTGTCCAGGCGGGTAACACGACGAATGATACGAAGACTGTTGGTCAGGAAAAGACCATCAGCCTTTTTTAGTTGCTCTGCGGTCAAGCTCTGCTCTGCGATTTGAAATCCGTGACTGGAAAGACCTTCGAACAATTTCTCACGCATGATGCCACCAAGGACACCATCTTTAAGAGGAGGTGTGACAATGGTTTTATCAAAGGCTGCAAAGAGGTTGGCGATGGTTGAACAGCAAGCATGACCTTGATTGTTGAAAATAAGGGCATCCTCCGCGCCTTTGTCGCTTGCTTCTTTGGTGGCGAGAATGTTGTCGAGATAGCCAAGGCTCTTGAGGCGGGAAAGAGGTGATCCCTCGTTGCGGCGAATTGTGCTCGTTGCGAGAGTGACATCAGCGAAGGCCATGGTCTGAGGGTAGGGCGATAGGCTGGCCAAAATGGTGGGAGAAGGTGTCACAGGTGGTAATAGACCTCGCCCACCTTCGCCACGAGTAATGGTCAGCCGTACAATTCCATTTCCGCCTTGGTCAACAGCAACTGGGAGAAGCGCTTCAACTGCTTTGAGGAGATCTAGGCGTGGGATGTCGATACCCAAGACAGATAAACCTTGTCTCAAGCGGTCCAGATGCTCGTCCATCCAGATGATCTGGCCATTCCAGATTGGAAGTGTTTCAAACAAACCATCGCCCAGCAAAGCGCCACGATCCGCTACGGTCAAGCCAGCTTGATTGATTTTTTCTCCGGTGAGGAGTTTGCCGTTAAGACTGATTGCCAGAGCGCCAGACATGGGCTTCCTCCAGGAAATTTTTCAGCAAGTCGTGACCATGCTGGGTCAGGATCGATTCCGGGTGAAATTGTAGACCGAAGGTTGGGTGATCCTTGTGCCGCAAGGCCATGATTTCTCCTTTGTTCGATTTGACCGTGACCTCCAGACAATCGGGCAGGGTTTCATTTTCCACGATCAAGGAGTGATAACGCGCAACCGCCAAAGGCGAGGGGATCTGATTGAAAAGGCCGGCGCTTCGGTGCTTCAGATGACTGGCACGACCATGCATAGGCTCGATGGCACGACTAACGACCCCACCAAAGGCCTCTCCAATTGCCTGATGGCCCAAGCAAATACCGAGAATGGGCAATTTACCAGAAAAGTGACGAATGGCTTCCAGACAGATGCCAGCTTGCTGAGGGGCACAAGGACCAGGTGAGAGCACCAATGCAGTTGGATCAAGGCGTGCAATACCATCAAGGCTCAATGCATCATTGCGATAGACGGTGACTTGTTGATCCAGTTCTTCGAAATAGCGGGCCAGATTGAAGACGAAGCTGTCATAATTATCGAGGATCAGGATCATGATGATGTACCTTCCTCGCTGTGCTCAGCCATTTGGGTCTGAGTGTATTGTGGTCCGCGTTCCAGATTTGGGCGTTCTGTCTCAAGATTGGTTCCGCAAGCTTTGAAGATAGCATTGGCCTTGTGCAGGCATTCTTCATATTCGGCATCTGGATCTGAAAGAGCTGTAATACCTCCGCCGACATTGAAGACGATCTTATCGGATCGAATAGTCAGAGTGCGGATTGCAATATTTGTGTCCATCGCACCGCCAAAGCTGATATAGCCCATTGATCCGCAATATATATTTCTTGGTAGATCTTCCAACTCGGTGATGATCTCCATGGCGCGGATTTTCGGGGCTCCGGTGATGGAGCCGCCGGGGAAGGTCGCGCCAAGAAGAGCCGTTGCGCCCAGACCATTTTTCATTTTTCCTGTGACAGTTGAGACCAGATGATGGACGCGTGCATAACTCTCCAGTTTGCAAAGATCAGGTACCTTGATTGAACCGGGCTGACAAATGCGGGAGAGGTCATTGCGCAGCAGGTCGGTGATCATCACATTCTCTGCGCGATCTTTTTCACTATTTTCCAGTGCCTTGGCGTTCAAGGTATCCTGACGTCTGTCCTTCAAGTCTCTTGGAGCTGTTCCTTTGATTGGGCGGGCTTCCACTTTGCCATCTTCGTCCAGAACCAGAAAACGTTCCGGAGAACTGGATGCGATCACATGATCTCCGGCGTGGAAGTAACCAGCAAAAGGTGCTGCATTCACCTGGCGTAAATTGTTGTAAAGTGCCAAAGGAGTCTCATTCAGATCCATATTCCAGGCCCGTGAAAATTGCTGGGTGATATTGGCCTGAAAGATATCTCCATCAAGGATGTAATCCTTGGTGCGTAAGATTGAAGCTTCAAATGCCAAGCGGGATTTGCTGGCTTGCCATGTCGATAGAATTGGAGCATTTGGCAGATCTGGCTCTGGTTGTTCTAGCAGAGCTTTGAAATATTCAAGTCGCTCGCGAGCCACCCTTGGACAAAAATGGCCGGAGGCCAGAATGCCGGTGGAGATGAGCCAAGCCTGATCACGCTGGGGTTGTCCGGGACCATCTGCGAAATGATCAATTGCAATGACGCAGTCATAGAAAGGAAGCTGGATGTCTGGCAGACGATTGTCTTCCTGTCTGGTTTCCGGGAGTTTTTCAAAAAGGCGGCCAGCTTCATAGCTCATATATCCCATTGCGCCACCCTGAAACGGTGGCAGGTTGGGACGTCCCGGATGTGAGAAAGCAGCCAGCAATTGTTGTAGGCTGGCCAATGGTGGGCCATTTAATGCCTTGTTTTGCCAAAGTGTTTTTTTGTCTTGAACCTTGAAGACACCAAATGGATCGGCGGACATATAGGAATAGCGGCCCAGTGTGGGGGAAGGCACAGCGCTATCCAGAAAACAGGCATAGGGTAGATGGGCAATCCGTTTGAAAAGAGGGAATGTTGATGCTGCATTCTGCAGGGGGAGTACGATACTTTCTCCCTGGATTGCCAGAATATTGGACATTGCAGTTGTGCGCTCCCCTTATTTCGCTAGCCGACCATTGCCTCAGGCAGATTGAGCAGTCGGATGATCAGAATCAGGGCCCTGCTTTTGATGCCGTCGCTACAAACAGCAGAACCGCCTTGATGGCGGTTTCTCTGTTTTGGCTGGGTCAAAAGCGAGGTATCACGCTTTAGGATTATTCGCAAAATCCCTTGTGTAGAACTGCGAGGACTTCCTCAACGATCGGGCTGGCCAGTGAGTAATAGATGGTGGTGCCGTCACGACGGGTTGATACGACACTCTGAGCGCGCATCAGGGCCATATGTTGGGATACTGTTGTCATACGCAAACCAGTTCGTTCGGCCAATGTGCCAACATTTTGCTCGCCTTCGACCAACTGACAGAGAATCAAAAGTCGTGGTCCTGAAGCCAGTAGCTTCAGAAAGTTGGCGGCATTTTCTGAATTTTTTTCAAGCTCTTGAATATTCATCGGTCTCTAGGTGCTCTTTTGTTGGCCTTTTCATCAGGCATGGCCCAGTTTTTTCTTGTATGGGCTTCGAAAGTCTAATTCTGGCGGAAAGATTGCCTTTGGAAAAGAGGAAAAGGTAGTTTATTGGGACAAAAGGTCAAATATTTTAGAACATTCAAGTATTACCGCATAAAATATTCTCATTCCATAACATTATGAAAATCAAATTTCCCCTAACGCAAAGGGAAGTTGTTATTTGATGGAATGACGTAGCGTCGAGCTGGGGATAAATGGAAAAACTCCCGGCAGTTTCCTGCCAGGAGCTTCCAAACGACAGAGAGTGGGTGCGACTGGTTCAGGCATTAAAAATGCCTATGGGATGGGTTCCCTGTCGAATTTCAAAAATCTTGCTCACTACACGGGCAAAAAATGAGAGCATTATTGGCAGCATCTCAATGTTTGCCCCGGTTGATGATATGTTTAATAGACGATGGCTGAATGAAACCTGATCTGAACGTTCATTTTCAATTCATGTATCTGAACGGAATTTTTTGATAGAAATTTCAGCTGCGGCATGTCCCAATTCATTTGGTTCAGAGAAGGTGGTATTTTTACTCTCACGTCATGGGGATTTGTATCTCTCAATTCAAATGAGTAGTTGACGCAAAGGAGTAATTTGGCCATTGTGCGGGCATGAAAACGGTATTTGCTCAACTCTGCTGCATTATTGGACAGATTATTATCCGCTAGCATTTCGCTGGCTGGAGCCGTTTCGCCTGTTTTTCCTAAAAAATTGAAACGAGATCCGGCCACGGATTGATCCTGTGGATGGCGATCCTTGTCTGCATTTATGCAGTCAGATTGACAAGAAACACAGTTTGCGCAGCCGCGCTTCAAGGAATGGGAAAAGGCAATGACTGCCAAGAGTGATAAGGCTCAGCTCAAGCTTTACAATACGCTGAGCCGTAACAAGGAAGATTTCCAACCGATTGATGCCAATAATGTGCGGATGTATGTGTGTGGACCGACCGTTTATGACACTGCTCACATTGGCAATGCCCGTCCTGCTGTTGTGTTTGACACGCTTTTCCGTCTTCTTCGCCATGTTTATGGCCAGGATCATGTGACTTACGTGCGCAACATCACCGATGTGGATGACAAGATCAATGTGCGGGCCGCAGAGCGTGGTATTTCCATTCGTGAGCTGACCGATGAGACGACGGCCATTTATCATGCGGATATGGATGCGTTGGGTGTCATGCGCCCAACCATTGAGCCGCGTGCGACCGAGCATATCGATGAGATGCTGACCATGATTGGCACGCTCATCGAAAAAGGCCATGCCTATGCTGCTGAAGGGCATGTGCTTTTTGCCGTTGATTCCATGGCTGACTATGGCCAGCTTTCCGGTCGCTCTATCGATGACATGATTGCCGGTGCTCGTGTGGAAGTGGCACCGTACAAGCGCAATCCGATGGATTTTGTGTTGTGGAAGCCATCCAAGGAGAATGAACCAAGTTGGGATAGTCCTTGGGGTGCTGGTCGTCCAGGGTGGCACATCGAATGCTCGGCCATGAGCGAGAAGCATCTTGGCAAAGTCTTTGATATTCATGGCGGCGGGATTGATTTGACCTTCCCGCATCATGAAAATGAGATCGCACAATCCCGTTGTGCTCATGGTAATGACGCCATGGCAAAAGTCTGGATGCATAATGGCTTTGTTCAGGTTGAAGGCGAGAAAATGTCCAAGTCTCTTGGCAATTTCATCACAGCTCATGAGCTGATAGATCAATGGCCGGGAGAAGCTATCCGCCTTGCTCTGATGACTACTCATTATGCCAAGCCGTTCAACTGGACGCAGGACGGCGTACGTGATGCCAAGAAGACACTGGATCAATGGTATGCAGTGACTGCGGATGTGGATCCATCAATCGTTGATGCCGAAATTGTTGCTGCATTAGCGGATGACCTGAATACGCCGAAGGCCATCGCACGTCTTCATGCGCTTCGTGCCCTTGCTGCTCAAGGAGATAAGGGTGCAGCTGCTGGTTTGAAAGCCAGCTTGCAGGATCTGTTTGGGCTTGTGATGCAAGATCCTGCTGCATGGGCGGAATGGCGTCCTGCTGGTTCTGCTGATGTAGACGAAGCTTCCATTCAGGCCATTGTTAATGAGCGCCTTGATGCGCGCAATAACAAGGATTTTGCCAAGTCTGATGAGCTGCGTGACAAACTGGCCGAGATGGGCGTTGTACTGAAAGACAGCAAGAACAAAGAAACTGGTGCATTTGAGACCAGTTGGAGCCTTGAAGGCTGATTGACAGAATAGATCTGGCCTCGACCCTAACTGGGCCGGGGCTTTTTATAAGACAAGACCCGAATGATACAGGACCAGGACATGACAAAAGAGCGTCTCTATCTGTTTGATACCACCTTGCGAGATGGTGCCCAGACCAATGGCATCAATTTCTCCGTGGAAGACAAAATTGTCATTTCCAAAATTCTGGATGAGCTGGGCGTTGATTATGTCGAGGGAGGCTATCCTGGAGCCAACCCGACCGATGATCGGTTTTTTGAAAAGAAGCGTACGGAAAAAGCCACCTTCACTGCTTTTGGTATGACCAAACGGGCAGGGCGCTCCGTTGCCAATGATCCGGGCGTGCAAGGCCTGATCAACAGTTCAGCCGATGCCATCTGCTATGTTGCCAAGAGCTGGGACTACCATGTGAAAGTGGCCCTTGGCTGTACCAATGAGGAAAATCTCGAAGGCATCGCCGACTCTGTTAAAGCTGCCATTGCTGCTGGAAAAGAAGCCATGGTCGATTGTGAGCATTTCTTTGACGGCTATAAAGCCAATCGGGATTATGCGCTGTCCTGTGCCAAAACCGCCTATGAAGCAGGGGCGCGTTGGGTGGTGCTTTGCGATACCAATGGTGGCACGCTTCCACATGAAGTCTATGAGATCGTCAAGGATGTGACTTCCGTGGTGCCGGGAAACAATCTTGGTATTCATGCCCACAATGACACCGAGCAAGCCGTCGCAAACTCTCTGGCCGCCGTACGTGGTGGTGTTCGCCAGATCCAAGGCACCTTGAACGGTATTGGTGAGCGCTGCGGTAATGCCAATATGATCTCTCTTATTCCGACTTTAAAGCTGAAACCGGAATTTTCCGATCATTTGGAAATTGGTGTTAGTGATGAACAGCTCTCGCGTTTGACATCTGTGTCACGCAATTTCGATGAATTGCTCAATCAGGCTCCCAACCGACATCTGCCTTATGTCGGGCAAAGTGCTTTTGCCACCAAAGCCGGTATTCATGCCTCTGCGATTTTGAAAGATCCGGCGACTTATGAGCATGTTGCTCCGGAAGCCATCGGCAATCGCCGTCGTGTACTGGTGTCAGATCAGGCGGGACTTTCCAATCTGTTGGATGAATTGGCGCGTATGGGTATCAAGGCAGATAAAAAAGATCCTCGCGTTGCAAGCTTACTTGGGGTGATCAAGGAGCGGGAAGCGACGGGCTACGCCTATGAAGGTGCTGGAGCGTCTTTGGAATTGCTGGCACGTCGTCATCTGGGAGAAGTGCCTGAATATTTCAAAGTGGAATCATTCCGTGTCGGTGTGGAACGCCGCTTCAATGCGCGGGGCGAAATCGTGACCATGTCCGAAGCAGTCGTCAAGATCGAGATAGATGGTGAAGTTCGTATGTCCGTTGCCGAAGGTCAGGGACCTGTGAACGCGCTGGATATAGCGCTTCGCAAGGATCTGGGCAAACTGCAGGACAAGATAAAAAATCTGGAACTGGTCGACTATAAGGTGCGTATCCTGAATGGTGGTACCAGTGCGATCACCCGTGTGCTGATAGAAAGTCGGGATGGACAGGGAAATCGTTGGTTTACAGTGGGCGTTTCTGAGAATATCGTGGACGCTTCTTTCCAAGCCTTGGTGGATTCGGTGACCTATAAGTTGCTCAAGAATGGAGCAACAGCCTGATAGGCGCGCGTTTCACCCATTTGTAAAGCTCTATTGATGGATCACTCTTCTGAAAAAGGAGAGGGCGGGCAGGATTTGTCCGCTCAAGCTCTTGCCGACCAAAAATTAGGATTGCTGGCTGCTGTTTCCGCCTATGGCGTCTGGGCAATGCTGACGCTGTACTATGCGGCTCTTTCCCATGTCACACCGTTGGAAGTGGTGTCCAACCGGGTGGTCTGGTCTCTGGTTGTCGTTGGACTGTTCTTTTTGGTCAAGAAACGTTGGGGCGAGGTTTGGCCGGTTCTGCGCAACAAGAAGTCCTTTCGGGCCTTGCTCTTTTCCTCGGTACTGATTTCCATCAACTGGTTGACTTATATCTGGGCGGTGACCAATCAACAGGCAACTGAAGCCAGCCTTGGCTATTTCATCTTGCCGTTGGTCAATGTGGCCATGGGATTTGTCTTTCTGTCCGAGCGTCTCTCTGTTCCGCAATGGGTGGCAATTGGCTTGGCGGCATTGGCAATTGTGTTGCAGACGATCTGGTTGGGTGAATTGCCAATTGTCTCTCTGATTGTCGCTTTGTCCTTTGGTGGATATGGCTATATTCGCAAGACCGTCGATGTCGGACCCAATCTGGGACTATTGGTGGAACTGGTTCTCATCATTCCGTTCGCGCTTGGCTATTTGATCTATTTGTTCGCCATTGGTGAGGCACATCTTTTTGTCAGTGATACCAAGACCAATATTTTGCTGATCCTGACCGGCTTTGCGACATACTTTCCGCTTCTCTGGTTCTCTGCTGCTGCCAAGCGAATGAAGCTCTCCACGCTTGGCGTGCTTCAATATATGAACCCGACCATTCAGTTCTTGCTGGCGGTGTTTGTACTTGGTGAGGCATTGACGATGGAGCAGTTCGTGACCTTCTGTCTGATCTGGCTATCCGTCATCATTTATAGCTTGGATGCGTTCAAACAGGCACGAAGAGCGGAAAAGACAAATAAGCAAAAGGCCACCTGATGGCGGCCTTCTAAATTCGTCAGCTTTTCATTCATTCGTTCTCTTATGGTTCAGAGCGAGGCATCAGCATCCAGATTGCTGCGACGAGCAGAACAAGTCCGCCAACACGACGCAAATCGATTGGTTGCGGTGTTTGTCCTGTCCAGCCAAAATAGTCAGCGGCAAGAGCGAGAGTCATCTGCCCTAAAATGATGAGAGCAACCGCCACGGCCGGGCTTATTTTGGCGAAAGCAAATGCAGAGCCGGAAACGATGATGATACCAGCAATTGCACAGAGTGTGAGATAGAAGATGCGCGGGCCGGTCAGCTTGGCGATTTCGATGTGACCGGTGGGGACAAGGACAGCCATCAGTACCGCTGCGATCAGGCCACCTGCAAGGATGATGAGCATTCCGGAATTGATGGCGTTGTCGCCGAGGGAAAGCCGTGCGGCGAAAATGCCCTGAAATCCGATGGAAAGACCAACGGTCAGAGCTGTGGCGATGCCAATGGCTGCCATATGGTTCATTGGAGGAGGATCCTGTTATGGATGGAGTTTCAGAGGGGATCCATCAGTTGGTTGATTTCAACGGGCCAGTCGGAGCATCATGAAAGAGAACAATCCGATTTTTCGGCCCGTTGTCATATTTGTTGAATTTTCTAGAACTTGTTCAATGGCTCATTGCAAGTTTCATCAGCAAGAGCCGCGTCATCCAGTACATCTGCTGCCTGCTGGAGCATTGAAACAATCTGGTTGGGATCTGACGTGGCGAGATGGTTGACTTCCATTCCATTGCGAATGAATTGTTCGTCGCGCATATGGTCAAGCAACGTCATGAGTGGGTCCCAGAATTCGTTGATGTTGGCCAGGAGGACCGGCTTTTTATGCCGTCCTAGCTGAGCCCATGTCAACATTTCTACCAGCTCTTCCAAGGTGCCAATGCCGCCGGGCAGGGCAACGAAAGCCTGTGCGCAATCAAACATCTTGCGTTTGCGTTCGTGCATATCTTGCGTGATGATAAGTTTTTGGACGGAGTCCAGCATCACTTCCCGTTCTTTGAGGAAGTGGGGAATCACGCCGGTTACTCTACCACCATGGTCAATGATGCTTTGGGCTGTGATGCCCATCAGGCCGACAGAGCCGCCGCCATAGACAAGTTCGATATCCTGCTCAGCCATAGACTGACCCAGAATTTTGGCGGCAGCCGCATAAGCAGGATCAGTTCCCGCGCCGGAGCCACAATAGACACAGATTCTTTTCAACTTAGCCATGAAAGTTAAGTCGCACCCCGATGGGCTGCCGTCAAGCTGGATTCATACAAAAAGTGATCTACCCTTGCTCGCAGGCTGAAAACAGGTTAGGGAACTGCTGGAAAGTCTTTATAAATCCTTGTGTCTTGGCCATTTTTCGTCGTTAAATGGGGGTGAGATACATAGGTAAAAATTTCAGCTCCCGGATGGGCGTCGAGAGATGCGAAGTGTGACATTGCTATGAAGAACAAGAATCTTGTGGTCACGATAGGTGTTTTGATCGTGGGTGCCGTACTGGCTTGGTTTGGCTTTGGTGATAAAATGGTTCAGCAGGCTGAGAAAGCCGAACCTCAGGAAGTGGTAACCACGACGCCATCTCAAACATCATCTCAATCACCATCAACCTCCGGTGAGACGAAAAAAAACGAGACGGTGGATAAATCTGCTGTTGCCAATGCCGAGGTAAAAAAAGAAGGTGAGGAGAAGCCTTCTGAATCTGCCAAGGACGACAAGTCTGCTGAGACCGCGCCTGCAGCTGTCGCAGATATGAAGAAGACTGAGGAACCTGCATCTGAAGAAACCACAAAAAACGAGGCGCATACCACCGATGCAGAGACTGGTAAAGCGGAAGCACCGAACAAGCCTGTAAAAGAGGTTGCTAACAAGGCTGCTGACGCAATGACCAAGAACGCTGAAGCAAAGCCAGAGGCAAAAGCAACCGACGCTGTCAAGAGCACAAAGGACACTTTGACAACTGGCGCTATTGTTCCAAGCTTTGATGTTGTGCGCGTTGAGCCAGATGGCAATACTCTCGTTGCCGGTAAGGCGTCTCCTGGTGCCATCGTTGAACTGATGAATGGTGACCGGGTTCTGGCCAAAGCCACGGCGGATGACAGCGGCGCCTGGGTGATGATCCTGGAAGAGGCATTGCGCAAGGGGGTTCACGATCTTAGCCTTGCTGCCAAAGCTGACGAAGGCGCGGACCCGATTGTCTCCAAATCCAATATTGCCGTGGCTATTCCAGAAAGTGGTGAGCTGCTCGTTGTAGAAAGTGAGCCGGGTCAGGCTTCCAAGATCCTTGCACAGATCGCAAAAACTCAGCCAAAACAGGAAGTTGCCAAGTTTGCTGAGAAAGCTACTGAAATGGCCAAAAAACCGGCAGAAGTGGCCGGGAAGGTCATGGAAAAAGCTGGCGAAGCTGTGGATGCTGCCAAGGCAATGGCTGATAAAGCTGATGACATGGCAAAGAAAGCCATGGCTGATGCGTCCGCTGCAGACAAGGAAGCGACTGAGAAGCCTACAGAGATGGCTGATAAGACATTAGTGGATGCTGAACCTAAAGCCGATGCTACTGAAATGATGAAGACCGAGCCTGCCAAGACAGAAATGGTCCAGCAGAAACCGGTTGAGCCCGTTCAGGCGAGCATTTCCGTGAAGGCGATTGAACTGGAAGGTGATGTGCTCTATGTCGCGGGTGATGCCAAGCCTGCCGGTTCCGTTCTGCGCCTTTATGTTGACAATCGTGCGATCAGTGATAGCGAGAGCAGTGAGGCAGGCACATTCCTCTTTGATGGCCCTATCTCATTGGGTGTGGGTTCTCACGACGTGCGCGTTGATTTGCTGAGCGGCCCTGATGGCAAGGTTCTGACCCGTGCTCAGGTAAGCTTTGAGAAAAAAGCACCTGTTATGGCCAAGAAGGATACACCTTCAAATGGATCTGCAGCGCAAGATACAGGGACCAATGGTCAGATTGCCAATGCTGTTGCGAGTGAGGCCAATGGTGATGTAACTCCGCAAGTCGTGAACAGCCGCAAGGTGATCATCCGTCGTGGTGACAACCTTTGGGAGATTGCTCGCCGTGTCTATGGAGCAGGTATTCGTTACTCGACCATCTATGACGGTAATACCGAGCAAATTCGCGATCCACACTGGATTTACCCAGGTCAGGTTTTCGACCTTCCTGAGGGTGAAGACGGATGGGAGCGAAATTATGATGCTGTAGAAGCTCCGAGTGCTGATGTGGTAAATTCTCAGTAAGGGTGCTTGTTAAATCCCAATTGGGTTCCTAAATAGAAAGGGGCTTTCACATTCTGAAAGCCCCTTTTCACGTTTTATGCTTCCATTGGCCTTGCTATGACTTGTTTCGTGGTTTGCCGCCAGACATGAAGACCACATGTCTGACTTTCGGCTATGCCTTTGGATTTGCTTCTAAGGACCAATCCTCCATGGCTCAGTCGTCTACACAGACTTCCCCTAATGCTTCAGATTCAGAGCAAAAACAGCCAGATAAATCAGAGGCTGAGGGCACGGTTCGAGCCGAGGCTCCTGTATGGCAAACCCTGCGCACGCTTTGGCCCTATATCTGGCCAAGTGATCGGGAAGATCTGAAGCGTAGGGTAGGCTATGCCATGGTGGCATTGCTGCTGGGCAAGATGGCCAATGTGTTCACACCATATTTTTTCAAATGGGCAACAGATGCACTGGCTGATCCCAATGCCGTTGACGGTATCGGTCCAATTGGTTGGCTAAGTGTCCCTATCATCCTGGTGATCGCCTATGGCTTGGGGCGTGTGGTCAATATTGGCTTCGAACAGCTGCGAGATGGAATTTTTGCCCGGGTTGGCCAATATGCCGTGCGACGTCTATCAGACGAAACATTCCGCCATATGCATAGTTTGTCGTTACGCTTTCATTTGCAAAGGCGTACGGGTGGCCTCAGCAGAGTGATCGAACGCGGTACCAAGGGGATCGAATCCGTTGTTCGGCATACCATTCTCTCCGCCTTTCCGACATTGCTGCAATTTGTTCTGATGGCGGGCGTCATCGCCTATCAGTTTGACTGGATCTATGTCGTGGTTGTCGTCGCTCTGGTGGTTTTTTACGTTTGGTTCTCGGCAACAGTCAGCTCTTGGCGCATCGATATTCGCCGTGCAATGAATGAGTCTGATAACGAAGCCCACTCCAAGGCGATTGATAGTCTTCTGAATTTTGAGACTGTCAAATATTTCGGCAATGAGGAACTGGAGGCCAAGCGGTTTGATGTTTCCATGGCTTCATACGAGAAGTCGGCCATTCGCACATGGATCTCGCTTGCATGGCTGAATTTTGGCCAAATCACCATCTTTTCGATTGGCATGGCACTCTGTATGGGGCTGTCCGCGCAAGCCGTGATCAATGGTGAGCAGACGCTTGGTGATTTTGTAATGATCAATGCGTTATTGATGCAGCTCTTTGTGCCGCTCAATTTCTTTGGTTTCCTGCATCGTGAAATCAAGCAGGGTTTGGTGGATCTCGAAGCCATGTTCTCGCTGTTGCGTGAGGAGCCTGAAATTGTCGATAAACATGGTGCCGGGCCCATTGCAATCAAAGGTGGGGACATTCGCTTCCGCGATGTAAAATTCCATTACGACGAAGAGCGTCCAATTTTGCGTGGTGTGAGTTTTGATGTGCCTGCTGGAAAAACAGTGGCGCTGGTTGGCCCATCAGGTGCGGGTAAATCGACGATCTCACGACTGCTTTATCGTTTTTACGATGTCAAAGGTGGTGCCATCGAGATCGATGGACAGGATGTGCGGGATGTTTCTCAACATAGTCTGCGTCAAGGGATTGGGATGGTGCCGCAGGATACGGTGTTGTTCAATGATAGCCTAGGCTACAATATTGCCTATGGGCGCCCTGATGCGGGTAACGGTGAAATTGAAGAAGCTGCACAATTGGCACAGGTCTCTGACTTCATCAAGAGCTTGCCGGATGGGTTTGATACGGAAGTGGGCGAGCGCGGTTTGAAATTGTCTGGAGGTGAGAAACAACGTGTTGCCATCGCCCGGACCATTTTGAAGGCTCCTCCCATTCTGGTTCTGGATGAAGCAACTTCCGCGCTTGATAGCCACACAGAGCAGGAAATCCAGTCTGCGCTGGATCAGGTCTCCAAAAACCGAACGACCCTTGTTATTGCACACCGTCTGTCGACTGTGATCAATGCGGACGAGATCATCGTGCTTGAAAAGGGCCTGATCAAGGAACGAGGCACTCATGGAGAGCTATTGGAACAAAAAGGGCTTTATGCTTCCATGTGGGATCGCCAGCGTGAAGCATCCGAAGCACAAGAGCGCTTGCGTCAGGCTTTGGAAAAGGACGAACAGGGCTATTTGTCCCCTGGTACAAAACAGGGTGAATCTGCTGAATAGAGTTTGATATTCTGATCTGATAAAACAAAACCCGCAAAAGCCTGGCTTTGCGGGTTTTGTTTTGAAATGATTGGAACAATCAGTTAGCCGACAACCGGGCTGCCGTAATCCTTCCAGCTCTTGGAAGGATAGTCATACATGCGGCCATTTTCCTGGCATTCAGGGACCAGGCACTCCAGGATGTGGCTGGCCAGTTCACTTGGATGTGGCAGTGTGTTTGGATCTTCACCCGGCATCGCCTTGGCACGCATACCAGTACGGACTGGGCCAGGATTGAAGCAATTGGCATTGATTGGCAACTTGTCGCATTCGCCTGCATAGGTGCGCACAAGTGCTTCCAAGCCAGCTTTGGAAACTGAGTAGATACCCCAGTAAGGCTTGCATTTATGGGGAGCGCCAGAGGTCATGAAAAGTGTGCGAGCGGAATCTGAACGGCGCAAGAGCGGGTCCAGAGAACGGATCAGACGCCAGTTGGCGGTCAAATTCACCCCAATGACCTTATCCCAGTCTTTCTTTGGATCAGCATGGCCGAGCGGAGTGATGGCGCCCAATTGACCGGCATTACCGAGCAGAATATCCAACTTGCCCCAGCGTTCGAAAATTGCTGCCCCCAAACGATCCAGACCGTCATAGTCGGTAATATCGAGAGGCACGAGTGTGGCAGATCCACCCATGGAGGTGATGTTGTCGTCCAGCTCTTCCAAAGCGCCAACGGTTTTGGCCAGAGCAATGACATGAGCGCCTTCGCGGGCCAACTCCAGTGCTGCATGCCAGCCAATGCCACGAGAAGCACCCGTTACAACAGCAATTCGGCCATCCAGTCTTTTCTCGGTCATGATCACTCTTCTTGTCGTTTGTGCAGCTAGATTTTTGATCTTATGAACTTGCTGATCATCAAAAGTAAGCCCTGTATCTTTAGACCCTAATCAGTCTCAACCAGCAAGGCCGCTGCTCTGTGGTTTTCAGCCGCATCTACATCCACCAGTGCGGTCGGGTAATCACCCGTGAAGCAATGGTCGGTAAATTGTGGGGCATCGTTGTTGCGGCCTTCATAGCCGCAGGAGCGGTAGATGCCATCGATTGAAATGAAACCAAGGGAATCTGCGCCGATATAGTTGCGCATCCCTTCCAGATCATACTGTGCGGCGAGCAGGTTCTCACGCTCTGGCGTATCAATGCCGTAATAATCGGAATGAGTGATTGGTGGGCTTGCCAGTAACAAATGCACCTCTGAAGCACCAGCTTCGCGCATCATGTTGACGATCTTGGAAGAGGTGGTGCCACGTACCAGACTGTCATCAACCAGCACAATGCGTTTGCCTTGCACAACCGAGCGGTTGGCAGAGTGCTTCAGGCGTACACCAAGGGCACGGATCTGCTGAGTCGGCTCAATGAAGGTCCGACCGACATAATGGTTCCGGATGATGCCCAGTTCAAATGGGATACCGGTTTCATGCGCATAACCCAAGGCTGCGGGAACGCCGGAATCCGGAATTGGCACGATCACGTCAGCATCAATCGGATTTTCCTTGGCCAGCTCACGGCCCATTGCTTTGCGTATTTCGTAAACAGAGCGACCAGCAAGAACAGAATCCGGGCGAGAGAAATAGATATATTCAAAGATATCCAGACGTGCAGGCTGTCTAGGGAATGGACGATAGCTTTTTACACCATCTTCAGAGCAAACGACCACTTCGCCATTTTCGATCTCACGAACAAACTTGGCGCCGATCATATCCAGTGCGCAGGTCTCAGAAGCAAGCACAGGAGAACCGTCCAGATCACCCAGAACCAGAGGTCGAATGCCAAGAGGATCACGCGCACCGATCAGTTTCTTTCGGGTCAGGGCAACGAGTGCATAGCCACCTTCCATCTGACGGATTGCGTCGATGAAGCGATCGACGATGTTGCTTTCACGACTTTTGGCAATGAGTTGCAATACGACTTCGGAATCGGAAGTGGATTGGAAGATCGAGCCGCGTTTGATCAGTGAGCGACGCAGGGTCATTGCGTTGGTGAACTGACCGTTGTGGGCAACTGCGATACCGCCACCATCCAGCTCTGCAAAAAGCGGTTGAACGTTGCGAAGGGCAGCACCACCAGCTGTTGAATAGCGGGCATGACCAATTGCAGCAGTACCTGCAAGGCGTTCCATGGTGCTGGCATCAGAGAAGTTGTCGCCAACCAAACCAAACCTGCGCTCGAGATGAAAATGCTTGCCATCATATGTCGCGATGCCAGCGGCTTCCTGTCCACGGTGCTGAAGAGCATGCAAGCCCAGAGCAGTCAGGGCAGAGGCGTCAGGGGCGTTATAAATGCCAAACACACCGCACTCTTCATGCAGTGTGTCGCCATCCAAATCCCATTCGTCGGAGGTAGAAGGTTGAGACGTGGTCGGGGTGTGTCCCAAATCCATCATGGCTGCGATCCTTTGCAGGTATTGGAAACGCTTTGACACCATGCTGTCCTCAACAGGTGCCCATTCATGGCTCTGATAGCGCAATTGGTGCGGTTGGTCAGCTATCTTTTTTGGTTATGGGTAAAAAAACATCCTAACCGTAGTCCAGTCAGTTGCTCTGACTGGACTTTGAAACCAATTGGTCGAGTTCGTTGGCCTGATTGCTCTTGTAGCTTGTATTATTGGCCTCAGTTTTGTTCTTGCGTTCCTTGATCTTTTCCATCAGCTGCTCTTCGGGATCTTCCGGCAGCAGATTGATCAATTTTTCCCCGACCTGATTGAGCAATGGTTTTGCTTTTGCCTGTGCAACCCAATTTGGCTGGCGGTTTTCAGGAACGAACCAGTTGAAGAAGATCATGGCAACCGCCATCAAGATGGCGCCGCGCAAGGCACCAAAGACAAAACCGAGTGTACGGTCCAAAGCGCCAATACGGCTATCCAGTACGAAGTCCGAGATCTGAATGGTAATGAAGGATACGATGATCAGCGTGATCAGGAAAATGCCGGTAGCTGTGGCGATCTGTGACATCAGCGGGTGCGGCAGATATCCCTGTACCATGGGCAGCACTTTATCGAACAGATAGATGGTAGCAAAAGCTGCGGCCAGCCAGGCACCAATGGAGAGAACTTCACGGACAAAACCGCGGATCATGGCTAGAAAAGCAGAGATCAACAGAACAATGAGAAAAACCCCATCAAGGAGTGTGATCGGCATCAGATTGGTATCCTGTGGTTATGCATCCGTTATGTTTTCTATAGGGCTTTGAGGCCTGTCTCTCAAGGCTTTTTGAAGCGCCTGGGGGCTTCATTCGTCATTACTATGGTCAAAATTTGACCCTGCTGCAATCCGGGCGACCAACTCGGTGAGAGTTTCTATGCTGGTAAGGCTCAAATCTTTGGATTTTGCGGACTTTTCCGAGGCCTGTGGAATGATGGCCGATGAAAAACCAAGTTTGGAGGATTCCTTGATTCGAGAGGAAGCATGGGCAACTGGTCTGACAGCACCAGACAGACTGACCTCACCGAAATAGACGCATTCAGCCGGGAGAGCAACGCCTGCAAGAGACGAAACAAGGGCAGCGGCTACGGCCAGATCGGCTGCGGGCTCGGAGATTTTCATGCCACCAGCTACATTGAGATATATATCGTGGCTGGACAGGCGTACTCCACAATGAGCTTCCAACACTGCAAGAACCATTGAAAGGCGGGCAGTGTCCCAGCCAACGACGGCGCGGCGTGGCGTGCCAAGCGCACTTTGGGCGACAAGGGCTTGTATTTCGACAAGCAACGGGCGCGATCCTTCAATGCCCGCAAAAACGGCAGCACCGGGTGTGGAGGTGTTGCGCTCTCCAAGGAACATAGCGGAAGGATTGGCGATTTCGGCAAGACCGGAACCGGTCATCTCGAAAACGCCAATTTCATCTGTCGGGCCAAAACGGTTTTTGATGGCGCGTAGAATGCGGAATTGATGAGCGCCATCTCCTTCAAAATGCAGCACGCCGTCGACCATATGTTCCACGACACGTGGGCCTGCAATCTGACCATCTTTGGTGACATGGCCGACCAGAATGACCGCAGCGCCGGTTTGTTTGGCATAGCGGATCATGGCTTGGGCTGATGCGCGGACTTGGGTGACGGTGCCTGGGGCGCTGTCAGCGCTATCTGTCCAAAGGGTTTGAATGGAATCGATGATTACCAGATCTGGTGGAGGGCTTGCGGTCAGAGTGGTCAGGATATCTTCTACGCTTGTCTCTGCTGCCAGTTGGACCTCGGCTTTAGAAAGCCCAAGACGACCAGCACGTAAGCGGACTTGATCAATGGCTTCCTCACCTGAGATATAGACGACCTTGTGACCTACATGGGTGAGGGCTGCAGAAGCCTGGATGAGCAAAGTGGATTTTCCGATGCCCGGATCACCACCGAGCAATAAGACAGAGCCGCGTACAAATCCACCTCCGGTGACACGATCCAATTCTTGCACACCCGTTGTGATGCGAGGGGCAGGTTTTTCTTGCCCTGCGAGAGAGACCAGTTCGACGACGCGACCGGATTTGCCCCTGACGGTTTTGGGGGAGCCGCCAATGCCAGCGCTTTCCATTTCCTCGACAATCGTATTCCACTCACCGCAGCTTTCGCATTTACCAGCCCAGCGATTGGTGACTGCGCCGCAGCTTTGGCAGACAAAGGTGGATTTCTTTCTGGCCATGGATCTTGCTCTTCTGCCAATCGTGCTGGAAAACTGCACAAGGAAAAGCAGGACTGATTTCAGTCCTGCGGGATATTTTTGAATTTGAGAATCGATTATGAGGCTATCAGGCAGGCAGATAGCGGCGCAAGGCGCGTTTGCTCAAGCTTGTGAGCAGCTCATAGCTGATGGTTCCTGCACTCGCTGCAACGTCGTCAATGGGTATGTTGGGGCCGAACAACTCCACCCACATTCCGCGTTTGGCCAGACCAACCGGTAAGTCGGTAAGGTCCACCATGATGAGATCCATCGTTACGCGACCAAAGACGGGAAGACTATATCCATCCAGCCAGACATGAGCTCCAGAATGATTGTCCGTGCTGCCAGCGGCGCGTAAATATCCATCAGCATAGCCCACGCTCACGATGCCAATGCGGCTTTCCCGTTTGGTGACTTGGGCAGCACCGTAGGAAATGGATTGGCCTTGGGGCACGTACCGAACATCCAGAATTCGGCTTTTCAAGGTTGCTACGGGTTGCATCGGGTTGGGGTGATCGCCGACTGCCTGACCACCATAGAGTGCTATGCCCGGACGCAGAAGGTCAAAATGATAATCGGGTCCCAGGAAAATGCCTGCGGAGTTGGCAAAGGAGGCCGGGATTTCCGGGAATAATTCTCGGATGGCGCGGAAGCGATCCAGCTGCTGGCTGTTGAGTGCGTGCATGGGCTCATCTGCACAGGCGAGATGGCTCATGATGAGGGCGATTTCACATGCATCCGAGAGTTCGGTTTCTTTGGCAATCTTTTGTGCCTGCTCCATACCCATTCCGAGCCGATTCATACCAGTGTCGAAATGTAGAGCGCAGGGCAGGACTTTGCCTTGATCTCGGCAATAGCTTTGCCAGTCTTCCAATTCTGCCATTGATCCGATAACAGGTCGTAGATCATGCTGATCATAGAGAGCGGCACAATCGGACCCGAATAGGCCGTTCAGTACATAGATTGTTGCCTCGGGCAATGTGGTGCGTGCACGAATACCTTCCTGAGGGAGAGCCACAAAGAAAACCCTACAGCCAGCTGTGCTCAGATTTTGCGCTGCATGTTCCAGACCAATACCGTAGCCGTCAGCCTTGATGACAGCGGCACATTGGGCGCTGGAACTCTGACTGGCGAGGAAAGCATAGTTTTCTTGCAGAGCGGAGAGATTGATAGCCAGATCTGATCCGCTGGCAGCTTCATTTGGAGCAGCAACAGAATTTGAAGGCGCGAAATTATTGGGCGCAGCCATGTGTGACCTCGCTAAATTGGCGGTTGATGTCGCTATAGTATGGCACAGTTAGCGGTTACGCGTTGCGTTAGCGCAAGTTTTTCTTGTGTCTGGCCTAAACACAGTTCAATGCCTGCCCACTATTCGTAGGATTCAGGAATATACTCATCCGGTGCCAGATCGGCAAAGCGGGTGAATTCTGGTGTGAACGAAACTGGTACAATACCGGTTGGACCGTGACGTTGCTTGGCGATGATGATTTCTGCCTTGCCCATAGCTCGGTCCATCTCTGCCTGCCAGGCAAAATATTCTTCCGTGTTTGGTTTCGGTTCGGCGCGAGCGAGGTAATATTCTTCTCGGTAAATGAAGACCACGACGTCGGCGTCCTGCTCGATGGAACCGGATTCACGAAGGTCGGCGAGTTGTGGGCGTTTATCATCACGGTTTTCCACCTGACGAGACAACTGGGAAAGGGCGATTATGGGGACTGCCAGTTCCTTCGCCAATGCTTTCAATCCGGTGGTGATTTCGGTGATTTCCTGGACACGACCTTGGGATGCTTTGGATGAAGAGCCTGTAAGGAGCTGCAAATAGTCAACAATCAACAGGTCCAGTCCACGCTGTCGTTTCAGGCGGCGGGCGCGAGCTGAGAGCTGGGCAATGGAAATACCACCGGTTTGATCAATATGCAGCGGCGTGATCTGCATTTCCTGCGCTTTAGAAGCAATGCGCCCAAATTCTTCCTGGTCGACTTTACCACGACGGATTTTTTCCGATGAAACCATTGCTTGTTCTGCGATCACACGCGTGGCCAACTGTTCGGCTGACATCTCAAGGGAGAAGAAACCAACCACACCACCATTCATGGTTTTCAGGGTGCCGTCCGGTTGTTCCTCGGACATATAAGCACTGGCAACGTTATAGGCGATGTTGGTGACCAATGAGGTTTTACCCATGGCAGGCCGGGCAGCCAGGATGATCAAATCCGAATGTTGCAGACCGCCCATCTTCAAATCGAGATCTTTCAGACCGGTAGAGATACCGGAAAGCTGACCATCACGTTTGTATGCCGCTTCTGCCATCTCGATGGCTTCGGTTGCGGCTGTTGCAAAGCTTAGGAAGCCACCATCAGAGCGCCCTTTTTCCGCAAGGCCAAAAAGACGACGTTCGGCATCCTCGATTTGGGTGCGTGGGGGCATGTCGATGGGGGCATCATAGGCTATATTGACCACATCGGTACCGATCTGGATCAGATCGCGGCGAGTTGCGAGATCCATGATCAGAAGGCCATAATCTTCAGCATTGATGATAGAGGTCGCTTGCGAGGTCAGGCGCAGTAAATATTGTGCCACCGGCATATCGGCAATGGTGTGATCATTGGCGAAGAAGGTTTTCAGCGTGATGGGAGAAGCAATTTTGCCTGCTCTGATCAGTGTTGCCGTCTTCTCGTAGATTTCCCTGAGATTGGGATCGAAGAAATGATGAGGCTCCAAAAAGTCTGACACGCGGTAGAATGTCTCGTTATTAACGAGAATCGCACCAAGCAATTGTTGCTCGGCTTCGAGATTGTGGGGCGCCTGGCGGGTCGCCATGGTATCGTTGTCAAGCTTGGCAGCGCTATCCATCAAACAGGCCTCATTGTTTGGAGTGGAAGTCTACTTAGACATAGAGTGCCTTCTTTTTGAAGTCTGATTTTACCATTCCACCTCAATCAACAGGGAGGAAAAATTCTCATCAAAATTGCTGGACAAAGAAGAGGTCGAGTTCGTGAGAATCACGGTTAATGGTTCGCTTGATGAATCAGGTATTTGTGGTGTTCCGACATACAAAAAAAGAAAAACCCGAACCAGAGGCCGGGCTTTTCTTTTTTGATGAGGTGCGGTGAAAAAGCTTATTCGGCTTCTTCTTCGCTTGCTTCTTCTTCAGAAGCTTCATCTTCACCTTCGATTTCTTCCAGCAGCTCTTCATCCAGCTCCAGATCTTCGTCGAATTCGAAACTTTCATCGCGTTCGGTCAAAGACAGATCTTCACCTGCTGCCTGACGCTCAGCTTCGTCCTGAGAACGAGCAACGTTTGCGGTGATGGTGATTTCGACTTCTGGATGCAGAATAACAGTTACAGCATGCAGGCCGATGGTTTTGATTGGACGCTCCAGAGAAACCTGACTGCGGGAGATAGATACACCATCTTCGCTAACAGCTTCAGCCAGATCACGGGTGGAAACGGAACCGTACATCTGGCCGGTCTCGGACGCAGCGCGGATGACAATAACGGTTTTCTCGCCGATGCGCTCTGCGAGTGCCTCAGCTTCGGATTTTGCTTCCAGATTACGAGCTTCGAGCTGAGCGCGTTCTGCTTCGAAACGGGCTTTGTTTGCGGCGTTGGCGCGGATAGCTTTGCCCTGAGGCAACAGGAAGTTACGAGCATAACCATTACGTACAGAGACGATATCGCCCATTTGACCGAGCTTGGCAACGCGTTCCAGCAGAATGAGTTCCATTGTTTTTCTCCTTATGGCGGCGGTCAGGCCGCAGATGAATGTGGGGTTCATACCCCGGATTGAGTAGGGCCAGCTGGCGGATTCGGAAACCGGCTTCTGACCTGAATGAGGCTTTCCGCAGCGCCCAGAATGACGAACGCAATTCCCAGCCACCAGAAAAAGACCAGCAGGAAATAGGCTCCCCATAACAGAGCACCGCGTGATGAATTGTTTCGAGTGATATAGTGCAGAACAGACAGGCCGCTGAGCATCAGACCTGCGCCAAAAGCGGATGCTGTGATCTGGGCGAGAATTCCGATGATTCCACCGAAACTGCTAATCAGCAATGCAACCAGAAAAACGCCAATTCCAATCAGTGGCATGGTGATCTGATGAAGATTTGGCCATGGTCGGGACAGACGTCCTGAAATCTGAGTGATTTTCGCTGCCAGATAGAGCGTTGTAACCAGAGAGATAACCAGCATGAGGGTGGAAATGGAAGGTGCCATTGTGGCGACCAAATCTATAACCCATGTAGTGTCTATTTCTTTGCCATCCGGACCTTTAGGTGCGTTGATATAGATTTTGTCTATCAAGTTGGCAATGTTGTCGCGATAATTCTTGACGCTAAACCCAATTGGTATGAACAAAGCCATCGTAGCAATAGATGCGAAGGAGCACATCCAGATCAATATCCGCTCGAGTGGATACCAGAAGGTCTGTTCTCTCGAGACGTCGCCATGCTGCACCGTAGTCGTTTGGCTCAAGCAAGCAAGATGAGCCATCCAGAAAGCCGGCAGGCTGTTCATCAGCAGAAATATGAAACCTGTTTGCAGGTCAAAAATTAAAGCCAGCGCAAGGCCGGACGTTAATGTTGCTATTAAACCAGTGAAAGATCCCCAACCTAAAGTGGCAATCATGACAGGTAAAGATGAGAAGTATACCAAGAAGAAGCCAATGAATATCATCCCTCCGGTAAAACCGGACAGGTTTAGAAGCGCGGTCGCAAGACCTGCCGCTATTCCTATGAAAAGATACTGGTTCATCTATCCTGCTGTCCCGCGTCTGTTTTGGCGGTTAGAGGCAGATCAAAAAGTGTCATGCCCCAACGAAAAGTCTGTTTTGTTTGGCTTTTTCACAAAGCCCAAATGGCCAGTCTGACTTGTCAGGTCCGGCCATTTGAAAATCTCTTCCCGTCAGCTTTTGCTGGGAAGCGAATTCTTATCCAAAAAGTCTGCAACTTTTTGGGAATGCGCTCTTGAACTTAGCTGATCACGTATGGCAGCAGGCCGAGGAAACGAGCGCGTTTGATGGCACGAGCCAGTTCACGCTGTTTTTTGGCAGATACTGCTGTGATGCGGGAAGGAACGATTTTGCCGCGCTCAGAGATGTAGCGCTGCAGAAGACGAGTGTCTTTGTAATCGATTTTCGGTGCGTTCTCGCCGGTGAATGGGCAAGTTTTGCGACGACGGAAGAAAGGACGACGTGCTCCAGACATGGACCTGCTCCTTATTCAGCTGGTTTTTCGGCATCGCGGCGTGGGCCACGAGGAGGACGGCCACCGCGATCACCACGGTCACCACGACGATCATCACGATCACGCTTTTGCATCATCACGGACTGATCTTCTTCGTGCTCTTCAACACGAATGGTCATGAAGCGCATTACGTCTTCATTGATGCGCATCTGACGTTCCATTTCAGCAACAGCTGCAGGAACTGCATCGATATTCATCAGAACATAATGTGCCTTGCGGCTTTTGTTGATGCGATATGCAATGGATTTCAGACCCCAATATTCCACTTTACCGATTGAACCTTCGGACTCGGAGATCAGGGATTTATAATGCTCTACCAGAGACTCAACCTGTTGTTGAGAAATATCCTGGCGAGCAAGGAAAACGTGCTCATACAGCGCCATTTTTCCTGCCTTGTCATTAGAGTTACACACTGTCCACTTGGCTGGCGCAAAGCCTCTAAAAAGCCTTTTGACAAGGCTTTTTATACTTCATTTGCTTTCAAGAGCGAGGACACAGGAAGCCGGATCACTTTGCAATCGTACCATCGCTTTGCTCTCCAAAAATTCCAGAAAACGGGCGATAGCCTTCCCTTCAGCCCTCGGCCTAAGCCAAGCTGACCGGCGCTTTATAGCTGATTTGCTCTGAAGTGCAAGGACTTTCGGCGTATTTTGCCAATTTCATCTTCAAGGAATGTAATAAGCCCCAGCTTTGCTTGCTGCATAGCTTGTCTTGTTCCGGGTTTTGGGGACTTTCCCCCGCAAATGGTCGCTAAATTGATGCAGACTTGCTGAAAGTCTTGACTCTTGGTGGCAATCTGGCCAATCAAACCAAACTGCGAGTGTATAACACATCTACTGCGTTCAGTGCAGGACTGGGGCCTTGATATGAATACACTTGAAAACTATTTGCTGGGCAATAGCTGATTAAGGCAAGGATGGAACATATGAGTATTGCATTCACATTCCCTGGGCAGGGAAGCCAGGCCGTAGGCATGGGTAAAGCGTTGGCTGATGAATTCGCTGTGGCGCGGGCTGTCTATGAAGAAGTGGATGATGCTCTGGGCGAGAAATTGTCCGACATTATGTGGAATGGTCCGATCGAAGATCTGACACTGACCCGTAATGCTCAGCCAGCTTTGATGGCTGCTTCCATTGCAGCGCTTCGTGTTCTGGAAGAAAAAGGTCTGGTTCTTGCGGACAAGGTCTCGTTTGTCGCTGGCCACTCTCTTGGTGAATATTCTGCTCTTGCGGCTTCCGGCGCTTTGAGCCTGTCTGATACTGCTCGCTTGCTGCGTACCCGCGGCGATGCCATGCAAAGCGCTGTGCCAGTAGGTGAAGGTGCCATGGCTGCGGTGCTGGGACTGACCATCGAGCAGGTTGGCGAAGTGGCTGAAGCTGCTGCGGAAGGGCAGGTTTGTCAGGTTGCCAATGATAATGCGACCGGTCAGGTTGTGATTTCGGGTGCAAAGGCCGCAATTGAGCGTGCTGCCGATATCGCCAAGGAAAAAGGCGCAAAGCGTGCATTGCTTCTCCCTGTATCCGCGCCTTTCCATTGTGCCTTGATGGCACCAGCTGCTGATGTAATGGCAGAGGCGCTGGCTGGCGTAAGCATCAATAAACCAGTTGTGCCTTTGGTTGCCAATGTATTGGCCAGCCCGGTAGACGATCCGGAAGCCATTCATACGCATCTGGTCGAACAGGTGACTGGTATGGTTCGCTGGTCCGAATCTGTTGCCTGGCTGGTAGGGAATGGTGTCGATTGCCTGTTTGAAGTCGGCACCGGCAAAGTCCTGACAGGTTTGGCTCGTCGTATCGCCAAAGGTGTTGCTACCGTCAATGTTGGCGAACCTGGTGATATTGATGCTGCTATGGAAAAGCTGGCTTAAGCACATATATTGAGACGGATTTAAAGTGCGGCTTTTGAAGATGATGAGCTATTGATCTGGCTCATGTCACATTGAAAGCAACGCTGATATCTCCCCGTGAACGGGGAAATGAGGAGATCTTTTATGTTTGATCTGAGTGGTAAAACAGCACTTGTGACTGGTGCATCTGGTGGTATCGGCGAAGCCATTGCTGCTGCATTGCATGCACAGGGCGCAACTGTGGCTCTGTCTGGTACCCGTGTTGAAGTGCTGGAAGCTGTCGCAGAAAAGCTTGGCGGTGAGCGTGTTCATATAACGCCTGCCAACTTGTCCGATCCTGAGTCTGTTGCAGGTCTTGTTGGTCAGGCTGAAGAAGCTATGGGGCAGCTGGATATTCTGGTCAACAATGCCGGCATCACCCGTGATGGTTTGTTCATGCGGATGAAAGATGAAGATTGGGATCAGGTGATCAATGTGAACTTGAGCTCTGCTATGCGCCTGTCTCGGGCAGCTTTGCGCGGTATGATGAAGCGTCGCCATGGTCGAATCATTGGCATCACCTCAATCGTTGGTGTGACTGGTAATCCCGGACAAGGGAATTATGCCGCTGCCAAAGCTGGCATGATCGGCATGACCAAATCACTGGCTCAGGAAGTCGCCAATCGTGGCATCACTGCCAACACGATTGCGCCGGGTTTCATTGCTACCGCGATGACAGACAAGCTGAACGACAAACAGAAAGATGCCATAAATGGCTCCATTCCTGCCGGTCGTATGGGAACACCAGAAGAGATTGCAGCGGCTGCGGTTTATCTGGCTTCCAATGAAGCTGCATATGTGACAGGTCAGACCATGCATGTGAATGGCGGTATGGCAATGATCTGATCATCTGTTCGGAGAATGTCTTGATCCGGCGCGGAATTGTGCAATTTGCGCAGATTTCTCCTGGTTAGGCATCGAATAGATGAGGAAAAGGCGCGAGATGGGATTGGAGATTGCTTTTCCGTGCAATTCCTGATCTTCTCAAGCGCAAGAAAGTGTGTTACCAACCGCGCGAGTTCGGCAGAGGCGGTGGACGTCTTTGTTGGAAATACTCGCGTCAAACGCCAGTCGGCCGTATCCGGTTGCTGGCTGGCGACATGCGAAATCGGGAAAGTGATTGGTGCGGCTCCGGGCCAAAGCAAGCCGTTTTTCCAAACTTTGATGCTGAAGTAAAATTTGAGGAAAGAACATGAGCGATATCGCTGAGCGCGTAAAAAAAATCGTCATCGAACATCTTGGCGTTGATGCTGACAAAGTAACCAACGAAGCTTCTTTCATCGACGATCTGGGTGCTGACTCCCTGGATACTGTTGAGCTGGTTATGGCGTTTGAAGAAGAGTTCGGCACCGAAATTCCTGATGATGCTGCTGAAACCATTCAGACCGTTGGTAATGCAGTTGACTTCCTGACCAAAGCTGCTGGCTAATGGTTGGGTTAACTCACCTTTGATGTGAGTTTCGAAGCATTCAAAAATCCGGGTAAGGCGTGTGCCTTGCCCGGATTTTTGTGTTTTGACCCTGCTGCATGATCAATGGCACCGGATATGGTCTTGCAAGACTTCAACGAGTCTGAAAAATATAGAGACCAAATGAGATGCTTTTTCCACGGATTTTCGTTGGCAGAGTAAGCTTATGGCTGTGTTGAGACAAAGCAGGCTTGAAGAGCGTGCGCTCAACAGCCATAAAGAGTGAATATTACAGGTAAGACCATCGGAGACAAAAGAATGAGACGAGTTGTCGTTACCGGTTTGGGAATGGTAACACCCTTGGGGAATGGTGTGGACACCACTTGGGCGAACATTCTGGCAGGCAAGAGCGGCGCAAAAACTGTCACTGGTTTTGAGTATGAAGATCTGGCCTGTCACGTGGGTTGCCAATTGCCATTCGGTGATGGGTCCAATGGTACCTTCAATCCCGACGATATCATGCCGAAAAAAGAGCAGCGCAAGATTGATGATTTCATTCTCTATGCGATTGCAGCTGCAGAAGAGGCGTTGGCAGATGCCAACTGGAAACCCGAAAGCTATGAAGATCAGGCTGCATCGGGTGTGCTGATCGGCTCCGGCATTGGTGGTTTATTGGGCATTGAAAAAGGTGCCTATGAGCTGAAAGAAAAGGGGCCACGCAGAATCAGCCCGTTCTTTATTCCGGGCCGTCTGATCAATCTGGCTTCCGGTTATGTCTCTATCCGTAATGGTTTGAAGGGTCCCAACCATTCCGTTGTCACTGCCTGTTCGACCGGAGCGCATGCTATTGGTGATGCTGCCCGACTTGTTGCATTTGGTGATGCCGACGTCATGGTTGCGGGTGGAACAGAATCGCCTATTGGCCGTCTGTCATATGCGGGATTTGCTGCTTGTCGTGCCTTGTCAACCAACTTCAATGACACGCCGGAGAAAGCTTCTCGCCCATATGACAAGGATCGAGATGGTTTTGTCATGGGGGAAGGGTCTGGCATCGTGGTGCTGGAAGAATATGAACATGCCAAAGCACGTGGTGCCAAGATCTATGGTGAAGTGATTGGCTATGGTTTGTCAGGAGATGCCCATCATATTACGGCTCCTTCAGAAGATGGTGACGGTGCCTATCGTTGCATGAAAGCGGCGTTGAAACGGGCGGGAATTACACCGGATGAGATTGATTATGTGAATGCGCACGGTACTTCTACTCCTTTGGGAGATGAGATAGAACTTCGTGCAGTAGAGCGTTTGGTTGGAGATGGTGCTGATCGTTTGACCATGTCTTCTACCAAATCGGCGATTGGTCATTTGCTCGGAGCTGCAGGCTCTGCCGAAGCAATCTTCTCGTTACTGGCTATCCGTGACAATATTGTTCCACCAACGTTGAACTTGGATAATCCTTCGGTTGAGACAAAAATTGATCTGGTTCCATACAAAGCCAAGGAGAAGGAAGTCAATGTTGCACTTTCCAACTCATTTGGGTTTGGCGGAACCAACGCTTCTCTTATCTTCAAGGCCGTTGATTGATAGATTTGAATAAGATCGGCACAAGAGATGAAACCGGGATATGTCGAATGAGATCAACCTGGCCAGTCTCTTTTTTGCCATGTTATGCCTTTAGAGCGACGACAGATTAAGTGATCTCGTTTCAGGAATTGTCCTGAGCGAGTGGGATGGGATTGTGATATCAGATTGATAGGAGGGCTGAATCCTTCTTCTCTGATATCCATCATTTTCGAGGCAAGAATGGCTGACGAAACCAAAGACGGTGAGTCAATAAAGGACGAACTGGCTGACAAGAACGATGATGTGAGTGTCAATTCTGAGCAAGATCTGAATGACTCCGAGATAGAGAGTGCCGCTGATAGCAAACCGAATGACGGCGCGACAGAGCCAGATTTAGATCGTGAAGTAACGGCTCCTGAGATCTCAACAGCTCCTTCTCCGATGCTCAAGGCACCCAAAAGTCCGCGTCAGGCCATCGAACCTGAAACTCCCCCCCCGCCACCGGGTCGCTCCAAAGCAGCACGCCATCCTGTTGTGGTGTTCATGAATTTCATGCTGTCTGTTGTATTGCTTATGGTGGTTGGTATTGCCGGCTTGCTGTATTTTGGCAAACAGAGCTTTGATGAAGCAGGACCGCTGGTGAAGGAGCGTACCATTCTGGTGAGCCGTGGTACCGGTCTGGGTACAATTGCCGGTATTCTTGAGCAACAGAATGTCATTTCCAACAAATATATCTTTGAGTATGGGGTGACCCTTTACAAGAAAGATGGAGCGTTGAAAGCCGGGGAATATCTGTTCCGTCCTGGTCTTTCCATGCGTGAGGTTATGAATATTCTGACCTCTGGAAAGTCTATTCTACATTCGCTCACCATTCCCGAAGGCTATACCACTTATCAGGCCATGAAAGTGATTGAAGCTCACAAGATTCTGGTTGGTGATATGCCAGCGATGCCTGCTGAGGGAGCTTTGCTTCCAGAGACCTATAAATTTTCTCGTGGTACGAGTCGTGCGGAGATTGTTAAGCGCATGGTAGCAGAGCGAAATCGTGCGGTTGATGAGATTTGGAAACGCCGTGTTTCTGATCTTCCCTTGGCGAACAAGGAAGAGATGGTGACTTTGGCTTCTATTGTTGAGAAAGAGACCGGACAGGCGAGTGAGCGCACCCGTGTTGCCGGTGTTTTTGTCAATCGTTTGATGAAAGGTATGAAACTGCAATCGGATCCTACTGTGATCTATGGCATTTTCAAAGGACAGGGTAAGCCCAAGGGGCGTCCGATTTTCAAGTCTGATTTGCAGAAAAAGACCGACTACAACACCTATCAGATTCCGGCACTAACACCAGGACCTATTGCCAATCCGGGACGGGCTGCATTGGAAGCTGTTGCCAATCCAAGTCGAACCAAAGATCTGTTCTTTGTGGCTGATGGTACCGGTGGTCATGTATTTGCCGAGACATTGGATGAGCATAATCAGAATGTGAAACGCTGGCGTCAGATCGAGAAACAACGCATTGACGCTCGAAAAAAAGCTGAAGCTGTGAAGGCGGATGAACAGAAAAAGAATGCTCAGCCAACAGAGTAAGTTCGTGAGTGATTATAAGACCGGGATTTGAGGCAAATCCCGGTCTTTTTGTATGTGGGCATCTTCATGGATATAGAAATCAAGTCTACATCACTGCTTTTTGCATAAGCTGACCTTATGCTAATCTTCTTGGCGATTCTGGATAATATCCGGGAATCAATCGAATTTTGGCCTTTCGGCCTATTACACTCCCGACAGGAATGTTGCCCATGACCTTGAATAGTATGACTGGATTTACCCGTGCCAGCGGCGTTTATGATGCTTATCGCTGGACGTGGGAGGTCAAAAGTGTCAACGGGAAGGGGCTCGATATCCGTCTACGATTACCAAATGGCTTTGATGAGCTGGATCGACCAGTCCGTGAGACATTGGGACGATACATCACTCGTGGCTCTTGTTTCGTAAACCTATCCGTTCAAATGGAAGGTAAGGAACAGGTTCTCAAGGTTAACGAGCCAGTATTGGAAGCTGTGCTTGCTGCCATGAAGGTTGTAGAGGGGAAAGCTGATTTGGCGCCTGCGACCATTGATGGACTGCTGTCCATTCGAGGTGTTTTGGAGCCGGTAGAAGAGCAGGATAGTGAGGAACTGAGGAAGGAACTGGTAGCACAATTGCTTGCCAGTTTTGATGAGGCTGCGAAAGATCTCGTCACCATGCGTGGACGGGAAGGTGCTGCTTTACAGCATGTCCTGCTTTCACGAGTGGAAGAACTTGAGGATCTGACCAAGCAAGCTGAAAATTGCCCGGCTCGCCGACCCGAAGCGATTGCGGAGAAGTTGCGAAGCCAGATTGAACGAATTCTGGACGCTGAGAGAAGCCTGGATGAGGATCGGCTTTATCAGGAGGCGGTTCTGATCGCTGGAAAGGCCGATATTCGTGAAGAGTTGGATCGTCTCTATGCACATTGTCAGGCAGCAAAGGATCTTTTGGTCAGTAAAGTGCCAGTGGGTCGAAAACTGGATTTTTTGGCACAAGAGTTTAACCGCGAAGCTAACACTCTCTGTTCGAAATCCAACGATACCAGCTTAACGGCGATTGGGCTGGATCTTAAGGCAGTGATTGAACAATTGCGCGAGCAAATCCAGAATGTGGAGTAAGGGAATATGTCGCAAACTGTAATGGATCGGCGTGGGTTGATGCTGGTGTTGTCGTCCCCCTCAGGAGCGGGGAAGTCGACCATTTGTCGTCATTTGCTGGACAGTGATCGCAATTTACAGCTTTCCGTTTCTGCCACAACACGTGAAAAGCGGCCAAGTGAAATTGATGGTGTGCACTATCATTTCACCAGTGAGAGGAATTTTCATGCTATGCGTGAGCGTGGCGATCTGCTGGAATGGGCAGAGGTTCATTCCAACTTCTACGGAACGCCACGAGATCCCGTAGAGGAAGCGCTATCAAAAGGACAGGATGTCCTGTTTGATATCGATTGGCAGGGAACGGTCCAGATTCGCAAGGCCGCCAGGAAGGATGTAGTTTCCATCTTTATTCTGCCACCGTCCATGGAAGAATTGAAAAACCGTCTGGTGCGGCGTGCGGAAGATAAAGATGACGTCATTCAGCGTAGACTTGAGAATGCCAAGGTCGAGATCGCTCATTGGGATGAGTATGATTATGTTATCGTCAATGATGATCTGGAGCGTGCGTTCAAGGCCGTTGCATCCATTCTGGAAGCTGAGCGACACAAGCGAGATCGTGTGGTCGGAGCACGTGGTTTTGTCGACGAAATGCTGAAGTAGGATATTTCTTCTGGCTTTAAAAAAGGCGTCAGATCTGTTTCTGGCGCCATTTATTTTGTGAGGTCGTGAGCTCAAACCTGTCGTATGGCTTTCAAACCATTTGCAAGGGTGACAAACCCTTCAATAGGGACCGTTTCCGCGCGCTGTGTTGGTTCCAGGCCAGCCTGCTCGATCAAAGCAAGATGATCCACTCCCAGGCTTTTAAGGCTTTGGCGTAGCATCTTGCGGCGCTGACCGAAAGCTGCTGCTGTCACTTGCTCCAGATACTTCAATTCGCAGGGAAGAGGATTATCTTTGGGTGTCAGATGCACGATTGCTGAGGTAACCTTGGGTGGTGGAGAGAAATTCTCCTTGGCCACGTCAAACACTTTGATGGCATTTGTGCGCCAACCAGCAATTACGGCTAGACGACCATAGGCTTTGTCTTTCTGGGTCGCTGTAATGCGCTGAGCCACTTCCTTTTGGAACATCAATGTCAGGCTGTCATAGAAAGGTGGCCACTGATCACCCCGTAACCAGCCGAGCAGTAGTTCCGTGCCGACATTATAGGGAAGGTTGGCAACGATCCTTGCAGGCCCTTCCGGTACGAGTGAGGCCATGTCAATATCCAGAGCATTGCCCTCGATTACCTCCAGGCGACCGGGATAATGATCAGCAATCGCCTGCAATGCTCCGATTGCGCGTCGGTCCATCTCGATGGCGATGACCTTTTTTGCGCCTTCATGAAGCAATGCACGCGTCAGCCCACCAGGACCAGGGCCGACTTCGATGATGGTATGATTGGAGAGATCGCCTGCCGTACGGGCAATGCGGCAAGTCAGGTTCAGATCAAGCAGAAAATTCTGACCCAGGCTTTTCAGGGCTTTCAAGCCATGACGTTCAATAACCTCTCGCAAGGGGGGCAGATTATCGATTTGAGCCATTAAATTTGCCTTTTGATCCGAAGAACTATGATTGTTTTGCTTTTTGGCTCAATTCGCCTGCCAAGGCAATGGCACAAATCAGGCTTTGCGGATTAGCCAGACCTTGTCCTGCGATATCCAGTGCAGTGCCATGATCTGGGGACGTGCGAATGAAGGGAAGGCCCAGTGTGACATTGACTGTTTCATCAAATGCCAGAGTTTTGACCGGGATCAGAGCTTGATCATGATAGCTGGCCAAGGCAACGTCATAACTTTGCCGGGCGCGGGCATGAAAAAGTGTGTCGCCTGGCAATGGACCTTTGATGTTCAAACCTTCTGCTTGCAGTTCCTTGATCGCAGGAGCCAGAATGTCATCATCTTCCTTACCCATGGTGCCAGACTCGCCGGCATGAGGGTTTACTCCAGCGACGACTATGCGTGGGTTTTCGATTCCAAACCGTGTCTGGAAGTCCTGATGTGTAATGCGAGCAACGGTTTTCAGGCGTTCGCCTGTGAGCTGGTTGCTGACCTCATTGAGTGGAATATGAACTGTGAGCGGGATTGTTCTTAGATCTGGTCCAGCTAACAACATCACAGGTTCAGCCTTTTTTCCACTCAATTCCTGTGCCAGAGCGCCAAGAAATTCCGTATGGCCAGGATGCTTGAAGCCTGCGGCATATAAATTGCTTTTCTGAATGGGGCACGTCACCACTGCTGATGCCTTACCTTGCCAAACGGCACGCGTGCCTGTGTCTATGGCTTCAATAACTGCTGCTGCATTGTCTGGGTCCAGCTTTCCTGGTTCGTCCCTCATGGATGCCTTGAGTGGAATGACGGGTAGAGCTTGATGAAAAAGATCACTGGCTTCTTCAAAATTCGAAACTTCGATTGGTATTGATAGAGCAAGAGCCTGAGCACGGGATCTCAGCAGATCGGGGCAACCGAGAACAGCAAAAGGTAACAGGCTGGCAGATTCCCGGGCAAGCCAAGCTTTTAGAGCCAGTTCAGGACCAATTCCGGCAGGCTCTCCCATGGAAAGAGCAAGGGGGGCGAGGGAGGACGGAGCGTGCATGCGAATACCTGACCAGAAGATGGAAATGAGAGCTTACCAAGCTTGCTTGAAATCATAAGCATAGCACGGAAAGTTTGAGCTATCTCAATGATTTGACTCGTTCGTTTGGTTTGCAGGGCAGATCATCTTTGTGCCGATCTGAATATCATTGGCGGGCTATCGGTATTCCACCACACCCTTGGCTCTTAGCTCGCGAAGGTAGGTGCGTGACAGTGCTTCGCCTTTTTTGCTTTTCAACTCACCTTCTGCAGCATTGCGCAAGGCGACATTCTTACCCATCTCTTTTTTACCGCAGACCGCGTATAGTTCGTAACCATTCTGGCCTCGCTGAGGTTTGGTCACACCATTGACAGGCGTGTTTGCAAGGGTTTTTGCAATCGACTCAGGAAGGTCGGTTGAAATACGGCGTCCCAAGCGGGAAATGGCAACATCTTGTAGTCGACGAGCGACTTTAAGATCCTTGTCGCAGGATTTGAAAGATGCACGGAAACGACTGGCATCATTCAGACGACGTTTGGCCTGCTGTGATGATGCTTTCTTGGGTACAACAAAAGTAATTTGGGTCAGGGTATAGCTGACCGCTGATTTGATGTCTTTGCTGTCTTTCTTCTGTTTGACGATTGCACGGGCAATATCGGCTTCTTCAATGCGCACCTGAGCGTTGAAGCGGGCTCGGATCAGTGCGTTCCAGGAAATCTGGGTTTTCAGCCATGATTTAAGGCTCTCTTCTACGATACCTGAGCGTCGCAGAACCGAAATCATCTGTGATTTCTTCATGCGCACATTTGAAGCCATGTTGCGCATGGCACGTTCGATTTCGTTGTCCTTTGCCAGAACACCAACCCGGCGAGCCTCAAAGAGTTTTAGCTTGTCGTCAACCAAGGCATTCAAAGTTGCCGTACGGCCCAATCGTTTTTTTCCACCGGAAAGCAGGCGGTCAAGTTTCTGTCTTTGGGAGATATCGTAATCGGTAACAACCGCACCGTCGACAACTGCCACAATGCGACTGGCATTGGCCTTGTTAACGATAGTGAATTGTGACAGAGACAAAAGAATAGTCAGACTTGCCAGAAATACCAGACGGTTAAAGACTAAGTTGGTCATGTTAATTTTCCCGAAGCGGGGCGAGGAATACTCCTCGCCAGGTTCGTCTCTGACTATTAGGGCAGAATGCGGCTAGACTTGGATCAACGAGCCAATGATTAATTCAAATCCCTCTTGAAATCCGCTCCACCAATGGATTTGAGATTGAATTGGAACTTGATAGACTGAGCTGCATCAATATCAGAGTAAATGTCGCGAGAATGCTCATACTTCAAGCTAACAGCAAAACACTCATCATCATATTGCAGGCCGATGTTGCTGCTTACCAGACCTTTATTGGCGATGTCATAGCGTGCAGCACCAGATAATGACCAGAATTTATGGAGCTTGACAGCTGCGGAAGCAGTGATTTCCTGGCGAATTTCATTGATGCCTGCAGATCGTCGCTTGTCAGTATAGCTGTATCCCAACGATCCGGAATATCGACCATATGTTCCGCTGGCTTCTGTTGCTGCATATTTCAGCTTGCCGGATTTGGAATCAAAGCGTCCTCGTGCAATGCCCTGAATACCTTTGCCGGAATTTAATCCAACTCTGGCAACATAATCAGATTTCTTGGCGTCCAGACCAGAATCCAGACCAGTGCTGGTCAGGTCCTGTTTGGAGAAGGAATTGGTGCCTGCAATTTGGATAGACTGCCCCGCCAGAGCATTGACAGACCATCCATTTGCCAGCTGCATTCGATATTGGAAGCCAATATTTGCACGAGTTCCACCTTCAAGACGATCATAACCTGAGAACTTGTTTGGGTCGAACAGGATTGAATCGTCAAAAATCAGGCTTTGACTGTCGTCATTTGGCAATTCACCAATTTTTGCCTCATTGGGTCGAACGATAACCTGTGCGATCGGCTCAATGATATGTGATGTATTGGCTGTCTGAACAAGGATAGGCAGACGGTAATCGATTCCGACTGTCGGCATACCACGAACAGCAACGGAATCATCCACCAAGGCAGCGGGAGCTCCGGACTTGCTGGGCATCCAATAGAAGTCACCACGCAGTGATGTGAAAGGTGTAATGACCTGACCACCGACTGCTACAATTTTCTTTTTCCAGCTAACTTCCGCACTTGTTCTATTGTAGGAGCCAGCAAGACCATAGGTGCGTTTGATGTTTCCGACGGTGGCCGAGGTTTCATCATCCCTGGTCAAGCTTGTGGAATTGATCTTGAGACGACCTTCTCCACCAAGAATGGGGTTCTTTGCGTAGGCGCTATAATCAATCACGGGATGAGCGATAGCTTGTTCAGACTGGCTCAAACTATCGGTCATGATGTTGTAGTAATTGGCGCGGGCATCAAAGTGATTGCGCTCGCCTTGACCGGTTAGATAAACGGTCGACAGCGTATCTTCCTTGCCGCGATCAATCAGGCCATAATCACGCAAGAAACGTTTGTCTGAAATGACAGAAACATCCCAGCCGAATTTCCACTGCTTATTGAGGTTAAATGAGCCTTCGGTTTGGACCGCACCACGTAGTCGCTGGTCTCCACTTGTACCGGCAAACGCACTCGGATCTTGCTGGTTGATGCCAGAAAATTTCACCGAATAGATGCCCGTTCCCAAATGCTGCCGCCATGTCGTTTCTGCCAAGAGACCTTGCTTGGTGTAGTAGGTTGGCGAGAATGTCACATCATAGCTGTCGCTCAGCGCCCAGAAGTAAGGTACGGTTGCGTGATAACCCAGTTTGCTGTCGAAACCTGCTGATGGTGTCAAAATACCGGATTTGCGTTTCCGGGATGGATCAGGGTGTGCAAAATATGGAGTGTAGAGAAGGGGAATGCCCAGAAATTCCAGTTTTGCGGCCTTATAATAGACCATCTTGTCCTTGGAATTATAGATGATGCGCGACGCTTTGATCTGCCAGACAGGCGATTTGTTTGGATTATCGCGACATGGCTCACAAGTTGTGTAAACACCTTTATCAAAGACAGTGATGTCATCGTCTTTGCGTTCTGCGCGTTCAGCTGCAAAACGGGCATTTTCGGGTGTTTTTACCCGAAGAGAGCGAACAAAACCCGTGCGAAAGTCATCGGTAATGTCAACGTGATTTGCTGTAACAACATTGCCGTCAGGTTCCGTGATCTGGACGCTGCCCTCAGCGATGAGGCGGGCGGACGCTTGATCATAGGTTACCTTGTCAGCCTGCAAGGCATATTGACCATAATAGATCTGAACATTGCCAACAGCAGAGACACGCTCCCGATCATAGTCATAGACCATCTGATCAGCTTCGACCAGCATGCGGGCATCTGGGTCTGCTTGGAACTTCACCGAATCTGTCAATGATTGAGCATGAAGTGGTGTCGAAAGAACCATGGATACAGAGAGTGGGAGCACTATTGCTGCAGAGGCGAGCAAAATTGCACGCAATCCGGCCATTTGACCAGAGCGTTCAAGGTTCACTCGGTTGTCAGCGTCGTGGACGGTACGCCACATACTTATCCGTCCTCCTGATACAATAAAACTGTAAATCCCATCGCGGATGCTACAATTGCTGGAAGCCATGCTGCCAGAATTGGGTTAACCAGTCCTGTACTGCCCAAATCTTTTGCAATTTCAATCACAACATAAAGCACGAAGCCAGCCGTAACGCCACCAAGAATTAACTTTCCCACACTTCCAAAGCGGAAAAAACGCAAGGTCACCGTTGCCGCGATCAAAGTCATGGCCGCCAAGAGCAGTGGCTGGGCCATTAGCATTTGATATCGTAAACGATATTTATGTGCAGGCAGCCCAGATAAGGCTGCCTGTCCAATAATGGCGGGCAGATCCCAGAATTGAACAGCTTCCGGTTTTGCGATGGCTTCATTTGCCTCTTCCGGTGTCATGTGGGTGGATATGATATAGGTATCATATCGTCTGGGGGCAGCGTCGGATGAACTGACCATGGCATCTGTTAATAGCCAATAACCTGAATGTAATTCGCCGTATTTGGCATCGACGCGTTCCAGAAAATCTCCATCGTCATTATAGGAGAAGACGGTCACACCACCTATCTTGCGGCCTTGATCAAAGCTGGTATGTGCACGGAGAATGGAACCACCATCCTTGCCATTCTGGCGCACCCAGTCCTGGCTATTGGTTTGGCCAGCATTGGAGAAATTGACGCCAAAGATCTTGGCTTCAAGTTCCTGAGATCGATTTTTAAGAAGAGCTGATCCAGGATTATATGTGGTGAAGGAAAGTATGCCCAGACCAACAGCTACGAGTAATGCAGGGGTCAAAAACTGCCAAGCGGACATACCGGAGGCTCTGATTATGACCAGCTCCAGCTTTCGAGACAGATTCAGAAACGCGATCATGGAGCCAAACAAGGTTGCAAATGGAAGGATGCGCTCCATTAGCTCCGGTACCCGGAAAATCGAGACTTGGAATAGCTCAAATGTATCGTAATCGGTTTTACTGCCAGCCCGGCGCAACAACTCGACAAAATCGACGAGCAAAACCAACATGAACACGCCCATGAAAATTGTGAAGATCGTAAGCAGAAGGCGCTTTGCAATATAACGGGATATAATTGTGGTCAGCATTCGTGAAATTTATCCCGTTTGCTCTGATGGCTGGGTCTGAAATTTCTTCAACTTCTTACGCACTTTTTCAGTCATATATTCCATAAGCTGGATAAGATTGTCTACTGCTTCGACGCGGCGGCCGGTAAGGCTTATCCATAGTCCGGCACCAATTCCCAAAATTGGCAAAGCATACATGAGAGGCACTGCAAAAGGCGTCGATATTGCCAGAGAGGTGGCGGCGAAACCGAGCAAGCGTAAGCCTGCTGCGCAAGCAACAGCGATAATAATTGCATCGCTGCGCCTCTCACGGGTTGTACGAACCTGCATCAGGAAGGCCATGATGATGGTGACAAAGGCCATATTATAGAGCGGATTGGAGAAACGATCATGTAGCTCTGATCGCACATGACCTGATTTCTGCGAAAAGTAGGGGTCGTTGGGGTCGGGGTTGAAGAAAAATGCAGTTGGACGCTCTCTAGGTTTGAAAAATTGCGATTTGTTCTCATCCACGCCGGTGAATTTGGACAAATCGACAATATAAGAATCAAATTCAACGATATTGACCGAGCCAAAATCTTCGGCAATTAGAGCATCTATTTGAGCGTCCTGCGGTTGATTGGTTGATTTGTTGCTTTCAGCAGATTTTGCAAGATCTGCAGGATGGCGTTGCTGAATGATCCCACGCGTCATGCGCAGGAAAGTGCCTTTTTCATTTTCTATGATTTGTGCAAATTCAGAGGAGTAAACGACATGCTTCTTGGGATCTCTCTCATCGGAGAGAAACAGGCCACGCATGATGCCATTGGCTTCACGCTTTTGAATGTGGAATGTCATGCCCTCTTCAATTTCAGTGAAAAGGCCTTCCTTGACGACATTTGCAACGAGATCGGCGCGCACTTGTGTTATGAACAAACGCAAGGATCCCAAAGCTTTGGGACTGAGATAGAGGCTAATGGATCCCCCAAGGACAGTCGCAATTATTCCGAGGATAATCAAAGGCTTGGCCACAGTCCATGGGCGGGCGCCGGTGGCATTGATGACCACCAGTTCACTGTCTGCGTTCAAACGATTGAGTGTATGTGCGACAGCGATGAGAATGGCGAAAGGAGCAATGACCATGACAAGTGTCGGTAGAACGAGCGATGTCATGGACAGGAAAATCAGGATGGTTTGCCCTTTTGACGTTACCAGATCCAGATCGCGCAGGGCCTGAGTGAGCCAGACGATACCGCACAGTACGACGACTGTCATCATGAACGCAGCGAATGCTCGTAGGAAAATATAGCGTTCAATCAGGTTCATCTATCCTGGTCCGTTTTCCCGCTTGCTCTATTTGGTCTTTCTGGCCAACTTGAGCTCTGGCAAAATTTTGGCTGAAGAAATCATATCCGACTATGATCCAAGTGGTTTTATTCACCTGTTTATCGTGGCTTACGGCAGTTCTTTGGCGAATTCAAGGCCTGATGCATTCGGTCACGAAGTTGGTATGGGCTGACAAGCTTTTCCTGTGTGAACAAGAGCATTGTGTAAAAGAGGGAACAGAGGTCGGCTCATTCCCGGAATCCGCTAATGCGCTCTTGAAGTTGGGGGCTAAAGGTTCCACATTCAAGGCCTGTTTTCTTATCATTGTCGCACCCGACGCATAGCCATATGTTCTGGCTGTCTCTTTCTCACAAGGGATGAATTGGGAGGCGGCCATTTCAACGAGATGAAAGATATTTACGTATGGCACAGCAACCAGTCATCAAATTTCACCCTGTGACTGCACCAAAATCGGGCAATGCGCTTGTTCTGGTTGGCAAAGATCTGGCCCTTGGAACATTGGGGAAAGAACTGGATGAAGCGTCCCAGGGTGCAATCACACGCGCTGTCAAGGCTGTGGATTTCAAGGGTGAGTTGTTCTCTACCCAAACCATTCTTGCTCCGGGGGGCGTGGGGCTTGATAGGATTCTGCTGCTTGGTGTTGGTGAGGATACTCTTGGTGAGACAGAATGGCTCCGCCTTGGCGGTGCTGCAATGGCTGCAGTCAAAGGCATCGAGAAATCATCAATGATCTTGCAACTGGCGTCTGGGGATGTGAATGCGTCCTGTGCCTCGCTTTTTGCAATGGGTATGAAGTTGCGCAGTTATGACTTTGATCGATACAAAACCAACAAAGGTGAGCCGAAGGAAGAAAAGCCAACGCCGAATGTGACTGTTCAAGTCGCAGACCATGAGGAAGCTGGCAAGCTTTGGGAGCGCGATGATGCAGTGTCTGATGGCACCTTGCTGGCGCGTGATCTGGTCAATGAGCCAGCCAACATTCTTGGCCCGGAAGAGTTTGCAGCCAAAGCCAAGGCCTTGGAAGCACTCGGTGCCGAGGTTGAAATCCTTGAGCAGGACGCACTTGAAAAAGAAAATATGTGGGCGCTGCTGGGTGTGGCGCAAGGGTCTGTTCGTGGTCCACGCGTAGCTGTCATCAAATGGAATGGCGGCAAGGAAGGCGAAGCCCCGATTGCTTTCATCGGCAAGGGCGTTGTTTTTGATACCGGTGGTATATCCATCAAGCCAGCTGGTGGCATGGAAGAGATGAAAGGTGACATGGGCGGTGCCGCAGCTGTGACCGGTCTGATGCATGCACTTGTTGCACGTAAAGCCAAGGTCAATGTGATCGGTGCCATTGGTCTGGTTGAAAATATGCCAGATGGCAATGCGCAACGCCCCGGTGATATTGTGACCTCCAAATCTGGTCAAACCATCGAAGTGATCAATACAGATGCAGAAGGTCGTTTGGTGCTTGCTGATGTTCTTACCTATATCAAAGAGACCTATGAGCCAAAATTCATGATTGACTTGGCGACGTTGACCGGCGCAGTTCTGGTGGCACTGGGCAATCACAATGCTGGTATCTTCTCCAATAGCGATGAGATGTGCGCGCAATTGTCTGCCGCTGGTGAGGTGACAGGTGAGACTGTATGGCGTCTGCCGCTGTCCAAAGACTATGACAAGATGATCGATTCTCAGTTTGCCGATATGAAGAATACCGGTGGTCGCTGGGCTGGTTCCATCACCGCAGCACAATTTCTGAAGCGCTTTGTTGGGGAAACTGATTGGGTGCATATTGATGTTGCTGGTACTGCCATGGGTTCTCCAAAGACAGAGATTAGCCAGAGCTGGGCATCTGGCTATGGTGTTCGCCTGCTGGACCGTATGGTTGCAGATAATTATGAAGGGTAAGATATTCTTGCTCTGTTGATTTATAGAAAAGGCTGGCCAGTACCAGCCTTTTCTTTTGCCTTATTGTTCCTTGCTTTCTATGCTGGGATCTCAATCATTGTGAGGCAAAAAAAGTGCCAGCCGAAATCTTCTTTTATCATTTGCAGCGTCAGCCATTGGAAATGGCTTTGCCCAGACTATTGGAAAAATGTCTGGAGCGTGGTTGGAAGTCTTTTGTACAGGTTGGAACTCCTGAGCGCCTCAAGGGACTGGATGCACAGCTTTGGACCTTTCGGGATGACAGTTTTTTGGCTCATGGTCTCGCCGGGCAGGATCACGAGGATAAACAACCGATTTTGATGTCTTCACACCCTTTACCCGCCGCCAATGGAGTCCAGGTCCGTTTCTTTGTCGATGGTGCATTGCCCAATACCGATCTTTCCCTATTGGAGGGGCTGGAGCGGGCCATCTTGATGTTTGATGATCAGGACGAGGTGACAAAACAAGCATCTCGATCTTGTTGGAAAGAGCTGAAAGAAAAGGATTTTTCTGTCAGTTATTGGAAGCAAACCGGCGGTGGTGGCTGGGAGAAGCTGGGTTAAGAAACCTCTTGTTATCGTGATCTTCGTGAACTTGTTGCCTTTTGACGGGAAACTACGTATTTTCCGCTGGTTTTTTAAAGAGTGCAGCTTTCTGCGCTTTTCTTTTGGCGGCAGAAGGTGTTGGGTCGATGGTCATTTTCAAGAGAGTTTTGGTTGCTTTGACTATTGTGGTGATTGGTGTATGGGCCTTTAATAGTCCACTCATGCGCTCAAGCTTTCCAGAAGCACAGAAGCGACTGATCGCTCATCGCGGGGTGCACCAAACCTTTCCCACGAAAGGTATCACCAATGAAACCTGCACTGCTCGGCTGATTGATCAGCCCAGTCACGAGCTGATTGAGAATACATTGCCGTCCATGAAGGCGGCGTTTGAGGCTGGGGCTGATATCGTTGAGTTGGATATTCATCTGACCATCGATGACAAATGGGCTGTCTATCACGACTGGACGCTGGATTGTCGTAGCGACGGGCAGGGGCCAGTGCGTGATGCCACAATGAAATTCCTGAAAACTCTCGATATTGGCTATGGTTATAGCGCGGATGATGGCAAGACATTTCCACTTCGTGGCAAATATGTCGGTGCCATGCCTGAGTTGGTAGAAGTATTTGCGGCCTTTCCTGACAAAAAGTTTCTGATCAATTTCAAAAGCAATGATGCGGATGAGGGTAAAGCCTTTGCGCAATTCCTGACGTCAAACCCGAATTATAAGAAACAGATCTGGGCGGTTTATGGTGGAGCCAAGCCAACCGCGACTGTTTTGGATGCACATTCTGATATGAAGGGATATACCAAACAAAGTGTGAAAGCTTGCTTGAAATCTTATGCAGCATTGGGATGGAGTGGCCATATTCCGGATATTTGTCATAATCGGATTTTGGCGGTTCCTAGCAATTATGCCCGCTGGATGTGGGGCTGGCCGGGGCTGTTCCATCAGCGTATGAAGGAAGCTGGAAGCGAGCTTATTCTGTTAGGTGATTACAGCAGTAGCAACACAGGCAGTCGTGGATTGGATGATCTGGCCACTATCGAAGCAGTACCTGCGCAGATTGGTGGCTATATCTGGACCAACAAGATTGAAGTTGTCGGTCCCGAGTTCAAAAAGTGATGCTTCACTTTGGTTTGGAATATTCTACCAGATCCCAAAGGTTGCCATAGAGATCTTCAAAAACGGCGACAGTTCCATAGTCAGCTTCCAGAGGTGGACGGATGAAGGTGATGTCACGGCTTTTGTAAAGCTCGTAGTCTCGCCAGAAGTCATCTGTTTCCAGAAAGAGGAAGACCCGACCACCGGCCTGATCACCGACATATTTTGCCTGATGGTCATTGCTGGCCCGGGCAAGAAGTAGAGACGTCGGACTGTCACCCTTTGGCCGGACCACCACCCATCTTTTGTCCTGCTCCGGCTGATAGGTGTCATCAATCAGCTCAAAGCCAAGTTTTTGAGTATAGAATTCAATTGCTTCGTCATAGTCTCGTACCACAATGGCGATCAGTGACATGGACTGGGACATGGTTTCTCCGCTCAATTAATGGGTTTTGAACCTAAGCTTCGAGTTCCTCTGACATTTCAAGCCATTTCTCCTCGATCTTATCGAGTAGATCGGCCAGATCGCTGCGGTCTTTGGAAAGCTTGACGCCTTTTTCGGGAAACTTGGCATAAAGATCGGGATCGGCCAGCTTCTCGTCCATCTTGGCCAAACGCTCGCGGATCTTATCCATATCGCGCTCGGCTGCCTGGATTTTGCGACGCAGTGGGGCCTGTTCCTTGCGCTTTTCGGCAGAGGAGCGACGTTTCTCCGCCGCCAGATTGGCTTCACCGTTGGCTGCTTTTTCCTTGGCGGTGCTATCCGGGCTATTACGGCTGGCAAGCAACAGTCGGCGATAATCTTCCAGATCGCCATCATAGCTTTTGCAGGTGCCATCATGCACAAGCCACAGACGATCGACACAGGCCTCGATCAGGTGCCGATCATGGGAGATGAGCAGTACCGCGCCTTCATAATCATTGATGGCATGGACCAAGGCTTCGCGGCTGTCGATATCCAGATGGTTTGTCGGCTCATCGAGGATCAGGAGATGCGGCCCTTCAAAGGTGGCAAGACCCAGAAGAAGTCGGGCTTTTTCACCACCAGACAGGCTCTTGGCCGGGATGTCCATCTTCTCGGTGCCAAGACCCATTTGGGCAACGCGTGCGCGGACCTTCGCTTCCGGAACATCCGGCATCAATGGACGCACATGCTCCACCGGGTTTTCATTCGGGCGGAGCTCATCCAGCTGATGCTGGGCGAAGAAAGCGATCTTGAGCTTGTTGGCCCGATTGATGATGCCATCATCAATTTTTAGTCGGTCCGAGATCAGCTTGGCAAAGGTGGATTTACCGTTGCCGTTGGCACCCAACAGGGCCAAGCGATCATCAGGATCAATGCGCAAATCAAGATTTCTGAGGATCGGCTTGTCTGGTTCATAACCAACAGACGCTTTTTCCAGTCGAATGATGGGTGGAGCTGCGCGCTTCTCAGGATTTGGGAAGGTGATCGGCTTGATATGATCTTCCACAACGGCAGCGATTGGCTTCATCCGTTCCAGTGCCTTGATGCGGCTCTGGGCTTGTTTGGCTTTGGTCGCCTTGGCCTTGAAGCGGGTGATGAAGCTTTCCAGATGCTTGCGCTGATCCAATTGTTTGGCACGCATCTTTTGCTGTAGTTCCAGCTTTTCTCGCCGGGTGCGTTCGAAATTGTCATAGCCGCCACGATAGGAAGTCAGTTTCAGCTGATCCAAATGAGCAATGTGATCGACGGCTTTATTGAGCAGGTCTCTATCATGGCTGATGATCATCACAGTATGCGGATAACGCCCGATATAGCTCTCCAACCATAACGTGCCTTCCAGATCGAGATAGTTGGTTGGCTCATCTAGAAGCAGCAGATCTGGCTCGGAAAAGAGAATGGCCGCCAGAGCCACGCGCATGCGCCAACCACCTGAGAAATCCTTGGTGGGACGGGCCTGTGCTGCTGCATCAAAACCAAGGCCATGAAGAATGGTTGCGGCGCGGCTTTCTGCTGAATGAGCACCGATATCAGCAAGGCGAAGCTGAATTTCTGCGATCCGGTTCGGGTCGGACGCTGTTTCGGCCTCTGCCAACAGTGAGCTGCGCTCAGCATCGGCTTTCAGCACGAATTCCAAAAGACTTTCGTCCGAGGCTGGGGCCTCCTGAGCCACCTGACCGACGCGTGCGCCTTTGCGGATGGAGGCAGAGCCACTTTCCGGGGCAATGTCACCTACCAGAAGCTTGAACAGGGTCGTTTTGCCGGTGCCATTGCGGCCAACCAGTCCAAATTTGGAGCCTTCGGGAACGACGAGCGTGGCATCTTCCAGCAAGGTGCGGCCAGCGATGCGATAGGTTAGATTGTTGATATGCAGCATAATGATTTGCTTGTGCCTGATTTGATGCGCGAAGGCAATGGGGATCGGATAAATGCAACTGCTCGAAGCGCATTTTTGTCCAATGGAAAAGAGTGTTTTGTCAGCTAATGACCGTTTGGTTTAGTTGACAGGTGGAGCGAGATTTTTCAGTCTTGGCGCAATTGATTTGCTGATCGGGGAGGGATCGAGATGACCATTCAGCTTTATGATTTGTGTGGGGCGTCCAAGGATTTGCGTTTTTCACCAGCCTGCTGGCGGACTCGGATGGCTCTGGAGCATAAAGGACTGAATTACGAGACCGTGCCCACAATGTTCACGGATATCCCGTCTATTGCCGGTGGTGGCCAGCGGACGGTGCCGGTGATCGAAGATGGCGAGCAGATTGTTCGCGAATCCTATGACATTGCTGTTTATCTGGAGCGTACCTATCCTGATAAGCCGAGCCTCTTTGATGGTGAGGGAGGATTGCAGCTTTCACGTTTCATGCATTGGTGGACTGGAGCGACGGTTGATGCGGGCATCGTGAAACTGGTTCTGGCTGATATTCACTCCATTCTTGATCAGGCTGATCAGAGCTATTTCCGTGAGAGCCGTGAAAAGCGCTTTGGCAAGGCTTTGGAAGAGGTGCAGAACCAGTCTGATGAGACTTTGCAGGCATTCCGTGCCAGCTTGCTGCCTTTGAGATTGGCACTCAAGAAGCATGATTTCCTGGGTGGTGATGCACCCATCTATGCAGATTATTGTGTATTTGGCTCTTTTCAGTGGGCGCGGATGGTCTCTGACCTGACGCTATTGGAAGGTGATGATCCAGTGGCACAATGGTTCGAACGCTGTTTGGACCTGTTTGATGGATTGGGGCGCAAAGCCAAGAGTTAATTTTGATAGCAGAAGCTGCTATTGGGGAGGAATGCAGCCCTGTCATGAGCTTGTCATGCAATAGGGCTTGCTACTGGGCCAAGGGGCGGTTATATAGCGGCCAAATCTTTTGGCCCTTTGTCATATTCCTCTGACGAACGGCTTTTTCTTTACAAGCTAAAATCGGGAATAGTTTTCATGGCTATCGAACGTACTTTCTCCATCATCAAGCCAGATGCAACCAAGCGTAACCTGACCGGTAAAATTGTTGCCAAGTTCGAAGATGCTGGCCTGCGCATCGTTGCTTCCAAGCGTATCCGTATGAGCAAAGAACAGGCTGAAGGCTTCTACGCTGTTCATAGCGAGCGTCCTTTCTTCGGTGAGCTGGTTGAGTTCATGATGTCCGAGCCTGTCGTTGTTCAGGTTCTGGAAGGTGAAAATGCGATCGCCAAGAACCGTGAAGTCATGGGTGCTACCAACCCAGCAGAAGCTGCTGAAGGTACCATCCGTAAAGAGTTCGCTCTGTCCATCGGCGAAAACTCTGTTCACGGCTCAGACGCTCCTGAGACTGCTGCTGAAGAAATCAAATTCTTCTTCGCTGACGAAGAGATTGTTGGCTAATTGCCATTGATCATCTGATCATTGAAAAAGCCCCGCTCATTTGAGTGGGGCTTTTTTATTGGGTGATTTTCTTGTCTAGCGGGTGGCTGCTGCCATGGCAATGCCAAAGCCCATAAAGGTGGCGCCAATAGAGCGGCGCAGGATCTTGACCCGACGCGGGCTGGTGATGAAAAGCCGAAAGCGACCGCTGAGCAATGCCACAGCAATATGGCTGACAAGGCAGGTTGCTGCATAGGTGCAGGACAGGATTGAGCCTTCGACCAGAAGCTGAGACGGGCCGGTCAGAAAAGGCGGAATGATAGCCACCAGAACCGCCATTGCTTTGGGATTGGTAAGCGCAATGCCCACGCCGGTCAAAAACAGCTTGCTGGAATTGGGGATCTGATCGCCATCATTGCTCTCAACCAGATTGGAGCGATCTCGCCAAGTCTTGATGCCAAGCCAGATCAGATAAAGGCCGCCGACAATCTTGAGGATGGTGAAGGCAAGGCCGGATGCCAGCATGATTGCACCAAGGCCAAAGGTTACCGCCATACCCAATATCGCGATGCCGATGGTATTGCCCAACGCCGACCAAAGCGTGATGCGGCTGCCAAAACGCAAGGAGTTGGACATGGTCAGCAACAGACCGGGGCCTGGACTGAAAGCAGGCAGAATGGACAGGGCGACAAAGATTAGCCAGGTGTCGAGTGACATGGAGCAATGTCCTTGGAACGATCGAAGAGTTGAACCGGAGTTCTTGGTGGGAAGTGCAAAGCCCGTACATCTGAAAACAGGTTGTGCTGAACTTTGCCTATCTCGTTCTTATAGACTGACCTGCTGATTTTCTCTAGTGGTTTGTTTTCAAAGAGGGGTATTCCAAGCTTCTGGCTAGTGTCGATGCATGCTCTTTGCTACAAGAGAGCAATCAATTACAGGACCTTGCCATGACAACCTATCCTTATTTTGCCAAATCGGCTTGCCCACATGATTGCCCTTCGACATGTGCTTTGGAAGTGGAAGTGGTTGCGCCGGATCGTATTGGTAAGGTGAAGGGGGCACGTGACCAAGCGTATACTGCCGGGGTGATTTGCGCCAAGGTTGCCCGTTATGCAGAGCGAGCCCATAGCGAAGAACGCCTGACCAAACCCATGCGCCGTGTTGGCCCAAAGGGTGGGGGGCAGTGGCAGGAAATCAGTTGGGATGAGGCATTGGATGAAGTGGCTTCAAAATTCCTGTCAGCAGAAGAGCATTATGGTTCGGAGAGTATCTGGCCCTATTTCTTTGCCGGGACCATGGGATTGGTTCAACGGGATGGGATAGAGCGGCTGCGTCATGTCAAACGCTATAGTGGGCAATATTCTACCATATGCGTCAATACTGCATGGCCGGGCTATCTCGCTGGAACCGGACGTCTGGCTGGACCGGATCCACGGGAGATGGCGCTGAGTGATTGTGTGGTGATATGGGGTACCAATCCTGTTCATACGCAAGTCAATGTCATGACACATGCGGTCAAAGCTCGTAAAAACCGTGATGCCAAGATCGTTGTGATCGATATTTATAAGACGGCTTCCATGGAGCAAGCCGATCTTGGGTTGGTGTTGAAGCCTGGAACCGATGGTGCCTTGGCATGTGCTGTGATGCATTGTTTGTTCAGGGACGGGAAAGCGGATCGTGATTATTTGGCGGCCTATACGGACTGTCCGAATGAGCTGGAAGTGCATCTTGCCAGTCGTACGCCTGAATGGGCCGCTGAAATTACCGGGTTGAGTGTAGAAGAGATCGAAGCCTTTGCTTCTCTCTTGGCTGAACGCCCTCGGAGTTACTTTCGTCTTGGCTATGGTTTTAGTCGCCAACGCAATGGGGCGGTAAACATGCATGCCGCGAGCTGCATTGCAGCTGTATTGGGAAGTTGGAAATATGAAGGGGGGGGAGCATTTCACAGCAACAGCGGTCTTTACAAAACCAATACCTCGCTCCTGGAAGCTACGGACAAGAGACATCCATCCATTCGCAAGCTGGACCAGTCCCAGATCGGGCGTGTGCTGAGCGGTGATACAGAAGCGTTACAGGGCGGTGCACCTGTCAAGGCGATGCTGATCCAAAATACAAACCCATTGTCGGTGGCACCGGAGCAGGACCTGGTAAGAGCCGGCTTTGAGCGAGAGGATCTTTTTGTCTGCGTGCATGAACAATTCATGACTGAGACCGCAGAGATGGCTGATATCGTTCTTCCTGCAACCATGTTTACCGAGCATGATGATGTCTATAAGGGTGGTGGCCATCAATATTGGTCGCTTGGACCAAAGCTTGTTGAGGCCCCCGGCGAATGTCGCCCGAACCATTGGGTGATTTGTGAACTGGCTAAACGGCTAGGGGCAGAGCATTCTGGCTTTGCGATGGATGAGAAAGACCATATTACCGCAATATTAAAGGATGGAGGCCAAACATCTTTGAATGAGCTGGAAGAAAAAGGGTGGGTTGACGTCCAATCTGATTTCAAAACTGCTCATTATGAAGATGGCTTTGCATGGCCAGATGGCAAATTTCGCTTCAGGCCGAAATGGAAAGAGGTTCGATTCTCTCATAACGGCAAGATGGGGCCTTTCGATGATTTGCCTTCCTTGCCTGATCATTGGGATGTGATTGAAAAGGCGGATGGGGCCCATCCATTCCGATTGGCGACATCTCCTGCGCGATCCTTTCTGAACTCAACCTTTTCCGATGTATTGAGCTCTCGCAAAAAAGAAGGTGCTCCAAGCCTAAAAATACACTCGCAAGATATGGCTGAGCTTTCCTTGGAAGAAGGAGAAGAGGTGAGGATTGGGAATGAACGCGGAGAGACCTACTTGCCGGTTGAAGCTTTTGATGGTCTTTGTCGTGGTGTAGTGATTGCAGAAGGGATTTGGCGAAACAAGGATCACAAGGAGGGGAGAGGGATCAATAGCCTCACCTCAGCTGATCAGGTGGCGCCTTTCGGTGGCGTTGCCTTTCATGACAACAAGGTGTGGATCAAAAAGCAAAAATAAGATGCTTTCTGCTTTGCCATTCTGGATGGAATCATTAGATTGACTTCCAAGACTTAACTATGTGCCCAATAGGCGAGATGAATGGGCAGGTAGTCAGGAGCCAACAAAAATTAAGGGGCATCCCGTATGGCGGGGATGAGGTTATATATGAATTTGTTCAAAACAATGATTGTGGCTATTGTGGCCGGATTTGCTTTTGCTGGTGTTGGTGTGTCTTCCGCCAATGCAGAAGATCTGACCAAAGGTCTGTTTCAGGCGCGTGTGTTGGATTATTGCCTGTATGACCAATGGGCGAAGCGTAAAGAAAAAGATGGCATTCTGAAGGAGTGCCGTTGTGCGTCCAAGGCTTATGTTGCAGGCCTTGATAAAGAGACTTTGGGTAAGCATCTGAAATCTGGCAGCCTGAGCTATAATGATAAGAAAGCTGTATTGGGCGCACATGCCAAATGTCGTAAATAATGAGCTTCAATATATTCCTGAAGTAACGAAAAGGCAGCTTAATGAGCTGCCTTTTTTGATGTCAGTGTTTGGGATCGCGCGTAGACCATGCAAGGTGACATGGTCTAACTCTTTGCTGGAGAGAAGCTTTTACTTTTGACTGTGAAACCAATCAAAAGAGACCCGTTTTAAAAGATCATCTGCTGCTCTTCGGTGGCGCACAGGTTGTTGCCATCATCCTTGATACGGACGCGCATTCCATCGACAAGCACTTTGTCGCCTGCCACCAGGGCCACGGCGCGCGGATAGATTTTGTGCTCGGCCTTCAGGATACGGCCTGCCAGACTATCGGCTGTGTCATCATTTAACACTGGCACGGCAGCTTGGCAGATGATTGGGCCGCTATCCATATCCGCCCGCACGAAATGCACGCTACATCCAGCCAGACGGCAGCCGGTATCAATGGCACGTTGATGCGTATTCAGTCCCTTGAAGCTTGGCAGGAGCGATGGGTGGATGTTGATCATCTTGTCGGTCCATTTGCCGACAAACTCCGCCGTCAAGATACGCATGAAGCCAGCCAGAACCACCAGCTCGATCTTGTGCTCTTCCAGTTTCTTCTGGATTTGCGCATCAAAAGCCGGACGATCGCCCTTGTAGTTGCGATGATCAACCACTTCGGTGGCGATGCCATGGTCTGCGGCAGTCTCCAAGCCCTTTGCATCAGGCTTATTGGCAAGGACCAGAGCAATATCAGCCGGATAGTCACTTGCCTTTGCTGCATCCAGAATGGCGGTCATGTTGCTGCCGCGTCCCGAAATCAAAATGGCAACGCGCTTCTTTGGGCTCGCCATCAGATCAGGCTCCGAACTCGATGATGGTGTCATAGATCACAACATCGCCATCACGAGATTTCAGCTCGCCCAAACGCACTGCTTTTTCACCACTTGCTTCAAAAGCCTTGATGGCATCATCGGCTTTGTCAGCCTCAACGACGACAATCATGCCAATGCCACAGTTGAAGGTGCGGAGCATTTCCTTGGTTTCCACGCCACCGAGCTTTTGCAGCCAGCCAAAGACGGCTGGAGGTGTGATCTGAGCCAGATCCAGATGAGCAGCCAGATCATCTGGCAGAACACGTGGAATATTCTCCGGGAAACCACCACCGGTGATATGGGCGAGGGCTTTGATGGCACCAGTCTCGCGCATCACATTCAGAATTTGCTGAACATAGATGCGGGTTGGTTCCAGCAGAGCCTCGCCGATGGATTTGCCATCTTCGAATGGAGCAGCATCTTTAAAGCCAAGGCCGTTGGCTTCCAGAATGCGGCGCACCAGTGAGAAGCCGTTGGAATGAACGCCGGAAGACGCTAGGCCGATCAGCACATCACCTTCCTTGACTTCGCGGGGCAGCAGGGTTCCGCGCTCAGCTGCACCAACGGAGAAACCGGCCAGATCATAATCCTGATCAGCATACATGCCCGGCATTTCTGCAGTCTCGCCACCGATCAATGCGCAATTGGCTTGCTTGCAGCCATCAGCAATGCCTTTGATGACATCTGTTGCGGCTTCGACATCCAGTTTGCCGGTTGCGAAATAGTCGAGGAAGAAGAGTGGCTCGGCTCCTTGTACCACAAGATCGTTGACGCACATGGCAACCAGATCGATGCCGACAGTGTCATGCTTGTCGGTCTCAATGGCGATTTTAAGTTTGGTGCCAACACCATCATTGGCCGCGACGAGAATAGGGTCTTTGAAACCAGCGCTCTTGAGATCAAACAGGCCGCCAAAGCCGCCAATATCGGTGTCAGAACCCGGGCGGGTTGTGGACTTGACGATAGGCTTGATGGCTTGAACCAGTGCATTGCCCGCATCTATGTCTACGCCAGCCTGGGCATAGGTCAGTGTGTTGGGCTTGTTTGATGCATTCTTCTCAGACATTGCTGACCTCTTGGTGCAAAATATCACGGGGCAGGGGTCGGCTTATATTGCCTCCCGCCGTTGAGCCTGAGACACACGAAATTAGTCGCAAATGCAAGCCCTCTTTGGAAAAAGCCGCAAAAGGGGGATGATTGAAGCAAAAAGCACTTGGAAATTCCTCCATTTGTGACCAAATAAGGTGGAATCGCCAACAAATTGTGACCATTGAATGGTATATGGTTACATGGGTTGGCTATGGTTCTATACAGATCAAATTTGGTGCCGATATTGCCGCAAAAATCAAATTTGATGAATCTCTAGAGGCTTCGTGTCGTTTGACAATACCTAATATCATTACCATAGCGCGTTTGTTTCTGGTTCCCCTGATTGTCTGGCTTCTGGTCGATGGGCGTTTCATGAGCGCTTTCTGGATTTTTTTGGCTGCTGGTCTTTCTGATGCTGTTGATGGCATCATCGCCCGGAAATTCAATATGCAGTCTGAATTGGGCGCGCATTTGGATCCATTGGCGGACAAAGCCTTGCTGGTGTCAATCTATGTGACCATGGGCTTCATGCTGGAAATACCGGCCTGGATCGTGATTGCGGTGGTCAGTCGTGATTTTCTGATCATAGGAGCTGTGATTCTGTCCTGGGTGATGGGACAGCCGGTGGAGATGAAGCCGCTGGTTATTTCCAAGGCCAATACGACTTTTCAGATCATTTTCGCCGGCATCATATTGGCAGATTTGGCTGGCGTGGCAGAACTCTCGACCGAGCGCATGATACTCGGTTATATCGTGGCTACCTTGACGCTTTTGTCTGCAGGGGCCTATTTGCTATCATGGCTTACTCATATGGGACAGTCAGATTCGACGTTGAATTGATTGGTTGATCCAACTGGAACTTATTTCAAGATTCTACCGAACCTTCGGGTATCAAGAGGAGTAGGTCTGGTGACCTTGCAAAAGCAGTTTACTTTCTGGTTTATCGCTCTACTGGCTTTGTGCCTGTGTCTTTTTTTGTTGCGCGGAATCTTGTTGCCGTTTGTTGCCGGTATGGCCCTTGCCTATCTGCTGGATCCCATAGCTGATGCTTTTGAGCGACTGGGCATGAGTAGAATGCTTTCAACGGTGACAATTCTGATTCTGTTCCTTTTGATTTTCATGCTGGCAATTGTGATTATAGTGCCGGTACTTGCACATCAGATGTCTGGTTTTGCCGAGAATTTGCCGGGCTATATTGCCAAGTTGCAGGACTTTGTTTCCAGGCAAGGTGCAAGTATTCTACCGCGTTTCCTGAATGAATTGGATGCAGCTGCCGTTCAGGCCAATATCAAGGATCTTGTCTCGCAAGGGGCAAGCTGGATTGGTGCGCTTATTCAGTCGATCTGGAATGGCGGACAGGCTTTGCTGGATATTGTTGCACTGATGGTCATTACACCAGTCGTTGCCTTCTATCTGCTGTATGATTGGGATCGTATGATTGCCAAAATCGACGGTTGGTTGCCACGAGATTCCCAGATGACCGTTCGCCGACTTGCGGCCGAAATTGATAACAGCGTTTCGGGATTTGTCCGTGGGCAGATCATGGTCGGTCTTATCCTTGGTATTTTCTATGCGGTCAGCCTGTCATTGCTAGGATTGAATTTTGGACTTTTGATCGGGCTAGGGGCAGGGGTTATCAGCTTCATACCTTATGTAGGGGCAACGCTGGGGTTGGTGGTTTCCGGTGGTGTGGCCGTGGTACAATTCTGGCCCGATATGTTGCCTATCGGCATTGCTTTGGGGATTTTTGCCGTTGGTCAGTTTGTGGAAGGCAATATTTTGCAGCCGCGTCTGGTTGGAGAGAGAGTGGGACTGCATCCTGTCTGGTTGATGTTTGCTTTATTGGCGTTTGGTTCGCTTTATGGCTTTGTCGGCATGTTGATTGCTGTTCCGGCTGCTGCTGCCATTGGCGTGATTGTACGTTATGTGCTGGAGCAATATCTTCAATCCCCAATCTATCAAGGGCGTAGTGGACTGTTGATTGCGTCCTCTGCCCAAGATGAGGCACAAGAGAACTAACACAGTGATTCTCAGTCAGAGCACGCTGTGACGATTGTTTCCAAGATTGAAAGAGATGAGTGAGTATGAGTAAAGGCCAGCAAATGCCTCTTGATTTGCCTCATGACGAGGCTTTGGGAAGAGATGACTTTTTGTCTGGTCCGGCAAATGCCAATGCGCTTGCTCTGATTGATCAATGGCCCAACTGGCCATCTTACTGGGTGCTTTTGGCAGGTCCGGTTGGGGCGGGTAAATCTCATCTTGCTCGTATTTGGCAAGAAGCGAGCAATGCGCGTATCATCACACTGGATGAACTCAATAATAGTGATCCAACCACGCTTATTTCTGGCGGAGCTGTTGTTGTCGAAGATGCCGATGGAGCTGAGCGTGATGATACAGCTCTGTTTCATTTGCTCAATGCTGCGAAGGAAGCCGGTGCATATGTTCTGATCACAGCGCGTACCTGGCCTGAGAGCTGGGGTGTCGCTTTGCCGGATCTTGCGTCACGTCTTCGCCTCACAACACCAGTTGAATTGAATGAGCCTGATGAAACTCTTTTGCGGGTGGTTCTGGTCAAGTTGTTTGCAGATCGGCAGTTGATGGTGGACCCGCCTGTCATTGATTATATTGTCTTGCGGATGGAGCGTTCTCTTGCAGCAGCATTGACACTGGTTGAGGCACTTGATCGGGAAGCCATGGCCCAGTCTCGCTCCATTACACGGCCGTTTGCAGCGGACATTCTTCGCCGCATGGAGGGAGAGGGACGCTAGCCTTCTCTTTCAAAGTTACGGCCTGATTTACGCCCAATTGCCTATGGCAATTATCCAAAGCCTTTTGACCCACGTCATCACATTGCTATGATAGGGCATTATCCTTTTTAGGTTGGTGAGTCTTTGAACTGATGTCAGATAAAGGCCTGCCAGTTGTCGTGGTGTGTTCGCGGCAATAAGGTGATGAAACTGCATACTCAATGCCATAGGTCCGATCTGTTATGTCCGAAATTATCCTGACGCCTGCCAATGGCGGCAAAGCTGCTCCTTCCGCTTCAATTGCGGACACTCCCGATCAACTGGAAGATCTGGTTCCGACAAATGAAGAAGTCGAAGCCCTGATGCGCAGTCCTGGGCGTTTTGTAAACCGGGAGCTCTCATGGCTCGGATTTAACAGTCGCGTGCTTGAAGAGACTGAAAATCCCTCTCATCCTTTGCTCGAACGTCTTCGGTTTCTGTCTATCTCCGCCAATAATCTGGACGAATTTTTCATGGTCCGTGTAGCAGGCCTTAAAGGGCAGGAACGTGCAGGGGTATCATCCGTCAGCGCTGATGGCCTGACTGCAAGTCAACAATTGGTCAAGATCAATGCTGCCGTGGCCGATCTGACAGAGCGACAGCAGACTCGTTGGGTTGCCTTGCGCAAGGAATTGGAAGATGAGGGGATCTTTCTGATTGAGCCTGAAAAACTTGATGAAGACGATTTGAAGGAATTGGAAAGCGTCTTTCTAGCGTCCATTTTTCCGGTTTTGACCCCGTTGGCTGTGGATCCGGCGCATCCATTCCCATTCATTCCCAATTTTGGCTTCTCGCTGGCATTGACATTGCGTGGCACCAATGGCCGGGATGATCTGACTGCTATTGTGCGTATGCCGAACAGTCTGGATCGTTTCATCCGTTTGCCTGTGAGAGAAGGAGATGAGGGAAGCCAGCGCTTTGTGGTTCTGGAAAAGGTCGTTGCCCTGTTCATCAATCGTATTTTTCCGGCCTATGAGGTGCAGGATATCGGCGCATTCCGCATCATCCGAGATTCCGATATCGAGATTGAGGAGGAAGCGGAAGATCTGGTGCGGCACTTTGAAAGTGCCTTGAAACGCCGCCGTCGTGGGTCTGTGATCCGACTGGAGCTGGATGGCTCAATGGCGCCGACATTGCGTGATTTTGTGGCTGAGGCGGTTCATATCCATTCAGATGAAATGTTTTTGACAGATGGCTTGATGGCACTGAATGAGCTGTCAGAATTGGTGGATATCAACCGAGAGGATCTGAAGTTCAAACGTTATATTGCTCGTTTTCCAGAGCGCATTCGTGAGCATAACGGTGATTGTTTTGCCGCCATCAAGGAGAAGGATCTCATCATCCATCATCCTTATGAAAGCTTTGATGTGGTGGCGCAATACCTTACTCAGGCGGCACGTGATCCAAAAGTGATGGCGATCAAGCAAACGCTGTATCGCACTTCCAAAAACTCACCAATCATCAAGGCTTTGATTGAAGCTGCAGAAGCCGGGAAGTCCGTTACTGCTCTTGTGGAGTTGAAAGCTCGTTTTGATGAAGAAGCCAATATAGGCTGGGCGCGGGATCTGGAGCGTGCTGGTGTACAGGTGGTCTTTGGTTTCATCGAGCTGAAAACTCATGCGAAATTGTCGATGGTTGTTCGCCGTGAAGAGGGTCGTATGGTGACCTATTGTCATATCGGTACTGGCAATTATCATCCGATCACCGCGAAGATATATACCGACCTCAGTTTCTTTACGGCTGATGAACAGACCGCCATGGATGTGGCGCGGGTGTTCAACTTCATCACAGGTTATGCAGAACCGGAGGATCTGACACATCTTCTGGTTTCACCCTATACAATGCGCGCAACTTTGCTCGATTATATCGAAAAGGAAATCGAGCATGTTCAGCACGGTCGTCCAGGGCGAATCTGGTGCAAGATGAACTCTATTGTCGATCCAACTCTCATTGATGCTTTTTATCGGGCAAGCCAGGCAGGGGTGAAGATTGATCTGATTGTTCGTGGTATCTGCTGCTTGCGTCCACAATTGCCAGGCCTTTCCAGTAATATTCGGGTCAAATCCATCGTTGGGCGTTTCCTTGAGCATTCTCGCATCATCTGTTTTGGTAATGGCAAGGAATTGCCGAACCCGGATGCCGTGATTTATATGGGATCGGCTGATCTCATGCCACGCAATCTGGATCGTCGTTGTGAGACTTTCACCCCCATCAAGAACCCAACGGTTCATGCGCAAGTTCTGGATCAGATTATGGTTGCCAATCTGATGGATAACCAACAGAGTTGGGAGATCTTGCCAGATGGCTCATCACGGCGTATTCATGCCGCAGACGGTGAAGAACCGTTCAATGCCCATAATTTCTTCATGACGAACCCGAGTCTTTCGGGTCGAGGTGACTCGCTAGAACATGACGCACCCCGCGCCTTTACCGACAGGGTCCAGCGATAAATCGCTGACCAAATATGCCAATCAAGGTTTGATCAAGGGATCAAATCCTGTGGCAGTTATTGACATTGGCTCCAATTCCGTTCGCCTGGTTATGTATGAGAGGCTGAGCCGTGCGCCAGTGCCCATGTATAACGAGAAGGTGCTTTGTGGGCTTGGCAAGGGGGTGGCTGTAACTGGCCAGCTCGATGAAAAAGCCGTTACTTGTGCACTCAAGGCCTTGAAACGTTTTCGCTTTCTGATGGAACGAGCGGGGGTGAAGCGTTTTTTCATACTTGCGACAGCTGCCGCTCGCGAAGCTTCAAATGGGCCGGATTTCCTTGAAAGTGTGAAGGAGATTTGCGGTCAGGAAGCAGAAGTGCTTTCTGGTGAAGAAGAGGCACGTCATTCGGCTCTTGGTATCGTTTCTGCGATGATGGATCCGCAAGGTGTAGCTGGTGATCTGGGCGGAGGTAGCCTTGAGCTGATCCGTGTGATGGGAAATGAGCTCGGTAAGGGTGCGACCTATCCGCTTGGAGGTCTGCGTTTAAGCGATATGGCCAAGGGCTCCATCAAGCAAGCGCGTAAGATAGCGCGTACCGAGCTGGAGAAGTCTGCAGAGTTGAACACCTTGGAAGGGCAGAATTTCTACGCTGTTGGCGGTACATGGCGTGCGCTGGCGCGACTGCATATGTCCTTCGTGGGGTATCCGCTTGAAGTGATGCATCATTACGAAATCGACCCCGAAGAGATGCTTGAATTTTGTGAGCAGACCATGCGTGGTGACATTGAGGATCTTGACTGGATTGGCTCTATTTCGAAAGCACGCCGTGCCTTGCTTCCCTTTGGTGCTGCTGTTCTGTCAGAGGTGATCAAGCGGGGTAAGCCGAAAAGGATTGTCATGTCTGCCCTTGGCGTACGTGAAGGGCATCTTTACGGTCTGTTGTCGGAGGACGAGCAGAAACAGGATCCATTAATCGCGGCTTGCGAGGAATTGTGCATTCTGCGGTCTCGTTCAACGGATTATGCCTTTGAACTGGCTAACTGGTTGGATGACATATTCTCCAAACTCAAAGTTGATGAAAGCGCTTATGAGAAACGCCTACGTCGTGCCGCCTGTTTGCTTGCTGATATTGGTTGGAGAGCACATCCTGACTATCGTGGTACGCAAAGCTTGAACATCATCGCTCATGGCACTTTCATCGGGATTGATCATTCCGGGCGTGCCTATCTGGCGATGGCCAACTATTTCCGCCATGAAGGATTATCAGGTAATCGTATGGGGTTGCGTGTCCGCGAGTTGGCCAATACGCATTTCCGCTCACTTGCACGGCTGACCGGTGCTGCACTACGTCTTTCGCATGTTGCGGCTGGGGAATTGCCGGGTATTTTGCCTTTGATGACCGTGCGGTTGGATGATGATGTTGCGGTTCTGGAAATTCCTGATGAATTGGCGGCACTGAAAAGCGATAAAATGGAGCGGCGCTTTATGCAGTTTGTCCGCTTGCTCGGTTTTGATGGCCGGGTTGATTAGGTCCCTCAGAAAGAAATCGAATGACTGATATTGAAGTGAATGAAACAGGTCCTGCTGGCGTTGCTGCCGATGCCTATGAGTGGCTTGTTGTGCAGGGCGGACCAGATCATGCGCCTTATGCCGAGGCTGATGAGATCTATCATGATCGTGATCCTTATGGCGAATATATCCTCTTTGCTGCGACGGACGCTGATGCAGTGAATGAAATGGGTCAATGCTCCATTCAGTCCTATAAATACCTGGCTGAAGTGCGTGTTAGCTTTGAGGAAGATCTTCTTGAGGATGCGCGTCAGGATATTGCCTGGTGCCAGGAAGAGGTCGCAGAGCAAGGTCATGCTTTTGCTTCCGATATTTGGCCAAGCTGGCAGGATGTGCCGTTGGAAGTTGTTTCCAATAGTATTTTTCCTGAAGGGCAAGATTTTGTTATGGCGAAAAGTGTTCTTGCCGTTGGTGAGGATGCTGCTTCCTTCGTTGAAGTCACCCGTATTGAATCCGATGGCCCCTCTGAAATGGCGCTGACTTTTTGCAAGATAGAGAAAGACCGCTTGCTGGAAATCAAGACTGTTCTCAAAGACGGTGGCATGCCGATCTATCTCTGGGCAGGTTTGTGGCAAGAGCTGGTAGAAAAATATGCTGATCTGCCATATGAACAACTCACTGGTTCCAAGCGTGTGGAGCCGGAGCCAGAAGAGTATGACTTTGGCGATCTTGATGGGGAAGACGAAGTCTAAATCTCTCCTGGTCTTTCTGTTGCCCTGATTGCACGTTTCGCTAATGCATCATTGGATTTGCAAATGATGCGGAGTGAGAAATGGTATCAGCGCTTAGTCATATTACCTTCGTGGTCGAAGATCTGAATCGGATGAGTGGCTTCTTGACGCATATATTTGATGCGCGGGAAGTCTATTCATCCGGTGACAATACATTTTCAGTGTCTTCTGAAAAATTCTTCATCATAGGTGAGCAATGGATTGCCATCATGCAAGGGACACCCATGCCAGAGCGCAGCTATAACCATGTTGCGTTTAAAATCGACGATAAAGAATTCGATCTCTATCAGCAGCGTCTCGAAGACTATGGAGCTGAGATGTTATCTGGTCGCCCACGTGTGAAGGGTGAAGGGCGTTCTCTCTATTTCTATGATCATGACAATCATTTGTTCGAGCTGCATACCGGCACATTGGAACAACGTCTTGCGCGCTATCAGGCTGAAACAGCCTGATCAATTTTGTGTGCAAGAATAACTTGGGGTGCTATTGCGTTCTCGCCGGGCGTTTGCTGCGACGCGTACGCGGCTTTGGGTTTTCTGGCAGAACTGGTGGATCAACTTCAATGATCGTGACGCGTTTTCCTTCCAGACGCATGGCAATTTCGCCGGTTTTGATCTTCAGCGCATATTGACCGAACAATTCATGGCGCCAGCCTTTCAGGGCAGGGACATCGGCATTGTCGTCACTTGCTATTTTGTCCAGATCGTCAACGGTTGCCAGAACCTTGGCTGCAACGCCATGCTTTTCTGATGTCAGCTTCAGCAAAACCTTCATCAAATCGACAGCAGCGCCAGAGCCTTCCGGTTGATTCTTACCTTTGGGTAGTACGGGTAGATCATCTTTGGGAATGGCATCGACCTGCCGCATGATGTCAAGAATTTCCTGACCAGCTTTGGAGCGTTCATAGCCCTTGGAGATGGAGCGCAGTGCAGATAACGCGTTGGTATCTTTGGGCTGTTGCATGGCAAGCTCAAAGATCGCGTCATCTTTCAGAATGCGACTGCGCGGCACGTTGCGACTTTGCGCCTCTTGTTCGCGCCATTGTGCCATCATTTGCAGGGCAGCGAATTCTCGCGGTTTGCGAATGCGCAATTTCATACGCTTCCAGGCTGCGTGAGGCTCGGTGTAGTAGGTGTCCGGGGAGGTCAGGATTTCCATTTCCTCTGCCACCCAGTGGGAACGGTTCTGCTCTTCCAGATTTGCACGCAAAGCATGGTAGACATCGCGCAGATGTGTGACGTCTGCCAGTGCATAATTGAGCTGCTTGTCTGTTAGTGGACGACGAGACCAATCTGTGAAGCGAGAAGATTTGTCGATTCGATTGCCTGTGAGCCTGAAGACCAGCTGATCATAGGAAATGGAATCGCCAAAGCCACATACCATTGCAGCAACCTGACTATCGAACATCGGGTGGGGGATCAGCTTACCCAGATGATAAATGATCTCGACATCCTGTCGGCCTGCATGAAAGACCTTTGTCACATCCTCATTGCTCATAAGCTCAAAGAATGGCGCCAGATCGATGTCTTTGGCCAACGGGTCGACGATGACAGCATCTTCGGGTCCTGCAATCTGAATCAGACACAGTTTGGGCCAGTAAGTTGTCTCTCGCAGAAACTCGGTGTCTACGGTGACATAATTATGGGCGGCAAAGGCGGTACAAGCGGCTGCCAGTTCGGCAGTAGAGGATATGATCTTCATTGCAAACGCTTATAACGAAGATTTGATCTCTTGTCGCCTTATCTTTGTAACTAACTTTGTCTGGCTGTGGCTATTGTTCGCTCCTATTGTTTGGATAGGGTTTAGCTGGCCAGTTTTTGGCTGAAGATCGATGCACCAGATCATATCTTAGCAAGCCAGGCCAAGTCGCCAACGTGATATTGACTGGAAGGCCCGCATCATTGAGACGCTTTGCCGTCCAATGATTGCAAATGCTGAATAGGTGATAGTGACCTCTGGCAGGAAAGAACCGGCTGTCGCCGTAAAGACCCTTTGACGCGATATCGTTCAAAGGAAATTTCATATCGCTGTCTATGCCTTGGAGCATTTGGGCCAGTCCAGCTTTTGAGATGACCAGTTCAACGACGTTGTCATACTTGAAGATTGATGGAATGTGCCCTCTGAAGCCTGCCATATGAAATGTAGTCGGGGTAGGGATGAAGGCCGCCTTGGCCATGGTTGGCAAATTGATGAGGTTCCACTCTCCTGCTTCATAAAATGCCTTGTCTCCCCATCCAATTTCCAGCCAATCGGCCCCTTCGAAATAGGACAGGGTTTTGTTCAGGTTGATCAGCTCAGGCATGTGTTTGATGCTGTAGGCTGGCACGACAATGCCTGCGTGATAGCCGAGATCAGTGACATAAATGGTTGCTTGAGCCTCTGGATTTGAGGCTGGATAGAGTTTGGAATTGGCGGATCGTTCGCCCTTGAAAAGCATCGCGACTGTCAGACAGATCAGGATCAGGCCAGCCTTGAAAATGCGTCTTATCATATTGCGAAAACATCTACTGATTGGCGTGGTGCACAGAATTGCTGGGATGCACCAGAAGGGATTGATCGGCAATGGCGGATTATTCTTATATGATTTGGGCAAAAAGAAGAGAAAAGATCAAGGATTGTGACTGATCTCTTGACTATCCGGGCGCATAAGGGCAGGTTCGCGCAAGATTTCAGGGCGGCCAATCGGTGCGCCCGTTTTGTCGTGACAAATTATCAGGGTTCAATTCATGCATCCTTATCGCAGCCATACTTGTGGCGATCTTCGCGAAAGCCATGTGGGCGAGTCGGTTCGCCTTTCCGGTTGGGTTCACCGTGTTCGTGACCATGGTGGTCTTCTTTTCATTGATCTGCGCGATCAATATGGCCTGACCCAGGTGGTGGCCGATCCTGATTCTCCTGCCTTTGCACAGGCTGAAACCGTTCGCGGTGAATGGTGCATCATGGTGGAAGGTGAGGTTAAGGCCCGTACCGAGGAGACCGTCAACGATAATCTGCCAACCGGCAAGATCGAGATGTTTATTTCCAATCTGGAAGTTCTCGGTTCATCCAAGGAGTTGCCGCTGCCGGTTTTCGGTGAGCCTGACTATCCGGAAGACATTCGCCTGAAATATCGCTTCCTTGATCTGCGTCGTGAGACCATGCATGCGAACATCCTGAAGCGTTCTCAGGTCATGTCTGCTGCACGCCGTCTTATGGGCGAGATTGGGTTCAATGAATTCCAGACACCAATCCTGACCGCGTCTTCTCCTGAAGGTGCGCGTGACTTCATGGTGCCGTCTCGTATTCATCCTGGTAAATTCTTCGCTCTGCCTCAGGCGCCGCAGCAGTTCAAGCAGCTGTTGATGGTCGCTGGCTTCGACAAATATTTCCAGATCGCTCCTTGCTTCCGCGATGAAGATCCACGTGCTGACCGCCTGCCTGGCGAATTCTATCAGCTCGATATGGAAATGAGCTTCGTTGAGCAGGATGATGTTCTGAACACCATGGAACCTGTGATCCGTGGTCTGTTTGAAGAATTTGCTGAAGGCAAGCCTGTTACACAGAACTTCCCGCGCATTTCCTATGCTGAAGCTCTGCGTAAATATGGCTCCGACAAGCCTGATCTGCGTATTCCTATCGAGATCGAAGAAGTCTCCGATCACTTCCGTGGTTCCGGCTTCAAGATTTTTGCGCGTATGCTGGAAGAAGATCATAATGAAGTATGGGCAATTCCGGCGAAAACCGGCGGTGCACGTACCTTCTGTGACCGCATGAACAGCTGGGCTCAGTCTGAAGGTCAGCCAGGTCTTGGTTATATCTTCTGGCGTAAGAAAGATGACGGCTCCATTGAAGGTGCAGGTCCTCTGGCCAAGAATATCGGCCCAGAACGCACAGACGCGATCCGTGAACAGCTTGGTCTGGATGCTGGCGATGCCTGCTTCTTTGCAGCTGGCGATCCAAAGAAATTCTACGATTTTGCCGGTAAAGCCCGCGTACGCGTAGGCGAAGAGCTGGATCTGATTGATCGCGATCGCTATGAGCTGTGCTGGATTGTGGATTTCCCAATGTATGAGTGGAATGAGGAAGAAGAGAAAGTCGACTTCTCCCACAACCCATTCTCTATGCCAGAAGGTGGTATGGACGGTTTGGAAAACACTGATCCGCTCAAGCTGAACGCTTATCAGTATGATATCGCGTGTAACGGCTACGAGCTTGGCTCTGGTGCTATTCGTAACCACAATCCTGAAATCATGAAGAAAGCTTTCGAGATTGCTGGGTATGACGAAGAGGTTCTCGAAGAGCGCTTTGGCGGCATGTATCGTGCGTTCCAGTATGGCGCTCCTCCACATGGTGGCATGGCGCTGGGCATGGAGCGTATTATCATGCTGCTTTGTGGTAAGCCAAACCTGCGTGAGATCACTCTCTTCCCAATGAACCAGCAGGCAGAAGATTTGCTGATGGGTGCGCCTTCCGAGGCGACCAACCAGCAGCTTCGTGATCTGCATCTGCGCCTGAACCTGCCTGAATAAGGTGGTTGGTGAGAAGCCATGGTGAGTGGCTTCTGTTTCGATATTAAAAAAGCCGGGCTCCAATTGAGCCCGGCTTTTTCGTGACTTGTGACAGGTGAGCCAATCAGAGCTGATTGGCTGCTACGTCGATTTTCAGAATATCTGGCAAGGATTGCGGTGCGGTTGCGATCACACCAAGGATCTGAGCAACGGGGATTGGGTTGCTTGGTGCCAGAATGATGCGCAGGCTTTGCGGATCTTGCAGGAAGGTGCCGACTTGCGAAGCGACATGCTGTGCAAATTTAGGCGTCGTATAGGCACCAAGAATGGCTTCGATCTGCATCGGTGCCATCGTCTGTAATTGGTCCGGGCTCATGCCGCTCATCAGGCCTGCCAAGTTGATCAGTTGCGGCAAGCCACCCTGATCCTGCAATTTCAGCTCTGCTGGCAGAATGGACGCTGTCGCCATTGCCTGTTGGGCCTTTTGCGGGTTGGCGAGATAGGCTTTCTTGATGCCGCCAACGCCAATCTCTCCATCCAGTTTGGCGATATTGGCAAGGTCAATGACCAACGGATTGAGCGTGAAGGTCTCATCCGCCGGGTTCCAGTTAAGGGCTATGGATTGATTGACTGTAAGCTCGTCCATATTGAGCTGAGCCATCAATGTCTGTGCCAGCGGATGACCGAGCAGCGAGCGGGAGAGGGTGAGCTTGTCGGTTTTCAGGCTGACATGAGTTGGAATGGCCAATCCTTCTGTTTTGATAGCGAGATGTATTTTCTCTGCCGCAACCTTGCTACCTTGGTCGTCATCAAAAGCGAGCCCCTCTAAGCCTATTTCGGCACGCGGTGGCATTGCGCGTGCATATTGTTCGGTTGTTGGCTCTCGCCCTTCCATCGTTGCCTTGGTAACGGCCTTGATGGCTTCATAAGTCGGGAACTCGACGTTTGTGATGGCAAAGCGGCCAAGAGACGCCTGTTTGATTTTTTTCGCCTTCACATCGAGATTGGTGATGGCAAGCTCGGCCAGTCCCTTGTCACTCAGATCGGATAGGAGGAAACCATCCATGCTTACGCTTTGCGGTGCCTTTGGATCCTCGCTATCACCATGGCCTTGTGCTTGCAATTTTCCCATTTCAACACGATCAATCGCAAATGAGCCGATGAGTGCGAAATAAGCGTCCGTCAGCTTCTCGATGGTGGCGTTATCCAGTTTTTCATCTGCCTTCAATCTCGGAAGAGCGTCTTCCAGTTCGCTGATCAAATATGTTTTTGGTTGGCGGACTTTCAGGCCATTCTGGATCGTTGAAGCGATTGACAGATCGAAGCTTTTCTCCCCGTTGGCTGTGATCTTTCCCGTTGAACTGGAGCCCAAAGCGACTTTGTCGCCTTCATATTTTGCCATGCCAGGATCAAATACGGACCAAAGAGCTGCGAAGTCAAAATCTTTGTATGTTGTTTTGTCGATGTTGTAAGATATTTTCTCAGGGAATTCGCCGATTTCGCTCTCGTCCAGATCATCAGGCAATTGAGCACTCAGATCGGTCTCACCCTTCTGATATGCTTGTTCCATGCTTGCGATTTTACCATTGGCAACATCTGTGATCGTAATGGGCCCATGTGTTTCGCGTTGAAAGACCTTACCATCTTCCATGGCGTGCGTGGCGTGCTGGATCGGAGTGGTCGAAGAGGCAATCCGTGTGTCCAGTATTAATGGACGCAGATATGCGAGAAGACTTGAGAAAGGTCTGGCGGGATCTGAATTCAGTTTGCCCATATAGGGGACATAGCCATCGTTAAAGACCTGACTTCCTTGCATATCGACGTTGGTGGTCTGGTTGGTTTCAGATTCGTGTGATTTGAATTTCACGACCATCTTGGCATTGTCGACATTGAATTGTTCGAAGCGGTAGCCCTTCTCATCCTGATCTCGCAGACCTTTATAGCTTAGGCTGGGAGCAGTGTAGATGATGTCGAAGGCAAGGAATGGCTTGGCTTTCTTATCTGTTGATGGTTTGCCATTGTCTGGCGAATTGTCGGCAGGTAGTGGGGTTGGCGGAAACATGGAAAGCCAAGCTTCGCTTTCGTCCCATTTGAAAGAGAAGGTGATCTTCAGGTTTTCGGCCTTCAAGGTATCGCTTGCTTCATCATAGCTGTGACTATCGACCGTGGCAGACAGGAAGCCGGTATTATTATAGTCATCCATAATCTGTTTGAAGGTGTCTTCAGCAGCGCTTTGCGCAAGTGTCAGAGAAGTGGAAGCCATGAGGGACAGAATGGTCAAGCTGGCAAGGCGCATGGAAATCTCCTGATGCAATGATCTTTTTTTTCAATTGTCGCGATTATTGGTGTCAAATGAGAATACTTTATGACCAATTTTTCGTCTAAGTGTGAAGTGGTTATTTATTTTTTACCGACTACCAAGGTGTGTGTCTGGAGAAGCAGTATTTCGCTTTGCCACGTGCTGAATTATGTATCGCTGATGCCTAACAAAATTTGGTAATCTCCATGATATCTACCTGTTTTCCTTGGTGCAATTTTCCCGGATGCAGGGAAATACCTAGTTATTTTTTACTTGCGTAGTTTTACCAATAACTATGATCTGTTTTCTTTAATGATTTCTGTGAGTTAAGGCCCTGTTAGTCTCCTGCTGGTATTGTGCAGGCAAACAGGTATCAGAGAGTGTGACGTGAACAGGCGGTTGAGATCTGCAATCTTACTGGTTTTGGGAGGAGTATTGGGCCTTGTGCCAGTGCTCGCTGCCAATCTGTTCATGCGCGATTATGTTCGCTCTCAAGCAGAGGAAAGACTAACTCTTGCTTCCGATCGTTTGCTGAAAAGTGTCGAGCAAGTCATTCAGGAAAGCGTTGATGTCTTTTCAACCTTGCCACATTATCGAGTGCCAATATGTAACGATATGATGCGCCGGAAATTCCTTGGTGCTCAGATACGTCATCATGTGCTTCATGAAATTGGATTGTATAATGCTGGTACCGGGCGTATGTCCTGTTCGTCCCTTAGAGGGGACGTGACGTTTCGGGCCATGTCCAAGCCTATCACCGGGCGTGTGGATCATCTGAAATTCCAGTCTGTTTATGAAGATGCGGCGCATAAGCGTGGCCTTATGGTGAGTTGGAAAGTTTCGGAGAAACTGGCCATTGGCGGTTTTATTCCTGATGGTCATTTGATTCTCAATTCCATGCCGGTTGAATATGCCAGTGCTTCCAGCGTTTCTGTCATGCTGTCCAATGGCCCGGTGCTGGTAGAAACATCCCCGGAGATACGATATCGCCGGATGTCGCCATTTGCCAATTTGATTCCTGATCCCGCCTGGACGCGCGATATGGTCAAGACCATTGCAAAGTCCGACCGTTACCCGGTCATGATTTGGGCAGGGGTGCCGTTCGAATCGGTTTGGGCGACTTTCGTTGGTGCCATGGATCTGATCAATGGTCTTGCAATCCTGATGGGTGCGATGATCATGTTCTTTTTCGTACGCTTGAGCATGAAAAAAGAACCACCGAGCTTCTCTATCGAAACTGGCATCAAGAAGCGTGAGTTCATCCCTTACTATCAACCGGTTATTGATATTCAGACTGGGCGATTGGCTGGGTGTGAGGTGTTGGTGCGGTGGCGCAAACCTGATGGAACCGTCCTGTCACCAGGTGTCTTTATCGATACCGCAGAGGCAACCGGTCTGGCGATGCCAATGACAACTCTGCTGATGGAGCAGGTGGAAGCGGATCTATCTGAGGCTTATGGCAAGCATAGTGAATTGAAGGCGGGTATCAATCTGTTCAATCGTCATTTTGATGATCTGAGTGTGGTTGGTGATATTGAACGAATTTTTGGAAATTCCGGTATTCGTTTCAGTCAGCTCATGTTTGAGGTAACCGAGCGCCAGCCCTTGGAAAATCTGGATCGTGCGCGCGCTATTATCGCCCGCATTCAGAAATTGGGCTCAAAAGTGGCGCTTGATGATGCTGGGACCGGGCATGGTGGTTTTGCTTATTTGCAAAAACTTGGCATGGATGTGATCAAGATCGACAAGTTATTCGTCGATGCGATTGAACCTGGTGTTGAAACTGTACCGATTGTCGACTCTCTGACCCAGATGGCTCAGGGCATGGATATGACAGTTGTGGCGGAAGGGGTTGAGAATGAAGAACAGCTCACCTACTTGCGCAAGATTGGTGTTCACCAAGCGCAGGGATATCTTTTCGCGCCGGCCCTTCCCGGAAAGGCCTTCCTTGAACTGATTGATGCAATTGGGACCTTGGGTCGTGGCTCTACCAATGCTCAGGTTGATATGAGCGACGTAGAGCCCGCTGACAAGCCGATCGTGCCGCAGGTAGTGAATTTCTAACCATATATGAGCAATCAGAGTTTTTCGGCTTTTGACCGTTTTTCCAGCGTGATTTGTTATCTGAAAATTTAGATAAGTTTGCGAAGATTTTTATCAAACTCCGGATTGAGGTGTCTGTATGCTCAGGTGCTTGCCAATCAGAGGGGTGTGAAGCGGATAGATTGAGTTTAACTGAGATTTCATGATCAGGAATGCCAAAAAGATAGCGGCTTATATGATGGCAGGTGTTGCTGGCGTTGCGGTTTTGACGTTTGCTGCACAGTCCATGCTGATGTGGCAGGGCAAGCGAACAGCCGAGGCTGATATGCAGACATCTGCTCAGCTTATGCTGGATCGCGCTTCGCATGCCAGCATGAGTGCTATTGGTGTCTTGGACCGTCTGGCTCAGACGACAGGGCTGTCCTGTACTACAGATCATCGCTTTCTTCTCAGTGATGCCACGCGGGCCGTGCCATGGGTTGATACCATTGGCTTGGTGGATCGCAATGGAAATCTTGTTTGTACCGATATCGGGCAATCATCGCGTCAAAGCGGTTTGCTTCCAAATTATCAGGCCAATGCTCCTGAGATCAGTTTATCGCTATCTGGCAATGAAGTCGGGAAACTATCACTGCTGGTGGTGCGCCATATCAGCAATGGTCGCCGACTGGTTGCGCGGGTTCCCGGTGAGTTATTGGTTCTGGACCCTGTGCGCAATGATCTGCGCCGCTATCGAACAGCCATGTTGTCGCTGGGCAAGAATTCTCCGCTCTATCTGCACGAGCCGATTCAACCATCGCAGGATGTTGCTGTTTCTGTTCGAGAAAGTTCCGACTATCTTCCTTTTGAAGCGTCAATTTCCATTCCTTCAGCTGCTGTAAAGGCCTCTTTGTCCGGAGTGGAAAAGATAATAAATCTGTTTGGGTTGGCGCTTGGGTTGGCGGCGATTGGTGCCGGATATGCGCTTGGTCGTTATCGCCCAGATGAAGGCGACAAGATCCTCGATGCTTTGGATAATGGTGAGTTTGAGGCCTATTTGCAGCCGATTGTCGATTTGAACAATGGCCAGATCAGCGGATGTGAAGTTTTGGCTCGCTGGAACAGGCCTGGTGGCGGGTCTGTGCTGCCACATGATTTCATACCAACGGCAGAACGGTTCGATCTGACGCGAGAGATTACCTGTGCCATTTTTGAAGATGCTCGTGATCTGATTGCACCTATTGTTGATGCAGGATCCGACTTCAAGATTTCCTTCAATTTGTTCTCTCGTCAGTTGGCAGATGATTCCATTCTCTCAGATATCAGGCACGTTTTTGAGGGGTCGCAGATTGCCTATGAGAATCTGGTTTTCGAGATTTCTGACCGCGTGCCGTTGAATGATACAGATCAGGCCAAACGGATCATCAAGAAAATTCAGGAGCTTGGTTCGCAAATTGCCATTGATGATGTGGGGGCTGGACATAGTGGTCTCTATAGCTTGACCGAGATTTCTGTCGACATTCTCAAGCTTGATAAAATTTTGGTGGATTCTCTCAAGCGTGGCCTGGTTGGGGCGGAGGTTGTCAATTCTCTTGTCGAACTGGCTTGCAGCCTTGATATTGGTGTGGTTGCAGAAGGTGTTGAAACCGAAGATCAGGTTGAGCATCTCAAAAAGCTTGGCGTTTCCACCGCGCAAGGTTATCTATTCTCTCCAGCATTGCCTGGTAACGCCTTTGTCGATCTGGTTATGGCCTCTCGCAGTCAGGGTAAAATCGCCAAGGCGCCTGCAGCTGATGATGATGACAATATGTCAGTTGACGAGAGTTTCGAGGCTCAGGAAGCCGCCTGATTCTGTTTTGGTTGGTTCTGTTGGCTCAATGACAAACAACTCTTTTCTTTTGCTGTTTTCCTCAATGTTTTGATCAAACAAGCTTTCCTAAGGGAAACTGCTATCCTTCCTTAGGGCTAAAATTCGTTTGAAAATTGGTCAAAGGGCGGGGATTGCTCGAAAATCTGGCATGCCGTCTCTCGTCATATGCGAAAAGAGCGGCTAAACTTTTCCTCATTCGTCTATGAGAAAAAAGTCGTAGCATATATCCCTCTCGTGCCTTGTCAGGATCAGTTGTTCTGACAAGAGCGCGGTTTGCTGCGTTCTGATGCTGAAAAGGAGCCCCCCGTCCATGTCAGATACCCGGTCGGAAAAGAATGAACTGGATGAAGCCGCATGTTTTTATCATTCCTATCCTCAGCCGGGGAAATTGGAGATAGCCGCTACAAAGCCTCTTGGTAACCAGCGAGATTTGGCTCTTGCCTACAGTCCGGGTGTTGCAGCTCCTTGTGTCGATATCGCCAAGGATCCGGGAAAGGCTTTTGACTATACGGCGCGCGGTAACCTTGTGGCCGTGGTTTCCAACGGTACGGCAGTTCTGGGGCTTGGTCCGATTGGTCCGCTGGCCTCCAAGCCGGTGATGGAAGGGAAGGCCGTTCTTTTCAAAAAATTTGCTGGTGTTGATGTATTCGATATCGAAGTCGATGAGACTGGTATTGATAAGTTCGTTGATGTTGTTACCTCGCTCGAGCCAACATTTGGTGGCATCAATCTGGAAGATATCAAGGCGCCTGAATGTTTCGAGATTGAGCGCAAATGCCGTGAGCGAATGGATATTCCTGTTTTCCATGATGATCAGCACGGGACGGCCATTATCGTAGGTGCGGCTGCGATGAATGGCATGGAGCATGCGGGCAAGTCTTTGGAAAATGCCAAGATTGTTGCATCTGGCGCAGGTGCGGCTGCTTTGGCTTGTCTGAATTTGCTGGTATCCCTTGGTGCCAGGCGTGAGAATATCTGGGTCACCGATATTGATGGCGTGGTTTACGAAGGCCGCGAGCAGATGGACGAGTGGAAAGGGGTATTCGCTCAGAAAACAGATTTGCGTACGCTTGATGATGTGATTGATGGGGCTGATATTTTCCTTGGTCTGTCTGCTGGTGGTGTTTTGAAACCGCATATGGTGGAGCGGATGGCAAAGAACCCGCTGATCATGGCGTTGGCCAACCCGAATCCTGAAATTCTACCTGAAGATGCGCAGAAGGTTCGTCCGGATGCAATGTTGTGTACCGGACGCTCGGATTATCCCAACCAGGTCAATAATGTTCTTTGTTTTCCTTATATTTTCCGTGGTGCTCTGGATGTGGAAGCAACTGCAATCAATGAGGAAATGAAACATGCGGTGGTAAAAGCCATTGCAGGGCTGGCGCGTGAGGAGATTTCCGATGTTGCGGCTCAGGCAGCAGACGGCAAGCTGCATCCCTTTGGTCCAAATTATCTGATCCCGACACCCTTTGACCCACGTCTGATTTTGCGCATTGCACCGGCGGTCGCGAAAGCTGCGATGGATACTGGTGTGGCCAAACGCCCAATCGAGGATTTTGAAGCCTATCAGGAACGTCTTCGCCGTTTCGTTTTCCGCTCTGGCTTGATCATGAAAAACATGGTTGCCAAGGCCAAGAGCAATCCGAAGCGGGTTGTTTATGCGGATGGTGAAGATGAACGGGTTTTGCGTGCGGCCCAAATCGCGATAGAAGATGGACTGGCAGAGCCAATTCTTATTGGTCGTCCAGATGTGATGCGCATGCGGGCAGAACGTTTTGGTTTGAAATTCCGTCCAGGTGATGATTGCGAAATTATCAATCCGCAGGATGATCCCCGGTATCGTCAATATGTTGATGAATATCTGGAATGTGTCGGGCGTAAAGGGGTGAACCCACAAGGTGCTGCCACCGTGGTGCGAGTGAACACCACTGTCATTGCTGCCCTTACCGTCAAACGCGGTGATGCTGATGCCATGATTACTGGTCTTGATGGGCGGTTTCGCAAGCATTTGAGGGAAGTGACGGATATTTTGGGCCTTGCGGAGGATATGCATGACTATTCGGCATTGTCATTGCTGATCAATTCCAAGGGTGCCTACTTCCTGACTGACACCTATGTCAGTGAAGATCCCAGTGCAGAGGAAATAGCTGAGACCACGATCAATGCGGCAGAGCATATTCGCCGTTTTGGTATCACGCCGAAGGTTGCGCTTCTTTCGGCTTCCAACTTTGGGTCTCGTGAATTTGATTCTTCTGCGAAGATGCGTGAAGCGGTCAATTTGATTTGGGAGAGGGCACCGGATCTTGAGGTTGATGGTGAGATGCATGGTGATGTGGCATTGTCATCTTTGCTTCGTGATCGTGTCATGCCGAAATCAAAGTTATCGGGTGAAGCCAATCTTCTGGTCTTTCCCAATTTGGATTCGGCCAATATTGCGTTGAATCTGATGAAGGTAATGACAGATGCCTTGCATGTTGGCCCTATTTTGATGGGGGCTTCGAAGCCTGCCCATATTCTTACCCCATCGGTTACTTCACGAGGGGTTACCAATATGACGGCTTTGGCTTCGGTTGATGCGCAGAGCTATTATGAGAAGGCACAAGTTGCTGGTTCTGAGGACGAGTGATCTGTCCAAGATAAAAAGGAGAAGGGTGATTTTCACCCTTCTTGTTCAACCGAAAAGGCGCCTCCAATTGGATGCGCCTTTTGTTTTGTTTTCTATCTCATGTGAAATGATCTATTGAAATGCAGTCTCTGTGAAGCTGCGCAATTTACGAGAATGCAGCCGCTCAACAGGCATTTGACGTAGATTTTCCATGGTCTTGATGCCGATTTTCAGATGCTGCTTGACCTGCTGGGTATAGAAGTCACTGGCCATGCCGGGAAGTTTAAGCTCCCCGTGCAGTGGCTTGTCAGAGATGCAGAGCAGGGTGCCGTATGGGACGCGGAAGCGGAAGCCGTTGGCTGCAATTGTTGCGCTTTCCATGTCCAGACCGATGGCGCGAGATTGTGACAGGCGTTCGACCGGTTCCTGATGGTCTCGCAGTTCCCAGTTTCTATTGTCGATGGTGGCGACTGTGCCTGTCCGCATGATGCGTTTCAGCTCGTAACCTGACAGTCCTGTGACTTCTTCGACCGCTTGCTCCAGTCCGACCTGAACTTCTGCCAATGGCGGAATTGGAACCCATGTTGGCAGATCGGCATCAAGGACATGGTCTTCTCTTACATAACCATGTGCGAGAACATAATCTCCAAGGCGTTGGGTATTGCGCAAACCTGCACAATGGCCGAGCATCAGCCATGCATGAGGACGTAGGACAGCAATGTGATCAGTGATGGTTTTGGCGTTGGATGGTCCAACCCCAATATTGACCAAGGTGATTCCTGAATGGTCATTTCGTTTCAGATGATATGCTGGCATTTGTGGCAGGCGTGCTGGTGCAACGCCTTCGGTTGGCTCTGTATCGCCACGGTATGTTACCTGATTGCCGATTTCGACAAATGCCTCATAAGGACTGTCTGGATTTGCTATCTCTTTCTTCGACCATGCGATGAATTCGTCGACATAGAACTGGTAGTTTGTGAAGAGGACGAAGTTCTGGAAATGCTCTGGTTTCGTGGCAGTATAGTGCGATAGTCGATGGAGTGAATAATCGATGCGCGGTCCTGTGAAAGGAGCTAGCGGTAATATTTCATCTGAATTGAAATGTCTTGTTCCGTTGACGATGGCATCATCGGTGATTGCCAGATCAGGCACGTCGAAAATATCACGTAATGGACGTGACCATGTTTCTGGCAGAGCGCCCTCGACATTCATGCCATGAGGCCATGCGAAATGAACCGGGATTGGAGTCTCGGAAGGACCAACCTCAATGCTGATCTGGTGGTTTTTGATCAATAGCTTGATCTGGGTTTTCAAATAGTGCCGGAACAGATCGGGCCGGGTAATGGTTGTGTGGTATTTTCCGGGGCCGGGTGTGTGGCCAAAAGACAGGCGGCTATCGATATGAGCGTGTGTTGTAGTCTGTAGCCTGATTTCAGGATAAGTGGCACGGTATCGTCCGGTTGAGGGGATATCCCCATTGGCTACGCGGCAAAATGCTTCTTGAAGAAATTGAGTATGAGTATCGTAGATGGCAATCAAACGCTCGATGGCTGCTTCTGCGTCATCGAAGGATTCATGCTGAAATTTTTCCGGGGAATGAATGGAAAAGGTATTTGTCATTTGTTGTTATTCTCCTTTTCCTCTAGTTTTTTGATCTGTTTGCGAGGTGACGTCAAGTGAAAACTATACCTTAGTTTAATTCAGAGGCTTACTGTGACTATTTCGCATTCTGTCACTGTTTCATGTCAGTTTCTTTTTTGCCTTCATCTTGGGAACTGATGGGCCAACTGGTCTTAATCTTGCCTCTTTGATGCAGTTTCAATTTGTTAATATTGTTATGACGTAATAAAATATGGTCGGGTTGCTGGTTGGCCAATCTGCAAAAGTATCGCGATGATGGAGGCATAGGTGTTGTCCAAAATATCCGCTAGTCGTTTTCCTTGGAATGCCATTTTTACCGCAGGTATAGTGATGGTTGGAACAACCACTGTGGACGCCGCTTGCTTGTCCAATCAATCTGGAAAAACTGTATATGCCAAGGTGACTTCGAATAAAGATGGTGGCGAAAAGGTCGGAAATCTGATTGCTGGCACTTCTTTTTGTTTGCCTATTGCCAAGGGGCAGAAAGCGATAGCCAAGATCACACCCTATGCAGGTGCGAGAATCGGTTGCAAAGTTGAAATTGTCGGCAATGAGACGCTTGAGCTGGTCAAATTCGGTACCATGAACAATTGTACTTTTGTTCCTGGCCGCTGATTCCATTTAACAGAGCATTTGCGTCTTTGTTCAACTTCATACGTTGGCGTGTTTTCTGCGCGTTGCGTCACTATATTTTCGATGACATAAGAAAACTCCACCAGAGTTGATCTGGAGTGGCTTTTGCTCCCCGCTATCTCAGCCAATCAATTCATGACAATTCGCAGCAAGGTCCAAGCCAAAGATTCCGAGGTTGGCAATATCACCATCCCAATGGGAATGGCCCTTTGGGCTATGGTCTCGGACGAGGTGGAGCAAAAGCTGCTCTCGCAAAAAGAAGCTGGTGCCCAACCACGCCTTGCCCCGCAAGATTGGACAAGTGGAGATATCCCATGGGTTGTGCTGTGTATTGGTGCAGAAAAAGCGCGTGAGAAATTAAATAAACAAGTCAGTCATGTTCTTGGTGGTGAAATCAGAAATTTTCATAGAACTTAGAAGCTGAAAATTTCCCAAACCACTCCATGTATCAAAGGAACTAAATCATGCCACATCTAGCCCCAAATGATAGACGTGCAGTTAGCACGGATGGAAATATTTCTATTTTATACTCTGGAGTTATTACGTCTCATGATAGAGGTGGGGAAGTATATGATATAGAAATAGGTGGTCCTTGGGTGAAGGTTGGGCATATTACTGGATCAATTTTGCTTTCTTCTAGTAGTGTTGTATTGGATGAAGATAAAGCTAAAAAAGAAGGTGTAGATATTGATGATTTCTCTGTGTCGGAATCTATGGATTATGTATATAAATTTCGATTAAATAATGGTTTTTTCTATAAAGTGTCAGAGTTTATATTGGATTTAAATGAACTTAACTCTGGTCTTGTTGATGATGTTATTAAAATTTTGTGCGAGTTGCTTTTCTCTATTACGAGCGAAATCTATGCTTTTGAAAAAAATAGTGGCTTGCCGTTAAAAGATCGCTATCCGGTTGAGATTGACTTTGCCCCTTATATCGTGGGTTCGCAGGAAAAAAGTCCATCTGCTGTCTTTCGTGAAACCTATTTCAAAACCTTTCATTTTATAAGAGGGGCCTGATATGGCATCTATTACAGAGTATCCTAATCCTCTTGTCTAGAGCGTGAGGCGGATTTGCTGAATCTTTTGGGATTCCGCTTTTATAAGAAT
>ERZ794982.48-NODE-48-length-101889-cov-12.689387_pt1 | contig 101889 bp, 93 predicted proteins | sample MGYA00433071_ERZ794982 | MGnify/ENA primary metagenome ERZ794982 (study PRJEB30140, sample SAMN00862574) | bioreactor metagenome | study: EMG produced TPA metagenomics assembly of the Bioreactor inoculated with sediment Metagenome (bioreactor metagenome)...
AGAGTTATTTATTCTACTGAGGGCAAAGAGTTTACTAGAGGGTGATAAGTATTTAATTGATTTTCATTCTATTTGAGAGGGAGTAGGGAGTGTTAAATTTTAAGTTTCTAATACTCCCTAAAAACACCCATTATTTTATATTTTAAGTCCTATAAGTTCTCTTACTTGTTCCATTTTTGCTTGGGCAATTTTTCTTGCTTTATTTGCTCCAAAAGCTAAGATATCTCTTACTTCATCTTTATTATTTAAGTAATACTCTCTTTTTTCTAAATAAGGTTCAAAATGCTCATTTATTTTATCTAAAAGTGTTAATTTAAAATGCCCATAACCTTCACCTGGAGTTTCATATCTTTTTTGTAAATCTTTTAATTCATCTTCATTCATAAAAAGCTCGCAAAGTTTATAAATATTACAATTTTCCCACTCTTTAGCTTCATCAAGCTCTTTTGAATCTGTAACAATCCCCATTACTTGTTTTTTAACTTTTTTCTTACTTCCAAACATATCAATAGTATTTCCATATGATTTAGACATTTTAGCTCCATCAGTTCCTGGAACTGTTGCAACTATTTCATCTACTTTTGCAGATGGAAGTGTAAAAATTTCTGTATTATAAGCATGATTAAAAGAGTTTGCAATATCTCTTGTCATCTCAACATGTTGAATTTGATCTTTTCCTACTGGAACAACATCTACATCATAAAGTAAAATATCAGCAGCCATTAAAACAGGATATGAAAATAATCCATGGTTTGCTTGTATTCCACGCGCAGTTTTATCTTTATATGAGTGTGCTCTTTCTAAAAGTCCCATTGAAGTGTGATTTGATAATATCCAGTATAATTCAAGTACTTCTTTTACATCATGCTGTAGCCAAAATGTAGATTTATTTGGGTCCATTCCTAAAGCTAAAAAGTTAACAGTTGCCTCAAATATATTATTTTCTAAAGCCTCTTTATCTTTTACAGATGTTAAAGCATGATATGATGCTAAAAAAGCAAATAGTTCACCATCGTTTTGTGATTCTATCATCTTTTTTATCATACCAAAATAGTTACCAATATGTATAGTACCTGATGGTTGAATTCCTGATAATATTCTCAAAATTAAAATCCTTCAAATTTTTTTTGAGATTATATCTAATTTAGGCTAAAATAGAAACTTCAACAAACAAAAAGAAAAGAGTGGAAAGTGCAAGAGTATATAAAATCAAAATTAGATAATTTTTACCAAATCATAGAGTATCATCAAGGTATTTTAGGAATAAATGACACACTTGGAAATAATGAGTATTTAAGTATAAAAGATAAGATTTTTAATATTTTAAATCTTTTTTCTGTAATGGATCCACAATTTGAAACAAAATTGATGAAAAAATTTTTAAATGATACAGTTTGTTTGATTGAGCACTTTTATAATATTGATATGAAATACAATGCTAAACAAATCTATGATGAATATGATAATAAAGATGAAATAAAATTTGAAGATTTTGAGAAAGAGTTTAAAAAAGTATTAAAAGATGAAAAATTGCGAGCTGTAAAGGTTATGAATACAAAGCTTTATTATCTTGATTTATATATTTGGAATGAAGCTATGCGATCACAAATTCTTACTAAATTTATTAAAAACTTTACAACTTCAAATATCTTTGGAACAAGAGACTTTTTAAGACACACAAATAAAAATTTTAACTCTATTTGTCAATTTAAAATTAATTCAACTTGCAAACCTTTAGAAGTTGAATACTCTAAAAATGAAATTGGTGAGTTAAAATCTTTAGAACCAAAAGAAGAAATAGAGTGTGAAGATATTGTTCAAAAGTTAGTAGATTCCAAAAAGAATATACGCTTTTTTAAAGATATGAGAGATGAAGATATAAAACATATTGTTAAAGATGTTAAGTTTATTAGATATAAGCCCCATGAAGTAATTATAAGCTTGTATGATGAGGGCGATGATATATTTTTTATTGTTGAGGGAAGTTGTAGGGCAATTATAGGTGCAAATATAGTTGGTGAAATTAAACAAAATCAAATCTTTGGAGAGTTTGCTCCTATTACAAAAGAGAAAAGAAGTGCAACAGTAAGAGCAAATACAAAAGTAAAGGTAATAAGTTTTAAACTTGCACTTGAATTATATGAAGAAGACCCTTATGTCTTTACACAACTTTACAAAAATGTAATAAGTGAATTAGTACAAAAGATAAATGCAAAGAATTTAAATAAGCTTTAATCTAGTCTTTATTCTTTGCTCTAACATATTTATATGCATGATTAAATTGTAATACTCACCCATAAATGATAAAGGAACTTTAGTCTCTTTTGATATCTCATCTTGTAAATCTTGAAGTTTTTCAAGTTGTGTTTGTAGTTGCTCTTTATTTAAATATCCAATCTCTATTTCTACACTTTTTACTTCATCATACCATTTATATATTTTTGAACGCATGCTCCATTGATAAAGTGGTAATACACCTTTAAATAAAGGAAAAAGTAAAGTAAGCAAAGGAATAATAAAAATCTTTAATCTATCTATGTTTGCAGCTATCCAATACGGAAAAATCTTCTCTAACCAAGTATCTCCATTTTCAAAATATATCTTTGCTTCTTCATGAAGCTCTAATTTCATATTTTTCAAGTTTGGAAATTCACCTTGTTTTGCAAATAAATCTTTTTGTTTATGCACTTCTTTTACTTTTTTTAGTAAAATTCTTATTAATTCTTGTGAAAAATCACTTCTAACAACAAGATTTGCTGTAGTTGCAAGTAGGTTGATATTTTCATCTGGCAAATTTCTATATAGATCTAATGTTCCCTCATAAAGAGTAAGTGATTCTAAATATGAGTATTTTCTACTATAAGCTTTGGCTCTTTTAAAATTTAAAACATTAATATTAGGATTTGCAAGTAAGCTTTTTACTACTTGTGAATTATGTGATGTAACTGCAAACATTGCATCAATTTTTCCATCTAAAAGAAGTTGTTTTGCTTTAGAGCTTGAATAGTTTGAAATAGTTGAATTCTCATTTGATAGACCATTGTCTTTTAATATTTTTGAAGCTAAATCGTAAGTGCCACTTCCAATCTCTCCTATACTTATGTTTTTTGTAATAAGTTGAATAATATAATCAATCTTATAACCTTCATTTTTATAAAATACCCATAAAGGTTCATAATAAACTGATGCAATTGATTTTATACTATCTGTATCTTTTGTGGTGATTGTGCCATTTTGAATAAATGCAATATCAGCTTTATTTTCATTTAAAAGCTTTATATTATCAATAGAACCTTTTGAAGTTAAAATATTTACTTTAACTTTTTCTTCTTCAAGTAACTTTTTATAAAGCATGGCTGTTTCATAATAACTTCCATTTTTTGAACCTGTTGCTATTGTAATCTCTTTTTTTGGAGCTGGTTTTACAAACTTTGAAGTTATATAAAAAGAGGCAATAATCAATAATAAAATTGGTATAGAAATTGTAAAAAATTTATTTTTCATAATTATTGCCTTTTATGTTAATAAGCTTTATTTAATTTTGCCTCAATTTTTCTTTGAAAGAATGTAAATGTAACTACAATTACCCAATATACAATGGCAACTGCTAAAAATGATTCAAAGTATTTATAACTACTTGAAGCTTCAATTTGAGCCTTTGCCATAATCTCTGGAACTCCTAAAGTAAAAGCAAGTGATGTACTTTTAATCATGTCAATAAAGTTATTCATCAAACTAGGAATAGCAACTCTAATAGCTTGTGGTAAAACTATATAAGAAAAAGTTTGTGTTCTTGTCATTCCAAGTGAGTTTGCTGCTTCAAACTGTCCTTTATCAATAGAAGAGATAGCTCCTCTAATTGATTCTGCCATATAAGCTGAAAAGTGCAGGGCTAAACCAGCAATAGAAGCTGTATAAGCATCTAAGTTTGAAAAGATTGGAAGAATTTGAGGAAGACCAAAATATAATAAATAAAGTTGTACCAATAAAGGAGTCCCTCTAAAAAAAGAGATATATAAATCACAAAGTTGTGTAAGTACTTTTATTTTATATGTTGTAATAACAGCAATTAAAACAGCAATTATTAAAGCTATGGCAGCAGAAATAACTGCCATAGAGATAGTAATATCTATATATTTAAAAAGTATTGGGAAAATCCCTAAGGTATAATCTATATCAAATGTGCTCATTATTTCTCTGTAATATTAGAATCAAACCATTTTACTGAAATCTTTTTTAATGTACCATCTTGTTTTAATTCTTTTATAGCTTTATTTACTTTTTCAACTAAAGCTTTATTCTTTTCATTTTTAACAAAAGGAAAAGAGTTTGTTAATACTTCAAGTGGTTCACCTACTATTTTTAAAGGTAAGTTTGCTTTTTTGATTAGTTCTACTGCTGAGATTCTATCTTGAACGAATGCAGCAATTCTTTTAAGTTTTACATCTTGTTCAAAACCATTTCCCTCATAAGTGATTAGTTCAACCTCATTGTTTGTATCTAAACTTCTTACAATTTGTGCATAGTTTGTACCTAGTGTAACACCAACTTTTTTCCCTTTTAAATCTTCAAATGATTTAATTTCATTATTATCTTTATGTACAATAATTTGTGCTCCATCATAAACATAAGGAGTTGGGAAGTAGTATTTTTCTAATCTTTTTGGTGTTGTTGTAATTTGATTTGAAATTGTATCAATTTTACCTGTTTCAAGCATTCCAAAAAGTCCAGAGAATTTTGCTGTTTTAAACTCAATTTTTGCATCAAGTTTCTCTCCAATTGCATTCCAAACATCTATTTCAAAACCTTGAAGTTTATCATCTTTGTAAAAAGTAAATGGAAAATATCCACCTGAAGTTCCAACTTTTATAACTTCCTTTTCTTTTGATGTCTTAGAAGAATTGTCATCACTACATCCAATAAATAGCAAAGCAAATATTGTAATAAAAGCTAATGTTATTTTTTTCATAAATATCCTTTATATTATTTTTGTGAAATTTTACATTATTTTTGTTAATTGTTACTTACTTTTAAAGTTTATATAAATTTTATTAAATATTTGTAGAAACTTAAGAAGAGTATATCTTCTTAAGTTTTAAAGAATAGTATTTTCAAGTAGTATTTTAAAGCCTATGATTATAAGAACAACTCCACCAAGAATCTCCGCTTTACTTTCATATTTTGCAGTTCCCTTTGAACCAATCATAACCCCAATAAAACTAAAAATAAATGTTGTAATACCTATAATTACTAAAGAAAGATAAACATTTAAATCAAATAAATGAAGTGTAAAACCAGCTGCCATTGCATCTATACTAGTTGCAACCGCTAAAGTTAATAAAACTTTAGTTGAAACCTTTGCTATATCCTCTTCTGTATTTTCTCCAAAAGCTTCATATATCATCTTTCCACCAATAATTAAAAGAAGGAAAAACGCAAGCCAATAATCAAAACCACCAATAATATCTTTTAATCCAACTCCACCAAAGTATCCAATAAAGGGCATTAAAGCTTGAAAAAAACCAAAAAATAAACCAGCTTTAATAGCTAAAGTTTTTAAATTCTCATTACTTTTTATACCCAATCCAATAGATACTGCAAAAGCATCCATACTTAATGCAATTGCTAATATTATTATTTCTAGCATCTAATAGCTTCCTTTTTTTTATATGAAAGTGAAATTATAGTCAAAACTAAAAAAGTAGTGGCTGAAAAAATAAATGGAATCTCTGGTTTTATTTGATAAAGCATTGTACTTAATAGTGGTCCTATTATTATTCCCAAACCTTGTGCTGCTGATACTGTACCTGCTGCAACTCCTTGTTCATGTTCTTGTACACTATTTGCTGTTATTGCTAAAAATGCTGGCATTAACATACCTAATCCAACTGTTCCTATACTAAATGCAATAGTTAGCTCAATTTGTGTTGTAATAATACTAATTAAGAAGTATCCAATTGCACAAAGTATTGAACCTAAAACTAGCCAAGTATGTGAAGAGATATTTTTTAATTTTGAAACTACAATTTGAGTTAAAATAAAAACAACTCCTATAATTGCTAAAATATAACCAGTACTTTTTGCAGTTTGAACTTGTGTTAAATGAAATTTATCAAGTATATAAAAACCTAAACAAACTTGTGAGGTTACAATACTATACATAGTAAAAAAAGATGCAATCATAGGAAGTCTTAATCTTTTATCCAAAAAGTGTATAGCTTTCTCTTTAGTTTTTTCTCTTTTTTTACTTGGTTCTAAACTAAAATATATAATAACTACTGCAATTAAAGGTAAAATAGCAGCTACATATAAAGGCGTAGTTAATCCATAAACTGCTAAGGCTCCACCAATGATTGGTCCTATAATCATTCCAATTCCATTTGCTGCTCCTAAACTTGCCATATACGAAGTTCTTTTATTTGCTTTTACTTTATCAGCAATTAATGCATTTGAAACAGGAGGAATTGCAGAATAAAATACTCCAATCATGAGCCTTGCAAAAACCAATGCAATCAATGAAATGATAATTGAGGGTGGATTTATTATTGCATAGTTTATATATCCTGCTAAAAATAAGTAAGATAGAAAAAAACCAAATATTGAAAAAATCAAAATAGTTTTTCTTCCATAATAATCACTTTTTTTACCCCAAAACCTTGAAAGCAAAACCCATGCAACACCTGCTAGTGCAACCATAAGTCCAGCATGCCATTCTTGTAAATTTAACTCTCTTATAATTGGTCCAACAACTGCTAAAAAAGCCATCATTGAAGACACGCATAAAATATTAATAGCCATTAAAGGCTTTATTTCTTTCATTTTTTATCCTATTGTATTTAAATTATTTGTCTCTATTCTTTCTTTTTCTTCTTTTGATAAAAAACTATCAATTTTAAATGATAAAATCAAAGGAACAAAAGCTATTAAGCAAATAGCTAAAACTATATTTTCATAACCAAATTTTCCAGAAAAAAAGATGCTCATACTTGCAAAAATCAGTCCAGAAAGCATAAACATACTATGTTGAATTGCATATTGAGAAGCTGGATTATTACTATCTATTTCATCCATCATCAAAGTTGAAATTACAGTTGTTGATGGAGTATAAAAAATAAAAATTGTTCCAATTGTTAAAATCACATGAGTAGTGCTTGAATATCCATGTAGTAGTAAAATCAAGAAAAAGAGTCCTATAATTTGACCTATTGAGCAAAAAATCAAAACTCTTTTTTTGCCAAATTTATTTATTAGCCATGAAGCACCAAAAGATGCAACAATTCCAATGCTGTATCCAATAATATGTACAATTAGTCCAATATCTTTTAATTCCCATCCTAAATCAACTAAAATTGGAGATATTAGTCCATGTGCAGTTGCAACAGCACAAGGAAAAAGAAGAATGAAAATAAGCCATATTTTTCTATTTTTACCTTTCCAAAAACTATAAAACTCTTTAAAAACAAATCTTTTTTGCTTAGCTTTTCTTTCCCAAGCAGGCTCTTTAAATAGTAAAAGTTGAATTATTGCAATAGAAGTAAAAGATGCAAGTATTAAAACTGTTGTTTGCCATTGAAGATATGAATATATAATTAGTGCAACTCCTCCTCCTAAAACTGATCCTAAAAGACCTCCTGATACTTTAATAGCATTTCCAAAAGGTCTTTGCTCTTTTGTTAAAGTTTTATATACAAGTGCATCTAAGGCAATATCTTGAGTAGCAGAGAAAAAAGAAAAAATAACTGCGCATAAAAGAATTATTGAGATATGAGTTGTTACTTCATAAAAAGATGCAAAAAAGAGTGAACTTACCATTATTATTTGAGAAAGTATTAGCCAAAACCTATAATGACCAATTCTTTGAAAATTTACTTTATCAATAAAAGGAGCCCATACAAATCTTAAAACCCAAAAAAATCCTAGCATATAAACTATGCCAAGATTTTCTAAAGACATTCCTGTTTTCCTTAAAATAGCAATAAAGGCTTCTGTAAAGAAGCCTAATCCTAAGAATTGCGTAACATATAAACTAAGAAATAAAAAAAAGTCTCTTTTTCTAAGAATTTTCATTTAACTATTCCAAGCTTTAGTTCTAGTTTGTGCTTCCCACATATTTTTATATAATTCACTTGAAATTAATATCTCTTTATGTTTGCCTTGTTGTGTAATTTCTGCTTCTTTCATTACTAAAATATTATCTGCATGTGTAATTGTAGATAATCTATGGGCAATGACAATTACTGTTCTATTTTTCACAAGAGAATCAATAGCTTTTTGAACAGCAAGCTCACTTTTTGTATCAAGTGAAGCGGTAGGTTCATCAAGTATTACAATTGGAGCATCTTTTAAAATTGCCCTTGCAATTGATATTCTTTGTTTCTCTCCTCCTGATAAGTTTCCTCCTAAATCTCCAATATTTGTATCATAAGAGTTTGGAAGATTTTGTATAAAATCATGGCAGTTTGCAAGTTTGCAAGCTTTGATAATTTCATCTTTTGTTGCTTTAGGTTTTGCCATTTTTATATTATTTAATACTGTATCATCAAATAAATATACATCTTGAAATACTACAGAAATATCTTTCATAAGCTCTTTTTGAGTCATATTTTTAATATTTACACCACCAATTTTTACACTTCCTTTTGATACATCATCATATCTCATAAGCATCTTAGTAATTGTAGTTTTCCCACAACCTGAATGTCCAACTATTGCCGTTAATGAGTTTTGTTTTATATTAAAACTTATATTTTTTAAAGAGTAAGTTTCATCTTTATCATATGAGTAAAAAACATTTTCAAACTCAATATCAAAACTTTTAGCTTTTTGTTTAGGTTCAAAAGTTTTTAATGACTTTATATCCAAAACAGTTTTTATTCTATTAAAAGCACTATCCATAGTATCAAATACAGGAATAACCCCTAAAAAGAGTGTTAAGGGTTCTGTTAGTCTTGATACTACAACAAGTAAAGCAGCAAGAGTAATAAGTGCCAGTGAACCTTCTTCTACCCACATACCTCCTAAAAATACAAGTACTAATAAAACAATTTCAACAAGTGAACCCATGATTAGTAAAGGAAGTGTACTTTTACTTGCTCCTTCTTCTTGTATAGTTCTTACTTTTTTAACTGCTAAATCAAGCTGTTTTGCATTTTTACCTACTTGATTAACTGATCTTAATACAGGAAGACCTTGAATATACTCAATTAGTTGTGATTCTAAATTTGAGTTAGCATCATTGAAATCTTTTTTCTCTTCAATAGATACTTTTCTTTTCATAATATAAAGTGGTATTGCAAAAGGCAAAATTATTAACATAATAAGTGCAAGTTTGTAATCAATAAAAAATGTAAATAAAACTACTACAATTGGCACTACAGTTATTTGCATAAATAGTGCAGAAACTACTCCCATATGTAAGATTGATTCATCAACATTTGAAGATAAAATAGAGTTTAATTCCCCTGTTTTATATTTTGATAATGTATGAAGAGGCATACTTCTAAGTTTTTTACCAAGTTTTACTCTTAATTCATTTGTAATTTCAACAATATATCCTGAATAATCAAAGTTGTGTCCAAACCACTTAGTAACAATTGAAATAAGACTAAAAAATGCCATAAAACTAAACCAATAAATAATCTCATTTATATCTGCTTGTGAAGAAAATATCGCTTTTAATAATGGAAAAAACATTGCAAAAGCTAAACCTAATGTAACAAAAGAGATAAAAAATAGTAAAAGACTTCTTTTAAATCCTACATTATATTCACCTGCAATTTCAACTGATAACTTATAAACCTCATATAAAGAGCTAAATCTTTTATTTGTCATTATGATTTCCTTTGTTATCTATATCCCAGTTATAAGCTTTTTCATAGCTTGTATATAAATCAATATAATCAAAAGAGTTTTTAAGTAACTCTTCATGTGTTCCTTTTGCTAATAATCTACCTTTTTCAAAAAGTAAAATCTGGTCTGCATCTTTGATTGTTGAGAGTCTATGTGCAATAATAATTACTGTTTTATTTTTCATAAGATTTGCTAGTGCTTTTATAAGTTTTTCTTCACTTTGTGCATCTGCATATGAAGTGGCTTCATCTAATACAATTATTTGTGCATCTCTTAATATAGCTCTTGCTATTGTAACTCTTTGTTTTTGTCCTCCTGAAAGTCTTGAGCCTTTATCTCCAACTAAAGTATCATAGCCATTTGGTAAAGTCATTATAAACTCATGAATTTGTGCAGCTTTGCAAGCTTGTATTACTTGTTCATCTGTAGCTTTTTCATTTGCTAATTTAATATTATTTTTAATTGTGTCGTGGAAAAGATATGTATCTTGAAATACAAAAGCAACGCTATTCATTAATGTTTTTGAATCAATATCTTTAATATTTTGATTGTCAATCAAAATTTCTCCAAAGCTTACATCCCAAAATCTAGGAATCAACTTAGCAATAGTACTTTTTCCTGCTCCTGATGAGCCTATAATAGCACTCTTTGTACCCTGTTTTACTTCAAAATTAATATTTTCAAGGGCATTTGAATCTCTATTTTCATATTTAAATCCAACATTTTTAAACTCAATATCAAAAGAGTTTAACTCTTTAACTTTATTTGAATAATATAACTCCTCTTCATTTGATATATCAGCAATTCTATAAGCAGCTGCTTGTGACTTTTTTACAAAGTTACTCATCCACATTAAAGGCATTAAAGCATCACTCATCCCTGTTGCAATTAATAAAACTGCTAAAAATGATACTAAATCTAAACTACCATTTAAAACAAAATATGCTCCAATACCACTAACTGCTAAAATAGTTGGCATTGGACTTAAGATTGCCATTGCAAACTTTGCAGCTACACCTGTTTCATTTATCCAATTTTTTAAATTTGTTTTATAGTTTTCTAAAGACTCATTATATCTTTTGAAAGAGCTTGTTCCATCATCAAAAGTTCTAACTATTGGCATAGCTTGAACAAACTCTACAACTGCTTTATTTATATTTGATTGAGAGTTTTCATATGCTTGTCTATAAACTTGAGAGTCTTTCATAACATAACTCATAATAATAACGCCAAGTATTAAAACCACAATAGAAGCAAAAGCTAATCTATAATCAATTATTAACATTAAAATTAAAGAAGCAATAGGTGTAGAAATACTTCTTCCTATCATTGGAGTTGTATCTGCAACAAAGGCATGAAGATTTTTAATATCATCTAATAAAACTTTTTTTAATTTTCCTGTTCCTGTTGTTGTTATAAAACCTAAAGGAACTTTTGCCAAATGTTTAGAGAGATTTGTTCTTAAAATCTCTTCAAGTTTAAATGCTCCAAAATGAGAGATTATAAAAGCATATTTTCTTGAAAAAAATGAGATAAAAGATATTACAGCTAGATATATAAAAGCTGTGTCAAAATCCATTGTAATTCCTAAAAAAGTTGTGTTTGTATTAACTGTTAGTGAAACTACAAATGCTAAAAAAGTAAGTGCAATAACTGAAGTGATACCAGAAAAAGCTGCTAATAATATTGCACTATTAATATGCAAGTTTACGGGCTTCATTATAGCCCATAAACTTTTTTTCATTTTTTCGTTTTCCATAAACTACCTTTATTTCTTGTATTGAGTAAAATTATAATAATAATTACTATCAAATACAAGAATGAATTTATGTATAAAGGATTATTTTTTTACATAAAGGTATTTTTTATTAAAATCTATAATTAAATGCAACATTAAAAGTTCTAGGATTTCCAACTGCTCCCATATATCCTACTGTTGTATCATGAAAACCATCTAAGAAATACTCTTTATTTGTTATATTTTTTACACCAAAATATAAATCCCAATTATCTTGTTCATAACCAATTTTTGCATTATAAACTGTATAAGACTCAACTTTTTTTTCATTTGATCTATCAAACTGTTTTTCTCCTGTATGCAATGCTTCAAAGTTTGCAAAAATACCATTTGGATTTCTATACTTTAATCCTACATTAAAATCATATTTAGGAATCATTGCTACTTTATTATCTTTATAGTTTTTATTTGCAATTAAATCTTCATAATCTCCATATTTTGCAGATACTAAACCAAAATTTCCACTTAGTGTTAGATTATTTGTAAGTGAATATGAAGTTTCAAACTCTAAACCTTTTATATCAACTTCTGTTACATTAGCTTGCATAATAGTTGTAGGATTTACTTGAATTCTGTCTTGATAATCATCAACTTTTGTATAAAAAGCAGCCATATTAAAAGTTAAACCTAAATTAGGAAATTTAGATTTTATACCAACTTCTAATGCATTTGATATTTCTGGATCAAACTCTGCAAGCTCTTTATTGTCAACTGCATATGAAAAACCACCAGCTTTATAACCTTTTGAAGCTGTTGTATAAACCATCATATTTTTATTTATGTAATAATCAAGTGAAAGTTTTGGAAGAACAATTGAGTTTGTTTTTTCCATGTTTTTCATAGGAGTTGCTGTGTTTACTCCTGCAAAAGTATGAGTTCTTTTATCCATACTTCTTTTGGATTTTTCATATCTAAGTCCTGTTGTTAATCCTAATCTATCATCAAAAAACCTTATGGTACTTTGTCCAAAAATTGCTATATCTCTTGAACTTAAATCAGCTTTCATCTTATCTTCTGAATATAAAGGAATTCCCATCATATTTGCATAAGTTTCATCAAGTTTATAACCTGTTTCATCATTTGCATTCTCTTTATTAAAGTATGTTCCAACTATCCAATTAAAAGAGCTACTGTTTGTTGAAGATAGTCTAAACTCTTGACTTAAAGAATCAAGTTCTCTTGAGTTAAATCCTATAAAGTTTTTACTTGGAGAAAAATCTCCATCTAAAGTACTTTGATTATCCATATCTCTATAACTTGTAATAGAAACAAAATCATACTCTTGTGCACTATAATCAAATTTTAAGGCTGAAGTTTTTGTTTTGGCTTGACTGTCACCTTTATAATTAAATGATGATTCAAACTCATCTAAACTTGAAAGTCCAGTAGCATTTTTATATTTACCTTTTTCCATTGAAGTCATGGGAAAGCCTCCATCATCATCTAACTTTTGGTATCCTAAAATTAAACTTGCTTCTAAGTCATCTGTTACTTTATAAAGCATATTTGCTCTTAATGACAAAGTATCATGATTATCTATATCTGTTGAAGTATATAAATTTTTGATATAACCATCTCTTTTAGACTTTAATGCAGACATCTTTAAAAATAGTTTATCTTGGATTAATGGAAGGTTTAAAGATGCCATAATTTGTTTTGAGTCATAATCTCCTGCTTCAAGATTTACTCTTCCTGATAGTTCATTTGAAGGTTTTTTAGTAATTATATTTATAACTCCAGCCTCTGTATTTTTCCCATATAAAGTTCCTTGTGGACCTTTTAAAACTTCAATCCTTTCTACTTCAAAAAGTGGAGAGTCAAAAGCAAATAAATCTGCATAAGATACATCATCAATATATAGTGCAACTGCAGGTTCTCCTACTCCTGTATTTGAAATACCTCTTATTGCAATTCTTGAAAAGTAGTCCCTAGAACCACCATGCATAGTTGTTAAGTTTGGAATATAAGATGCAATTTCTCTAGTGTTTTTTATACCTGCATCTTCAATAAAAAATTCATCTAAGACATTTACTGACATAGGTACTTTTTGAATATTTTGTTCTGTTTTTTGTGCAGTAACTGTAATATCTGATAACTCAACACTTTTTTTATCTGCCATAAGTGAATTTGATAAAATCACTAAAGATGCACTAAGTGATAATAGTACATGTTTCTTGTTCATTTTTTTACCTTTAAATATAATCTTAATTTAATTTGTAATATACTTATAATGATAATGAAAATCAATAATAAAGTTATGATAATTGTATTATTAATTAATAAAAAGGTATTTTGTGTCAAAATTATATGATTTGAATGATTTAGAGAACTTTTTTGTAAAAGACTTAAAAGATAATATAAAAGTAGATTTTCCAAATGAAAGTGGAAGTGTTGAAGTAGAAAAAACTATAATATCTGATGATATTTTTTTATATAAAAATAGCTTTAATTTCAAGGATAATGTATCTTTAGAATCCTCTTCTAGTGAGGAGGGTTTATGTATAAATATTGTATTAGATGGCAGTTTAAAATATACAGATAAAATTTTAGATGAACAAACAAATAAATGTGCAAATAGTATGTTTGTAAAGTATATTAATCAAAGTCAATCTTTATTTGAAGTTAATAAAGATAGTATCTTAAAAGATATTGGAATAATAATTAAAGGTGATTTTTTACAAGAGTTTTTTTTAGAGAAAATATCTAATAAAGAGTTAGTTTTGAAAAACTATGAAAAAAATATTTCTACTAATTTTAAGACTGCACAAACAAATCTAAAAACGAAGATTTTAGCCCATGAGATTTTTAATTCTCCTTATGAAGGAGAGTTGCATAAAATCTATTTACAAAGTAAAGTTTATGAGATAGTTTTTCATGAGTTATCTGATATTTTACAAGTAAATAGGCTAAAAAATATAAAAAAAGAGGTAAAACTTACAAAAGAAGATATTTATGCCTTACAAAAAGCAAAGAGTTTAATTTGTGAAAAAAGATTTTTTCTTAATCTTCCAAAACTCTCAAAAGAAGTAGCTTTAAATGAGTTCAAATTAAAGTATGGTTTTAAGAAGCTTTTTAATACTACACCAGGATCTTTAATCTTGGAGTTTAGAATGCTTGAAGCAAGAAAATTATTAGAAAGTAATGAGCTTAATATTACTGAGATTTCAAAATTAGTAGGTTATAAATATGTTCAAAGCTTTACAACTGCATTTAAAAAAAGATTTAATGTAAATCCAAAAGAGTTTATAAAATCAAGAAAATACTACTATTAAGAAAAGAGGACTCTCTTTTCTTAAAAACTATATCTTAATCCAACTCCTATTTTTCTTGGGTCTCCAAAAGTGATTCTTGACATTCCTCCTGCTGTATCAAATGCTGTTACATACTTTTCGTCAAAAATATTGTTTGCATAAGCATAAAAATCCCAATCTTTATATTTATAACCAAGCTTAACATTTGTTGTTATGTAACTATCTTGTTTATCCATTTTATTTTTTGAATCATGAAAAAAATATGTTGGCCCTTGAAGATTTATATCTGCTCTTGAATAAAATCCACTAGGGTTAAAATATCCTATACCAACTCTTGCTGTATATTCAGGAGTTAATTGAATCTTTTCATCATCATATTTTGCATCACCTGCATCATACTCTTTATATTTTGCATCTGTAAATCCAAATGCACTTGTTAATTCCCAATTGCTATTTGGATAGTGACTAATCTCTAATTCAACACCTTGAGAATAAGCTTTTTTAGCATTACCTGTTAACCATACAGAAGTAGATAAAGATTTATAAACATGAACATCTTTTATATCCATTCTAAAAATTGATAAAGTTAAATCTGTTTTATCAAATGAACCTTTTAATCCAATCTCATAGTTTGTAGATTTTTGTGCTTCAAATGAGTTTGCATCTTTATCATCATTCATAGCAAAATAGTTAAATCCACCTGGCATATATCCTTTTGAAATTGATGTATATGTTGTCCAATCTTCATTTATTTTATATGAAAGGGCAAGCTTTGGTAAAAAAGTATTCCATGTTTTTTCATCATTAAAGTGATTCATTGCTGGACCAGAAACACCAACTGGAAGCATATACATATCTAAATCTATATCTTTTTTTATTCTTTGGTATCTTCCACCTAAAGTTAATTCAAAATCTTCATAAAATGGAATAGTAACTTGTCCAAATAGAGCTTGAGTTTTACTATTTGTTATTGATTGGGAATCTTGAACCATTTTTGTTCCCATCATATTAAACTGCATTCCATATGGACCATTATCAAGTTTTTCATCTTCAAAATACAAACCAGCAACCCATCTAAAATCTTCACTATTTGTACTTGAAAGTCTAAACTCTTGTGTCCAAGATTTTGTTTCACTTTTATTCATTTGATAAAGCTCTTTAAAAGCAGGATTATCAGAATAATCTGCATCATACTCTCCATCAATATTAAACTTTTTATGTGTAGTAAGAGAACTAAAATCAAAGTTATTAAAAGCATATTTTGCTTGAAAACTTTGTGCTTGAGTATCCAATATTTCAACAGTTGGAACATCAAAACTAAAGTGTTCGGCATCATCTCTATTTGCATCACTTACATCTATTTGGTCACTTTGTGAATATCCATTTGACCAATGTTTTTTTTCATGTTCATCTGTAAGGTTTAATTTTAAACTTAATCTATCTGTAGGTTTATATAAAAAGTAAGTATTAACTTTTCGGCTATTTTGTCTATTTGCATGGTCATTCATACCAGGATAAGTGTTTTTTATCCAACCATCATCTTTTTGAAAGTTTCCATTAAGTCCCCAAAATAGTCTATCTTTTATAATAGGACCATTTATATAAAAATTAGCAAGATTGTAGTTATTACTTCCATACTCTAAAGTTAATGAACCATTATAGTAGTTATTTGCTTCTTTTGTCACAATATTAATAACTGCTCCAATTGCATCTTTTCCATATAAAGTTCCTTGAGGGCCTCTTAATACTTCTACTCTTTGTACATTTGCTAAAGCAGGGTTAAAGTTATATCTATTTGCCATGGGAATACCATTGATATAAACTACAACAGGGTTATTATTTGTAAACAAAGAGGTATTTAATCCTCTGAAATTTATATAAGTTCCAGAAGTAGAGTTTGCTGCATACATTCCTGGTACTTGATTTATCACATCAATTACGGTTTTGATGCCTTTTTCTTGTAGTGTAGTTTCATCTAAAACTGTTATACTTTGAGGTACATCTTTTATATTTTCCTCAATCTTATTTGCAGTTACGGTAATACTATTTAAATTAGTAGATTTTTTTTCATGCTCACTATGTGCATAAGCAATAGAAGAGCAAATCAAACTTGATAGTATTAAACTAATGGTTTTATTCATTTTGTTTCCTTATATTATCTAAAGTATTTTTAAGATAATATTATAATGATAATCATAATTAATTATGATATATTTTTTATGTATTATGGATTTATTTTTAACTTTGAGGGATTAAATGTCATATCGAATAAGTAGTATTGATTTTGAAGATTTTATATTAAGTAGTAATGAGTGTAATTGTTGGCAACATAATATTCCAAATGATTTAGGAATTATAAAAAGTAACAAGCAAATTATTGAAGATAATATTTTCATGTTTAAAACAAGTGCATCAATAAACAAAAAATTAGAGATTAAATCTTTTTCAAAAGTTTCTGGACTTTGTATTGCTATAAATCTTGAAGATGATGTAATTTATACTGATAACAGTAATAGTTCAAAACTTTTGTTTAAAAAAGATGAAATTTTAATAAAATATGTAAATAGTTATGATGGTTCAATTATTTTTGATAATTCTACTAAAACAAAATCCCTTTGTCTTGTAATAAGAGACTCTTTTTTAGAAAAATATTTCTTTAAAGGTTTTAATAATACAAAGTTATTAAGAAAAAATTTTCAAAATCATATCTCAACAAATATAAAAAAATCTTTAGCAAGTTATAAAACAAAAATCTTGGCAAATGAGTTATACAACTCTCCTTATGAGGGAGATTTAGATACTTTATATTTGCAAAGTAAAGCATATGAGATTATTTATAGTGAATTTAAAGATATATTTAATTTAAATAAAGAAAATATTTGTACTTGTAAGAAAGTAAAATTTAACTCTTTAGATATTGAATCATTAAAAAAAGCAAAAGAGTTGATCTTATCTTCTCAAAAAATCTATTCTATAAGTGATTTAAGTAAAAAAGTTGCTTTAAATGAATTTAAATTAAAATTAGGATTTAAAGAGCTTTTTAATACAACTCCTGGAAGTTTAGTACTAGAAGCAAGAATGCAAAAAGCAAAAGCATTATTAAGTACAGGTGATTATAATATTGCTGAGGTTTCAAGTATTGTAGGTTATAAACATCAACAAAGTTTTACAGTAGCTTTTACAAAATATTTTAAAGTTAATCCAAAAGAGTTAATAAAAAATAGAACTTATTATTTTAGGCTAAAGTAGTTTACTTTAGCCATTTAGTTAAAAACTATATTTTAATCCTAATCCTATAAATCTTCCTTTTCCATAAGTTAATTGCCTAAATTCTGCCATCTCTTCTACTGCAACAATATAACTTTCATCTGTAATATTTTTTACATAAGCATAAATATCAAAATCTTTAAATAGGTATCCAATTTTTGCATTTGCAACTGTGTAAGAGTCTTGTTTTAAACTATTTTGAGCATTAAAATACATATCTCCTTGATTTTTTATATCAAATCTTCCATATAAACCATTTCCTGCATAGTATGATAAGCCTAAGTTAATTGAGTGACTAGGTGTTCTTTCTATTTTTTTATTTTTATTGTCATTTCCATTAGAGTCTTTATAATTACTATATTTTGCTTGAATTATACCAATAGCTGTGTCAATACTCCAATTATCATTGATATTATATTTAAGTTCTAATTCTAATCCTTTTGATGTGGCTTCTCCAGCATTTGATGTATACATCATGCTTGTTACTGGGTCTGTACTGTAAACATGAATATCTTCAATATCCATATAAAAAATTGAAGATGATAAATATAGTTTATCTTCTAAAAGTGAACCTCTAAGCCCTAATTCATAATTTATTGAAGTTTGTGCATCAAATCTATTTTCTTTTTCACTTCCATTTGAAGCAAAGTTGTTGTAACCTCCTGGTAAATAACCTTTTGAAACAGTTATGTAAGTTGAAAGTTCATTATTAAGTCTTTTAGAAAGAGCAATCTTAGGTAAAAAAGTATTCCATGTATGTTCTTCATTAAATTCAAAATAAGGAGTTGCATTAGTATTTGTTGGATGCATATAGTTATCTAAATTCATTTTCTTTTTTACTTTTTGATATCTACCTCCAAGTGTTAATTCATAATCTTCTAAAAATGGAATAACAACTTGTCCAAAACTTGCATAAGTTTTACTAGTAGCTTTTGATTTGGCATTAAACTTTACATCAACTCCAGTACCAAAAGGATTTCCTGCTAAATAACTTGGGTATTCTTGTCCATAATTGTGAAAGTTAAATTCATCTTTTTCAAAATATAAGCCAAATACATATCTTAAATAATTATTTTCTCCTGTGATTCTAAATTCTTGAGAAAAGTTTTTAGAAGTTGCATCTTGAAACATTGACATTTGATCATAATTTGGATTGTTACCTAAATCAACATCCCATGTTCCATCAATATCAACTTTTTTATTAGCTGTAATAGAAGATAAGTTTACATTTTCATTAAAATTATATTCTAATTTAAGTGATTGAGCCTTTGATTTTGTTTTCATGTATGTATCAGACTCATAATTCACATTTTTGAAATCTTCTCTTTTATAATCATTAATAGTTTCATTTTGAGGTATAGCTCCACCCTCAAATCCATATCTATAGTTTTTATCATCAAAAAGACTTAAATTCATACTTAATTTATCTGTTGGCTTATAATAAAAAGTTGTATTTAATTTGTGAAATTTGCTTTTATCAATATCTTTATTTTGATTTTCATTATGATTTGTTTGCCAACCGTCATCTTTTCCTAAAAGTCCATTTAGTCCAAAAAAGAGTTTATCTTTTATAATTGCTCCGCTGATATTAAAGTTTGCTTGTCTAAAATTGTTGCTTCCATACTCTAAACTTACAAAGCCTTCTGTTTCATTTGTAGGTTTTTTTGTTACTATATTTATAACTCCGCCAATACTATCTTTGCCGTATAATGCACCTTGAGGACCTCTTAGTACTTCAACTCTTTCTATGTTTAATATTGATGCATCAAAAGCATAAACACTACTATGTGGAATTCCATCTATATATATAACTACAGGATTATTATTTGTAAATATTGAGGTATTGATTCCTCTAAAATTAACTCTATCAGAATACATAAAAGTTGAAGATAAATTAGGAATATATTCAATAATTTCTGGAATACTTTTTATCTCTTTTTCTTCAATAGTAAAATTATCTATAATTGAGATACTTTGCGGTATTTGTTTTATAGTTTCATCCATTTTATTTGCACTAACTGTTATCTCATCAAGTTTTATATTTTTAGTTGTAGTAGCAAGAAGAGTACTACTTGCTACTAATGAGACTACAATTATATTTGTTAACTTTTTATTCATTAGTTACTCCATAAATTTAATTTAATCGATAATATATTATAATTAATACTTACTATCAATTTCAATAATATTTTAAGTAGGATAGTATTTCTTTTTAATCAAATAGTATTTTGGAGTAAAAATGTCATCAAATAATTTAACTTTTGAATTTGATAATAAAAATTCAAAAATGATTTTGCCTAAAGATAAAGTTATTGCAAATATAACAGATAAAAAAATAACAGACTCAATTTACTTTATAAAATCAAATTTGATTTTCAAAGAAGACCTTGTAGTTGAATCAAAATCTAAAATAGATGGAATTATGTTAGATTTTAATCTTAGTGGAGATATAACTTATCATTCAAAAATTTCAAATCACGGATTACAAACTTTTAAAAATAGAACTGATATTGAATTAGTAAATGAAGAAGAAACAGAATCTTTTGTAAAAAAGGGTGAAGTAAATAAAATCACTTTAGTAGTAAAAAAAGAGTTGTTATCACAAATTTTACCAGATTGTGAAGTATTTAAAATATTAAACTATTTAGAAAAAAATAATTGTCATAAAATATTATCAAGTAAATTAACTGGCAATAATGTAAATAAACTATTAAACCAGTTACATATGAATGAACTATATGTTAATGATTTGAATACACTTTTTTTGCAATCAAAAGTTTTAGAATTAGTTTATTATGAATTTAATACTCTTTTTACAACAAAAGATAATAAACAAAAGATTAAATTTAGTGAAGAAGATATGCAGGCTTTAAAAAAAGCAAAAGTAATTATCAATTCATTAGATCCTAATTGTACAATTTCTTATTTATCGAAAAGAGTTGCGTTAAATGAATTTAAGTTAAAATATGGATTCAAAAAGTTTTTTAATACTTCTCCTGGAGCCCTAGTACTAGAAACAAGAATGCAAAAAGCAAAAGAGTTATTAAGTACAGGTGATTACAATATTGCTGAGGTTTCAAGTATTGTAGGCTATAAACATCAACAAAGTTTTTCGACTGCTTTTTTTAAGTATTTTAAAGTTAATCCAAAAGAGTTGGTAAAAAATAGAACTTATTATTTTTAATTATTTGATAAATCTTTAAATATAATATACTCAGATTGACACTATTATAGTTACAGTAATCATTGCAGGTAAAATATTTTGATAGCATAATCATCATTAATGAGAATAGAGATTACCCTGCTTGTTAAAAAGCTTAATAATACTGCACCTATACAGCCTGTAAAACCATGAACTAAGCCAATCTTTGACTTAGTTTCATGTAAAAAACTTTTTGTTTTTTCAAACATAAATTTTCCTAGAACTTATAAGAAAGAGTAACTTTGAAGTTTCTTCCTGGCTCATAATCCGTTGCATCACCAAATGCTCTTAAATCCCCTTGAAAAGAAGAGTGAGAAGCATAAGCTTTATCAAATATATTATCAATTCCAGCAATTACTTTTAAACCTTTTATTGATTTTGGTGTATATTTAATAGCTAAATCATGTACATGATACCCCTCTTTTTCTATATCTTTTACATCGTTTTCATCTTTAACAAAGATTGATTGCCAAGAAAGTCCAACTTCAGGTGTAGCTTGATAGTTTAATGCAAGAGTAAATGTATCTCCTGTTTCTTGTTCAAGTGCTTCGCCTGTATAAAGTACTTCTGAATCCATTCTTGAGTATGTAAATAAAGTATTAAAGTCATTTAAATTATATGCAAAGCTTGCTTCAATACCTTTTGTTTTTGTATCTCCTAAATTAACCATTTGGTATGCATCATTAAAGCCAATATCATCATTGATTTTTGTAACATAATATTTAGTTAATATTCCAATATTATCTGCACCTAGCACATTATCTTTGATATATTTAAACCCAAGCTCATTGTTATAACCTGTTTCTGATTTAATATTTGAGTTTTGTGTTGTAGCTCTTGTTCTATAACTTGCAAAAACTTCTTGCATAGGAGCACCTTTAAATAGTGTTGTATGACTTGCAAGTAATGAGAAACTATCTGTAACTGCATATTCAGCAGCAAGAGAATAAGTTATCTCTTTTTCACTCACATCAGCAACAACTCCATCAAGTTTATATTTAGTAGCTCTAATTCCTGGAGTTAATATAAGTCCATTGTTAAAATCAATTGCATCTTCAATAAATAGGGCGAAAGTCTTAGCTTCTTCATCATCTCCATAAGCATCTCCATCAGTAGTTACTTCACTTGTTTGTACATCATAAGAAAATCCATATGTAAAAGTATTAAGAATATCTTTATAGTTGATATTTGATTGAGCTTTTGTGCTAAAACCTTTATTTTCTACAACAGCATTAAAAACATCTCCTCTTCTATTAGAGTTTGATTCATGTCTTGTTAAATCCATTTCATTAAAATATAAAGAAGAGTTTATAAGTAGATTTTCTCCTTTATCAATTGTATGCTTTAATGTGTAAGTGTTTCTAATATATTCAGTTGGATGAATTAAATCTGCAGGAGCTCCTCTTGCAACATTAATTGCTTCATTTACTGCTGTACTAAAATTTGGTCTTGGGTGATAATCACCTTCATCTTCTAGTCTATCATAAGAAAAAGATACTCTTTGCGTATCGTCTAAATCAATACCATACTTTAATAAAAGGTTTTTAATAGTACCTTCTCTTCCTTTTTCTTTGGTTCCATCTCCTGTTTTCCAATTTTCATTTTCAATCTGATCATAATAAATAAAGAAATCAGAGTTATTTGTTATCTTTCCATATGTAGCAAGTGATGCTCCAACACTATCATTACTATTATATTTAGTAGAAACAATTGCTCCAACTTTCTCACCATTTTCTAAAAAGTCTTTTCCATCTTTTGTTTCAAACTCTATTGAACCTCCTAACTCTCCATGAACTACAGAGTTAGCACCCACTTCAATATTTACTTTTTTTAGAATATCAGGATTAACTTTTAGAGTACTTTGATGGTGAAACATATCAACATTAGGCTGTTTTGCACCATCAATAGTAATATTGATATCTTCATCTTTTATTCCTCTAATGATAATTTTATTATTCATTGAGTGACTTCCTCCAACATCAACACCTGGTAATCCTCTTAATAAATCACTTAAGTGGTCAGCTTGCTTAGTTTCAATTGAATCTTTTCCTAAGTTTAAAGAAGAACTAACAATTTCAGTTTCCCAAACATCAACTGAATTTATCTTTTTTGTATCTTGTGCATTTGCATTTAAAGAAAAAATTGCTAAAGAAGCAATTGAACTTAAAAGTATTTTTCTATTCATTATATTCCTTATCTCTTGTGTGTATTTTTAAATTGAAAAATAAAAATTGAATTGTATTCACCTTTTACTTTTAACAAACTTTAAAATGATAGTGAGTATCATAACTAATATAAATCACATTCAAATCACAATTGGAGATTTAATGAACAAATTAATGGAATTTTTACAAAAAACTGTAGAAATATTGATAGTAGAAGATGAAATGGTATTAGCAATTGATATGGAAAGCTCACTGGAAGAGATGGGATATGAAATATCAGGAATAGAATCAACAGCACAAGATGCAATAAAACATGTAAATGAAAATAAGCCAGATATTGTAATTATGGATATTAACTTAAAGGCTATAAAAGTGGATTAGAAGCTGCAAAAGAGATTTGGCAAACTCATAAAATACCAATTATTTTTTTAACTTCTTATAGTGATGATTTAACAGTTAAAAAGTCTATGGAGAGTGAACCTTATGCATATTTAATAAAGCCTTGTAGGGAAAGAGATATTGATATTGCTATTAAAACAGCACTTCATAAGCACAACTATTTTTTTAAAAATAAAAATCTTATGAGCGAGCAAATAGTTATTGATTTAGCGCAAAACTATAAGTATGATAGAACAAAAAGAGTTTTATCAAAGGGCTTAAATAGTATAAAATTAACAGGAAATGAATTAAAATTTTTTGATATCTTAAGTGAAAATCCAAAAGAGTCAGTTAGTTTTGAGTAAATAATTTCATATATTTATAGAGGTGAATCACTATCTGATATGGGAAAATTAAGAACACTAGTTTATAGATTAAGAGCAAAACTTGATGCAGAGGTTTTTGAAAATGTTTATGAGTTTGGCTATAGGCTAAAACTTGACTAGTTTTAATACTTTTGCAAGATTATCTTTTTCTTCAAAACTTTTTTTATCTCTTATTGTATTAGCTTTAGTTTTATTATCTATTCTTTTTTTGCTTATCATACCAAAAATGGAAAAAGAACAGTATGAACATGAGATAAAACAAGTAGAGCAAACAATTGCTTTAAATACACAACAACTTCATTTAGCAGTAAAATATATTAGAAATGATGGTAAGAAAAACTATAAAATAATTAGATTAAATATCGAAGCGAAGCTTAGAAACTTATCTTTAAAATTAAAGAAAGCATCATTTTTACAGCAAGAGTCTCTTCTTAAAAAGTTTTCTAAAGAACTATCTTGTCAAGTAGCTTTAATAGATAACTCAAATAAGCAATCATATCATCTAAATAACATGCTAAATAATGATGGGTATATTCAATACAAAAATTCAAATCATAAAGTAAATAGTTGGAAAAACTATATAAAAAAACATGAAAAGAATTTTTGTCCTTCAATTACTAGTCATATAGTTTATAGTATGAAGTTTGATAAAAAGAGTAATTTATTACTTTCTTGTAATAGTGACTTGTTTTATGACAATGAGAATAATGAAGAAAAAAAGATAAAGAAGTATGTACAAAAGAGTTTTTCATATACTAATCACTTACATAAAGGAAATACTTTTTTGATGTGGTTAAATGTAAAAGATGCTACAAATAATCCTTTATATAATAAAAAAGATAAGCCTACAAATAATAAATATTGTATTAGTAAACTATCTGATGTAAAGAGTATAAATACAGGTACATTAAGTGCAAAAGATATTTTAAGTGCTAGTAATGGCAAGCCTATTACTCATATTTTAAATGGCAAGAAAGCTTTAACATGGGTTAGAAGTATTAATAATGACCCTGTAAGAAGATTGATATTTTTAACAACAGTTTATGAAGAAGATTTATATAAGGCAATTGATAAGGCCTTTTGGAAGCTTTTTCCTGCTGCAATTATGTCTTTTATTTTTGCAATATTAATTGGATATTTACTCTTTAGAAAGTTTTCAAAAAGCTTAGATACTTTAGTGAATACATCAAAACAAGTACAAAGTGGCAACTTAAAATTTAGGTCAAATATAAAAGGTGAAGACTCAATTGGGCAATTAGGACAAACTTTTGATTTGATGCTTGATTCTATGGAAAGTAATATTAAACTTCTTGATTTAAAAGTAGAAGAGAGAACACAAGAGTTAAAAAACTCTTTAGATGAAAAAAATACACTATTAAAAGAGATTCACCATAGGGTAAAAAATAATTTGGCATTTACTATAAGTTTAATAAAACTTCAAAAACGAAAAGTAAGTGATAAAAATATAAAAGAAGTTCTTACTGATATTCAAGAAAGAGTTTATATTATGGAATTAGTTCATAGAAAACTTTATGAAAGTAAAGATTTAAACAAAATTCCTTTTAAAAAAAATATTCATGAACTTATTTGGGATATTAAAAATGCATATCATATTGAACATTTAGATATAAAGCTTAATATTGATGATATATTTTTAGATATTGAGCATGCATTACCTTGTGGTTTGATAATTAATGAGTGTTTAACTAATAGTTTAAAATATGCTTTTGAAGAAAAATCATCTCATAACTTTTTTGAGATAACTTTTAAAAAGCAAGATTCTCAATATGTTCTTGAGATTGCTGACAATGGAAAAGGTTTACCCCAAAATTTTGATATTTATAAAAGCAAAAGCTTAGGACTAAGGCTTATTGTTTCTATCTCACAAAAGCAACTACTAGGAAAGATAGATTATAAAAATGATGGTGGATTAAAATATATAATAAGCTTTGAGAGTTAACTCTCAAAGCACTATTGAAATATCATTAACAGCTAAGAATTAACTTCTTAACTGTTTTAAAATAGATTTTGCTTTTCTTTTGTGATAAGGGTTATTTACTATTTGTTTTAAGGTTTTAATACTTTGTGATTTATTATCTAGTTCATAGTAGCACAAAGCTTTAAGTATCTGTTTTTCTCCATCAAGTTTACTATTTCTTTTTGTTCTCATATTTTTGATTATTTTTATACTTTTAGAGTATTCTTGTTGAGAATAATAAATATTTGCAAGAATCATTTGAAATTTATTTTTCTTTGCAAATTTAGATTCTTGAAGTTTTTGTATTGCTAAATCAATTTGTTTTGAGTTTAGATAACTTGAAACAATAATTTCGAAGATTTTTTGATCTTCTTTTATCATGTTTTCATCAACTGCTTTAGTCAAAAGTTCACCAGCTTTTTTATAAACTTCATTTTGTAGAAGAATATTTATAAAGTATAAAATATTATCTTTTTTTGTAAGTATACTATTTTTATATGCTAACTCTAAAGTTGAAAGAGATTTTTTTAATTGATTCTCTTGTTGATAAAGTGAGGCTAGTTGTACCCAGTATTCTTCTTTTGTATTAAATATTTTCACCATCTTTTTCATAATACTAATTGCATTTTTATAATCTTTTAATTCTACATACGAAGAGTAGATTACTTTATACCAAGACTCTTTTATATCTTTTTTTAAAGAGAAATATTTTTTTGAATATTTAACACTATTTTTATAATCTTTTTCATAATAATAAGCAAGTATCAAATTTTCATATATATCTTCTTTGTTTATGACTTTACTTTTTAAAAGTTCTTTTGACAAAGCTAAGCTTTTTTTGTATTGTTCATTTGAAAGATATACTTTTGAAAGAGAAAATTTAATACTTTGAATACTTTTTTCTTCAAAAGCTTTTAATTTTATAATCTTTTCATATGCCTTTGCAACTTTCTTATACTCTCCATCATTTATATAAACATTTGCTAATGTTTGTAAAATATATGATTTTTCATAAGAGTTTTTATCCTCTTTTAAAAGTTTTTCAAGCATAACTTTTGCTTTCTTAAAATCCTCTTTTTGCATAAACTCTTGAGCTTTTGTAAGTGTGTTGTATGTACTTTTTGACATACTGCTTTTTGCGTACAATCCACTGCTTAAACAAAGTACTACTACAATTAGTAATTTTTTAATCATCTTGCCAACCTAAAGTTAAATGTAATTGTTGCATTTTTAAAAGTTCCAGCAACATCATCTTTTGATGGTTTAAATCTCCATCTTTTCATAGCTTTTATTGCTGCTCTTTCAAATACACCTTCAGGATCTGATTTCATAACTTTTACATCTGAAACGAATCCACTTGAATCTATTTTAAATGCAAGTTGTACAAATCCCTCTTGTCTTCTTATCTTCGCTCTTCTTGGGTATCTTGGATTTACTCTTGTAATTGCTGTTAACATATTTGCATCTAAAAGGTTTGAGCCTAACTCAATTTGCGCCCCATTTAAAGAGTTAATTGAAGATATATCAATATTTGGATTAACTGCCAATGGCTTGATTTTCATATTTTTATCAAGTTTTTTGTTTAGATTTGTTTTTAAATCTAATTTTTTTGGTTCTACTTTTTTTACAGGCTCTTTTGGTTTAACTCTTTTTTTCTTCTCAATATGCGTATCTTTTTTATCTCTTAGATATGTAAGCTGTATAGGATTTGACTCTTTTTTTACTACATCACTTTGTGTAGTTGTCATTTTTTGCATAAGCAAAAACATACCAACACTAATAAAAAAAGATAAACATATAGCTATGATAACTCTCATATCAATTCTTTAATGTTGAGATTGAAATATTTGTAATACCTGCAAGTCTTACTTGATCCATAACTTTTACTAAAACACCAGTTCTTGAGTCTTTATCTGATTGAACTACAACACTATTTTGTGAATTAGTAGCTTTTAATCTTTCAATATTTGATCTAACTGCTCTTATGTCAACCATTCTTTTATCAATCCAAATTTCATCATTGTTTTTAATTGCAATTAATATATTTGCTTGTGCTTTTTGCTGACTTGTTTTTGCACTTGGTCTATTTACTTCAACCCCAGCTTCTTTAACAAATGATGTAGTTACAATAAAAAATATAAGCATAATAAATACTACATCAAGCATAGGAGTTAGATTTATCTCTGTCTCTTCTTTATTGTTTTTGTGGGAAAATCTTCTCATTATAAAACCTTTGAAATCTCTAAATATAATTTATCTGTCTGGTATTTGATTGATAGTTCTAATTTCTTTTCAAATAGTATTCCACTTAGTGCAACTACCATTCCTGCCATTGTTGGAATAGTTGCCATTGAAACACCATTTGCCATAGATTTAACATCACTTGTTCCATTTAATGCCATTACATCAAATACTTCAATCATCCCTGTAACAGTTCCTAAAAGTCCCACAAGTGGGCATACTATAATTAAAGTTTTTATAAAACTAAGACCTGTTTTCAATTTTGTATTCGAATCTTCAATTATGTATTTTTTTATCTCTTCTTTAAATTTTTGATTCACTTTTGAGTTTTTTAAATCACCTAATAAACTTTTTTTGTATTTTCTATACTCAAAGCTTATGTAAATATATCGCTCAACTAGTAGTGCCCATAAAAATAGGGCAATACCAAACACTATATAAAGTACAAAGCCACCTCTTTCAAAGAAGCCAAATAGATTATCTATGTATATATCAATCATTTTGTTTTAAATTTTTTGCTAACATTCCAATACTTTGCTCTTCTAAAATAGATACAATTGCTTCTGATTTTGAAGAGATGTATGTATATGCAAAAAGTAAAGGAATTGCTGTAACTAAACCTAAAACTGTTGTAATTAAAGCTGTTGAGATACCTCCAGCCATTAGTTTTGGGTCACCTGTACCAAATAAAGTGATTGCTTGGAAAGTTGCAATCATACCTGTAACAGTCCCTAGTAATCCAAGTAGTGGAGTTACTGCTGCAAGTAGTTTTACGAAACTTTGTCCTTTTTTGATATTATTTGTTTCTTTTAATATTGCTTCACCAATTTTAATCTCTAAATCACTTATTGAATCATTTATATTCTTATAAAATATTCCTGCTATTTTTCCTAAAGAGTTTGAATCATCATATTTTGAGATATCTTTTCTTTGCTTTCTTATTTTTGTATGAATGATATTTAAAACTATCATTTTATAAATTGCAAAAATTAAACCAAGTCCACCTAATGCAAGAATAATATATCCTACAATTCCACCTTGATTTATTCTATCCATAATAGTTGGATTATTTCCAAGCATTATAAAAAGTGTACCTTTTGTTGGGTCAATTAAAATATTTTTAATCTCATTTGAACTGTTTTCAAACTCTTTTGCACTATCTTTATAGCTTGATGCTGGTTGAACTGATAGTTCAATCAAAGCATTCATATCATCAGAATATGTTAAAAATTCTCCCTTTGAAAAAGCCGAAAACTGACCAACTCTTGTAACTTCTTGAGTATTCTTTTCTCCATTATGTGCAATAACAGTTGCTTCATATTTTGAAATATTTCCACTTTGAATAATTTCATCTAACATTGTATGCCAAAATGTTGTAAGTTCATCAATTGTTGGAAGTTTTTTCGAATTAGAGAATTTTGTGAAAACTTCTTTCTTTTGTGGAAACTGTGATGCTGTGAAACTTCTTTTATAACTTGTCAAAAAGTCAGCTGATGTTTGTCTAACACTTCCAAACATTTCACCTAAATCACCAATTTTAATATTTAGTTCTGACTCTTTTTTAGCCAAGATTTTTTCATTTTTCTCAATAATCTTTTTAAGTCTTGCTGTTTCAAGATTCTCTTGTTTTAACTCTCTTTTTGTTTTATTTAATAGCTCTTTTTGTCTATTTTTATTTTCAATAAAATCTTTTAATCTTTTATTCTCTTGAATTATTTCTTTATTAGAAGATTGTTTAACATTATTTAGTAAAGAGTTTAAATCAAGGGCAAAACTTGAATTTATAAGTAATAATACAGTTAATATATATTTAATCATTACATACCTTTCTTAGTTAGAAATGGAAGGTTTAATAAATCAACATTTTGATGTTTTTTAGCGATTTTAATACCTTTTCTTATATTTGATTTTGCATCACTATTATCTATTTTTACCCAAGATTTAGTTTGCTTATTCCAGTATCCATACTCCTTTAAGTCTAAACTTTGATAATATAAAGCAGTTCTTCCTAATCTTAAAAAGTTATATGTTTTATTGTCAATTTTATCTTGATAAGTTTCTATATTATTTGAGTAGTCATACTCAATTTTAAATGCTTCTAAAATAATTCTATATTTCTCTGCTGTTTTAATATCAGATTTATCTAAACTTGTTTTTAATTTTTCTATTCTATTTGTTCTTTCTTCTAAAAGAAAAGGCATATCCATTTTTACAAGTTGTTCTAAACTCTCTACCATTTTTAGCATAAGCGGAAAAATATTTTTTTGAGTATTTTCTATATCAATTAATTGTTGATCAATATTTTTTAACTCATTTTCTTGTGAACTTAGTATTTTTCTTAGTTGATTGTTGTAGATTCTACTATTTTTAAGTTCGGCATTTGTATATTTATATACACTTAATATCTCTTGAGTTTTTTCATCAAGATTGTCTATTTTTTTTTGGTATGTTTTCAATTTATTGTTTGTATTTTCAATTATATTCATTGATTTATCAATTTCATCAGCCATTATTGATGAAATAAATAAAATTGAAAAAAAGCCAATTTTTAAAAGCCAATTCATTTATAACCTTTTTATGTTAATTTTGAGAATTATAATCAATAATGAATAAAAGTAAACTTATTTATTAATCTTTCATGATAAGAAACAGTTAATTTTATTCATAACCTATAAAAACAAATAGTAATATTACTATTTGTTTTTTAGTTCTAAAAGAAGTTTATTAGTGTTTTTTATACTAATAAAAATAGTTGCAAGAAGTAGAATAAAAGCGATTAAAATACTAATAGTAACAGCATTACTAGTTGCAATTGTAGCATCTGTTCTACTTCTTTTTTTTGGTTTTTCTTTACTTTTTTCAGAAACTTTAACTTCTTTAAAACCATCAGGAGGGGCAATACCATCTTTAATAACAGTATGACCTTCTCCCCCATCTAAAACTATTTGATAAGGAATTTTTGGAATATCAATAGTAAGTTCATTAGAAGCAGGAAGTCTTTTCTCAAAAAGAATCTCTTTATTGTGTAATGCCTCTAAAACCAATAAAGCACCAGCAGCACTTTGTCCTGTATTAAATACTCCTTGAGCAGTAATTGTCCCATCTTCATTATCCATTACACTTAAAACTAGTGAATGTGAAAATAAAAATATTGGAGTTAATAAAATTAGTAATAAACTAGATATTTTTTTCATATTTAACCTTTTTATTTAAAATCCAAAATGATTTAGCTTCACTTCTATTAGAAGGAAGTTTTTTAGCAATATAAATTAAAATTGCACCAAATAGAATAAGTGAAATATCCACAGCAAGTATATTTTTTAGATTAAAACTTATAAGTTCAAAAAAAGAGAATCCAGAATTTATTGAGTGAATAAATGCAGAAAGAATAAAAATTAGTCCACCAGAGTATAAAAACTCTTTAGAAGCTTGATAAGAGTTGATTCTAAAAAAAGACCAAAAAAGAGTAAAAAGCCAAACATTATAAAAAATGCCTTGTTGCCAAAGTACTCTATGCTCTAAAGAGAAAGGAAGTAGCCATTGAAGTAAAAAAAGCACTCCAGTTGCTGGTATTACACCAATCATACTTGCAAGAGTAAATTTTCCCAACCAGTGATAAAATGTAATTTTTTTATCATACTTTTTAGCTTTTTTTTCTAAATATAACATCATTGCAAAACCAATTGCAATTGCACATAAAGCCATAATAATTGCAACTATAATTCTTGAAAAGATATCTATTCCAAATAAAAAATGTAAGAAAAATAGACCCTCAGCTACAAATACAGGCCAAACTTTATCCATGACTTTTTGATTTTTTATTAGTTTTCCTGATTGGGCATTTAAAGTAACTGTTGGACGATTAAATATTCCTCCATTTAAAAATGGTTTATAAGGGTTATATCCTACTATTTCTACTTGTGATGATTTGTCATTCCAGTTTTTTAATCTTATTTGTTTAAAAGTAAGGTCAGGATTAACTTTTGAAGCTTTTTTTAGTAGCTCTTTTAACTCAAGCATTTTTGTTGGTTCATTTAATTTTTTAATAGGTTTATTCTCTTCAAAGAGTACTTTTCCTACAACTTCATCAATTGCTTTTGCTTGCCCTTTTGAAACTATTTTTGATATAGGTCCTGAACTTATTAAACCAACATTCATAACAGCTCCACTTAAAGTAATAAGTAAAAATGGTAAAAATGCCCAAGTAAATACTTTTACATGTATTTTAGAAAAGACTGCTTGTTGATTTTTTCCTTTATTTGCAAATTTAAATAAGTATATTAAAATAAGTCCTGTAATAGTTAAAACTAAAGTTCCAACTGCTACAAAGCCAAAAGATAAACGACCTATTAGTTTTAAAGGTTGCCCATAATGTAGCTCATTTAAAAAATCAGCAAGATGAGATTTTTCTTTTGTTTCATCCTCTAATCTCTCTTTTGTTGTAGGATTAAAAGCGATTGGCTTTACAAAAGGGTTTGTAATTATAACAGCGGGGTCATTCATCCTTCCAGGAAGATTTATTAATATATCATCTTTTGGAAAACTTTCATCTTCTAAAACTTTATTTATCATATAATTATAATCTATATTAAAAATATCAGTAGTTTGGATATGTCTTGATGGTTTTTCCCATGTTTTAATATAAGGAAGAAGTATTGCAAAAATACCAAAAAATATCGCAATATACATAATTATAGAAAAAATTACTCCAGCAGCGATATGAATTCTAAAAAGTCTTTGCTTAAAAAGTTTTGATTTGCTCTCTTGCATATAAAATCCTTAATATAATATATAAAGTGCAATTGCACAAATTGTAGTTGGGATTAAGAATCTAAGTAATGCAATAAGTTTTGTGTAAGATAGTGCAATCCATGTTGTAGCGCAAGCCCATGCTAAAGTATTAAACATTATTGAAATTATTGTAGATTCTTGAATTTTAAGTGGGAGAATAAAAGCAAGTAGTGTCATAAATAAATAAGAAAGAATTAATCCTCCAAATATACTTAAAACAACTCTAAACCAGCCTAATATTTTTCCATTTTCTTCAGGAGTATTTAGTTTTGTATATGTCTTTTTTATCATATATTACCTTTGTTTATTTCCCCAAAATTTGGGGAAATTTTAAAATCTATAGCTAATACTAGCCATAACTGTTCTAGCAGTTCCTGCATAAACTCTTGTTCCTCTAGCATTACTTGATAAAGCACCATCAACATATTTTATCAGTTAAATTTTGAACACTTAAATTTACTCTGTAATTGCCTTTTTTATAACCAAGTGTTGCATTGTAGATAATTTCTGAGTCAAATTTTATTTTATTTGCATCATCTGCATATCTACTTCCTAAATACCTAGCTCCACCTCCAATATACATATTTGGAAGATTTAATGAAGTTAAATTATATGTAGTAAATATATTTGCTGTATGTTTTGGTATATTTCTTAATTCATTATCATTGTTATCTTTGTTTTTTGTATCTGTATATCCATATGATGCAACAATTGACCAGTTTGAAGTAATTTGTCCTGATAAGTCAAACTCAAAACCTTTACTTTTTTGTACCCCACTTGCAATAGAAGCTTGGTTTGTTGGATCATTTGGATCACTTAAAGCAATATTTTTCTTTTCTATTTTAAACATTGCAGCAGTAAGATGAAGATTATCATTAAATAGTTTTTGTTTAACTCCTATTTCATATCCTTTACCCTCTTCAGGGTCAAGAATGTTTCCTTTAATATCATTTGCGCTATTTGGATTAAAAGACTCAGAATAGTTTGTATAAATAGAAGTTTGAGGTGTGATTTTATAAACTAATCCAAAAGATGGTGTTAAGGCATCACTTCTTTGCCCATTTTGTGGTTTTGATTCACTATATCTAACACCAGCACTAAAGATTAAATCATCTGTAAGATTTATGCTATCTTGTAAAAATGTTCCCCATGATTTAACATATGTTTTATCATTTGACATATTCATTGCACCAGAGTGATCTGATAAATCAGTTAATGATTCATAATCAGGATGAGAAATATCTATATTATATGCAGCAAATGGGTCAAAAAACATATCTAGTTTTGAGTAAGCTTTATTATAATCAATTCCAGCACTAATATTGTTTTTAAAATCTAAGATATTTACTTGTTTATTTAACGTATATTGTAATACATGCTCTTGAAACTCTTGTTTTTGATATGCATATGCTCTTTTTACTGTATTTGTAGCTTCATTGAAACTTTGTGGCATATGAACATTTCCATTATCTCCTACATAATCTATATATCTATATCTTAAGTTAGAGTTCCAAGTATCAAAACTACTATCAAAATCAAAACCAACTATTTTTTGAGTCTTTTTAAACTCTTCATCTGGGTTAGAAATAGTATTTTTTAAAGGTGCGATAAGTTTACCCTTACTATTAACATAAGTACCAAACGCAGATGCAGAAGTTTCATCTGTATACTCTGCTAAAACAGTTAATGTATTATTTTCATCAAAGTCATATGCAATAGAAGGAGCAAGAAAAACTCTATTTGTATCTGTATTTGAGTTAGTATATCCTTCATCATATTTAAGTGTAGAAACCAATCTATATCTTAATGAACCATCTTCATTTATACTACCTGTTACATCAAGTTTTGGTGTATATGAATTATTGTCTGTAAGTTCAAAAGATATTTCAGAAGAAGCCTCTTTTTGTGGTTTTTTACTAACTAAGTTTACTAATCCACCAGGACTAGACTCTCCATATTGTAAGGAGTCAGGTCCTTTTAAAACTTCTACTCTTTCAAGATTAAATATCTCAGGGTGAGCAATTTTATTAGTGATTTTTAAACTATCAAATAGAATTGGAATACTAGAAAAACCTCTCATTCCAATTTGAGTAGTTCTTCCATGACTATCACCTTGATAAGTTGTATTTGATGACATTTGTATAATATCTTCAATATTTTGAATTTGTGCATCTTGGATTAAGTCTTGATTAAATACTTGAATAGATTTTGCACTATTTTCTATATCTATATTTGTTCTATTTAGAGAAGGTTTCTCTCTTGTTAAGTAGTTTGATGTTTCACTTCCTATAATAGTAACACTATTTAGTTTTTTTGTCTCTTCTTTGTTTGTTTGTTTACTATTTGCAAGTAGGGGTGAACTTGCTAGTAAAATAGTACAAAGAGATATTGACAGCTTTTTTGGTAAACCAAAAGTTTTCATTTATGTGTACTCCTCAAATAATTTAGGGAATAATACATAAAATGATTATGATTATCAATATGTTAATATCATAAAAAGGAAAATATTAGCTACAAAAAGGAAATTTAAAAACTATTACTTTTTTTTCTATATTCACTAGGACTTATTTTAAAGTGATTTAAAAATAGTTTACTAAAGTGACCTATATGTTTGTATCCCACTTTTAAGCATGTTTCTTTTACACTAAAGTTTTCTTCTAGTAACTCTTTTGCAACTTCTAGTCTTCTTTTTTGAAGCATTTTATATATAGTTGTGCCATAGTACTGTTTAAAATCTTTTTTTAAATAACACTCATTTGTTGCTGCTTTATTTGCGATATCTTTTATGCTTAAAGGTTTTGAATATTGTGAGATAATTATCTGCTTTGCTTTTTTAAGTGATTCTATTTTTTCTATATCAAAATCCTCACTATTGGTACATTTATTAATTATTTTATTTATAGTGTAATGTGATAAGTTTAGTGCCATTGATTCAAGATGAAGATTAGATAGACTATTTTCATTGATTGTTTTATTTTCAAAGTAAGACAATAACTCAAACTGATAAGAATCAATATATCCACCTTCAATAATAAAGTGATTAACTGCTTTAGTCTCTTGCATTATTTCACTTAATTTTTCTAGTTTTTTTGCTAATTGTAGAAAAAGAAGTTCTTTTATTCCAATCGTTATTGCTTTACACTGTCTGTTTTTCTTTAGATGCATCTCTACAGAAAAATCATCAGAAGAAAGGCCAATAAAAAATGAGTTCTTTTTTAGTATAAACTCTTTATTACCTTTGAAAAAATATTTTATATTATTTGATAAATTAAAAATCAATACCGCTCCTGCAATATTTGAAGAAAGATAAATATTATAATCATCATTTAGTTTGTAATCACATGAAGAACTAGCTATACCATTTCCAAAATCGTGCCAAAGAAAAACACCCTTCCCCTAATTGTGTTTTATATTTGTCAATAAAGTCTCTCTTGAAAAAGGATTATTGATTTTTTTGCTAATTTCTATTAAATTATTATGATTTACTTTATTCATTATTTTAAATATCCTTGAAATAAAATAGCTATAGTAGTAAAAAAAAATTAAAATAGCTTTAATTATTGATAGTGATAATTATAATTAGAGGATAAAAGAAAATAACTCTTAAGCAATGTTAAGAGTTATTTTATCTTTTAAAATTTATAACTTATAGTTGCAAGAACGGCTCTTGGCTCTCCTATATATACTCGCGTATCACTTGTAGTCCCTGAAGCTGAACCATCTACATACTCTTCATCTGTTAAGTTTTGAACACTAAGATTTGCTTTCCAGTTTCCTTTTTTATAGCCAATTGTTGCATTATAAACAATAGTTGAGTCTAGTTTTATGCTATTTGCATCATCTGCATATTTACTTCCAATATATCTAGCTCCTGCACCCACATAAAAATTTGCTAAGTCAAAAGCTGATAGTTTATATTTTGTAAAAATATTAGCAGTATGTTTTGGAATATTTCTTAAGTTATTATCATCGTTGTTCTTATCTTTTGTTTTTGTATATCCATATGAAGCAATCATAGACCAATTTTGTGTAATATCTCCTACTAAATCAATTTCAAATCCATGACTTTCTTGTTTTCCACTTGGAACTGACCATCCACTAAGAGATGGAGCATTTGGATCTGCTAATGCAATATTCTCTTTTTCTATTTTAAACACAGCAGTTGTTAAATTTAATTTATCATTAAATAATTTTTGTTTAATTCCAAATTCATAACCTTTTCCTGTTTCAGGATCTAAAACATTTCCACTTTTATCTATGGCACTATTTGGAGTAAATGATTCAGAGTAGCTTGTATATAAACTTGTTTTATTTGTAATATGATAAACCAATCCAAAAGATGGAGTAATAGCATCACTTTTTTGTCCCTCTTGAGGTTTAGATTCACTATATCTTAGTCCTGCATTAAATATTAGTTTATCTGTAAGATTTATACTATCTTGTAGAAACATTCCCCAAGATTTAACACTTGTTTTTGCTTGTGACATATCTCTTGTTATATTATATGAATCTACAGGATTTATGTGCTGTTCATAAACAGGATTTGAAAGATTTATATTATAAGGATGCATTGCAATATTTGAACTTCCTTGAGAAGTTGATTTATTATAATCAGCTCCAATGCTAATATTATTTTTTATATTAAGTATTTGAAACTCTTTATTAAAAGTATATTGTAAAGCATGTTCTTTAAATTCACCTCTTTGATTTGCAGGAAATCTTGTCACTTCATTTGTGGCTTCATTATACATAAGAGGTAAATAAACATTTCCATAATCTCTTATATGTTTAATATATCTATATTTAAAATTAGAACTCCAAGTGTTGTATCTATTATCAAAATCAAAGCCAAGAACTTTTTGAGTTCTTTCAAACTCTTCATCTGGATGAGAAGTGACATTTTTGATTGGTGCTACAAGTTCTCCTTTACTATTTACATTAGTTCCAAAATTTGTAGGAGATGTTTCTTTATTGTATTCACTAATAAAAGTAAAAGTATTATTATCATTTATATCATATGCTAAACTAGGAGCAATAAATATTTTATTTGTATTTGTATTTGTATTGCTATTTGTATATCCCTTATCATATTTATAAGTAGAAATAAGCCTATAATATAGTGATTTATTTTTATTTAAACTTCCAGTAATATCAATTTTTGGCTTATATGAGGGATTGTCATTTATTTCAAACTCTAAATTTGCCATAGACTCTTTTAAGGGTTTTTTCTTAACTAAGTTTACAATTCCACCTGGACTTGATTGTCCATATTGTAAAGAATCAGGTCCTTTTTGTACTTCAACTGAATCCAAAGCAAATACTTCTGGATTAGGAATTTTATTTGTAACTTTTAATCCATCAATTAAAATAGGAACTGATGAAAATCCTCTCATGGAAATATTAGTTGATTTCCCATCTGTATTGCCAGTATAAACAGTATTTGATGATAACTCTATAATATCATCAATATTTTGAAGATTGGCATCTTGAATAAAAGCCTCATTAAAAACTTGAATAGATTTTGCAGTATCTTCTATATCAATGCCTGTACGATTTAATTTTATTTTTTCTTCACTTTGATAATTTGAAATCGCATTTTCAATTATATTAACTTCATCTAATTTTGTACTTTCTTGTGCAAAAAGTAATTCACTTGTTAATAAAAAAGAAGAAAGACTTATGCATAAATTTCTTTTAAGAAATTCTTTATTCATATAATACTCCTAAAATTTTTTATTTTCGGATACTATATAAATTGATACTAATTATCAATACTTAAAAAACACTATAAGGAAAAGTTTATTGGATAATGGGGAAATCAATAATTATTGAGCTCTTTTCTATAATTATTTGGAGTAATTAAAAAATGATTGAAAAAGAGTTTACTAAAATAGCTAGTATTATTATATCCTACTTTTAAAGCAACTTCTTTTACACTAAAATTTTCTTTTAAAAGTCTTTTTGCAACTTCTAATCGTCTTTCTTGAATCATTTGTAAGATTGTCATTCCATAATATTCTTTAAAATCTTTTTTTAAATAACACTCATTTATTGCAGATTTGTAAGCTATATTTTTTATAGATAATTTAGAGTTATAATCTTTCATAATTATCTCTTTTGCTCGCTCTAAAGAGGATATTCTATCTTTTTTTAAGCTTATTGAAGATTTATCATTTAAAGATTTAGAAATTTTTTCAATGGTATGATGAAGTAAGTTTGTAATTTTTGATTCTAAATATATACTTTTTAAACTATCCTCAAAATAGTTTTCATCTTTAAAATCATTGGATAATTCAGATTGGAGTGCATCAATTTGTAAATTTCCTAGAACATAATAGCTTTGTTTAAATGCAAGTTCCATGTATTTTTTAATATTTTCAATTTTATATGCAATTTTTAAAAATAGGTCACTTTTTGTTCCTATGAAAATAGAAATAAAAGCTTGATTTTTTTTCAAAGGAATTTCACAATAAAACTCATTTGAAGCTAGTTCTAAAAAAAAGTGATTTTTTCTTAAAATATGCTCTTTTTCATCTTTATATGCAAAATTAATATTTGAACCAAGATTAAAGATTAAACATGCTCCTGGAACTTGTGATTTTTCATATAATAATAAATCTTTATTAGGAGTAATTTTTCTAACAAAAAGCGCAATACCATTTCCCATATCATAAAAGATAGTAAAACCTTCTCCATACTCTTTTTTTATTTTTGCAAAAGATGTCTCTCTTGAAAAAGGATTTTGAATCTTCTTTTCTATATCTATTAAGTCATAGTAGTTTACTTTTTCCATTATTTATTATTATCCTTATTTCATTTTGATAATAATAATTAAAATATGATTAATAGATATTTAATTAAATAGAGTAATTAAGTGTTTGAATAAAGAGTTTTTGTCTTCGTTGTATCTAATAATTGACTCTTTAATATGCAATTTAAAGTTATTTTTATTAATACCCCTAAATTTTTTTAATCTTGTGTTTATAAAATCTTCAAAGCAATTTTGAGTTTTTAAAAAGCCTATAACAATAAATCTTTCTTCTCTTTTATTATATAAAAGCTTTGCACTATTTGCTTTTTTATGTTTTAATAATTGCTCTTTTATCTGTTTGTCAATCTTTGTACAATTTTCTTCAACTGATATTATTTTCTCTTCATCTTCAAGAAAAAACATAATTTCATTATTAAAATTAATATATTTTAGTAAACAGCTATTTTTACAAGTGATTTTTTTCTCATTAGAAATCAAATGAAAGCGTATTTTTTTATAGTAGCTATTTACTGTTTGCCTACTAATATCTAGCTTTTTTGCTGTTTGACTTGCAGTTAAATCTTGGGTAAAGCAAAGAGATAACTTCTCAAGTTTTGAAGAAGTAAGTTTAGAGTTTTTAATTTTATATTTTATTAAATCTATATTTGACATAAAATAATTATATTTAAAATAAATGTGTAAAAAATGTGAAATATTTTTTCTAAAATTATCTTGTCATGATAAAAACTTTACTAAAGCCTTTGTAAGGAAAAAAAAGAAATAATTCCACATATTAATTCTGATAATGATTATCACACACAAGGGGAAAATTAATGAAATCATTTAATAAAAAGATATTAACACTATCTTTATTTGCAGCTTTTGCATTGCAATCAAATCTAGTTGCAAAAGATGCAAAATCTTTAGGTACAGTTGATGTAGTCTCTTCAAATGATACAGAAACTACAAAATCATATACAGTGGATTCTATTAATTCTGCAACAAAATTAACATTGTCTTTAAAAGATACTCCACAATCAGTAACAGTTTTTACAAATCAAAAAATGAAAGATTTAGGAATCACATCTTACCAAGATATTTTAAGTAATGTAACAGGTGTCTCTTTAAGTAGATGGGATGAGAGGTTAAAATCAACTGCAAGAGGATTTACTATTGATTATTATAAAATTGATGGAATGCCTACTTATTCAAGTTTTGACGAAAGGGATTTAGATCTTTCGATTTTTGATAGAGTTGAGATTGTAAGAGGTGCAAATGGTCTGTTAACAGGAGCTGGTAATCCAGGAATGAGCATCAATCTTATTAGAAAAAGAGCAAAAAGTAAAGAATTAAAAGGTAATGTAACTTTAAAAGGTGGTTCTTGGGATAATTATAGCGCAACAGTTGATATTTCAACACCATTGAACGAAAAGGGAACTGTAAGAGGTAGGTTTATAGCAAAACAAGAGAACAAAGATTCTTTTATGGATCACTATGAAAAAGAGAATGAAATACTTTATGGTGTAGTAGATATGGATTTAACTGATTCTACTTATTTATCAGTTGGAGCAAGTTATCAAAATCTTGATAGAAGTGGTATTAGATGGGGTGGTTTACCTGCATTTTATAGTGATGGAAGTAAAACAAATTTTGATACTTCAGATATAATTACAAACAAAAATACTTATTGGAATGCAGAAACTAAAAGTGTATTTGCAGATTTTAAACAATATTTTTTAAATAATTTATCATTTAATTTATCATTTTCTCATAATAGATATAAAAATGAATCAAATTTATTATATTTTGGTGGAGTAGTTGATAAAGCAACAGGAATAGGTCAGGGAAGTATTTCTGGATATGTAAATGATGAGTATGAAAAAGAGAATAATATAGATGCATATATATCTGCTCCATTTGAATTAGGTGGTTTAGATCATGAAGTGCTTTTTGGTTACACATATAATAGTAGTAAATCAAAATATAATCATCAAGGAAGTGCAAAGCAAGATTCAAATTTAGGAAATCCTTTAATAAATTTCAGAAATATTAATTTAGGTAGTTTAGATAATTTTAGATATTATGATGGAACACCAAATAAAACTACACAAAAAGCCGCTTATATAGTTGGTAAATTTTCACTTTTAGATGATTTGAAATTAGTAACTGGTGCTAGGTTAACAAATTGGAAGTATACTGAAGATAGTGGTGAAAATAATAGAGAATTTGAAAATGAATTAACTCCATATGTTGGTGTAGTTTACAATATTGACAAAAACCATTCAATTTATACAAGTTATACAAGTATTTTTAATCCACAAGATGAAAAAACTCAAAGTGGAAATTATTTAGACCCAATTGAGGGTAAAAACTATGAACTTGGTGTAAAAGGGGAGTATTTTGATGGAAAATTAAATACTTCATTAACATTATTTAGAGTAGAACAAGATAACGTAGCTTCGGCTTTAGATGGAGTATTTGTTAAAGGGACAAGTGATACAGCATATAAAGCGGCTGAGGGAGTTACAAGTAAAGGTTTTGAATTTGATGTACATGGTCAAATTACTAATAATTTAAATTTAAGTTTTGGAATTGCTAATTTTGAAGCAAAAGATGCCAATGGTGATAAGCATAATACAAAATCTTCAAGAACAACAGCAAACCTTTTTGCAAAATATGAGCTAAATGATTTAAGTTTTGGGGCAGGTTTAAGTTATAAAAGTAAATTTTATACTGGCGAAGGTGCAACAAAAATTACACAAGATGCCTTTACTTTAGCAAACGCAATGATTGCATATAAAATAAATAAAAATGCAAATTTACAATTTAATGTAAATAATATTTTTGATAAAGAGTATTATACTGGAATTGGTAAAAATTTGATGGGTCATGGTACACCAAGAAATGCTACACTAACTTTACAATACTCATTTTAATTACTAAAAAGGACTTTTCCTTTTTAGTATACACTACAATTATGATAATAACTATTAATATTTATTGAAAATATTGTATAATTCTTTCATGTTAAAAGAAGAATACAAAAAATTAAAAGTACTATATGTTGAAGATGAAGATTTTATAAGAGCAAATGCTGTCTCATATTTAAAAAGATTTTTCCATGATGTATATGAAGCAAATGATGCTTATATGGCTTTAGAACTTATTGAAAAAAAACAACCACACTTAGTAATAACAGATATAAAAATGCCAAAATTAAGTGGTTTAGATATGATAAGAAGAGTAAGACAAACAGATGAAAAGACTCAATTTATAGTGCTTAGTGCTTTTACTAATAAAGACTATTTACTTGATGCAATAGATTTAGGCTTAGTTAAATACTTATCAAAACCCATAAAACATGATACTATTTTTCCTTTGCTTTTAAAGTGTGCAAAACATAGTTTTGAAAATGAGAATAATAAGAAATTTATAAATGAAACTACTTATTTTGATAGTTTTGAGAAGCTATTAAAAGTAGATGAACAAGAGATAAAACTAACAAAAAGTGAAATACTTTTTTTAGAACTTCTTTGTGTTAATTCACCAAAGGTAGTGAGTTATGAACAAATTCAAGAGTTTGTTTGGGAAGATGAGTTTATGAGCGACAATGCAATTAGACTTTTGGTTCGTGATTTAAGAAAGAAGCTTCCTTGTAAAGCTATTAAAAACGTATCAAAAATTGGATACAAAATAGAACTTTTTAAATGAAAAAGATTTTTTTTATTTTATTTGTCTTTTCTTTCTCTTTTGTTTTTGCGGATAAATTTAATTTAATAAAAAGTTTTCAAGTTTCTGAAGATTTTGAAATATTTAATGAGTTTGGTAAAAATGACTTTTTAGAGTATAAAAATAAAAAAGTAAAAAAGTTTGCTGTAAAAATAGAGCTTGATAAATCAGTTTTAAAAGATAAAGAGTTCTATTTAACAGTGATATCAGATTATGAAAATTTACTTTTTTCAAATATATCTTATGTGAAAAATAATCATATTTTAATATCGAAATTAGATGAAAATACTCCCAATGAAATAACTTTTTATTACTCTTATGATAAACCTAAAAGAGCAGGTTTTAGAATCAAAATTATTAGTGAATTTGAGTATAAAAATATTTTTCCATTTGAGGGGATTTTATACGGAGTAGCTTATGGAATCATCTTTTGCGCTTTTTTATACTATTTTATAATATATTTTTCAACCAGAAAAAGTTACTTTTTATATTACTCTATAATGCAAATATTTGTACTAGCATCTTTAATTGGTTTTGTCTATTTTAGCTTTAAACCATACCCTACAAATAATGCTCAAGCAATTGTTGATATTTTTGAAAATATGAGTTTTATTTTTACTTTATTATTTGCAAAAGAGATTTTAAAAACAAAAAAGAAGATGCCATATGCAAACTATTTATTATGTTTTTTAATAGGCATAAATATTGTTGATATTTTTATAATATTTTTTACTAAATACTCTATTTTATATGAATATATGCCTTTTTATATAATCTTTTTACTACCAACTATTTTAGGCGTTATTTCAATAATTAAGAAAAATGAAAATACTATAATATATACAATTGGTTGGAGTTTTATGACTATTTTTATATATTTGGCTGAAATGGAGTTAATTCCTTTAAGTGGAATATATACAATACATGTAGTTGCACCAATGGAGTCTTTAATTTTTAGTTTTGCACTAGCTTTTACTTTAAGAGCTATTGTAAATGAAAAGAATGAAAAAGAAAAATTACTTATTCATAAAAGTAAATTAGCTTCTATGGGGGAGATGATAAATAATATTGCCCATCAATGGAGACAGCCTTTAACTCACTTAAGTTATATAAATATGAACCTACAAATGGCATCTTATGATAATCAACTAAATAAAGAATATCTAAATGAAAAAATAGAAGAATCAAATAATCAACTTGAGTTTATGTCAAATACTATTGAAAGTTTTAGTGATTTTTATAAACCACAAAAACAAAAAGATTATTTTTATATTTCAAGTGCTGTAAAACAAGCAATAAATATTATGTCTGTTATTTTAGATAAATATGATATTGAAATTTCATTGGAAATAAGAAATGATATGAAAATTTACTCTTACGAAAATGAGTATTCTCAAGTTGTATTAAATCTAATAACAAATGCAAAAGATATTTTACTGCAAAGGGAAATCATAAATCCAAAAATCAAAATAACTATTGATACAAATTTAAATAGAAGTATTACAACTGTTTGTGATAATGCAAAAGGAGTTGATAATAAAAATATTCAAAAAGTATTTGAACCATATTTTACTACTAAAGAAAAAGGAAGTGGAATAGGGCTTTATATGTCAAAAACAATAATCAACTCTCACTTTAAAGGAGATTTGAAAGTAACAAACACCAAAGAAGGTGCTTGTTTTTTTATTGAAGTTTGATTTGTTTTTTAACTTATTTTTTTAATTGTGCCATTAGTATTTTTGTATTTCTTGCACTAAAATATAAAGCTAAAGCTATAAATAAAAAGCCAAGTGATAAAAGTATGATTAAAGGCATTCCTAGTTCATTACTTCTTTGTCTTGGTTGTGAAAGCTTTTTCTTAGCCTCTTTTGAAGCTTTTATACTAAAGCCCTCAAGTGGAGCAATTCCATCTTTTACAATTTGATGTCCAGGTCCTCCATCTAAAACTACTTGATACTCTTCTTTTGGAATATCAATAGTTATTTCACTCTCATCAGGAAGTCTTTTTTTAAATAAAATTTCTCCTGTTGCTAATGATTCAAGTCTTATCATTGCACCTGCTGCTTTTTGTCCATTACTAAATTCACCTATAACTGTGATTGTATTGTCATCATTATTAAATACATTCATTAAAAGTGTGTGTGCACTTAGGTTTACTGCTAAAAAAAGTGCTAAAAAAATATATCTTAATTTCATTGTTTTCCTTTAAACTTTTGCTTTAAAAAAGCTTTTTGCTTCATTTCTATTATTTGGTAGTTTGTAAGCTAATAACATAAGTAATAAACCAAATAAAAACAGTCCTAAATCAACATTTAAAATAGTATTCATTTTAAGAGCATATAATTCAATTGGATTAAATCCACTATTATAAAAATGTAATATTGGAGTTAGCATAAAAAATAAAGCTCCTATAAAAAAGAACTCTTTTGTTGCTTGGTATGAATTAATTCTATAAAATGACCATGTAAATGTTGCAAGCCAAAAGACAAAAAATAAGCCCTTTTGCCAAATAAGTCTATCTTGCATATCAAATGGTAAAATCCATTGAAGTAAAAATATAAAGCCAGTTGCTGGAATAACACCTATCATAACTGCAAGTGATAATTTCCCAAACCAATGGTAAAATGGAACTTTATTTTCAAATCTTTTTGCTCGTTTTTCAAGCCAAAGCATTACACCAAATCCAATTGCAACTGCACAAATAGCCATAAGTGTTGCCATAAGAATTCTAGTAAATACATCAACTCCAAAAAGTAAATGTAAGAAATACATGCTATCTACAAATAGTTTAGACCAATGGGAATCTAAAACTTTTATATTTTGTATTAAGCTTCCATCTACTCCACTTAATATAACAGTTGGATCATTGTAAATACCATTTAAAAATGGCATTTTGGGATTGTATCCCTCAAGTTCAACTTGTGCACTTGAATCTTTCCAGTTTATAAGCTTTATTTTGTGAAAGTTGACATTTGGATTTATCTCTTGTGCTTTTTTTATTAGTTCATTAATTGGAAGCATTTCAACAGTATCATTTTTCTTTTCAATTTTCTCTTTTTCTGGATTAAGAACAGGTCTTATTAGTCTTCCTATTTGAAAAGTTTCACCTTTTGAACTTATATATGCCATAGGTGCTGAGCCTACAAATCCTATGTTCATTAAAGCACCTGTTAATGTAACTATAATAAAAGGAGCAAATATCCATGTGAAAATTTTTCTATGCCATTTAGAAAATTTACTTTGTTGATTTTTTCCTTTGTTTTTATATTTTATTAAATAAACTTGAATTAGTCCACCAATAATTAAAAACATTACTCCAACTGCAACAAATCCAAATAGTAAATAACCAAAAGTTTTCAATGGTCTTCCATAATGCATACTATTTAAAAACCACGCAAGTTCAGAAATATCTTTTTCATCTTCTATTTTTTCCATACTATTTGGATTAAATACAACAGCTTGAGTAAACATATGTCTTATTTTAAGTGCAGGATCACCTCTGTATCCTGGTAGTTGAATAATTATATTATTTCTTGGAAATTCTGGGTCTGAAATTACTGGATCAACCATGGCAGAATAATTTATATTTTTAATATCAGCTGCTTCAAAATGTCTTGATGGTTTTTCCCATGTTTGAATATATGGTAAAAAAATTGCAAAAATTCCAAAAAAGACAGCTACATACATAAATAATGAAAAAGTAATCCCAGCTGCTACATGAACCCTTTGTAGTCTTTGTTTTAATAGTTTTGTTGGATTATGACTCATGTTAATTTCCTAAAATAAAAATTGCAATAGTAATACAGAAAATAGTTGAGGGAATAAAAGTTTTGTATAAAGCTATCATCTTAGTTGAAGATACAGATATCCATAAAGCTGCAATTGCCCAAGCTAATGTATTAAACATCAATGGAATAATAATTGATTCTCCAGCAGTTCCAGGAAGTATGAAAACAAGTAAGGTCATAGCTAGATATGCAACTAGCAGACCACCAAAAATAGCGCAAATAGTCCTAAAAAGTCCGATTTTTTTTCCACTTTGTTCAGGAGTATTTAATTTTTTAAATATAGAATTTACTTTACAATTCAAAAATATCACCTTTATTTAATTTTGATAATTATAATCATTAAATTATGAATAAAGACTTAATAAAATTTGTAACATGATAAGAATAAGTAAATAGCAAAGCAATCACATAGAAAGATTTAGATATAATGGCAAAAATTTTATGGTGAAAGATAGATATGATAGATATAAAATTACTGCAAAAAGATTTTGAAACTACTGCAAATGCCTTAAAAAGAAAAGGTGTAGATGCAAAACTACTTGATAGTTTAAAAACAATTTCACAAGATGCTAAAGCAAAAAGACAAAGCATGGAAGATGTAACTGCAGAGCAAAATAAATTATCAAAAGAGTTTGGAAGATATAAAAAAGAAGGACTTGATATAGCACCATTACAAAAAAGTATTGGTGAACTTAAAGCTAAAAAACAAGACTTAGAAGATGAGGTTAGAATTTTAGAAGAGAAACTAACTTCAATCGCACTTGGTGTTCCAAATTTTCCAGATGAGAATGTTCCAGATGGTGAAAATGAAGATGAAAATGTTGTATTAGAAACAATAGGTAAAAAACCATCATTTAGTTTTGAACCAAAAGAACATTGGGATTTAGGTGAAAAAAATGGATGGCTAGATTTTGAAAGAGGCGTTAAGTTAGCTAAGTCTAGATTTTCAGCTATGAAAGGAGTTGCTGCAAGATTAGAAAGAGCATTGATTAATTATATGCTTGATTTTAATAGACAAAGAGGTTTTGAAGAGTGGTATGTTCCATTTATGGCAAACTCAAATACTTTGCAAGGAACAGGACAACTTCCAAAATTTGAAGATGATTTGTTTAAAATTGAGGGTGAGGATTTATATCTTATTCCAACAGCAGAAGTAAGTCTTACTAATCTTTATAGTGATGAAATAGTTGCAGTTGATGAATTGCCTTTAATGCTAACTTCTTATACTCCTTGTTTTAGAAAAGAAGCAGGAAGTGCAGGGCGAGATACAAGAGGATTGATTAGACAACACCAATTTGATAAAGTTGAAATGGTTGCAATTACTAAACAAGAAGAATCAGAAGAAATATTTGAAAAAATGGTTGCTTGTGCTAGTGATTTATTAACTTCACTTGGACTTTCTCATCAAAAAGTTATGCTTTGTACTGGTGATTTAGGATTTAGTGCAGCAAAAACAATTGATTTAGAAGTTTGGCTTCCTGGACAAAATAAGTATAGAGAAATATCTTCAATCTCAAATACTAAAGAGTTTCAAGCAAGACGAGCAAAAATTAGATATAAAGAGAATAAAAAGAATATTTTAGCCCATACCTTAAATGGTTCTTCTTTAGCAGTTGGAAGAACACTTGTAGCTATAATGGAAAACTATCAACAAGAAGATGGTTCTATAAAAATACCTGACGTACTTAAAAAGTATATGTAAGAAATAAAAAAATAAGAAACTAAAAGCTTCTTATTTTTTTAAACAAAATTCGCAATTCTAATAATATATTCACATTTATTTATCAATAATTTGACAAGTATAAATTAATTCTTTGTTTAGTTCAAAGTTAGGAATGAGAATGACTAAACTAAAGAATTAAAAGACAAAAGAAGTTTCATAAGACTTATTATGTAGGGAAGGAGACATATTATAAGTAAAACTTCTTTGACTGTATTATATAACTTTATACAAATTATATACTTGATTTATATCAAAAAAGAGTAAACTTTTAGTAAATTTTTTACTAAAATATCAATATAAGATAAGAAATTTAGAAAAAATCACTATAAATAACTTTTATAGTGATTTTTTGTTTCTAAAAGCTAATAATATGATTATTAAAATTATAATAGCACTTATAGGAACAAATGAAGGAATAGGTACAGGATCACCTGCTGCATAAGAGTGCTTTCCACTTAAATAGTAGTTTACTCCAAAATATGTCATAATAATTGAAGCATAACTTACAAGTGTTAATACAGCAAATAAAAACTCTGTTAAAATACCTTTTATATACCGTAGATGAATGATTACAGCATAAATTAAAATAGATACTAAAGTCCAAGTTTCTTTTGGATCCCAACCCCAATATCTACCCCAAGATTCATTTGCCCAAATACCTCCTAAAAAGTTTCCTATTACTAATAAAACTAAACCTATAATTAAAGACATTTCATTTATTCTATTTGCTTCTTTTATACTTAAAAGAATAGAAAAGAAATTTTCATTCTCTTTATTTTTATTTATTAAAGCAAAAAGAATTAAAGCTATAAATCCAAGTAAAGCACTTAATCCTAAAAAGCCATAACTTGCAGTAATCACACTAACATGAATAGTCAGCCAATATGACTTTAATACAGGTGCTAAAGTCGTGATTTGTGGTTCCATCCAACTTAAGTGTGCAACAAATAGTGTAATTGCACTTAATATTCCTGTAGTAGCTAATGCAAGATTTGATTGTTTTGAAAAGAATATTCCTGATAATATTATTGCCCATGCAATATAAATCATAGATTCATAACCATTTGACCATGGTGCATGACCTGCAACATACCATCTAAGTGCAAGTCCAAAAGTATGAACTACAAAGCCTAAAATAAGAAATATTAAAACTATTTTTGTAAGTTTACTAATATTAATGTTTTGTTTAAATATATTTATAAAAACAGTTATTAAAAGAGTAAGACCTAAGATTAAATAATAAGGAGTCAATCTTTCAAATATATTATATTTATTAAATATTAGTTCTGCTTTTATTTTCCATTGTGTTGGTATTATATGTGTTGCATATTTCTTTTGAAACTTTTTTATATTTTGTAGTTTTTCATTAACTTTATTCCAAGAAAGATTATTTTCATTTGCTTTTTTTAATGTAATAAAGTAGTCTTGCATAAGCTCTTTTATTTTTATAGCTTGCTCTTTTGACATACTAATATCTGAAGTATTATCTAAAACTCTTAGTGCAATAGAAGGAGCAATCCATCTGTTTTTTTCATCATATGCTATTGGAAAGGCTTTGAAAAAATCCCCAATAAATAGTGAGTATGCAATATTTAATCTTTCATCAACTTTGATTAACTCTTTGTCAAGTTTTGTTCTACTTATGGGTTTTTTTGCATTTGCATTTTCTAAAAGATTTTGTAACTTATATTTCCCATCTTTTGTATATATATCATTAAAACTTATAGCTTTTTTATTTTTGTCAATTTTTAAAATCTCTTTTAATTTATCATTTTTTATTTTTATAAACTCTATATTTTGCCAAACTTTTGGATATAGCATCATGCTTAAGAAAAATTGGTTTTCATCAAGATTAAATATCTTATCTTTTCTTGCAATTTTGTTTACTATTTCAATAGCTAATGAATTAACAGGCTTTATTCTTCCTTGGTAATCTTGAATCAAAAAACTTCCAAAATAGTCTGAGTGTATTTTATCTATGTTTTTAATACTATTAATTATCTCTTCATTGATTGAGTTTTTTGCAAATGTTGGAGTATTAAAAGTAAATAACATAAAAAGTACAAAAAGTGCTGATTTAAAACCATTTTTTAAATAATAACTTTTTTTAATATCTTCAATATTAAATTTTTTGTTGCTTAATTTTCTAAATCTTCCATTCTTACTAAAAAGATTTAAAAATAGACCTGTAAAAAGTAAAAAGTAGCCAATATATGTTGGAGTTTTCCCTGGGTCTTTATTTACTGATAAGATTGTAGCGCTTTCATCTTGTTTGTATGAAGATTGAAAAAATCTGTAACCTTTATAATCTAATGTATTATTCATATATATTCTATAAAATTTATTCTCTTTTAAATCTTTATCAACTATTTCAATATCACTTAAGTATGTTGATGGTGAGTTTGACCCTGGATATCTATTTAATTGAAAATCCAATAGTTTTATACTAAAAGGTAAGGAAATAGGTTTAGCACCCCATTGTAGTTCAAAGTCAAGCCCTTGAAAAGTAGTTTTAGTAATATAACCTCTATTTGAACCACCTTTTCCATATAAAGCTACTTTTTTACTACTATTATTTGTTATTAAATCAATTAAAACAGCATTTACTTGAGCATCTTTTTTTACTTGATTTTTAGAAGCACTTACAACTTTTAAAGCACCTTTTGAACTTGCTTGTTTAATCATAAATTGTGTTTGTCCAACTTTATAAACTCTTGATTGCCCTAAAATAATCTCTTTATTTGCGTCTATTACTCCATCTTTTTTATTTTCAATTGAGTACCAAGCAGTAGAGATATTTGCTTTATATAAAATTTGTCCATTATCTTTTGTATTTATTGTAACAAGTGGTTTTTTATAATTTTTAAACTCTTTATTTAATGAGAAATCTAAAAATTGTGTTTTTTTTACTTCACTATTTTTTAAATCAATACTTTTTACTCCATTAAATGTTGATACAACTATATTTACCATTGGAATTCCATCTTTATCATCAACAATTGCTTCAATAGCATTTGGTACAAACTTATCAAATTTAACTTTGATATTTTTATTTTTTAAATCAAAAGTATGTGAAAAATCAGTTTGATTAAGTTTTGTCATTAAAACTTTTTTTTCAAAGTTTAGTTCTTTATTTTTATTAGTAGCTTTTATTTGAATATATTCATCTGTAGTATAAATAATATTTTGTTTTCTTCCCTCATCAATTGTCATAATTGCTTCATATCCTAAATATCTAGTAAGTGCAGAACCTATAAATATAAATATAAAAGATATATGAATTAAAAGAATGAAAAATTTCTTTTTTTGATACATCTTGAACCAATAAATATTAAATATAACACCAATAGTTAATAAAAGCATTATTGCTTCAAACCAAGTTTGTCCATATATAAATGATTTTGCTCCAAGAGGGCCAAAGTCATTTTCTACAAAAGTAGCAACTGCACATGCAAGAGCAAAAAATAGCATAAGTACAGTCATAACTTCTATACTAAAAAAAATTTTAAGGGTTTTTTTCATTTTATTAATCCATAAAGTATTTAAATTTTATAAGTAACACAAAGAAGAAAATTATATTTGTGTTACTTACAAAAATTAGAGTTTATTATAAAAAGAGGAAGATTCCTCTTTTTATTTAATAAGAAGTTTTATGTTCTACTTCTTTTGTAGATTCTGGGTTATAAAGACCTTTTTTCTCAGCCTCTTTTTTCCATTTTGGTACTAAGTTTTTGTTGAATTCTTTTTTATCTTCAACAAGTTTCTTAAATGGAAGACCAATAATTTTTTGAGCATCTTCTTTTGTTTTATACTCAGGTGCTTTATAATCAGCAGCTCCATGTTTAGCTAATATTTTAGCTAATTTTATTCTAGCTTGTCCAGCTTTATCTATAGCAGTTGCTAATACTCTTAATGTCTCTTCTGGTGCGTGGAAGAATGCAGGGTGTGAAGCAACAGCATAATCCCATCTCCATTGAGCATGTCTAATATCTTTTAATACAGGTGCCATCTCTTCTTTAGTTGCTCCAACTTCCCAAGCTTTACCAGCTTCTAAGTGTGCAGCAGAGATTTGAACCATAGCTTTTTTGTGAAGTTCATTTTTTCTTTCTCTTTTTTTATTGATATTAGAAAGTAATTCTTCTTCACTAACTCTATGACAATTCATACAAGTTTTACTCATATTATCTAATGGATTTCCAATATTGTGATCTGTATATTTTATTCCACCTTCTTGAGTATATGGCATGTGACAATCTGCACAAGAAACATTATTTCTTCCATGGGCACCTGTTTTCCACATTTCATATCCTGGGTGTTGAGCTTTTAACATTGGAGTTTTTGAAATTTTATGTGTCCAATCAGAGAACTCAATTTCATCATAATATTTTTCCATATCATCAACTGTAAAACCATTTTTCCATGGTAGTGTAACAACTGCAGCTTTTTTACCACTAGCTGTTTTCTTTTTACTAAAGTAGTACTCTACGTGACATTGAGCACAAACTAATGTTCTCATATCTTGTTGAGTAGCATCTTTCATTTGTAAAGTACCTTCACTTGCTAATCCTCTATCAAGATACTTTCTATTTACTTGTAACTCCATTGTTTTAGGGTTGTGACAATCCATACATCCAATTGGATTTATAACCTCAGAACCATATTTTGCCCATTTGCCTGTAAAGTACTCTTCTTCACCTTGCTCATCCATCAATCTTGGAACATCTGGTGATTTACAAGTCCAACATGCAGTTGGCATTGGTCCTGTTTTTTCATCAACAGGCGCACCTGTTCTTAGTGTGTTTCTGTTATCTTCAATTGCATAAAAGTGTCCTCTTGGAGCATTATAGTCTTTTGCAAAACCATATCCAGCCCATAATACTACAAGTTCAGGATACTCTTTTAACATATCGTGAATATCATCAGAGTTTTTAGTTTGTTTCCAAGAATCAAACTGTCTTGGATAGTACTTTCTAAACTCTTCGTTTTTTGTTTCCCATCTTTTTTCCACTTGCGGAACACTATTAATCTGTTTTTGTTCATCTTTCTTTTCATTAATTGATGCAACTAAGACAGACATTAGTCCAATTGCTATTAAAGAAATAGCAAGAAGAATTTTGTATTTTTTCATGACAACTTACCTCTATTTCATTTTTTCTTTAACTCCAAGATTATATGGAGTAGATATTAAACTACGAACTTTACCATGTGGCACATATTTGTGACACTCCCAACATTTCCGACCAGTTTCTAAACTTCCGTCTTTACCGCTATGATATTTGTCAGCGTTTAGCTTCAATGTTGCACTTTCACTTGTGTGACATCGAATACAGTTAGCTTGTACACGGCTTGCTCCATCATCACTTATTTGAATATTATTCTCATAAGTGTTTAATGTGAACGCAACTGAATGATTCCATCCATCTATTGCTTTTGATTTGTATTTAGCTACAACATCACCAACAGGTAAATGGCAATCAACACATTTTGCCACATTTCTATGTGAACTTCTTTGCCAAGTTGCATAGGCTGAATTCATTGTATGACAATTAATACAGGCCTTTGGATCACTTGATAAATATGACAACATGTTAGATGCATATACTGTGTAAACAAAAAGCGAAGCGGCAATGAGAAGACTTAAAACTGTTCCATAAACAACAATTTTTTTGTTCTTTTCCATCCTAAATCCTTTAAGTTACCCTGAAATTATAAAATTAATTAAAGGTAAGTATCTTGACTTAAATCAAGAAATTATAATTTAAGTGAATATTCATTCAAAAATGATAATTTGATTTTATGTATAAATTATTTATATAAAATATGTAGCTTTTGTAAAGTATCTATGAAATAGTACTTGTAGATGAAAAAATATTAGTTTATCTTATAATAAGCTTGTTGTTTTAAACTGTAAAAGGTGCATATGTAAATTTACAAATTTCTTAAATATAAAAATTAAATTTAGCTTTAAAGTAATGAATTTGTTTATAAAAAATAGTTTATTTTACAAAAACTTTAAAATCATATGTCTTATTATCAATCTTTACATTTATATAACCACTTGAAACATTAAAATGTTGATATGTTAAAACTTCACCAATTTTGATTTTTCTTTTATTATAAATAGATTTTGATTTTTGAAAATAACCCTTTGAATTTCCTATATAAACTTCAGGTTTTGTATGGTAAAACTTTCCAATTACAACTATTTTTGTAAAACAAGTACCATTATAATCAGCTTTTGTTTTTCTTGTATGTTGTACATTTTCTCCATTACCATTTTCATCAAAAATTCCAATTGCATGGGCATTTTTGATATTTGTTGATGAAGCATAAAGATTTAGAGATAAACAAAGTAAAATTACTTTAAAAAAAATCAACTTTTTCATATGTAATTTTACTATATTAGTGTGAAAATATTGTGTAGTTTTTTAAATATATGAAACAACTCTTGTTTTTTCATTGTTTTCTTTTTTTATATTGTCATATAATTTTTGGTATTTTAATTTGTCTTTAAATGATATTGGAGTTCTTATTGATTTGTATTCTACAATTTTACCATCTTTTTTTACAACATTTATTTGAGCATGAACCCAATAAAAACCTTTATCTTTTCGTAGGTTTTTTATAACTCCACTCCATGATTGATTTTTTTCTAAGCTACTCCATAACTCTTCAAAAACTTTTTTAGGCATATCAGGATGTCTTACACAATTATGAGGTTTACCTATAAGTTCATCTACTTCATAACCACTAATTTGTGTAAAAGTATCATTGGCATAAGTGATATTACCTTTTAAATCAGTTCTTGAAACTATTAATTCATCTTTTGGAACAATTGTTTCTATTAGAAATTCACTTTGCTTATATTGCATCTTATTTTCCTACTTTATCAAAATGTTTAGCAAATCCTTGAACATTCTTCTTTTTTAAATCACCATTATAAACAATATCTTCAGCTTTTATTGTCTCATCATTTAGCATACTTGGAACAACATCAGAATTTTCTAAAACTTCCATATGTTCATTTAACTCTTCTTCACTATAAGCCATTTGCATATCTGCACTAATTACATGGGGAATGTTTTCAATCACTCTTAAATTTTCAAGTTCTTCTTCAACATTCTTACCCTCAATTGTAACAATAATTCTTCCAAGTTCATCATGTATATGATACTCACATACTTCACAATCTTTTAAATTTTTCACAACTTCATCTAAATATTTTGGTAATGTTTGTACAACAATACTTGAAATGTTCATTTAAAATCCTTTATTTTCTAATTTATAATAGTTTATTTTACTATCATCACTTGATACAAATATTTCATTTTCATTTAAAAAAATAATATTTGTAATAATCATTTTACTTCCTGTTAGTTTGTATAAGTTTGCTTTTGTTAAGGTATTAAATATTGTTACGTTATTGAACTCATCACTTGAAAAGCCTGCTAACTTCGCACTAGGACTTAAAGCGCAACTATATATTAAAAAATCTGCTTCTTTATAATAAGCATTTTTGTTTATTGCATTATAAACTACGCTTCTTCTATCTTGTCCAGCAGTTATTATTTTATTTTTTTTCCAATCTACTTGATAAACATTATCTAGGTTTTGATATTTATAATCTTTAATAAATTTACCATTTGAAGTTTGGTATTCATGTAAAACACCACTCTCATCTGCAATAATTATTTTTGATTTATCATCATTTAAAGAAAAATCAGAAAATCTTGATTGAGAAGCTTGTCTTTCATAAACTATTTTTTGATCTTTTAAATCATATAAAAAGAGTTGATTACTTAATAATGAGTAAAGAATTTTGTCTTTAGAAAGAAATTTTGCTTTTGCAATAAATTGTCTTTTTTTATCACTGATTATTGTGTGTAACTTTTCATTTTTATAAATAAAAATATTTCTTCCACCTTTATTTCCTTGTGAAAGTATTAATAGTTTATCATCAATTACATCAACACTATAAATTTTAGCATTAATAGTATCTCCTATAAAATCTTTTATTTTAGGAATAGTGATTTGTTTGATTTTTTCTTTTGTATTAATATCAAAGATATCAATGGTGCTATTTGTAGTTGCTACATATAATTTTTGCTTTTTTATAAGCATATCTGTAACACCACCACTTGTATTAAAAGAGTTTGTTGATTTTAGTATATTTATATTAGCTTGTAAACTAAGTACTGAAAAAACTACTAATAATACTATTTTAAAAGTTTTCATTTATGCTCCTATTTCAATTGCATCAACAGGACAGTACTTAATGCAAAATCCACAAGAAGTACAATTATTATTTATTTCAGGTCTAAACATAGCAACAAAATCTATTGCATCATCTAAACAAGGGTCTTTACATGAAAAACACATTGTTTGATTCCATGCAAGACATTTTAGTATATTTATTGATATATTAACATCAATATTTTTTTTGTTTTCTATATTTAATACTTCTGTTGGACAAGCATTTGCGCACTCATCACAATAAGTACAACCACCGTTTGAAAAATCAATTATTGGTGTTTTATCTTCATTTATTGATATAATATTTTCTTCACAAGCTAGAACACAAAAGCCCTCACAATTTATACACTCTTTTAAAAAAAGATCTTTGTCTTTATAATAAGGAGGTCTTATTATCTGTTTTTCTTCTTCTTTTTTAATTTTTGATTTTATTGAGTTGAAAAATTCTCTTCTTTTCATGTTTTACCTTTTAAAATAGAAGAGAATATCTTCTATTTTAATATTTATTTAACACCTTCATTCATAGTGTCAATTAAATTTGATGACTTATTTGCATTTTCTGTTTTAAAATCAGCTTTAAAAGTATTATCAACTAATTGTCCATCTGATTGTGGAGCATGACATTGACTACAATTAAATCTTGCACCAGCTAGACTATTTAACTTTTTATAATCAGCTAATTTTAAATCACTTGTATTTGTATATACTTTACCATCTTTTTCAATTTTACCATCTTTTAGAAGCTTTGTCACTGGTCTAAAGTCTGTAAAATGTGATTTTGGAATAGGTGTTGCATTCATTGACTCTGCAATTCCAGGAGTATGGCAAGTTGTACAAGCATTATTATTAATAGTAATTGGTAACATACCCTCTATATCATGAGGAATCATTGGAGGAGCATTCTCAAATGCTCTTTCATATATCATTCCTGCTCCAGCAGGAGAAGTTGAATACTTTGTTTTATCTGCTATTGTTGATTTTTCTGTATATATGTCAGTTTTTCTTAAACCTAACGACTCTTCACTAACAGTTTTTTGGCTTGTTGCACATCCAGCAGCAAATAATACAGCTGCTGTTGCGATACCTAAAGTTATACTAGTTAACTTCATTTTGTTTCCTTTTTTAAATTTTTTATTGAAAAGTTAAGAGCCTCATCATCACACACTTCTACACATCTTCCACAGTTTGTACACTCTCCTGATGTTACAGGAATTGAATCTTTTGTTACCATAAATAGTACTTGTGATTCAGGACAAACTTCTTTACATTTCATGCATGCTGTACAGTTTTCATGATTGTGATGAACTCTTATTAAACTAAATCTTCCAATAAGTGAGTAAAACCCCCCAATTGGACATATATGACCACACCAGCCATTTTTTAATACAAAAAGATCAAATAAAAATATAATTACAATAGCTGCCCAACCAAATCCTAATCCAAATATTAAGCCTCTATGTACCATTGATACAGGAGAAACAAATTCAAATGCTGCATATCCCATAAAAAATGAGAGTATCAAACTTAAAACTAATACATAATATCTTATGTTTCTTGTTGCAGGTTGTCTTTTTAAAATTTTATTAAATCCAAATTTTCTTCTAATATAGTTACTTAAATCAGTAATCATATTTACAGGACAAACCCAAGAACAAAATGCTCTTCCACCAATAAACATATAAAATACAAATATAATAATAGCTCCTATTAAAACATCACTTGCTATTACTGCACCAGCTGTAAACATCTGAAGTACTGCATAAGGGTCACTTAAAGGAACTGTGTCTAAAAGTTTTGATGAACTAAGGTTTCCCATAAGAAAGTTGAAGCCCCAAATATTAGCTGCGATATACAAAAACATAATAGTAATTTGAGTGATTCTTCTTGCTATTAGGAATTTACTTTTTTTGATTAAATTAATCATCTAAAATCCCTCCTAAGTCATTTAAAGAGTCAACTGCTTTTCTTTCACTAATTTTTGTCTTAGTAGTTTCGCTTGTTGCTTTTTCTAATCTTTTTTCATCATTTTTATCCCAGCCTTTGATGTAATAATCTCCAGCTTTCCCTTTTGCAACCTCATTTGGCAATACAAAAATTGCTGCTTTTTGAGTAACACATGCTTTCTCACATAAACCACAACCTGTGCATACATCTGCATGAACAACTGGTTTTAAAAAAGCGTGTTTCCCTGTTCTTTCATTTTTAGTATATTCAATAGTAATTGCTTCACCTAAAAGTGGACATGCTCTATAACATGCATCACACTGAATACCCCAAAAAGCTATACAACTGTTATCATCAATTACAGCAACACCCATAGAAGCTTTATTTATATCAAGCTTATTTTTTGTTGTTACTAGTTTCTCATTTAATGCATCTGTTGGACATACAGGTACACATGGTATATCAGGACACATATAACATGGAATATCTCTAGGAATAAAATATGGTGTTCCTAAAGGCATGTTATCTCCTGGTTTTGCTAATTGTAATGTATCATAAGGACATGCTTCAACACACATCCCACACTTAATACATGTTTTAAGAAAATCATTTTCATCAAGTGCTCCTGGGGGTCTTAATAAAAGTGATGCTGCTGTTACTTCATCTACATATGCACTCCATACTAAACCTCCAAGTGCTGTAAGCCCTAAGGCTCTAGCACCATTTAAAAAAAACTCTCTTCTATTCATCTTTTGATCTTTTCTTGGAATGTTATTGCTCAAGACAATACTCCCTTTTTTGAATTGATAATATTAATTGATAATGAACTTCCATGGCACAAGTAAAGATTGCTCATTAGATCTGCATTTTCTATCATTATCAACTCAATTTTAATAACTATGCTTTATATATTTTCACAGCGCATTTTTTAAAATCTGTTTGTTTTGATTGAGGACAAGTATAATCAGCACAAACTTTATTAATAAACACTTTTTCATCAAACCAAGGTACAAATACAAGTCCTCTTGATGGTCTATTTCTTCCTCTAGTTTCAACTCTTGCTTTAACTTTTCCTCTTCTACTTTCAACCCAACAAAGTCCACCTTGTTTTACATCATATTTTTTTGCATCTGCTGGATGCATATAACAAAGTGCTTCTGGTACTGCTCTGTATAATTCAGGAACTCTCATTGTCATAGTTCCAGAGTGCCAATGTTCAAGTACTCTACCTGTGCTTAACCATACTGGATATTGCTCATCTGGCATTTCAGGTGAATCCATATAAGGTCTTGCAAAGATTTTTGCTTTATTTTTTAAAGGTTTTTTATTTTTGTCTGTTATTCCTTTTAAATCACCTTGTGCTAAAGCTTTTGCTAATTTTCCATAGAAAGCAAAGTCAGTTCCAGCTTTTCCATATTTTTTAGCATAAGGATCATATTTAGTATTGAATCTCCATTGAGTCTCTTTACCATCAACAACTGGCCATTTTAATCCTCTTACTTTGTGATAAGTATCAAAATCAGCTAAATCATGTGCGTGACCTCTACCAAAATCTGCATACTCTTCAAATAAGTATTTTTGAATAAAGAATCCATATCCTTTAAATATTTCGCCATCACTACCAACAACATTTCTGCTATCTCCATATCCTTCAGAGTTATCAAAACCTGCTTGAATTGGATCATTTTTATCTAATTTATAAGATTTTGCTTTTTCATTTGCAAATAAAATATCATACATAGATGTATTTTCATCGTATCCCATAGCTTTTGCTTTTGAAATAACATCTGGTAGTTTCTTACCATTTCTTAATGTATATTCACCCCATAAATCTTTTACCGTAAATCTTTTTGATAATTCAACCCATTGCCAAGTATCTGACATTGAATCACCTACTGGTAGAACTTGTTGTCTCCAATGTTGTGTTCTTCTTTCTGCATTACCATATGCTCCCCATTTTTCATAAATCATAGCAGTTGGTAAAATTAAGTCAGATACTTTTGCAGAAATACCTGGATATCCATCAGAACAAACAATAAAGTTATCCATCTCTCTTGCTGCTTTTATCCAATGACTAGCACTTGCAGTATCTTGATATGGGTTACAAACATTTACCCATGCAAATTTTACTACGCCATCTTCAATATCTCTGTGAATTTTCATAATATGTTGATTTCCAACAGGATTTAAAGTTTCACTTGGAATTTTCCAAGCTTTTTCACAAATATCTCTATGTTTTTTAACTTTTACCATCATGTCAGCAGGTAATCTATGACAGAAAGTTCCAACTTCTCTTGCAGTTCCACAAGCACTTGGTTGTCCTGTTAAACTAAATGCACCAGAACCTGGTTTTGCTTGTTTATTTAATAAAAAGTGAACATTATATGCTAAAGTATTTACCCAAGTTCCTCTTGTATGTTGGTTCATACCCATAGTCCAAAATGATACTACTTTTCTATTTTTTTGAATATATAAATTAGCTAATTCTTTGATTTTTTTCTTAAACTCTTCATCAGTTTCATCAGGATCACCTTTTGATACTTGAGTTACATAATCTGCATCATATGGATCTAGGAATTTTTTATACTCTTCAAAAGAGATTTCCCAGTGTTTTAAACCAGCTGGTTTATTTATCATATTATCCCCAGCTTTGTATCCATAAGGAGCTAAGGCAGGAGCTTCATCTTCTGAAACTATTTTTGACATTTCTTTAGAAATAGTTTCCATTTCTTTATCAGTATATTTACCTTCTTTGATGGCCTTTTCATCAGATCTTCTCATCCCATAACCCATATTTACTGGACTTGCAGCAAATACAATATGTTCTTTTACAAAATCCCAATCAATTGATTCAGGGTGATTATATACAATCTCTCTTGCAATATAGTTCCATAAAGCTAAATCAGAATTTGGTTTAAAGATAATTTCAATGTCTGCTAAATCTGAAGTTCTGTGTCTATAAGTTGAAAGGTTAATAACTTTTACATTATTAGGATCAGATAATTTTCTATCAGTTACCCTTGACCATAAAATAGGGTGCATTTCTGCCATATTTGAACCCCAAGAAACAACAGTATCAGTAAGTTCAATGTCATCATAACATCCAGATGGTTCATCAATACCAAAAGTTTGGTAAAAACCAACAACAGCTGATGCCATACAGTGTCTTGCATTTGGATCAATTGCATTACTTCTAAATCCAGCTTTCATCATTTTTTGAGCTGCATAACCTTCCATAACTGTATATTGTCCAGAAGCAAATACACCAACACCCTCAGGTCCAGACTCTTTAAGTGCTTTTTTAATATGAAATTCCATTTCATCAAAAGCTCTTTCCCAAGAAATAGGAGCAAATTTTCCATTTTTGTCAAATTCACCTTTTGCATTAACTCTTAGTAAAGGTTGCTTTAATCTATCTGCACCATACATGATTTTTGCATTAAAATAACCTTTAATACAATTTAACCCTCTATTTACAGGTGCTGCTGGATCACCCTTTACTGCAACAATTTTTCCATTTTTCGTAGCAAGCATAATACCACAACCAGTACCACAGAAACGACAAGCTGCTTTGTCCCATCTCCAGTCACCCTCTAGCTTATTTGCTGCTGCTTGAACTTCTGTTGGCATACTCATACCAACTGCTGCTGCTGCAGAAGCTGCGGCTGAACTTCTAAGAAAATCTCTTCTTGAAAGCGACATCTTATCTCCTTTAAAATTTTGTTTCATAAGAATTGTATCACTTATTTTAAATATAATAATTGACCTTAGTCAAATAATATAAGTTTAAATTAAGATAATTCTTGTCGGGTTTTAATTGTTTTAAAACTACTTTTTAACGTAAAATAAAGTAGAATTAAAAAAACACTTAAGGCGAATGATTTGAATTATTTACCAATATTTTTAAATATGAAAAATAAAAAGGTATTAGTAATTGGAGGAGGTGAAGTGGCTCATAGAAAGGTCCTTTCACTGTTAAAGTTTACTAAAGATATTATGATTGTTTCTTCACATATCAAGACTGAACTTAAAAAGACAATAAATAAATATAGCTTAATATATCTACAAGACAATTACAATAGTAAATATTTAGAAAAAATTGATATATTAATTGTGGCAGTTGATGATTTAAAATTACAAAAAAATATTTATGAAGAAACAAAAGATAAGAAAATCATGTGTAATTTTTCAGACTTTGAAGAGTATTGTGATTTTATTTTACCCTCATATATAAAAAAAGATGATTTAGTTGTATGTGTATCAACAATGGGAAGTGCACCAGCATTTGCTAAAGAGTTTAAAAAATATATTGAAAAATTAATTCCTAATGATATTGATTGTTTTTTAAAGCAAATGAAAGATTTAAGAACAACTTTACCAAAGGGAAAAAAGAGAATGGACCTTTTAAGACAAAAGGCCCAAAAATATATTCAGAATTTTAAACAATAGATTCTTTTGTTTTACAATTTTTAGATAAAGAGTTAAGCTCTTTTTTAAGCTCTTCTAATTTATGAGTAAAGTTTAATAAATTTTCTTGTGATTCAATTACCATATCTTCACTTTTATATAATTGGCTTGATAAATCTCTTGATTCACTTAATTCATCAAGGATTTCATCAAATTCATTTGTCAAATCTTCTAGTTTTTTTGAAGCATTATCTGAATAAGCCATTGCTGCATTTATTTTATTGATAAAGCAATTAAGTGTATTTGTTGCTTCTACTATCTCTTTTTCTGCTTCAAAATGTATTAAATCAATCGGCTCATTTAATTTGCCTTCTTTTATTTTATTAGATAATTCTATAAATTTTTTAGCATTTTCTTCCATACTTTTTAATTGAAAATAACTATAGATAATTAAGTTAATAATTATTAGTGCAAAAAGATATTGAAAATATTTTATAAATGTTGTTTTTCTTTCTGAATATGTTGTATATAAACTTACAATTTTATCAACTTCATTTAGTAAATTATTGTTAGTAGCATATACAGTATCAACTAAAATTTTTAATGTTTTTTCATTTTTCCCATTTCTATTTTGTAATAGTTTTTTAATATCTTCAATATTTTTATAAAAACTAGACCATAAAATCTCTACTTTTGATATTTGATTAGAAATAGCAGTAGTTGGTGCTGGTTCTATTTTGATTAAATGATTTCCATCTTTTAAAGAGTTTAAGTTATATATAAATTCTTGAGTTGCATTATCAAGTTCTGAAAAACTATGTTGATTATTGTGATAAAGATAAAATACATTTTTTGATATTTTTTGAGTTAGCATCCTTTGTTTACCTGCAATATTTATTATTAGAGCATCTTTTTCATTTTTTGCATTTAAATATATTGTTGTTGCTATAACACTTGACATTAAAATAACAAATAATAAACCAATTGTTTTGATTTTATTACTTATTGCTGCTGTTTTTTTCATACACCAATTCCTTTGAATATTGATACAAGTTCTTCTTTGTTTAGAATTGTTACTTTACTATTTTGGATACTTATTGTTTTATTTCTACTTAATCTTTTTAAAACTCTTGATAAAGTTTCTGGTTGAATATGTAACATAAATGATACTTCTTGTCTTTTTAATTGATTAAACATATCTAAATCTTGAGTTAACATAAATGCAACTTTAGCAGTTGCATCAAATACTAATTCTCTATTTATAATACATTGAAATTGTTGACTTTTTTTTAGTAAAACTTCAATTAGCTTTGAAGTTAAAATATTTTTATCTAAAAAGTTTTCTTTAAACTTTTCATAATCAACAACCAATATAGTTGAATCTTGCGTAAATTCAGCATTTGAAAAACATTGTATTTCTTTACTATCTAATGAAGATAGCTCTGATATCATACTATTTTTATATATGTGATATAAAAAAATCTCGTTTCCAAATTTGTCAACTTTATATATTTTTATTAAACCATCTACTAAAAACATAAGTTTGTTATTTATTTCAGTTTCATAATATAAAATTGAATTCTTAGGATAAGTAGATACATTTGAAAAGCTAGCTAATGTATTTACTTGTTTCTCATTTAGTTCTTCAAAAAATTCAATATTTTTTATAGTATCTTCTAATAACAATAATATCCTTTTGTAATTTTTTTATTTAAGCAATTCTATATTATCCTATTATAAAATTTGATTAATTATATTATAATATTCATTAATAAGGTTAGAAATTGAGTTTTAAAAAATATATAAAAGCTGTTGGAACAGGTTTTAAAGGAAATAGAGATTTACAAGAAGATGAGGTTATAGATGCAATAACAAAAATCTTAAATAAAGAGGCAAGTGATGCGCAAATAGGAGCATTTTTAATAGGATTTAGAGTAAAACTTGAAAGTGATGATGAACTAAAAGCTTGTGTAAAAGCACTGAGAAATTTTATGCAATTTTATGAAGTAAAAGACTCAATTGAGCTTGGTTATTCATTTGATGGAAGAGTAAGAAATCCTTTTTTATTCCCTTTATTCAAAGATATATTAAAGCAGTTTTATGAAAAAAACAGTGATATTAAACCTCTAAATTTAATAATTTCAACAGATAAGTTACAACCAGCAAAGATTGGAATGTGTACAAAAGATTTGGTTTTAGAGTATGATTTAGGTGAGAATATATATACTTTTAATAGGGCAAATTATTTAAAACAATTAAGTGATTTAACTTCATTAAGGCATGAATTAGGCCTTAGAACTGTTTTTAATACAGTAGAAAAACTTTTAGGAGTTGCAAAAAGTGAATATGCAGTAACTACAGCTTTTCATAAACCATATGTGAAAAAGTATATTGAAGTTTTTAAAGACTATTTTGAAGATGTAAGCGTAGTAAAAGGAGCTGAAGGTAGTCCTGAGGTCTTTTCAGATGGTAAGTATTGGCAAAAAATAGATGAAAAAATAGTTGAAACAAGTTTTAATTTAAAAGATTATGGTATTAATTATAATAGAAAATATGAACATATATCTTTAGAAGAGACTAAAAATATAATTAATAATCCTGATGAAGAGATTATAAAGCTAAGTAAGTTTAATATTGCATTATATTTACTCTTTTCAAAAAGAGTTAACTCTTTAGATGAAGCTTGGCAGCGATTAAATTAAGGATGGTACATGAATTTAAAAGAGCTTTATTTATTTAAAGATTTAGATGAAAAGACGATCAGACAAATAGAAAATATTTCTGTTAAAAGTAATTATGTAAAAGATAATATCATTTTTTATGAAGGTGATGAATCAAAATATTTACATTTATTAATAAAAGGTGTAGTTAAACTTTATAAAAGCACAAGTAACAGTAAAGAGATTGTTATGAAGTATTTTTATGATAATGAACTTATCGCAGAATTAAGTAATTTTGAAAAGATACCTTATCCAGCAAGTGCTGTTGCATATAGTGAGTGTGAAGTTTTAAAAATTGATTTTGAAAAATTTAGAAAAATTATCTATTCAAATGAAGATTTAATTTTAAAAATACAATCTTCACTTATAAAAAAGATAAAAAATTTAGAAAGAATCATCTCTTCACAATTGGTTTTAGATACACATCAAAGAGTTGCAAAATATATAGTTGAGAATCAAGAAGACTTTTTTAATACAAAAAATATTCTAATTGCTCAAATGCTTAATATAACACCTGAGACTTTATCAAGAGTACTTAGAAATTATAAAGACAAAAGTCTTATTGATATGAAAAATAAAACTATAAATCAAGAAGAACTTATAACAATTTATAGTTAAAATTTTTCTAGAATTAAGCTTTTTTATATTAAGCTTTTAAAATTTTTAAAAAAAAGTGAGAAAATTATGTTAATAGATGGACATAATAGAGTTGTTGATTATTTAAGAGTATCTGTTACTGAAAGATGTAATTTTAGGTGCCAATACTGTATGCCTGAAAAACCTTTTTCGTGGGTTCCAAAAGAGAACTTACTTTCATATGAAGATTTATTTAAATTTATAAAAGTTTCAATTGATGAGGGTATAAAAAAAGTTAGAATTACAGGTGGTGAACCTCTTTTAAGAGAAGATTTAGACAGCTTTATTAAAATGATATATGATTATAAAAGTGATATAGATTTAGCACTTACAACAAACGCTTACTTATTACCTAAAGTTGCCCAAAAACTCAAGGATGCTGGACTAAAAAGAATCAATGTTTCACTTGATACTTTAAAGCCAGATGTAGCAGCAAAAATTGCTCAAAAAGATGTTTTGGCAAAGGTTTTAGAAGGAATAAAAAAAGCAGATGAAGTAGGTTTGAAAATCAAAGTAAATTGTGTTCCTATAAAAGGAATAAATGATGATGGAATTATAGAAGTTTTAGAGTTTTGTAAAGAACGAGGATATGTAGTAAGATTTATTGAGTTTATGGAAAATCATTATGCAAAAGATAGTGCAAAAGGTTTAGACTCAAAAGAGATTAAAGATATAATTTCTAAAAAATATAATTTTAAAATGGTTCCAAGAGACACTAGTTCACCTGCTCAATATTATGAGTTAGAAGATGGTTATCAATTTGGAATAATTGAACCACATAAAGATGATTTTTGTGCTTCATGTAATAGAATCAGATTAACAGCTGAGGGATTCTTAATTCCATGCTTATATTTTGAAGATGCAATGAGTATTAAAGATGCAGTTCAAAATGATGAAATTGATAAAGCAGTTGATATTTTAAAAGAGGTTTTAAGAACAAAACCTGAAAAAAACAAATGGTCAGAAGAAGATGGAACTGAAACTTCAACAAGAGCATTTTATGAAACGGGAGGATGAAAATCCTTTTATTTAAATAGTAAAAGTTTACTTTTACTATTTATTTCTTACAATATTTGCTAATTTATTTTTAATAGTAACACCTTTAAACTCTTTTAACATTTTAAGTTCAGGCTTTTTATTTACATTATAAAACTCTACCATATATCCAATAGGATTTGAACGAAGAGCAATAAAACTATCTTTTAATTGAGTATTTTTTACCATAAATTCATTATTAGTATTTTTTTGTACATCATTATAATCTTTATATAAAGACTCTATTTGTAATCTTAATGCCAAAAATTCTTTTTTATTTTTTGATATAACACCTATAATATAAGACTTATCATCTTTTTTAATAAATTTTTGCTCTTTAGCTATATCAATATTTAATTCATCAATAAGTTTTATAAACTTGATATCATCTTTATGCCCTAAATTATATTTTAATAAAAAAGTAGCAATCTCTTCAGATTTTTCAAGTCCAAAATCATATAAAAGTCCATCTGTTAAAACAACTTTTTTATCATCATTTAGTGTAAAAGTAGCAGTGAAATTTGAATAAATATTTCCAGTAAGGTAGTTTATCTCAGTTTTTGTATCTTTAATGTCTTTAATATTTATACTATTTGTTTTATATACTTTTTTGTTATCATAAACTGTCCAAGATAAAATATCATTTTCAACTTTTAATTCTAATCTTCTTTGAACTAGTAAAACATAAAATATAGATGCAATCTGAAAAGCCATTAAAAAAAATGCTAAAAACATTAATAGGGTATAAACTCCACCTTTTTGAATATATCCTTGATACATTACAAGTGCAAAAATAGCAAAGGCTACAAGCATATAAAGTTTATATATAATCTCTTTTTTATAGGTGATATTTAACATAAATTTCCTTTTAAGAAGTAGGGATTTTATTTTTGAAGAAGGTTTAATTATAACTTAAACTAGCTTTAATAATAGTTTGATATAATTCGCGTCCACTTAAAATTTGTTTAAGTGAGATTATATACCTATTAGGAGGTCATTATGGCTTTAGATCAGGACGTAAAAGCAAGTATTATTGCAAAGTTCAAAAAAAATGATAAAGATACAGGTTCTTCAGAAGTACAAATTGCATTATTAACAGAGCAAATTAGAGTATTAACTGAGCATTTAAAAATCAACAAACAAGATCACTCATCAAGATTAGGTCTTTTAAAAATGGTTGGTAAAAGAAAAAGACTTTTAAAATATTTAAAAAATACAGCTCATGATAGATTCACAGCAGTAGTTGCTGAATTAGGAATTAGAGCTAAGTAAGTTTATTTAAACTGAAATCTTTAAAGGTTGCAAGTTTTCTTGCAACCTTTTTTTTTAAATTTTTTATAAATACAGAATTTAGTTTTTAAAAAAAATTAATATTAATTTTACTTCTAGTAGAATATGTTTATTAAAATTTAGTTAGGAAAAGTATGTTATTAACAAAAAAAAGCGAATATGCATTGTTATCTTTAATATCAATTGCAAAAAGTGACAAACCAAAAAATGTTGATGTTTTATCAAAAGAGCTTAATATCTCAAAGTCATTTTTAGCAAAAATAATGCAAAATTTAGCAAAGCAAGATATTGTAGTGTCTCACAGAGGTGTAAATGGTGGATTTGCTTTGAAAAAATCATATGACAAACTTACAATATTGGAAATAACAACAGCAGCAGAAGAGAGAATACCATCTGTATTTGAGTGTTCTCCATCAGCAAATGCATGCCCATCAGATGTTGCTAATACTTGTACAATTTGGCCTTTACTAAATAATTTACAAAATAAAATAAACGTGTTCTTGAAGGACTTAACCCTTAAGGACATAGCTTCATGAAATTATTTCATATATCCCATACAGATTTAGATGGTTTTTCTTGCCAATTATTAACAAAAGAGTTTTTTAAAAGTGGAGTTTTTTTAAATGCAAACTACGGACTTGAAGTAAAACTTAGTATAAAAAAAGTTTTAGAATTAATAAACAATCTTGACAAAAGTGAAGAGATATTTCTTTTAATAACTGATTTGAATTTAACATATCAAGAATCAAAAGATTTACATAAAGATATAAATAAGTTAAAAGAAGAAGGTTTTAATATAAAACTACAACTTTTAGATCACCATGCAACAGGACAAAAAAGCGCAGATACTTATGATTGGTATTTCTTAGATTTAAATAGATGTGCTGCAAAAATAACTTATGATTATATAACACAAGAGTATGGCGGTTTTAAAGATGATGATAAATGGATTAAACCTTTAATAAATAGTGTAAATGCTATTGATATTTGGTTAGACAATGAGACTTTTAATTTTGAATTTGGGAAAGTTCTTTTAAGTATGATAAGTCGTGTAAGAGAAATTAACAATGTTTTATTTGCTGATTTAAATAGAGATTTTAGAATTTTTTTATTAAAAAAAGCAGCCACATATATTACTAAAGAGAATGCAAATATTCAACTTGACAATGATATTCATAAGCTAAAAAAAGAGTTTTTAAATACTAGTGGGATTGATGATACAATAGATAATTTAAGTGCAAAGTACCTAGTCTCTTCTTTAGAAAAAATAAAAGATAATTTAACTATTCATTATAAAGAGCATAAAGGATTATTAACTTATACTTTAGGTTCTATCTCTATTCCTGCAAATGCTTTTTTAAAAGCAAATCCTGATTATGATTTTTTTATTGATGTTGGAAGAAAAGGAAATGCTAGTTTTAGAGCAGATGGAAAAGTTGATGTATCATATATTGCTCAAAAACTTGCAAAAGGTGGCGGCCATGTAAATGCAAGTGGAGCAAAGTTTGAGGACTTTAAAGAAACAATAGATTATCAGCAAGTTAGAAGTTATATTCAAAACAAGCTAAATACATTAAATTGATTAATTAAAGGCTTGTTTTGTCAAGATTAATTTTTTTAATTTTTTTAATTTATAATGTATGTGCTGCTGTAGAGGATTTAAATTTTGATTTATATAAAAAAGAGTCCAAACAAAAAGGTGATACTCTTTTAGTTATTGGTGGAATACATGGTGATGAGCCAGGTGGGTACTTTGCAAGTTCTATACTTGTAAGTAATTATAAAATAAAAAAAGGTTCTTTATGGCTTGTTCCTAATTTAAATTTTGAAAGTTTAATTAGAAACAGAAGAGGAATTCATGGTGATATGAACCGAAAGTTTAACTTTGTTAGCAAAGCTGATAAAGACTACAATGATATTATAAAAATCAAAAAAATTATCAAAAATGAACAAATTGATTTAATATTGAATTTACATGATGGAAGAGGCTTTTATAGACATAATTGGCAAAATTCAATATTTAATCCAAGTGCTTGGGGACAAGCATTTATTATCGATCAAGAGCTTTTAAAAAAAGAACATAGATACTTTAACCTTACAAAACTTGCTAAAAAAGTTAGTGAAAATATAAATGATGAGCTATTAGAAGACTATCATACTTTTAATATTAAAAATACAAAAACAAAAGAAAAAGATGAGCAAATGCAATTATCTTTAACTTATTTTGCTATTAAAAATAATAAACCTGCTTTTGCTGTTGAAACAAGTAAAAATATTACTAACTTAACTCAAAAAGTAAAATACCAATTAAAAGCAATTGAGGGATTTATGGACATTATGGGTATAAAGTATGAAAAAGATTTTGATTTGAATAACTTAGAACAACTTAGTACAATTCTAAATAATTTTATGAGTGTGTCTATTAATGATGTAATAAAGCTTGATTTAAATAATATCAAACCAAATTTATACTATTTTCCTTTAAAACATACTCAAAATAGTTTTGATTTTAAGCATCCTTTAGGAGCAAAAATTTATAAAAATGGTATATATTATTTAAAAATTGGAAATAAAACAGTTGCAAAATTACATCCTCAAAGATTTGATTATAAAAATGAAATAAAAAATATTTTAATTGAGTTTGATGGAGAAAAAAGAAAAATTAATTTTTCAGATACAATCAAAGTAAAAGAGTATTTTAAAGTAAAAGCAAATAATGATTATAGAGTTAATGTTATAGGTTTTTCAAAAGATAATATAATAAATGAGAATAATATAAAGATTACTCTTGATAAATTAGAAAAAAGATTTAGTATCTCCAAAGATAATAAAATTTATAAGATTGAAGTCTATAAAGATAAGTTTTTTCTTGGAATGATACTAGTTAAATTTGATTAAACAAGTCTATAAATAGTTTTATATTTATAGACTTAATGTGTATATATATTAGTTTGTTGTTTTTAATATATGTTCTTCAACTACCCAATTTGCAAAGGGAATTGATGATGTAAAAGCAGGGCTTACAGCATTTAGTACATGTATTGAATTTTCATCTGATTCAACTACAAAATCTTGTACTAATTCTAAAGTATTTTTATTTAATAATTGTGCTCTAATTCCAGGAGTTGACCATGAATCAAAGCCCTTATGATTCATTTTTTTATTTGTAAGAGTCATTGCAAGATTTTTTAGATGAGATAATGAATATTTTTTTATCTCACTAAAAGCTAAACTTCTAAAACCAAAAGCATTACTTATAAATAGTTTTGATTCATAATATAAAATTTGAATAAACTCTTTTAACTTAAAGTTATCAAAACCTTTATAGTTCTCTCTCCAAAATGCAGGAATAGCAGTAGGTCCAATTTTACTTTCATTATCCACTGTTAAAGTATAATGTACTCCTAAAAAAGGATTAGCAAGATTTGGTACAGGATAAATATTTGTTTTTAAATTTGAATTATTATTTTTATCTTTTAAATATATGCCTTTAAATGGAATAATTACATAATCTTTTGAAAATCCAAAATCTTTTGCTATTGTATCAGCATATAAACCTGCGCAGTTTATAACTTTCATAGCTTGAAAATCTCCTTTTGTTGTAGATACTACATTGCAATTACTTGAGATATATTTACAATCTAAAATAAGCTCTATTTTTAATTCTTGAATAACTTTTGCAAACTCTTTTGTAACTTCTTTTGGATTTACAGTAGCTGTACTTGGACATAGTAAAGCTTTTTTATATGTTTTAATATTAGGATAAAGTTTACTTAAACTTTTTTCATCTAGCCATTGAAGTTCAACACTATTTGCATCACCTCTTCTTTTAAGCTCTTCTAATCCCTCAAGCTCCTCATCATTTGTAGCTACAATTACTTTTTTACATTCATTTATTTTTAAACCTCTTTGTTTAACAAACTTTTTTAATGCTTCATTTCCCTCTTTTGTGAACTTAGCTTTCAATGAGTTTGCAGTGTAATAAAAACCTGCATGTAAAACTCCTGAATTTCTACCTGAACTATGCAATCCTACTTCCTTCTCTTTTTCTAAAAGTAGAATTTTTGAAGAGGGAAACCTTTCTTTTAAATTTTTTGCAATATTTAATCCTATAATACCAGCACCAATTATTAAGTAATCATACATTTTAAAATCCTATATTTTTTAAATTAATTAGCTTTTGCATATGAGCTTTCTTCTTTAAATAATACTTTATGCATTATAATTGTCACAGCAAAAATACCAAAGCCAACAATATGAGTATTTTGAACTACTCCTAAGTAACTTTGCATGTTAAAAATAGTATCTGGAGTTAATAAAAGTATTGCAGCAACTGCAAATACAGCTCTTTCTAATATACTCATTTTTCTATCCCAAAATCCTTCCATTACAATTGAAAAAGACATAATTCCAAATAATGCAAAACCAAATACTTCAAACCTTTCTATCCAAGTTCCATTAATTAAAGGTGTGAATGCAAAAAGTAATGGAATAATATACATACCTTTTCCAACTTTCCAAGATGTCATACCAGTAGCCATTGGAGGTGTTTTAGCAATTGCAGCAGCTGCAAATGCAGCAAGACATACAGGAGGAGTTAAATTTGAGTCTTGTGATAACCAAAATATTATTAAATGTGCAGATAATAAATACATAGTAACTTCAGGAATTTGAACTCCTGCATTTACAAGTGCTGCCATTTCTGGACTTAACATTAATCCTACTAAAGCAGGTGCAGATAAAACTGATAAAACAACATATGATGCAGTAACAGGTAATCCCATTCCCAAAACTAAAGATGCAATAGCAATTAAAACTATAGCAATAAAAAGTGAATTCCCTGACCATTCCATAATTAATTGAGAAAAAGTAATACCAATTCCTGATATATTAATAACACCTACTATAATTCCCACAGCAATAAGTAAAACACCAGTTACAATCATATTTTTACTACCTAGTGCTAAAGCTTCTAATATATCTTTTATTCCCATTCTTTTATTTTTTGTAAGATATGAAGCTAAAACTATAGTTACTATTGCTATACCTGCTGAATATGTAGGTGTAAATCCATAGATTAATAAACCAATTAAAGTTGATAAAGGAATTACAAAGTGAAACCCTTCTCTTAAAATAGGTAATATTTTAACATTACTATTTTCACCTTTTATTTTATTTTCTTTAGCATGAATATTAATGTAAAATGCTATTGAAGCAAAATATAAGATTGCAGGCAAAACAGAAACAGAGATAATAGTAATAAATGGAATATGAGTCATTTGCGCCATAATAAATGCACCCGCACCCATAATTGGAGGCATAATTTGACCACCTGTACTAGCTGCTGCTTCAACTGCTGCTGCAAATTTTGATTTAAAACCTGCTTTTTGCATCATAGGAATAGTAATGGAACCTGTTGAAACAGTATTTGCAACAGCAGAACCTGATATAGTTCCCATTAAAGCCGATGAAATAACTGCTACATGACCAGTACCACCTGTATATTTCCCAGCAACTGCGTTTGCAACATCAACTATAAAATCACCTGCACCAGATTTTAATAAAAATGCAGCGAATAAAATAAACATAAATACATAAGTTGAAGATATTGTAGCAATAGGACCAAATAAGCCCTCATTTGTATAAAACATTCTATAAAGAAATCTTTCTACACTCATACCACCAAAAGCAAAAACACCCTCAAATTGTTGTCCTAAAAATAATATGTATGCAATACAAAAAACAATTATTCCAGGTATTACATATCCTGTTGATTTTCTAACCATTTCAATTGCTAATAAAATAGTTATACTTGCTACAATTATATCACTTGTTCTCATTTGTGAATTAGCAACAGCATAAAGACTCTCTTCAAAAAACATCATATAAAAGAATGTTAAAAGTGACAATATTGCAAAAATTAGATTTAAAATTGAAACTTCATTTTTATTTTTACTTGCTTCATAAGTTAAAAAACCAAGAGAAGCTAAAAGTGCAAAGTGTGCAGAGTTAAACCATAAATTACTTAATCCTCCCCAAATATTTACACTAAAATGAAATAGTGATATAAATATCGCGTAAATAAAAGTAATCTCTTTAAAATATTTAATTTTTATCATTTTATTTTCCTATTGTTTTATATATAAACTACATAAATAATTTATAATTACTTATATAATATATATCCAAAAGAAGAGTATTTATTCTTCTTTTGGTAAGTAAAATTCTTGATTATTCTAAAATAAGACTTTTAGGAATATCAATTCCTTTTTCTTTATAAAATCTAACTGCACCTGGATGTAAAGGCATAGGAAGACTTGATATAGCTTTATTTAAAGACATAGCTTTTGTAGCTTTATGAACAGTATTTAAAAATGGCAAGTTTTCATAAATTGTTTTTGTTAAAAGATATACAGTCTCTTCTGGTGTATCTTTTGTAACAACTAGTAAATTTGGTTGAGCAATTGTATTGATATCTTTGTCTTGTCCTGGGTATGTTCCTGCTTTAATAGTAAAAGGAGTCCATACTGGATAATTATCACTTATTCTCTTTAAATCATTTTTATTAAAATCTAATACTTTTATTTTATCATTTCCAATAGAAGCAAAAGCATTTGTAACCGCTGATGTTGGAGGACCAGATGGAGTATTCATACCCTCAATTTTACCATCTTGTAAAGCAGTTGAACTTGGAGTATATCCTAAGTATTGTATATTCATTTTATCATAGTTTATACCAAGAGATTCCATAATTGTTTCAGCAGAAACTCTAGACCCTGAACTTCTTCCACCAATTGAAAATCTTTCACCATAAAGATTTTTTAAATCATTGATATTTCCAGTTTTTGCATACTCTTTTGTTATAGTAAATTGTTCAACATTTTGCCATAACATAGAAATTGATCTTAAATTTTTCTTTGGATTATTTTTATATTTAGCTTTTCCTTGCCAAGCCATAGAACCAAAAAGACCTTGTAAAATAGCAAAATTTACTTCACCTTTTTCAAGCATATCAATATTTTCACCAGAACCAGCTGATGTAATTGCTGAAAAAGTTAGATTACTACTTTTTGCTAATTTTAATGAAGCAATTGTTGCAATTCCTACACCTACTGGATAATAAGTCCCACCTGTACTTGCTGTTGCAATTACATATTTTGATTCATTTTTTGCTGCATTTGCACTTGTTAACATAACTGTAGTTATTGCAGATGAAACAAAAAGCTTTTTTAAAAATGACAATTTTGACATTTTGTTCTCCTTTTAATTTTTACAAAAAAAGTATAACATATTTTGAAACAAAATTGTTTCAAAATTGTTTCAAATTTTAAAATTTATGTCAAATTTATGTATTTTTGGGCTTTTATTACTCTATAATGTAACCAATACCTTTTATTGAACTAATAAAATCATCATCAGATACCTTATCTTTTACTCTTTTTATAACAGTTCTCATTGTTGCATCTGATGTATTTGTATCATTCCATATGGATTTTTTTAAAAACTCTTTTGTTTTAATTTGCTTTATATTTGTTATTAGTGCTTTAAGTAAAAGGGTCTCTTTTTTAGAAAGATGGATTAATTCATCTTTTTTATATAATAGATTTGTTTTTGTATTAAAAGAGTAAGTTTTATTTAAATTGATTATTTCACTTAAATTTTCATTTTTTGATTTGTCTTCTAAAACTTTTGATTTTACTTTTTTTAAAATTTCCATTACTGTTTTTATTTCTAATGGTTTTACAAAATATGATATTATATTTAATCCTATTGATTTAAATAAATACTCTTCATCTTTATATGCAGATACAATAATAAATTTTTGTTCATCGTTTAGTTTTGTTATATCTTCTACCATAGTTAAGCCATCTTTATTTGGCATTTTTATATCTGTTAGAACTAAGTCAAAAGATTTTTCTTCTTCATAATACTTTTTATAAATATTAAGACCCTCTTGCCCATCACAAGCAATTTGAACTTCATCAAAAATTGTATCAAGATAAAAGCTTAATATTTCTCTTGTATCTTCTTCATCCTCAACTAATAAAACTCTTGTAGTTATCTTATCCATAATTTATCCTATTAATTAAATATTTAGTGTGATTATAAATTTTACACCATCTTTTATATTTTCTACTTCAATTTTACCTTTCATATTTGTTTGTATAATTGATTTTGTCATATAAAGACCTATACCAGTGCCTTGATGCTCAAACTTTGTTGTAAAATAAGGTTCAAATATTTTATCAATTATTTCATCTTTTATATTATCTCCATTATTTGAAATTTCTATGATTAAACTATTTTGTACTTTTTTGACAAAAATTGTAATTACTGCTTCAAACTCTTTTTGCTCTTTTTTTAAAAGTAAAGCATCTTTTGCATTATTTAAAATATTTAATAATGCTTGTTTCAATTCATTTTCATAGCCTGTTATTATTATATCTTCACAATCAAACTCTATTTTTATATTGTCATTTGAGTATTGATTTTTTATCATATATAGTAGTGTGTTTATAGACTCTTTTATAGAAAAATTTGTTTGTGTTTTTGAAGGTTTGTAAAAATTTTTAAAATCATCTATTGTTTCACTCATATATTCTATGTGTTTATTTGCTTTATTTATAAATTTTTCAAGTTGAGGTTTTGTAATTGATTCATTGTGATAATTATCTCTTAAAAATTGAATAATTAATGATACATTATTTAAAGGTTGCCTCCATTGATGAGCTATATTTCCAAGCATTTCTCCCATTGCGGCTAATTTACTTTGTTGAATTAAAAGTCTATCTTTATCTCTATTTTTTTTAACTTCATCTTCTACTTTTAATTTTAACTCTTCTTCACTTAATTTTATTTTAGTAATATCATTTATATAGCCATAAAAATATGATATTTCTCCAGAATGATTTTTAATCAAGATTACTCTGCTTGATATCCATCTTATTTCATTTGCTAAGTTTCTTATTCTACACTCAACTGTAAAGTTTGGTAAATCATTTCTTAATGCAGCATTGATTGCTACTTGCATTTTATTTTTATCATCTTCATGAATTAAATTCATAAAATTCATAGATTCTGATTCAAAATCTTTTTTTGTATATCCAAAAGTTTTAATACTATTTGAAATATATTTAACCGTTAAATCTTTATCATTATTAAGTTTAAAAATAACAATTTTCCCATCTTCAACTAAATACTCTACATCTAAAAGCTCTTTTTTCATTCTTTTATTTTTGTCAATATCCATAGACATCATAAGCATTCTATCTAATTCATCTGTGTTGTTAGTGAAAGCTTTTCCTCTTGCTAAAACCCATTTAAAACCTTCATTTTTTGTTTGAAGTCTATATTCACATATAAAAGTATCATCAACTTTTGCAAAAATTTTATCAAAAAGTTTTTCTACATTTTTTTTATCTTCATTATGTATTAGTGAAAACCAATCTGAAAATGTTTGTACTTCGTCTTTTTTATAACCAAACATATCAAACCACTTATCTGAAAAATATATTTTCTTTGTTTTAAAGTCAATATCCCATAAACCATCATTTGAAGCAATAATTGCTAATTCAAATCTTTTTTTCCAGTGTTCTAAAGAGAGTGTTTTATTCTCAAGTTTATCATTGTATTCTTTAAATATATTATTAATAAAATTAGAAAAAATATAAGTAAATAATACTAAAAATAATGTCGTAGCAATAATTAAGGTAAAAATTTGAAAAAATAGATTATTGTACTCTTTTGTTATTTTTCCTATTTTATCTTTAATTTCTTTTGTTATTTCATTTGTATTATAAAAAGAAGCAATTAAAAAATTATATTTGTCGTAAAAAAACGTGTTATTAAATAGATTGCTATATTCGTTATCAATAAAATAGTATTCTAATATATTATAAGAGATATTATTTTTTTTATTTTTTAAGAGTACATTTGATTTATGAAATCTTTTTTTACCATGGAAATTGTAAGTATCCTGCATTATTACATCATAAAACCAAATATTATAGTTTTCTTTTTGTATTGTATTTATTAGTGCTTCTTTTGTAATCTCTTTTATTGAGTTAATTGTGGACAATGAACCAATATAATACTCATATCCATTAATATTTATTTTATCAAAGAAGCTTAATCTTACAGTTTTTTTTAAATCATCTTTCCAATATTGTAGATTGTTTTGACCTTGTGAATAAATATATTTTAAAGTTACATCTTCATGTATTGTTTTATTTGTATTAAAAATAAGTTTTTTAAGATAATAAATAGACTCTTTTCCATATAAAATATTTAGATTATTTTTTGTAAAAACAACAAGTTCGATATTATTGTTTTTTTCAATTTTCTTTAAATAATCAGTTAGTAATTCAAACTTACTTAATGAGTTTGATTCTAAATATCCTATTGTTTTATAAGTAACTTTTTTTAGTAAAATCTCTTCATGTAAAAATATTTCCTTTAATTGCTCTTTTACTTTGATTCTAAATTCATTTAGTTCTTGTTTCTTTTTAAATTCATAGTTTAAAAAGGCTTTTTGTTTAAGTAGATCTATTTTTGTATTTTTTTTTGTTTCTAAAAGAAAATAAGAGATACATAAAGATAATATTGCAAGTAATAAAATAAATATTACTGGAATTTGAGAAAAAAGTTTTTGGATATCAGAAAGAGTATATTTTTTATTAGATTTAAATAGCATTTAATCTTAGCCTTATAATTTTTATCTATAATTTAAAGTTTCAAAATTGTTTCGTAAAACTAAATTATATTGAAACTTTTTATAAAGTTAAGTTAAAGGTTGCACATGATACATATTTTCACAGCGATTATTCCTATTTTTTCCTTGATTATGATTGGCTACTTTTTAAAAAAGATACAATTTCCCTCAGTGGAGTTTTGGCCACAAGCAGACAAGTTAACTTATTATGTATTAATGCCATCATTATTGATTTTTAAACTTGCAACTGCATCATTTGAAGGGATTAATAGTGTAAATTTTGTTTTAACTGCACTTTTTACTATATCTTTAGTTTTGATAATTTTAATTTTAATAAATAAAATATTTAATTTTAAAGGTGACTCTTTTACTTCAATAGTTCAAGGTTCAATTAGATTTAATACTTATGTATTTTTAGCTTTAGCTGATTCTGTTTTTGGTGATAAAGGATTGGTTTTAGCTGCTATATTAATGATGTTTGTAATTCCTTTTATTAATATTATTTGTATATCTATTTTTGCTCTTTATGTAAATGATAGTAAATTGACATTTTTATATTTAATAAAATCTATAATCACTAATCCTTTAATTGTGGCATGTTTTTTAGGTGGATTTATAAATTTTATGGGAATTGAGCTTTTCTCAAGCTTTGATAAGATATTAGAAATTTTAAGTTCTGCTGCTCTTCCTCTTGGACTTTTATCAGTTGGTTTTGGTTTAGTTATAAAAGAGATAACTTCATCTAAAGAGGAGATAGTTATTACAAACATAGCCAAACTTGTGTTAACTCCTTTGATTATGTTTGTTATAGCTGATTTTTTTAAATTAAATGACTTTATGATTTCTATACTCATAATTTTTGCAGTTTTGCCAACAGCCCCATCATCTTTTGTTTTAGCAAGACAACTTGGAGGTAATATAAAACTAATGTCATCTATTATTACTGTGCAAACTTTATTATCTGCATTTTTTATTATGCTTGTTTTAAATTATTTTATATAGTTATAATTTAACTGTAAAAATTAACTAAGTTCTATTTAACAATTATAACAATAAGATTTAGTATTAAAGAAAAATCTTTTCTACTAAAGGAGTATTTTATGAAAAAGACTATGACAACAACTGCGGGAAATCCAATTTCGGATAATCAAAACTCAATAACTGCAGGAGAACGTGGTCCTGTACTTATGCAAGATTATCAGTTAATAGAAAAATTAGCCCATCAAAATAGAGAAAGAATTCCTGAACGAGTTGTACATGCAAATGGTAGTGCAGCTTATGGAAAGCTTGTTATTACAGAAGACATTTCAAAATATACAAAAGCAAAAGTCTTACAAAAATCAGAAGAGACAAAGCTTTTACTTAGATTTTCTACAGTTGCAGGGGAAAGAGGTGCTGCTGATGCAGAAAGAGATGTAAGAGGATTTGCTCTTAAGTTTTATACAAAAGAGGGCAATTGGGATTTAGTAGGAAATAATACACCTGTTTTTTTCGTAAGAGATGCATACAAATTCCCAGATTTTATTCATACTCAAAAAAGACATCCACAAACAAATTTAAGAAGCAATACCGCTGCTTGGGATTTTTGGTCGTTAAGTCCAGAAAGTTTACACCAAGTAACAATATTGATGTCAAATAGAGGTTTACCAAAATCATATAGACATATAAATGGATATGGTTCACATACATATAGCTTAATAAATGAAAAAAATGAAAGATTTTGGGTTAAGTTTCACTTTAAAACTATGCAAGGAATAGAAACTATTACAGATAAAGAAGCAGAAGAGATTGTTGGAAAAGATAGAGAATCAAATCAAAGAGATTTATTTGAAAATATTAATCAAGGAAATTATCCTAAATGGAGTTTTGAAATTCAAATAATGACAGAAGAAGAGGCTTTGGCATGTTCTTTTAATCCTTTTGATTTAACAAAAGTTTGGCCACATAGTGATTATCCAATGATAAAAGTTGGAGAACTTACACTAAATGAAAATCCAAAAAATTATTTCAATGAAGTAGAACAAGCTTCTTTCTCACCTTCAAATGTAGTTGCTGGAATAGGTTTTTCACCTGATAAGATGCTTCAAGCTAGAATCTTTTCTTATCCAGATGCCCATAGATATAGAGTGGGTACTCATTATGAAATGTTGCCTGTAAATAGACCAATAGTTGATGTTAAAACTTATCATGCTGATGGTGCTATGAATTATGATCAAAAAGATATAAGCGATGCATATTATGAACCAAATAGTTTTGATGGGCCAGTTGAAGATAAAGCTTTTGAAGAACCAGCTTTAAAAATAGAAGATACTTATGCTAAAAGATATGACCATAGAGAAGGGAATGATGATTTTTCTCAACCAAGAGCACTATTTAATTTGATGAATGAAAATGAAAAAGAACAGCTTTTTGGAAATATTGCTCGTGCAATGGAGGGAGTTCCTTTAAATATAATAAATAGACAATTAGAATTATTTGAAAAAATTGATAAAGCATATAAAATAGGAGTAAAAAAAGCATTAGGAATTTAAAATGGAAATATCAGCTGAAGAATTAAAAAGATATGAAGAACTTCAACTATTTGCTTTAGATTATGCAAGGCAAGGAAAAACAGAAGATTTAAAAGCTATGTTAGAAGCCAAAATGCCAGTTGACTTATCAGATTCAAAAGGTAATACATTATTAATGTTAGCTTCATATAATGGAAATTATGAAACAGCAAAGATGATTCTTAACTTTAATGCAAAAGTTGATAAGAAAAATGATAGAGGGCAAACTCCATTAGCAGGAGTTTGCTTTAAGGGTTACTTTGATATTGTAAAACTTTTAGTAGAAGCAAATGCTAATATTTATGAAAATAATGGAATGAAAACAACACCTATAATGTTTGCTTCTATTTTTGGAAATTATGAAATTGTGAATTATTTAAATTCAAAGAGCAAAAATAACTTTACAAATAGATTTTATTTAAAGCTTTCAAAACTATTTAGTCTATTCAAAATAAAAAATAGACTAAAATAGTTTATCCTAAGCATTGGTTATTATTAAAATCAACTTCTGCAAGAGAGTCTTGTTTGTATGAAAAAGTTATAAGAACATTGTTTTGTTCTTCTAATCTTTTTATTTCAAAATCAAAGCTATTTTCAATTCTTGGGAATAACCCAGCTGGTATTTGATGGTTTAGCATGATTAGTTTATTTTTAGAATCATTTATTAGTTTTAAACCTGCCATTGCATTTATCATAGGTTCTGGCACTGCGCAAGATGAAGTATCAAAGTAATAATATTTAATATCATCTTGTTCATATACAAAAAAGTCTACTGTACTGTTTTCAACTTTAATTTTTTGTGCATTATTAGGGATTTCCATTTTTTGCCCTTATTTTAAAATTATTTTTTCAATAATAATGACTGTACTCTTGCTTTAAAATTATTATCATTTTTAAACAACTGAGAAAGTGAATTATATTTTTGTATTGTAAGATTATTATCTTGAATAACAACTTTTGCTTTATTCATAAACTCTTGATTGTAGCTTTCTACTTCTTTACTTGACAAAGGCTGTTCAGTCTTTTTATATTTTTTATCCATTTTATTTTGAATAGAAACTTTTAAAGTATTGAGTTTAACTGATGCATTTGCAAAATTTTTAATTTCTTTATTACTTACTTGAGCATTTTCTAATTTAGTATTTTGATTTGCACTTAAAAGAGTACAAAAAGCAATTATTGAGAAAAATATTCTTAACATAATTTCATCCTTTTTTAATTTTTCTGACATTAACATCATAAAACTTAAATAAAAATAATAAATATTAATTTTTTTATTTATAACAATCTTTATTAAAATTATTATATTATGAAGGTAATTTTAATCAATATTAAAGGATATCTAATGGAATGTGAATTTGCAACTATTAATTCAAATAAAGATGAGATAAAAGAGATTTTTGAAAATACTAAGACTATTGCTATTATTGGTTGTTCTCCTGATAGCTCAAAAGCTAGCAATAAGGTTGCAGTATACTTAAAAAATGTCGGTTTTAAAATCGTTCCTGTTTACCCTAAGGAAGATGAAATTTTAGGAGAGAAAGTTTATAGAAGTTTAGGAGATATACCTTTTAAAGTTGATATGGTAGATATTTTTAGAAAACCAGAAGTTATAGATAAAGTAGTAGATGAAGCTATTAAAAGAGGTGATGTTGATATTATTTGGACTCAATTAGGTTTAGTAAATAATGATGCAGCAAAAAAAGCAAAAAAAGCAGGGATGAAAGTAGTACAAAATAATTGTACTAAAATCGAACACGCTGCTATATATTAAGATATTTTACAAACTAAATTGTTGTAAAGCATTAGCTTTGCAACACATCCAGATTTTCCATCTTTTCTATTTTCAAGTGAAAGTTTAGCTCCCAGTGCATCAGCTGCATTTTTTGCTAAAAATAAACCAAGTCCAGCACCTTGTTCATTTCCCACTCTTTTAAATGGTGCGAATAAGTCTATCTTTTCATCAATTCCTATTCCCTCATCAATAACACTTATTGTTGTAGTATCTTTACTTTTTTCAAGTCTTATTGCAATTGTTTTTTCTTCAGGAGTAAACTTTATTGCATTTTGTACGAAGTTTTGAATAATTTGATTAAGTAAAGTAACTTGTAATAAAGTATTATAATAGTTTACATTTGCATAAAATGTTATAGTAATTTTCTTTTGTGCACTTAGCATTCTATAATCATTTGTTTTTCTTTGCATATATTGAACTAAGTCAATCTCTGTTGCTTTTTCAAATTGTGCACCCTCAGCTCTTCCTATATCAAGAATTGAACCTATCATTTTATTCATATCATCTATTTGTTTTATAGTCAATTTTAATGTATCTTGATATTTTTCAGGCTCTCTTTGTTTCATCAAAGTAACTTCATTTTTTAATTTCATAACTGCTAAGGGAGTCTTAAGTTCATGTGCAGCACCTATAAATAGTTCTTTTTTAAATCTTACATAAGTTTCAATTCTATTAGTTAAAGAGTTTATAGAATCAGCAAGTGGGTGAAACTCTATTGGTAAAGAATCTTTTTTTATTTGTGTAAGATAATTCTCATTCATATTAGATAATTTTTTATTGATTTGTAAAATTGGTCTAAGTAGTGTTTTTGATACAGTAAAAGCATATAAAATGATTAATATTAATCCACCAAGAGATAAAAATAATAAGTTATTAAATATTTTTGTTAACATCTCTCTTGAAGAGTTGATATTTTTTATTATTTTAATAAATTTTTTACTTTTTATATCAAATGGATATAGTAATTCAACATAATGATCTTGACCATCTTTAAATGTTTCAAAACTTATTTCTGATAGATTATCAATAGTTACTAAATCAACACTAATCCCAGTATGAGTAATAATATTAAAGTTTGTTTTGTTAGGGTCTTTACTTTTACTTACTTTATAAATAAGTTGTGCATCTGAAACAAGACTCTCTTTTAATTCTTCATAAATTGTAGCTTTTGTATAACCATAAAAAATAAAAGAAAGAGTAGTTATGAACAACGAAGTTGCAAGTATTAGTTTTTGATAAAACTGAGTATAAATGCTTTTCGTGTTCATATATAATCCTTAAAAATTATTCAATCTCGTCTTGTGCTTCAGGATAGCAGAATCTATATCCTCTTCTTCTAATAGTTTCAATAGTAGAAATATTTAAAGGTTTATCCATTTTTTGTCTAATTTGATTTATAGCAACTTCAATAACATTTGGAGTAACTAATTCAGGCTCTTCCCAAATTGCATCTAATAGTTGTTCTTTTGAAACTATTTGATCTCTATGTCTAGCAAGGTGAGTTAATACTTCAAAAGGTTTACCTTTTAGTTCAATTTCTTCATCATTATAGATAATTTTTTCTTCATCTGGATTGATAACTAAATCTTCAATTTCTATTACATTTGTTCCACCAAATCTTAATCTAGCTTCAATTCTAGCAAGTAAGATATCAAAGTCAAATGGCTTTTTAATATAATCATCTGCTCCTGATTTTAATGCTTCTATTTCACTCTCTTTATCATCTCTTGCTGAGATAATTACAACAGCAGTTCTTGAACTTCTATTTTTAACGATTTTACATAATTCAATCCCATCACCATCTGGTAACATCCAGTCAGTTAATACTAAATCATAGTTTCTAATATCGATAAAATATTCTGCATCTTTATAATTTTCTGCAGCATCTACTTGATAACCAAAATCAGTTAGACCTTCTTGCAGTGTTCTGTTTAATGTTATTTCATCTTCAATAATTAAAATTCTCATGTTATAATTTCCTTAAATTTAAGTTAAGTTTAAATTTTGTGCGAATTGTACCATAAAAATTTAAAAATTTAAAGGTTTTTTAAGTTAAATATTCAAATTTTCATGAATGAGTGATTTTTATAATCTAAATTTAGATATACTAAAGACTTTATTTTAAAATTTTTCAATTAACTAATTGTTAATAAAATATAGATAGAATAAGCAAATATTTAAACAAAAGGAAGACTATGAGAAAGATTGTTACAAGTGTAATTGCTACACTAGCTTTAAGTACTGCCACATTAAATGCAGCAGATTATTATGCTACAGTAAATGGGGAAAAAATTACAAAAAATGATCTAAAAGTAGTATTAAGAAATCCAAATATTGATTTTGATGTATTACCAAAAGATAAAAAAGATCAAGTGTTACAACAAGCTATTGAAAAAAAACTTTTAACAGATGAAGCTATTAAAAGTGGGATTGAAAAAGATAAATCTTTCAAAGATGCTTTAGAAAAAATTAAAAAAGACTTAGCTTTAGAAATTTGGATGCAAAATCAATTCAAAGATATTAAAGTAACACAAAATGAACAAAAAGATTTTTATAATAAAAGTAAAGATAAGTTTAAAAAACCAGCTACTTTAGAAGCAAGACATATACTATTAAAAACAGAAAAAGATGCAAAGAATGCAATTGAAAAATTAAATAAAGCAAAAAATAAAAAAGAGACTTTTATTAAACTTGCTGGTGAAATGTCAAAAGGGCCTACTGCTTCAAAAGGTGGATATTTAGGTAAATTCCAAGAAAATAAAATGGTTCCAGAATTTAGTGCTGGTGCAAAGGCTTTAAAAGCTGGAGAATATTCTAAAAAACCTGTTAAAACTCAGTTTGGATATCATGTTATTTATTTAGAGTCAAAAACTCCTGCTTCAACTATGAGCTATAATGAAGTAAAAGATAAAATTAAAGAGTTTTTATTACAAGACAAATTTAGAAAATCAATTAGTGATACAGCTAGTAGATTAAAAAAACAAGCAAAAATAGTTATTAAGTAAGGAGAATTAAGTGGGCGTACTTGATGTGGTAAAACCTGGAGTATTAAGTGGTAGCGAAGCAAAAAAACTTTTTGCTTACGCTAAAAAAAATAGTTTCGCAATTCCTGCTGTTAATGTTGTAAATACAGATTCTGCAAATTCTGTTCTAGAAGCTGCTAGTAAAGTTAATTCACCAATTATTATTCAATTTTCAAATGGTGGAGCACAATATTTTGCAGGTAAGGGATTAAAAACTTCTAATGCTGCTATTTTAGGTGGTATTTCAGGAGCAAAGCATATTCATCAAATGGCAGAAGCTTATGGAATACCTGTAATATTACATACAGACCATGCTGCTAGAAAGCTTTTACCTTGGATTGATGGATTATTAGAAGCTGGAAAAGAGCATTTTAAAGAAACAGGTAAACCTTTATATACATCTCATATGCTTGATTTAAGTGAAGAGAGTTTAGAAGAAAATATTTCTACATGTGTTGAGTACTTTAAAATAATGAATGAACTTGATATGATGATTGAAATTGAGCTTGGAATTACAGGTGGAGAAGAAGATGGTGTTGATAATACTGATGTTGACAATGCTTTACTTTATACTCAACCAGAAGAAGTTTGTTTTGCTTATGAACAATTAGGTAAAGTTGGAGAAAACTTTACAATAGCTGCTTCATTTGGGAATGTTCATGGTGTTTATAAACCTGGAAATGTTATTTTACGTCCTGATATTTTGAATAATTCTCAAAAATATATAGAGCAAAAACATAATACTGATAAAAAACCAGTTGAATTTGTATTTCATGGTGGATCTGGATCATCTCTTGATGATATAAGAGAAGCAATTGAGTATGGTGTTATCAAAATGAATATAGATACTGATACACAATGGTCTTTTTGGGATGGAGTTAGAAAATATGAAGCCAAAAAAAGAGACTATTTACAAGCTCAAATTGGAAATCCAGAGGGTGAAGACAAACCAAATAAAAGCTATTATGATCCAAGAAAGTGGTTAAGAGCTGGACAAGAATCTATGATAGAAAGACTTGAAGTGGCATTTTCTGATCTTCAAGCATTAAATAAAAACTAAGCAATTTTGCTTAGTTTTATTCTTCTTGTGTTATTAATGCAAGATTAGTTAAATCATACTTTTGTAGTAAATCAAGTACTTTTACTACTCTTTCATACTTTACATTTTTATCAATTCTTACAACTATTGGTTTTTCTTTATCTTTTACTTCTTTTAAATTATCTTCTAATGATATAAAAGATACTTCTATACCTTTTATTGCTAACTTTTCTTGACTCAATTCAATAAATACTTGTTCTTTATTTACTTTTAACTCTTTTGCTTGGGAATTTGGCAAATCTAAAATCAAAGCTAATTCATCTTTTTTAAATACAGATGTAACAATAAAAAATATAAGAAGTATAAACACCACATCAATTATTGGTGTTAAATCTGCTCCTAGTGGTTCTCTTCGTTTCATCTAATTAATTCTTTTTTTGCTTTTAATTCAATTGCATCAATTTGTGAAATAAAGTGATTGTATGCAATATGGTGAGGAATTGCTACTATTAGCCCTGCAATAGTTGTAATAAGTGCAATTGATATACCATTTGAAAATAGTGTTGGATCACCTAAACCTTGTGCTGTAATTGTTTCAAAGGCTTTAAATACTCCATATACAGTTCCTAAAAGTCCTAAAAGAGGAGCTACTGAAGCGATATTTTTTATATATGTTAAGCCAATTTCTAGTTTTTGAACTTCATACTCTATTTGTGTTTTTAAATCACTTTTTTCATCAAGTCTTAATTTGATTTTGTTAATCATCGCATTTTTTCTTGGAAGGGTAAAGAATTTCCAGATGATAATAGTAAATCCAATTATATTTAAAAAGATTAAAATATAAACTATTATTCCACCTTTATCTATATATTCCATTAAATTCATAAAATACCTTTGTATGTTTTTTGTTATTGTACAAAAATTATATTAATAAATGGTACAATCACCTATGAAATTTACAGACTCACCTACACATAAAGTAACATTTAGACAACAAAATATATATATTAAAAGAGATGATTTACTTCATAGTGATTTTTCAGGAAATAAAGCAAGAAAGTTTTACTATTTTTTAAAAAGTGATTTTAAAGATGTAAAAAAAATAGTATCTTATGGTTCTGCTCAAGCAAATTCACTTTACTCTATGTCAGTTTTAGCAAAGTTAAAAGGTTGGCAATTAGAGTTTTATGTAAAACATATATCCAACTATTTAAAACAAAACCCTCAAGGTAATTATAAAGCTGCTTTAGAAAATGGTGCAAAAATTATAGAAAAAGATGAACCTTGTTTACATGAGTATATATCAAAAAATTGTTTAGACAAAACAAGTTTATATATTCAAGAAGGTGGTAGGGAAAAAGAAGCTTCTTTTGGAGTTGAGATTTTAGCAAATGAGATAAAAGATTGGCAAATAAAAAAGAGTATTAAAAATTTAGTTGTATCTTTACCAAGTGGAACAGGAACAACTGCATTATTTTTACAAAAATATTTAGATTGCAAAGTTATTACTTGTCCTTGTGTTGGAAAAGAGCAATATCTTAAAAAACAGTTTTTTTTATTGGAAAAAGATGAAAAATTTCATCCTATTATTTTAAATACAGAAAAAAACTACCATTTTGGAAAACTTTACAATGAGTTTTATGAAATTTGGAGTGAACTCAAAAGTAGCACAAATATAGAGTTTGATTTACTTTATGATCCACTTGGTTTCTTAACTCTTATTAATTCAAATTATTTTAACAATAAATATACAATACTCTATATCCACCAAGGTGGGCTTCTTGGAAATAACTCTATGATTGACCGATATAATAGAAAGTTGGCTTTTAATAATTAATGGTATAATTTTCTAACACTTTTTAAAGGTATGAATTGAGTATATTTAGGTGCATAATTTTTATATATTTTATATTTTTTAATTATTCAATAGCAAATGAAACAAATAAAGTAACTATTCAATTAAATTGGAAGTATCAGTTTGAGTTCGCAGGTTATATTGCAGCAGTTGAAAAAGGTTTTTATAAAGATATAGGTTTTGATGTTACATTAAAAGAATTAACTAAAGATATTAATGTTGTTGATTTTGTAAAAAATAAAAAAGCTACTTTTGGAATTTATGATTCTTCAATTTTATCAGGATATGATAAAAAACAAGCAATTATTTTACTTGCAAATTATTTAAAAAAATCTCCTTTAGTTTTAATTACAAAACAAGATATATTTTCCCCTACAGATTTAAAAGATAAAAAAATATATATGACAGAATTTGAGTTTGAAAACTCTTCCTTATCAAGAGTTTTTCAAAAGTTTAATATCAAAAAAGATGATATAAATCTTATTTCATCTTTTAAGCCAATAGATGATTTTATATTAAAAAAAGCAGATGCTTTTTCAGCTTATATTACAAATGAAACTTATTATTTAAATAAAAAAAGAATCCCTTATAATATTATTAGTCCATCAAATTATGAAATATATGGCTTTGGAGGAAACTTATTCTCTTCTTTAGAATATGTACAAAATAATCCTACAAAAATAAAAGATTTTATAAAAGCTACAAATAAAGGTTGGGAGTATGCACTTAAAAATAAAAAAGAGATTATTGATATAATTTATAATAAATACTCAAAACTAAAAAGTAAAGAAGCTTTATTTTATGAAGCAAAAAAAATAGAAAAGGTAATGCTTTTAGATGCTTACAAACTAGGAGAAGTTAGAAAAACAATTATTGAAGATGAACTAAAAAGAGCAAAAAATAAAAATTTAGTTGATAAATCTTTAACGATTAATGATATTGTTTTCTCCTTTAGTAAATACTCAAAAAATCATAGTTTTACTAATGAGGAAATTTATTATTTAAATAATAAAAAATCAATAAAAATGTGTGTTGATCCTTCTTGGATGCCATATGAAAAAATACAGAACAATAAGCATATAGGTATAATATCTGATTATATGAGATATTTTGAAAAACAAATAAAAACACCAATTTCACTATATAAAACTAATTCTTGGCAAGATAGTTTAAGAGCTTTTAAAAATAAAAAGTGTGATATTATATCTGCCGTTTCAAAGACCAAAGATAGAAAAAAGATTATGAATATTACACAGTCATATCTTGATTATCCTTTAGTAGTAGCTACAAGAGTTGAAGAGAGATTTTTTGATAGTTTAGATGATTTGCCAAATGATAAAACCTTAGCTATTGTTAAGGATTATAGACACTCTTCAATACTAAAAAAGAGATATCCAAATAAAAAATTTATATATGTATCTTCTGTTGATGAGGGCTTAGAAAAGTTATCAAAAAAAGAGATTTTTGGTTTTATTGATAGTATTACAAGTGTTGGTTATAAGATTCAAAAAGAGTATTTTTCACAATTAAAGATTGCAGGAAAATTTGATGAAAAATATAGCCTAGGGGTTGGTGTTAGATCTGATGATAAATTGCTATTTTCAATTTTTGATAAATTAATCAATAAGCTTGATTCACAATCAAAAAATGAAATCTTGAAAAAGTGGATAAACTTCAATTATGAAAAGGGTTTTGATTATTCATCTTTTTGGAAAATATTTATAGTTTTTGCAATTATCGTTTTAGTTATTACATATAGATATAAAGAAGTAGTTGATAATAAACAAAAACTACAAAGACAAAGAAAAAAACTTGAAGAAAAGAATAAAGAGTTAAAGTTAACTCAAGAAGCTTTAAAAGAGTCTATTAGAAATTTTGAAGTGCTTCTTGATTCTACTATGGAAGCAGTTTTAGTATTCCAAGATCACAATTGTATTGATATAAATAAAGTAGGATATAAACTTCTTGGTTATAAAAATAAAGAAGAAGTAATTGGACAAAATCTTTATCATCATGTTCATAATGATTTTATAGTTACATTAAAAGAGTCCTTAAATAAAAACCTTGACTCTTATGAAATAGAGTTTGTAAGAACAGATGGTACAACATTTCCAGCCCTTGTAAAAGATAGATATATTACTTTAAAAAATAAAAGAGTTAAGCTTTTTACAATAGTTGATTTAACAGAATTAAAAAGTAAAGAAAGACTTTTATTTAAGCAATCAAAACTTGCATCAATGGGTGAAATGATAGGAAATATTGCCCATCAGTGGAGACAACCACTTAGTCTTATTTCTACAATTGCAACAGGCTTAAAATTAAGAATTGAAACTAAAACAGAAAATAAAGAAGAATCAGTTGAGTTTTTAGAAAAGTTAAATGTTACTGCACAACATTTATCATCAACTATTGATGATTTTAGAAACTTTTTTGCAGCAGATAAGAAAAAAGAGAGTTTTTTTGCATATTCATTGATTGAGCAAAATTTAGTTTTATTAGAGAGTATTTTTAAAACAAATTTTATAAATATAGAACAAAATATTGATAAAACTTTACAATTAACAACATATAAAAATGAGTTAACACAAGCTCTTTTAAATATTTTAAATAATGCAAATGATGCTTTTAAAGAAAAAGATATGGAAGATAAATATATTTTTATAGATGTTGTTGAAAAGTCTAAAGAAGTAGTAATTAGTATAAAAGATAATGCTGGAGGTATTCCTGAAAATATCATAGAAAATATTTTTGAACCATATTTTACTACAAAACATAAAAGCGATGGAACAGGTATTGGTTTGTATATGACATATCAAATTATACATGAACATATTCATGGAAAAATAGAAGTTTCAAATAGTAATTATATTTTTAATAAAAAGTCTCATAAAGGAGCAAAATTTACAATAACTATTCCTAGGAAATTATGATTTTATATATTGATTTAAGTCATTTTGAGTTTTACCTAATTTTGGATATAATATTAGCTTGTTATAAATCATAAGGAAAGTTTTGTTGAATAAAAGTAATATAATACTTATAGGTTTTATGGGAGTGGGTAAAGGTACAATTGCAAGAAGCCTTGTAAAAAACTCTTCGATGTTTGCTATAGATACTGATGATTTAATAGAAAGCATGGAAAACCAAAAAATCAAAAAGATTTTTGAAGTTAATGGAGAAGCTTATTTTAGAACTTTAGAAAAGAAGTGTGCTTTATGGCTTGAAAACAATATAAAAGAAAACACTATCATTTCAACTGGTGGAGGCTTTTATAAGCAAGATAATATCAAACAAATTGGAAAAGTTATATATTTACAATCAAGTTTTGATGGTATTATAAATAGAATAAAAAATTCAGAAAATGCTCAAAAAAAGCTAAAAAAAAGACCACTTTTACAAAATATTGAAGAAGCAAAAAAACTTTTTGATATTAGAGTTAGTGAGTATGAAGCTATCGCAGATATAACAGTAAATGTAGAAAATCAAAATATTATAGATATAACAAATGAGATACTTAAAAACATATAGAGGGAAATATGAAAATTATTAGTACACAAAATGAAAATTTTAAGCAAGAGTTTGATGAGATTTTAGGAAGAGCTAAAACTGATATAAAAGGTGTTTCATCAATAGTAACAAATATAATAACAGAAATTATAGAAGAGAAAAATAGTGCTTTAAAAAGACATATTGAAAAGTTTGATAAATGGGAAGTAAAAAGTGATGATGAACTTTTGATTTCTAAAGATGATATGAAAAAAGCCTATGAGAATATAGATGAAAATTTAAAATCTGCACTACATAAAGCCTATGATAGAATTAAAGCTTACCATGAAAAACAGTTACCAAAGTCTTGGATTGATTTTGAAAAAAATGGAACAATCCTAGGTCAAAAAGTTACTGCTGTTGATAGAGCTGGACTTTATATTCCAGGAGGAAAAGCAGCATATCCAAGTAGCTTACTTATGAATGCAATTCCTGCAATTGTTGCAGGAGTTGAAGAGATAGTAGTTTGTACGCCAACACCAAATAATGAAATAAATGAATTATTACTTGCTGCTTGTTATATTTGTAATATTTCAAAAGCATTTAAAGTTGGAGGAGCTAGCGCAATTGCTGCAATGGCATATGGAACAGAAACTATTCCTAAAGTAGATGTAATAACTGGCCCTGGCAATATTTTTGTAGCAACTGCTAAAAAGTTGGTTTTTGGTGAGGTTAATATTGATATGATTGCAGGTCCAAGTGAAATTGGAATTTTAAGTGATAGTACTGCAAAACCAAAATATCTTGCAATAGATTTATTATCTCAAGCAGAGCATGATGAAATGGCAAGTTCTATTATGATTACAACAGATGAAAATATTGCAAAACAGACATCACTTGAAGTTGATAACTATTTAAAAACTTTAAGTAGAAGTGAAATTGCAAGAAAATCTATTGATGAAAGAGGTGCAATTATTATTGCAAGTTCTATGGATGAAGCATGTGAACTTATGAATGAAATAGCTCCTGAACATTTAGAAGTTATGACTACAAATCCATTTGAGCTTCTTTCAAAAATCAAACATGCAGGTGCTATTTTCTTAGGTGAAAATACTCCTGAACCAATTGGTGATTATATAGCTGGACCAAATCACACACTTCCTACTGGAAGTACAGCTAAGTTTTATAGCCCACTAAATGTAGAAAACTTTATGAAAAAGTCTTCTATTATAAACTTCTCTTCTCAAGCAATTGATGAGTTAGGCGAAGCTTGTGCAATACTAGCAGATACAGAAGGGCTAACAGCTCACGCTGAGTCTGTAAGAGTAAGGTTAAAAAAGGATAATTAATGTCAAAATACGATGCATTATTTGAAGATGAAGATGATATTTTTGCAGGTACTCCTCAATCGAAGTTTTTAGATGCAATAAGAAGTGCGAATACACAAATAGTAGACGATGAATTAGATAAAATAATAGAAAAGTATGCAATTATGGAGTTAATTCTTAGTGAGAATAAAGATAATAGTTTTGATATAAATGAATTACTAGATAATTATGCTTCAAATAATAGTGATAATGTTCATGAAATGAAAAAAAGTTTATATATTGAATTTACTGGAGAAGTGATTCAAAGATTAGATTCATAAGGTATTAGAATTGATAGAATTAGAAAAAGTAAAAGCACAAATAAAAATTTTTGTGCAAGAGTGCAATGATAAAAAATGTTTAGAGTTATTAGATAAATTATCAACAGGAAAAATGTTAAGAAGTAAACTTGTAATTAAAATTGCAGGCCTTAGTGAAGAATCAATTAAATTATGTGCAGTTATTGAGATGATTCATGCTGCTTCACTTTTACATGATGATGTAATTGATGAATCAGATACAAGAAGAGGAAAGCCATCTGTAAATGCGTTGTATGATGATAAAACAGCTATTATGTTTGGAGATGTTTTATACTCAAAAGCTTTTACAGAATTGGCAAAAATGCCAACAGAAGTAGCAACTACTGTTTCAAGTGCTGTTACTCTTTTAAGTATTGGAGAGATGCTTGATGTTGATTTGACAAAAGAGTTTAATACTTCATATGAAAAATATTTAGATATGATTTATAAAAAAACTGCTTCATTAATTGAAGCTAGTGCAAAAGCTGCTGCTATTTTAGTAAATAAAGATAAAGATAAATTTGCTTTATATGGAAAAAATCTAGGTTTAGCTTTTCAAATGATTGATGATATTTTAGATATTACACAAGATTCTCAAACTCTTGGAAAACCTGCACTTTTAGATTTTGTAGAAGGAAAGGTTACTATTCCGTATTTGCTTTTACACCAAAGAATAGATGAAAAAGCAAAATTAGAATCACTTTATAAAAAAGAGTTATCAAAAGAAGATAGTTTGTGGATACAAAAGCAGATGAAAGATACAAAAGCTTTAGAAGATAGTATAAATCAGGCAAAAACTTTAGGCTTAGAAGCAATTAAAGCAGTTGAAAATGAAAAAGATGACTCATTGGTTCAAATTATGAAAGCTATGATAGAAAGAGAGTTTTAATAATGAGTTATTTAGTAATAAGTTTTTCGCATAAAAATACTGATATTCAAACAAGAGAGAAACTAGCTTTTCCGAATGAAGAAAATAAAGATAGATTTCTAAAGCAATTAAATAGTGAATCTGTTATTAAAGAAGCTATTTTATTATCTACATGTAATAGGGTAGAGATTATTATCTCTACCTCAAATATTTCATACGCAACATCATTTATAATTCAAAGATTAGCACAATATTCACAATTGAATTATGACGATTTATTTGACAGGGCGGATGTTTATGATAATGAAGGTGCAATTCACCATCTATTTTCAGTAGCATCAGCTTTAGATTCACTTGTAATTGGTGAAACACAAATTGTAGGACAATTAAAAGATGCTTTTAGATTATCTCTTTCAAAAGGCTACTGTCAACAAAATCTACCAAGGGCACTTCACTATGCATTTAAATGTGCAGCAGCAGTTAGAACTGCTACAAGCTTAGGAACTGGATCTGTCTCAGTTGCTAGTACAGCAGTATTAAAAGCAAAGGAAGTAGTTGATAATAAAGATGGAGTAAAAGCTTTAGTAATTGGTGCAGGAGAGATGAGTGAACTTACTGTTAAGCACTTAATTTCTAAAGGTTTTGAAGTTACACTTATAAGTAGAGATATTAAAAAAGCAAAAATTTTAGCAAACACTTTTGAAGTTCATGTTGAAGTTGAAGAGTATAGCAACTTAAAAAAACTTTTAAATCATATTCCTGTAGTACTTACAGCAACAGGAGCACCATATCCAATAATTACAGAGGAAATGGTAACTGAATGTGAATTTGATAGATTTTGGTTTGATATTGCAGTGCCTAGAGATATTGATGAGATTGAATCACCAAATTTAAAGATATTTTCAGTAGATGATTTACAATTTATTGTAAATTCAAATATGGAGTTAAAAGCAAAACAAGCAAAAACTGCATATGGAATTGTTGGGAAAATGTCAGTTGAGTTTTTTGATTGGTTAAAGACATTAGAAGTAGAACCTGTGATTAAGCATCTGTATATAAAAGGTGATGAGGTTATTGATAAAAAAGTCAATAATGCAATAAAAAAAGGTTTTATTAAAAAAGAGGATGAAGAGAATATTAGAAAACTATGTAAAACAGTTTTAGCAGAGTATTTGCATCAACCTTCGAAAAAAATGAAACATTTATCAAAAAATATGGAATGTGATATTGTTTTAGGAGCAGTTCAATCAATGTTTAATTTAAATAGCGATTCAAATATGTTAAACAAATATAAATGCGAACACGCATTGAAAATAAATGAAAGAGGATAATAGTTAATGAAGTTTTCAAATATGTTTATACCAACTACTAAAGAAGCACCAAAAGATGCAACTTTAGCATCTCACCAATATCTTGTAAGAGGTGGATTTATTAATCAAGTAGGATCTGGTATTTATAACTTTATGCCACTTGGAAAAATTGTATTAGAGAAAATTAGAGCAATTGTAAAAGAAGAGATGGATAAAGCAGGTGCAAATGAAGTACAAATGGGATTTGTTACTCCAACATCTTTATGGGAAGAATCTGGTAGAGCAAATACTATGGGTTCTGAACTTTTAAAATTTAAAGATAGAAAAAATGCAAGTTATGTATTATCACCTACAAATGAAGAAGCATTAGTAGATATGGTAAATAATAGAATTACTTCATATAAAGATTTGCCAGTTAATCTTTATCAAATTAATACTAAATTTAGAGATGAAGCAAGACCTAGATTTGGTTTAATGAGAGGTAGAGAATTTCTTATGAAAGATGCTTACTCTTTCCATGATTCACAAGAGGATTTAGTAAGAGAGTTTAATCTTATGGAAGAAACTTATAAAAAAGTTTATGAAAGATTAGGTTTAGAGTTTAGAGTAGTTGAAGCTGATAGTGGAGCTATTGGTGGTAGTGGTTCAAAAGAGTTTATGATTTTGGCAAATTCAGGTGAAGATACTATTGTGGTATGTGATTCATGTGATTATGGAGCAAATATTGAAGCAGCTACTAGAAAAGTATTAAAAAAAGAACCTTTAGAAACAACAGAAATAAAAAAAGTACATACACCAAATCTAAAATCAATTGATGAAGTAACAAATTTTTTAGAAGTTGATCCATATTATTCAATAAAAGCAGTAATAAAAAAAGCTATCTTTGAAGAGAAAACTCAAACTGTGGTATTTTTTGTAAGAGGAACAGATGAGCTTGAAGAAACAAAAGCTTGTAATGCTATTGGTGCACTTGAAATAGAAGATGCAATACAAGAAGACTTAGAAAATGCAAATTTAATAGCTGGTTTTTGTGGAATTGTTGATTTTCCTAAGGATATTAAAGTACTTTTTGATAAAGAATTAGAAGGTGAAAACAGTATTGTTTGTGGTGCAAATGAAGTTGATTATCACTTAAGCGGTGTTGATTTAAATAAATTTGATTTAGAATTTGCTGATTTAATTGAAGTAAAAGAAGGTGATTTATGTGCATGTTGTGGTGGAAAGTTATCTCATACTAAGGGAATAGAAGCTGGACATATTTTTCAACTTGGAACAAAGTATTCAAGCGCTATGAATGCAACATTTTTAGATTCAAATGGAAAAGCTCAACCATTTATTATGGGATGTTATGGAATAGGTGTAAGTAGATTAGTTGCAGCAGTAATTGAACAAAATCATGATGAAAAAGGTTGTATTTGGACAAAAACTACAGCTCCATTTATGGTTGATGTTATTATTTCTAATGCAAAAAAAGATGAAGAATTAGAAGCTGGAACAAATATCTATAATCAACTAGTACAAGAAGGAATAGAAACTCTTTTAGATGATAGAAAAAATGCAAGATTTGGATTTAAAATGAGTGATTTTGAACTTATTGGATTTCCTTATGCTGTTGTAGTTGGAAAGAGATTAAAAGATGGTATGGTTGAAATTGTAAATAGAAAAACTTTAGAAAAAACAGAAGTTTTATTAACAGAAGTTACATCTAAATTAAAAAAAATTATAAAATAAGGATATAAAATGCAAGGAAGTGTACAATCAGTTTCTGATTTAATTGGAACATATGCTTTAAATATAGCTATTTCTATTGTAATTTTTATTATTGGTAAATGGCTTGTAGGGAAATTAACAGATGCTACAATCAAACTCTTGACAAAAACAAATAGAATTGATGAAACATTAATAAAATTTCTAAAGAATATTATTTATTATTCTTTGATGGTAATAGTTGCTTTAACTGCATTGAAACAATTAGGAATTGATACTACATCATTCTTTGCAATTTTAGGTGCAGCTGGTCTTGCAATTGGTTTAGCACTTAAAGATTCACTAGGAAACTTTGCTTCTGGTGTTATGATTATTTTATTTAGACCTTTTAAAGTTGGAGATTATGTAACAGCTGGTGGTTCTAGTGGTACAGTTGAAGAAATATCAATTTTTAATACAGTTTTAAAAACACCAGATAATCAAAAACTAATAGTGCCAAATGGCGCAATTACAAGTAGCACTATTACAAATGTAAATGCAAATGAAAAAAGAAGAGTTGATTTAGTAGTTGGTATTGGTTATGATGATGACATAAAAAAAGCAAAAGAGATTTTGCATGAGATTATTAAGTCAAATGATAAGGTTTTATTGGATGAAGCAAATACTGTTGCAGTTTCAGAACTAGCTAATTCATCGGTAAATTTTGTAGTTAGAGCTTGGGTTAAAACACCTGATTATTGGAGTGTTAAATTTGATTTAACAGAAAAAGTAAAAACAAAATTTGATGAAGAAGGAATCTCTATTCCTTATCCACAAACTGATGTTCATGTATATAAACATAAAAGCTAAACTTCCTCAAATATTAAAAGATATACTTTATGCCCTACAAGATATAGGAGCCAAGCCTATTCTTGTGGGTGGTTGCATTCGAGATAATTTATTAAAAATTCCATGCAAAGATTATGATGTTGAACTATTCAATATAGAAAAACTTGAAGATATTCAAGAAGTTTTATCTTCTTTTGGAAGTGTAAAACTTGTAGGAAAATCATTTGGAGTTTTAACTTTAAATGTTGATGGATATGATTTTGATTTTGCATTAGCAAGGCAAGAAAAAAAAGTAGCAGATGGGCATAAAGGCTTTGAAGTTGTAATCAATAAACATATGAGCTTTAAAAAAGCTAGTTTAAGACGAGACTTTACTATAAACTCTATTGGATATGACTTTTTTGAAGATAAACTACTTGATCCTAATAATGGAATACAAGATTTAAAAGATGGTGTTTTAAGACATATTAGTGATAAAACATTTGTAGAGGATCCTTTAAGAGTATATAGAGCAATACAGTTTTGTGCAAGATTTGAATTAAAAATGAGTGAATCTACTTTTAATTTATGTAAAAGTATGGTTGATAACAATGAATTAACACAACTTCCTAAAGAGAGAGTTTTTGAAGAGTTTAAAAAGCTATTTTTAAAATCAAATAAACCCTCAGTTGGTTTTGAACTTATGAATAATTTAGGAATACTAAAGCATTTTGAAGAATTACAAGCATTAGTTGGATGTGTACAAGATAAACAGTATCATCCAGAAGGTGATGTTTGGATTCATACATTAATGACTATTGATGAACTGACAAAAATATTAAAAAAAGAACAAATTGAAGATGAAACTAGAAAATTATATCTTTTTTATGCAATATTATGCCATGACTTGGGAAAACCATATTGTACAAAATTAATTGATGGTAAAATCACTTCACATAAACATGAAACATTAGGAATTGAACCAACTATTAGTTTTTTATCAAAAATTACAAAAGAAAAAAAATTAATAGAAAAAGTAACACCACTTGTAAAATCACATCTTGTACCTTTTCAATTATACTTAGCAAACTCATCACTAAAAGCAGTTAAAAGATTATCTTTAAAAGTTAATATTGAAGATTTGTGTTTAATATGCCTTGCAGATTGTTTGGGAAGAGATATAAAAGATAAAGAAAAATGTCCAAAAGCTATAAATTGGTTATTAAATAAAGCAAAAGAGTTAAATATTGAAAATAGTGCTTTAAAACCTTTAGTTTTAGGAAGAGATTTGATTGATTTAGGATATAAACCATCAAAACAATTCAAAGAAATACTAGATTATGCTTTGGATTTGCAAATAGAAGAAAACTTTGATAAAACGCTAATTTTAAGTTATATATTAAATAAGTTTCCAAAAAACTAGCTCCTTTAATAACAAATTAAATTATTTTAAACTAAAATACCATAAATTATAATTAGGTTATAAAAATG